>OLWA01000857.1_pt1 | contig 35231 bp, 26 predicted proteins | sample 1673251 | NCBI WGS metagenome assembly OLWA01 (sample SAMEA3178937, study PRJEB25190) | human gut metagenome | biome: human gut; feature: human-associated habitat; material: faeces | place: Austria | collected 2013 | reverse complement strand
AGCACATCCATTTTCAGGATGTGCCACACAAATCTGCCGACAAATGAAGCATTGATACGCCTTGCAATCGAATACATCTTCTTCGCGCTGTTAGGCTGTCCCTTTGCCTCTGTCTGAGCTTTATTTTCATCTGCTGCGCTATACTCACTGTTCATCTTTGATGACATAACCCACTCCTCTGACCGTTGATATAAGCTTAATTCCGAATGCATCATCTATCTTGGTGCGGATATAACGCACATATACATCTATAACATTAGTCTCCCCTGAGTAATCATATCCGCATACCTTCTCAAGCAATGTGTCCCTGCTCATAACTATATTCTTATTCTCAAGCAGATACTCAAGAAGTGAGAACTCCCTGTGAGTCAATTCCACAAGCACTGTGTCAACCCTGACCTCATGTCTTGCCTTGTCAAGACTGACTCTCCCGCATGAAAGTACATCGGATTTCGGATGTATTACTGCCATATCTGATGATTTTTTCAACGCAACCCTTATTCTTGCAAGAAGCTCCTCGATGGCGAACGGCTTCGTTATGTAATCATCGGCTCCAAGGTCAAGCCCCGAAACCTTATCCATGACCGCATCCCTCGCCGTCACCATGATGACAGGCATATTGCTTGACCTCCTGAGCCTTCTTAGAAGCTCCATTCCGTTTAGCTCAGGGAGCATGACATCAAGCAGCATTAAATCGTATTTTCCGCTCTCCGCCATGGCAAGACCGGTTCTCCCATCAACAGCCTTGCCCACCTCATAGCCCTCATGCTTAAGCTCCAGCTCGATAAATCTCGCAATCTTCTCTTCATCCTCAACAATCAATACAGCAGCCATACATCCCTCTTTTTTGGTAATTGTAAAATGCAAATCTGCCGCATAGCAGCTGTACAGCTTTGCTGACACACTGCACATTTCAATTACCCATATTAGTTTTTATATTTTTACATCAAACATAGCAAGGTCAAAACATGCTCTGAAATATAATACTTTATACACTAATACATTAAAACAGCATGTTTTGACCCTTACATCACATCAATCACTTTATATGCTGATTAGCAATTACTCGTTGAACTCCTTCTTGATGTTCTCTGTGACATCAGAAGCCTTGTCCATTGCCTTATTGAACACGTCATCCCTCCTAAATACAGGACCTGAAAAGCCATATCTGAATGAAAAGAACAATCCGATAATCAGAAGCGGAACACATACCCAGAATGCAAGTAAAAGCAAAAGCACACATACCGTGATAGGCATTTTGATTATCTCCTCACCATTCCTGGTCACATCAAAGAAATTCTCATTGCCAATCTTGATAACCTTTCCTACCCACTTGAAAAACTTTGCGAGCAAATCACCGAAGGTAACCCTCTTCACCTTCACTTCAACTTCATCATACGCCGCTGTTCTCTCGGCACCGGTATTCTGCTCCGTAGTGTAGCTTGAATACTGTGGTGCGCCCGTCTTGCCAAGCTGCTCTAAATATACAACCGCATCAAGCATATCAAAATCGCATGCGTTGAGCGCCGCCTTGGCATCCTCAAGGCTAACCCCTGTCCTCTGCGATAGCTTCATCGCCCTGTCAAATTTCTCTTCACTGCTAAGTTCCATAATTATTTTCCTCCGTTTTCTCTTTTTATTATATCCTTATTGATTGAAGCTTTACAAGTATAATCTCATCAGAGCACGCTGTTTTTATATAGCGTTTTTGATTTCTGATTCATTATCTCTTGCCGATGGTTATAATATAAGCTTGGAAAATTAATCTAAAAGGGAGGAAAGATTAAAAATAGGTTAAATTATAATTATTGAGCTGCGGCTATATTCTGATATAATCAAACTGTTGTCGCACCCATTCTGGCAATAAAAATGGGGTGTCTAAATGGAAATCCTTATCTCATTTTTTGTTTTCGTTGTGGCAGGCATAGTCAGCTACCATATCTGCAAATGGCTGGACGGCGACAATAGCAACAATTAGCCAAAGCGGAGGCTCTACCGTACAAAAAGAGAAGAAACCCCACAAGCTAGCACCTTGTGGGGTTTCGTTTTAGTGTCTAAATGCCTTATCTCTTTTAGCTGCCGCCATTGTAACATATGCACCAGCCAAAATCAAGTATTCTCTTTTTTCCAAAAAATATTCCTGGGACACTTGGTGTCAGACCCCTGTCCCAGGCTGGCTGGGACAGGGGTCTGACACCGGTGTCCCACTATTTAATCCTGAGGGCGCGCGTGGCGTTGAGAACCGCAAGCACCATGACACCAACATCGGCGAAGATGGCAACCCACATGTTGGCAATTCCGATTGCGCCGAGTAAAAGGCATACCAGCTTGACCGCAAGGGCAAATACGATGTTCTGTCTTACAATTGTGAGGGTTCTTGTTGAGATTCTCATGGCAAGCGCAAGCTTGGCAGGGTCATCGTCCATGAGGACAACGTCCGCCGCCTCAATGGCTGCGTCTGAGCCAAGGGCACCCATCGCAACACCGATATCAGCTCTTGAAAGAACCGGTGCATCATTGATACCGTCACCGACGAATGCAAGATTCTCCTTCGCACCCTTCTCGCCAAGAAGTCTCTCAACCTGTGCTACCTTGTCTGCCGGAAGAAGCTCACTGTGTATCTCATCAAGACCAAGCTCTGTACCCACACGCTGTGCGGTCCTGGCTGTGTCTCCCGTGAGCATTACGGTCTTTATGCCACCCGCCTTAAGACCGGCTATAGCCTCCTTTGATGTCGGCTTGACAACATCAGATATGGTAATACAGCCGGCATACACGCCATCTATCGCAACATACACCGCTGTTCCGTCATCATGCTCCGATGTGACAGAGGCACCGACCTTGTTCATAAGCTTGACATTACCTGCTGCAACCTTCTTTCCGTCAACCACTGCCTTTACACCATGGCCTGCGACCTCCTCGATGCCGCTCACACGTTCAAGCTCAAGCTTATCCGCATAAGCCTTTTTAAGACTGAGGCTTATAGGATGGCTTGAACCGCTCTCAGCGTATGCAGCATAGTATAAAAGCTCATCCTGTGAAAAACCGTTCTCCGGATAATTTCCGGTGACATCGAACACACCCTTAGTGAGTGTTCCGGTCTTATCAAACACAATGTATTTCGTGGCTGCAAGAGCCTCAAGATAGTTAGAACCCTTGACAAGGATACCGTTTGTCGAGGCACAGCCGATTCCGCCAAAGAAGCTGAGCGGAATGGAGATTACAAGTGCACACGGGCAGCTTATAACAAGGAATGTGAGCGCTCTTATAATCCATGTCTGCCATGCAGCCGGATTACCCATTATCATGTTAAAAATCGGTGGTATGAGAGCAAGAGCAAGCGCACTGTAGCATACCGCAGGAGTGTAATACTTGGCAAACTTCGTTATAAAGTTCTCTGACCTTGACTTCTTAAGACTGGAATTCTCAACAAGGTCAAGTATCTTCGACACTGTGGAATCACCAAATTCCTTTGTTGTGCGGATATGGATTGTTCCTGTGAGATTGATACATCCGCTTATAACCTCGTCGCCACATGCGGCATCCCTTGGAACACTCTCACCTGTGAGTGCACTTGTATTGAGTGAGGTATTTCCCTCTATTATAATGCCATCAATAGGAACCTTCTCACCCGGATTTACAACTATTATGGTTCCAATCTCAACCTCATCCGGGTCAACCTTCTCAATCTGACCATCAACAACAATATTCGCATAGTCCGGTCTGATGTCCATAAGTGCCGCAATGTTCTTTCTGCTCTTTCCGACTGCTACGCTCTGGAAAAGCTCTCCTATCTGGTAAAAAAGCATAACCGCAACGCCCTCTCGGAACTCTCCAAGCGCAATCGCACCCACCGTGGCAACAGCCATAAGAAAATTCTCGTCAAAGACCTGTCTCTTTAATATTCCCTTCCATGCCTTCTTCAGTATATCATATCCTATAACAAAATACGGAACCATATAGAGTACGGCTGCAATCCACACGTTCAGTTCAAGGATTTTCTCAAGTACAGTTACCGCTGCAACAAGTACTGCGGCAATTATTATTCTGTATAACATAGTTTTTTGTTTTTTATTCATAAAAGCCTCTTTTCTGAGCTAAAATAAAATCCATATGTGCCATCTTCATCTGTAAAACAAATGCCGTATAGTAAATCTGCTGCCGGCACCATGCACCGACAGCAAATATTCAAATCAATGCCTGCGTTGACATTCTACATATTTAATAACTAAAGACGGCTCTGCAGCTTAAGCCTCCAGAACCGGCATGCCAAGCTTAAAGCTCAATCACGCAGTCATCTTCAACCTTCTTGCAGTTAGCGTAAGCTTCCTTCATAACCGCGTCGACATCTGCGCCATCCTCAAATTCAACCTTGAGCTTAAGTGTCATAAAGCTTAATGACGCGTCCTTAACTCCCTTAGTATTCTTAACCGCTTCCTCCATCTTAGCTGCACAATTAGGGCAGTCAACCTCTACATTGTATGTCTTTTTCATGGTAAAATCCTCCTCTTAAATTTAATATTTTTATAGTAACTATCCGATATACAATTTTCAAAATATCCGATACCGGATTATTACATATATTACATGTGTTATAGCTTATTCCTCTACATGCTCCATTCCCATGCTGAGAATGTTTCTAACATGCTCATCGTCAAGGGCATAGAAAATTATCTTACCCTCCCTGCGGAATCTGACCAGCTTCGCATCCTTGAGAATCCTTAGCTGGTGACTGACCGCCGACTGTCCAAGATTCAGAAGCTGCGCGATATCATTCACACACAGCTCACTCTCAAACAGGGCATACAGTATTCTTATTCTCGTCGAATCTCCGAATACCTTAAAAAGCTCTGCAAGGTCATACAGGTACTCATCGTCCGGCTGCTGCTCCAATACCCGCTTCACCACATCCTCATGTGCTGCCAGAAACTCACTCTGGTCTCCGATGTTGTCTGCCATCTAACTCCTCCTCTCTTCGCAAACAATTTTTATGTATCCGCAAAACACTGCTTATGAATATAGTGCGCTGCATAATTATCTATAACGATAATTTTACATATTAGTGTTTGTTCATCTGTTCATATCTTTATTATATTCATATATGTTCAGATGTCAATATGTTTTTGCTTTTTTCTCTATTTTTTATAATGTCAAGGTTAATCCCACATGTTTTATATACTACGTCCTTGTGTGTTGTGCATTATCACAAATGGCTCATAACACATACATAAAAAAAATGAAAAAATAGTTGATTTTTTTCCAATACTATGATAATATACTTTTCAGCGGCGTGTGGCTCAGCTTGGTAGAGCGCTACGTTCGGGACGTAGAAGTCGCAGGTTCGAATCCTGTCACGCCGATTTTAATGTATTTATATTTCGCACATTTAACATTTAATTTCTAATCCCAAAGTCACGGTACTCGAATTTCAAGAGTACTTTTTTTGTGCCTTTTCCCGCCTGCAATAAAAATAAGTCTTCTATGAATTTATCTTATCATAGAAGACCTATCGCTTAATGGCTTTTTACAAAAATTTTCATACACTCAATGCTTGGGAGTTACTAATTTGCTTCCTCCTCCACAAGCTTGCCATCTGTCAATACATATCTTTTCTTACACATTTTTGCCACCACCGGATTATGTGTTACTATTATCATTGTAATCCCTGTCTCATTTAATTTCTGCAAAAGTCTCATAAGGCTCTCTGTATTTTCTGAGTCCAAAGCTCCTGTCGGCTCATCGGCAATTATCACCTTGGCATTCATATTAAGTGCCCTCGCGATTGCCACACGCTGTTTTTGACCGCCTGAAAGCTGGTTGACTTTTTTGTCAAGATATTTCTCCATGCCTACCAGACTTAACATTTCCTTTGCACCAGCCTTAACCTCACGATTATAAGTATTTCCAATTATTTGTGGCAGACACACATTTCTGATTACCGTCTCCACATCAAGCAAACCAAAATCCTGCATAACAATGCCTATCTCCCTATTTCTAAGCCTGCTTTTTTGTCTGTCAGACATTTTGGATATATCCTTTCCATCAAAAAGATAGCTTCCATCCGTCTGCCTGTCTATTCCTGCAAGGATATGAAGAAGGGTTGATTTTCCAGAACCTGAAGGTCCCGAAATTGCCACCATATCCCCTGCATTTACATTGAAATCTACGTCCTTTAACGCATGTACCTGTGAACTCTTTCCCTGATTATATATCTTATTAATTTTTTCCATCTTTATCATATCAATCTATTCTCCCTCGTTCCCATTGTAAACAGCTATCTCCGCGAGCTTTTTTGACTGTCCAAAGCCAACAAACACACTTGTCAACAAAATTAACCCCATAATTACCGCACAGAAAATATAACTGAATATTCCTGTTTGATAATTATATAGACCAAATACCTTTTCCATAACCACATTTATTGAAAAGAATGTAATCAAAAATGCTATAACAAGCAAAAGCAGTCCTGAGAAAAATATGACTGATATCATTTTCTTTCTTGACATTCCAAGGATATAAAAAATACCAAATTCCTTTTGGTGCTGAACAATCATAAGATACATATAGCCACCATACCCAAATACTGCAATCGCAGCAATCATGACAAATGCAATTATATATTTGGCATTTTCCCTCAACATATTCATAAATGAATTTTTCAGTATCAAATCTGTCGCTTCTACATATCCATAATCGCCTACGCTCTCTTCAAGACCTTCTTTTAGTTTCTGCCTGTCGTATCCACTTTCAGGAAGTACGATAAACTTTGCACCAAGGTCTACCTCAAAATCCATATCCTTTTTTAAATCATACATTACCATGTATCTGTTACATCCGCTATTCTCAGGGATAACTCCAAGCGTACCCAGGCTTTCAGAAGACCCATAACTGTTTATTAACGGTAATGCCTCATTCTTTTTTAGTACACCTGTCACAACACATTTTACTGCCTTTCCATCCATATCAAAAACCTCTGTCTGTGTTCCAACAGGTAATTCTCTCTCAAGTATTTCGCTGACAAGAATAGGTATACCACCATCAACATCATAGCTTATCTTTCCGCTTTTGAGTTTAAAATTTACATTATGTGCCATTTCATCATTATACATAAATGACAACGCATTTGAATAAACTGCATTACCAGCATCATCTGTTTTATTAGTATTATAATTTATCGTTTCCGTACCACTTTGAAAAACAAGCCCCACGCCTTCTGTCTCAATAATCTTTTCGTATATATCATCAGTCAGCGAATTTTCTCCGTAATGCTGCTGTTGATATTCATATACAAAGTTTCCCATATTAAAATGCAGCGCTTCATCAAAATCTATATCATAAGAATTTACAATTTTTTGTTTTTTCTGTAAAAACTCATCGATTGGATTTAACACAGTGAATGCAAAAATAAGCATAAAGACAAGCTGCACCAACAAAATTATCTCGTTCCAAAAACGCTTTGCATACAAATATCTGCATATCCTTAAATAATTCATATTTTCTCCATTTCCAAAATTCGGACTTTTATCATGCCAAAATTTCTATGCCGTCATTTTTAATGTCTGTTTTAAGGTACATAAAACTGACACCGTATAGACCACTGCCAACGCAATTATAAGTGTATAAAAATCTGGAAATGCATCCAAATAAATCAGGCTTAAAAGCGGAAATGTCTTATAATGCAAAAACAGGGCAATCACAACTCCAATCACATAATATATACTCCAGTGGCCATAAATTATCATCAGACCTTTTAATCTCGTCATTCCACAAAGTCTCAGAATATCAATATCTTTTTGGTAAAAGTTAATCCACTCGTACATCACTCTTATCACAGTAATTCCTGCCATCAGACACAATACCACTGCTATTTTTCCATACCTTATCTGATTTTCCACAAAAATTTCATCCGTATTATTATCCGGCATACAAAAATGCGAATCCGAAAACTCATCAGACAATTCATTTACATATTTAATAAGCTGTGAGTTTGTTACACCCCGCAGATGGATAAATATCTGTTCAGGTAAATACTTTTCCTTATAACATTTATATGGAATTATCACATATTCCATATCATCATCATACGAGTACTTTATCTCTGAATAATCCTCCTCAAAAAGATTAATTGTAGATTCCTTGGATAACGCCGCCTCAAAATTCCATGGAACAATCCACCCTGAGCCTATTATCTTGAAATTCTCACCATCAATTTCTATTTCATTTTTATTATATTTTACCATCCAACTGTCAGAGACAAAAGCCACATTTTGCGCATTTTCCTGCATCTTCGCGTCAAAAAAGCTTCCTGTAGTAATCGGAAACCATCTGCCTGCTTCCGTTCCATCCCATCCTATTAAAATCTGTTTTTCTGATACTTTCGTAAAATATATTACATTTAAGACACCCTTTTGGGACATTTTATAAACATATTCATTTATTTTATCAATATTATTTTTTGTTTCCACTCCAACATCAACCGTAATTGTGGCATTTATGTTATGGGAATTTTCAAGCTCATATAAACCATTTGAAACTCCAAACATTACACTTATGCAATATATACACACGACTACTCCACAAAGCAAAAGAAAAGATGCATACTTATGCATACCTATTTGTTTCCTCAAAATATACAAAAATATCATAGCACACTCCATTCAGCAAAATATCAAGGAAGATTTTTTACATCTTCCCTGATACCTATTTATGCAATATTAACTACATATATCAATGCCTAGCTTCTTTATTAAAAGATGCTTCCGAGCCAGAACCACATTTTGCTACAAACCATCCCTTTGCATAATTTATATTTTTTCTTGATATGCTCTTACTTTCAGAATAAACATTCGTTCCCTCTGAAAAATAATATGTATTTTCTCCTTCTGGATCCCAATGATAATTACTTCCATCATAGTACTGTACCCGAATCGCAGCCATAAGGTAATTATCTACAGGATTGCAGGAACATCTTGTTATAGATGCCGTTGCACTATCAGCATTTGATGAAATACTCACATCAGCTGAATCATACGGCTTGTTTGGAGTTGCAAATACATTTGTTGACAATCCTGCTGTTGACAATACCACTGTCGAGACAATACCTGCTACTATAGCTGATATCTTTTTTTTCATAACTTCTACCTTCCTTTCATGTTAAAATATTTTTACATAATGTTCATTAGCGACGTCGTATCTATAATTTTACTCATCAAATAAAAAATGTACACCGCAGATGTGTCCTATTTTATAAATCTTTTTTCGGACACATCTGCGGTGTACAATATAAAAATTTTAGTGTAACATTATCTTTATAAATCTACAAACAAGGAAAATAATTATTTATGAGACGACTTTTTTTATTTCTTACATTAATTTTGTGCACTATATCTCCAATACCACTAATAAATGTTAACACTAAAAACATTTCGAATATATGTAACGTACACTACAATACAGAGTATCAAGTAAATCCTTTGTCTGAAAGAAATTGTGAAATAAATAAAGAGTTAGATAAGCATAATTAACATAGTATGAAAACTATTTAAAATAAATCATCCCACACATTTTGATTAAATTCTCTAAAAAAATAATTTCTATATAATTTCATATCAGGTAAATTGTTCATTAATTTGCTTATTGCATACGCACAATTTACCATATCTCCATATTTTTCATCCCTATTCCCCTGTTTTACATGATTCCAAGCATAATCAAATATATATCCAGATATCACCCCAAAAAAATCATGTTTTAATACAAGAGGAAATGTCTTCTCTATAATTTTATTTGCCTGTTCTAATTCCCCCTCATTTGCAATATTACCCTCATATATTAGTAATATTTTTGACAGATGTCTGATATACAAATCTTTATTTTCGCCTAAATACTCATAACTTTCAATTATTTTTTTATAATCTTTTATTTTCTCTCCAACTGATATAGTGCCATCTTCACTCATTTTTCCCATTATCATATAAAATATCGTCAGTTCCATCATCAGCAGGAAAATATTTTCGTGATTTGTCCTATAATCTGGCAGACATCCTTCAAATGATTTTTTTAACATTTCAAACGCAGCTTCTTTATTATCTGCATTGTTTAAGCCATTCTCAATCTCAAATATTGTTGCATCCACATACATCTTATTATATGGCAAATTCCTATACTTGTTTTTTTGTTCCAGACTTTTTAACATTTCCCGTGTTTCCGAATATTTTTCCATGCTAATGCTTTTTTCTATTTCCCATACCTCTTTGACCGAATCGATATTGCTTGATAAATAATAACCAAAGAATCTCGCCGGTGGCAGATTAACCTTTTCCAAAAGCTGTCTTGTAACCTTCCATGAAGCTGATACCTTTCCATTTTCTATTCTTGATATGGTATCCAGGCTGCATATCAGACCTTCCTCACTATCCGTATATGCATCAGCTACAATGATTTCCTCCTGAGTCATATTCATAAGCTGTCTTCTCTGCTTAATGATTTTGCCGATAGGTACTGCATTGTACTCCCTGACTAAAAAATAGTATTCATTCGGATTAAATTCGCAATTAAACATCTCATATATTGAGTTAAGCATCTTATAATATCTGTAATCAAGACTGTTTTCGTATAGCTTTTTAACACTCTCATTATCCATCCCGTGACCAATAATTCGACTTACCTCCGCCTTTGCTTTCTCCCTGAATATTTGTGGTAGAAAACGAAACCTGTTTTCTCTTGGCATCTTTTCCACCGCATTCTGGCACAGTTTGACAGCTCCCTCATAATCACCTGTCTTATTTTTATATTTGGCAAGCTCATATATGATTTGTGCAAACTTATGCATCGAATTTTCACAATACACCTTCGTCTCCATAAGGCTGTATAGCTTTTCCATCATAATGACTGCCGGTATTTCATCTCCAATCCTGAGATTAAGGATTGCAAGATGACATGCTAACTGCATCTCCACATCACTGTACAGATATTTATCTGCTCTTTCAGGAATATAATGCGGTATTGTCTGTATTATTGCATCAGTTGTCAATTCTATCTGGTCTTTCAAATCTGCTTTTTTTAATGCCATAACATGCGTTGTAAAATACAGCACAAACTGTCTATCTATGTTTGTAAGCTTCATTTGCTCGTATTCTTTTATATAGTTTTCTGCACTTTCTACATCATTTTTATCGATTGCTGCTCTAATCTGTTCTCTCTTTTCCAGATATCTGTACTCATCGGCATTGAGAAATGTTTCAACTGACTTCGTATTCATGCCAAGTCGCTGCATAAATACATCAATAACTGTCTTGTCAACTTTCCTTCCACCTCCATTTGACAGCTTGCGTATAAGCCCTGAGTCGCATATTCCATATGTAACCTTGGTCTGGGATACGCCTGTCTCCTTAATTCTCTCCAATATAAGCATTAAAATATATTCTATACCATTAAGGTCTTTCTCCATTTGTGATTTACCTCCATTAAGGCAGCCATTATCTGGCTGCCTTAACCTATAAATAATTATTCAAACTTAAACCACTTAAGGTCGAAATTACATCCCGGCAGGAACACAAGGTTCACATCATATATTCCTTCCACATTATCAAGCTCAAAATGCCTGCAAACATAGCCATCATCGCCCGCTGCACTGCCTGCAGCATTACCTGATGCTGTGTTATCGCTCATAACGAACTCCGCAATCTGGTTAACACTTCCTTCGTCATTGGAGAAGCGGATATGGATGGTATTCTTTTCAAGCACGGAACGTCCGCAGATTGTTATTCCATGCACTCCATGTGAGAAATCCATGTTCTTGTAGGTGAGCGTGACATTGTTTCCTATTTCTGTTATCGCATCACTTCCGAGAGTGTATGTGTCGCCGTACAGCGTGTCGTTGTCGACAGCGAGGTTCTCGTCATAGGCTCTCTCGTATTTCTTGAAGCTGAAGCCCTTGATATTTATATCATGGTCTGCAATAAAGCTCACTGTGCTAAGCCCCTTGAATCTCTTAGGGAGCTTATAGGTCTTTTCCTGATAGGTCGCCCATATCGAAGGCTTGTCATATATTACCCTGTCCATCAGCTCTGAGCCTTCCTCACCCGGTATTCCCTTCCATATCTCGATAGGAAACGGCTTGTTGTCAAGCTCGTAGACAGGGATTGTTATCTCGTCAGAACCGTTCTTTCCGAAGTTCACCTTCTCAAAAGCAATATATGTTCCACCCTTAGGCACAATTCCTCTGTCCTGTCCGACAGAAGGTGTCTGCTCTGCCGCCGTGTACAGTGTTCCGTATATAAATTCATAAGGATTGAACTCAGCAAGCCCAAGCCCCTCGGCTGTGAAGCTCACCTGTGAGATAAGACTCACCTTATCCCTACCGTTCTTCACACAACAGCGGACATTGTGCTTTCCATCTCCAAGTGCCTTTAACACCTTGTGTATTCTGAAACCTTCCTTCTGCGAAGCTGCACAACCATTTTCCGCAGCCGTGCCTGCACTTCCCCCCGATATTTCAACATCGGAAAGCTCCGCACCGTTAGAATCAACTCCCGCGTCATTCGTAACCTTCCATATAATATCCCTGTATGTCGCATTGTGCGGAAGAATCTCAGCCTCTATCTCCACCTGTCTGTTGTCCGGTCCAAGCCTGCGGCTGCCCTTTACAATCAGGCGCACATTGCGCACCGGAATCTCTTCTTCCATATCCGTTTTATCACTTTCTGCCGTATCTAATACATTTCCGGCGCCAGAATCACGCGAAGCTTTTCCTGCTTTCCCGCATACACCTGAACAATCCTCCATGCATGAAATACCTGATACCTCATCATCATCATCAGCCGCAATGGTATTCAGTGTAACCACCTTAGTCTCCATTCCGACTGAGCTTACCTCAACTCTTATCTCACCCGGCTCTGTCTTAGCGCCAATCACTGCGAGGAGCTTTCCGGAGAACATTCTTCTGCTGTTAGTCTTGTACTGCTCAAAGTCCGCGCTGTCTCCGTTGTCCATTCCAAGAAGCCTTCCGGCACCTGTAACCTTTATATTCACTCTGTTGTTGGCATTGTCCACCGGGTTGCCGTCCTTATCGACAGCGCTTATGTCGATATAGGCAAGAGTGCGTCCATCGGCGATAAGCTGTGTGCTCTCCGGCTCCACAACAAGCTCCGCCGCATCGGAAAAGCTCCTTCTTGCATCCCTTGCTATCACGCTTCCGTTCTCATCGTAGGCCACGGCTTCTATGGTTCCCGGCACATATTCCACCTTATAGTGCGCCAGCAGCTGCTTTCCATGCTTGTGGTCAATGTCATACCTTCCATGAGAAGTGCCATTGACAAACAGCTCAACCTGCGGTGCATTCGACGCTATTCTCACGTCAATCTCCTCTCCCTCTGAGAAATCCCAGTATGGGAAGATATGCACCATCGGTGCCTTCCTGTAATCTGTCCACTCAGCCTGATATATATAGTAGGTGTCCTTCTCAAAGCCAGCCGTGTCTACCTGTCCGAAGTAGGAGTTCTTCGTCTGGTACGGCGTAGGCTCTCCTATATAATCAAAGCCTGTCCATAAGAACTGTCCCATGGAAAATTCTGCGTCCCTGTCCATGGTTATGCAGTACTCACTGTTCTTAGCTCCCCAGTTGGTCGAACAGTTGCCAAGGGCTGAACACTGCTCATCATCATCGCACAGAATCTGCTGTTCATAAGGGAACTTATATATGCCGCGGCTCTGAAGCGTGGAGGCAGTCTCACTTCCGTATATAACCCAGTCAGGATGTGCCTTATGGTGCTCCTCGTAGTATTTCTCCGCATAATTGTACCCGGCAAGCTTCACTATATCCGCACATTTCTGAGCATTCTCCCAAGGCATGTAGTTAGAGCCTATGGTCGCAGGCGCATTGACTTCAGGGTCATTCGCCTTGACATAACCGACAAGCCTTCTTGTTATCTCCTGTCCATGCTCGTCGCGGTGGGTGTCATAGATTTCATTTCCTATGCTCCACATGATTACAGACACATGGTTCCTATCGCGCCTTACCCAGCTTGCGACATCCCTCTCTGCCCAGTCGACAAAGAATCTTGCATAATCGAACTCCGTCTTAGGAAGCTCCCACATATCGAAGGCTTCGCAGTCAACTAAAAAGCCCAGCTCATCTGTAAGCTCAAGAACCTCCTTCGCCGGCATGTTGTGCGATGTACGGATTGCGTTGACCCCCATTTTTCTGAGCTTGTCAAGCTTACGCCTGAATGCGTTCACATTGAATGCCGCTCCAAGACAGCCATTGTCATGGTGCTCACACACGCCGTTTATCCTCACCTTGCGCCCGTTGAGTATGAAGCCCTTCTCAGGTGAGTACTCCTTGGTGCAGAAGCCTATCTTCTGATTTTCCTCATGTACAGTATCATCACCGACACTTACCATTACACTGCACTCATACAGGTTCGGTTCATCTATATCCCAGATAAGAGGCTTGTCAACCTCAAGCACAAGCTCGGCATTTTCCCTGGAGCCTGCTGCGAACATGCCGCCTCCCTGCGGTGAAATACGTCCGAAAGTGAACACACTGCTTCCGCCATGCTTTAAATCAAATCCTACCTTTATATCCTCACATGGCACATCCTTACCGGAATTTTCCAGTTCTACCGTACACTTCACCTTCCATGTGCCATCCTCATTTTTTCTCACCCTGATGTATGTACCATCAGGTACTATATGAACCTGCTCAAGGCTTGTGAAATAGACATCCCTTATTATTCCGGCTCCCGAATACCAGCGCGTGTTCGGCTCCTGATATACCGCCCTTACAACCATCTCATTCTGCCCCTCACGAACATACTCTGTGATATCTGCGTCGAAGGTCGAATATCCGTACTTCCACTCACACACCTTGCTGCCGTTGACGAACACAGTCGAATCCATATATACAGCACCGAAGCGCACAATAAGCTTCTTTCCAAGCTGCTTCTTTGTCAATGTAAATGACTTTCTATACCAGCCGATGCTGCTCTCATAAAGGTTGTTGGTATCATATATCAGCCAGTCATGCGGGATATCCACCGCCGTAAATTTCCCTGCAAGAGCTTCCTCATATGCAACCCCAAGTGCTGTCTTTCTAAAGCTCCATCCGTCATCCCATAAGTCTGTTCTGTTCATAGCCTACTCTCCAATCCACTCACATTCATTCCCAAACACTGCCTCAGTGTACTCTGCGCTCTTGTACAATGGTATTCTGTGTCCGTCCCTTATGAAGAACACAATCTCCTGTGCCGGAATCTCGACAAAATAATGTCCTGCCTCATACTTCTCAAGCTCGTACTCATCTGCCGACTTCATCCTCACCATCGTCATAGGCTCAGGCAGATACACATATCTTCCGACGGCATTCTGTGTGTACACAGGACATATCATTATATCCTCACCAACATAGAGCTGATCCTCGGTCGCAACGGCAACCCTGTCCTCCGGGTGCTCGAAGCCAAGAGGTCTGTACATAAGTGTATCCTGCTCAACAGCCTTCCTGTAAGCTTCCCACAGATACGGAATAAGTGCGTAGCGCATGGTAACTATATTCTTAAATGTATCCGTGTCGGTGAATCTGTAAAGCTCCTGATATCTTGTGCCTGCCGCCGCATGGTTTCTCATAAGAGGAACGAATACAGCTAACCCCATCCAGCGCATCAGAAGCTCCTCTGTTGTATTGTCATTGAAACCGCCAACATCCGAACCGACATACATGAATCCACACATATTGAGCGACGGAAGCATCTTAAGGCTCAGAAGAATGTGGCTCCACCATGCGTGATTATCGCCTGTCCATATTCCGCCGTATCTGTGCATTCCTATATATGACGCCCTCGAAAACATAAGTATATCCTTATCAGGTGCAAGCTCCTTAAAGCTCTCGGAGGCAGCCCTTGTCATATTGAAGCCGTAAAGATTATGCACATGGTCATGTCTTACAACAGCCTCACCATCCGGCTGTGTAGCCCTATGATAGAATCTCTCATAATCGCCAAGGTTGTTCGCCACTCCCTCGACCATTCCCTTAAACTCAAAAAAGCTCTGTATATCAAGATTCTTTCCCTTGTAATCATCTATCTTGTCAAACACCTCTTTCAGATGCTTCTCCGAATAGAATATCGCCGGCTCATTCATATCATTCCAGAAGCCATCTATTCCCGCATCCAGAAGCACCTTATAGCCGTGGCCGAACCATCTCCTCGCGTCCTCATTCAAGACATCCGGAAAATGCACCCTGCCCGGCCATACACCCGCAACGAAATCCTCCCCATCAGCCTCCTTGCAGAAGTATCCGTTCTTTCTGCCCTCCTCATAGGTATCGTAGCCATCCTCAATCTTGACTCCGGCATCGATTATAGGCACAAGATGGATATGTTTTTCCCTCATTTTCTTAACGAAATCCGCAAAATCAGGAAATGTCTCCTTGTTCACGGTGAAGTCCTTGTATCTCTCCATATAGTCTATATCAAGGTACACTGCATCTATCGGAATATTTCTCTTTCTGTAGCTGTCAACCACCCCGCATACCTCATCAGCGCTCATATAGCTCCAACGGCACTGCTGGTATCCGAATGCCCATCTCGGCGGTACATAGCTCTTTCCGATAATATGTCTGAACTGTCTTACTATCGAATACAGGTGATTGTCACTGCCATCCGCACCATCCATAGCAGGCGACACAACATAAGCTGTAAAATTCCCGCTGCACACTGTTATCACAAGCTCATTCTTATCAAGATAGCCGATATCGAATATCACACGTCCCGGATAATCGATAAACAAGCCCTTAGAAGCCGCCAGATTGTCCGCATCGGCAATTATGATGAAGTTATGAGCACCATACAGGGAGCGCTTCGATTCAGTGTGGTTAGGGTCATCGCTGCACTTGCTCTCATACACCCAGCCGCGCTTGTTGATGCCTCGCACATTCTCACCCAATCCATACACCACATCACCGTCGGACATTCTGACTCTGTACTGCATTGCAGGCGCGTCATTCCCATCCTCCGGTTCGTCCCAGGTAATTCCACCATAAGGCTCCAAGGCCTTTTTCATATCAGCTTCTCTAAAAAGCTCTCTCTTCTCGCTCTCTGCGGCATCGGAGACATTCTCCGCATTCACCACTGCATAAGTCTCAAAAGGTCTGCCATACACATACTTTTTAACCATAATACCCTCCAAATCTTATATTGCCCCTGCAAAAGCCTGTCCGGCATATACGCAAAAAAGGCACCATATATGTTATTATTTTAACATACACAGTGCCCCTATTCAACATGATTAAGACATCTTAATTATATCTTTATACCATTCTTTTTTAGATAAAGTCCCTATGTTTAGTGATGGAAAAGACGTATTCCGGTAAATGACATAACCATATCATACTTATCCGCACACTCAATTACAGCATCATCCCTTACAGAGCCGCCCGGCTGTGCAATGTACTTGACACCGCTCTTATGCGCACGCTCGATATTGTCCGAGAATGGGAAGAATGCGTCTGAACCGCAGATAACGTCGGTGTTCCTGTCGAGCCATGCTCTCTTTTCCTCTGCAGTAAATACAGGAGGCTTAACCTTGAATACCTTCTCCCATGCTCCATCGGCAAGAAGATCCATGTACTCATCGCCGATATATAGGTCGATTGCATTGTCCCTGTCCGGTCTGCCAAGCTTGTCAACGAACTGAAGTCCAAGTACCTGCGGTGACTGGCGTAAGAACCAGTTATCAGCCTTCTGTCCTGCAAGTCTTGTACAATGGATTCTCGACTGCTGTCCCGCACCGATACCGATAGCCTGTCCGCCCTTTACATAGCACACTGAGTTAGACTGTGTATACTTAAGAACGATGAGCGCAATCTTCATATCCATCATTGCATTCTCCGGAATATTCTTGTTCTTTGTCACAATATTTGATAGAAGCTCGTCATTGCAGTTGAGTTCATTTCTACCCTGCTCGAAGGTGATTCCGAATACCTGCTTCTTCTCGATAGGTGCCGGGACATAGGAAGGGTCAATCTGGATAACATTATAAGCTCCCTTCTTCTTTGCACGCAGCATCTCAAGAGCCTCATCTGTGTACCCCGGAGCGATGACACCATCGGATACCTCTCTCTTTATAAGGCGTGCCGTATCCTTGTCACATACATCCGATAGTGCAATGAAATCGCCGAAGGATGACATTCTGTCCGCACCTCTTGCTCTCGCGTAAGCGCATGCAAGAGGGCTGAGCTCTCCAAGGTCATCAACCCAGTAAATCTTTGCAAGTGTCTCGTCAAGCGGAAGACCTACAGCCGCACCCGCAGGTGACACATGCTTGAAGGAGGTAGCCGCAGGAAGTCCTGTCGCCTTCTTAAGCTCGCTTACAAGCTGCCAGCCGTTGAGTGCATCAAGGAAATTGATATAGCCCGGTCTGCCGTTTAACACTGTTACAGGAAGCTCACTTCCATTCTCCATATATATTCTCGATGGCTTCTGGTTAGGATTACATCCGTACTTTAACTGAATCTCGTTCATGTTCGTTCTCCTTAATATATTGTAACTTAACATTTATTGTTTCATTTTATATTCTCTATACGATGTTGGGGTCAAAACATGCCTATTTAGTCTGTGAGTGTATAACGTATTATATTTATGAATATCAGCTCCATTGTCCGAAGCAAGATGTTCTAAGAACTCTGGTAAAGTTTTTCTATATGTCCGCCACCGAAACAAATCATACATCCTTGTATGCATTGCTTCTGAACCGGCATCCGTGCCGGTTCTGGCTAGTGTGTGAACAGAGTTCTAAGAACATCTAAGCTTCTCCCAAAGTCGTGATATGCATAAATATAATACGTTATACACAGCTAAGTTTATAGTGCATGTTTTGCACCCGACATCTCTATACATTTTTATTGTATATTCTGCTCTCGTACTTTCCTGTCTCGATATCAATGTATCTGACAAAAAGTGACACCTTGTTGTCAGCGTTGAGGCTGTTCCATACCATATCACCGAAGGTGTCTATATCACCCTCGATCTTGACCCACTTAGGCTCGCCCTCGAAGCTTGGAAGCGGATTGCCGTCATGCATATATGTATGTATAAAATGTCCCTCTCCGGCTACAGGATTGCTGTAGGCGAAGGTGTATCTGTTGCATGCCTCAGGGTTGCCGTTGTTGCTCTTTAAGATGGACATTGCATAGTTGTACTTTCCGCCCTCAATATGCATGATTCCGGATATTCTAGGTGTATAGTTAGGTCCATCCGGCTCGAACTCCCTGCTTCTTAATGACTGCTCAAAGGTGAGCTGCTTGTCCATTCCATCATAGATTGTATCTGTCTGGTCACCGTTGGTAACTATCGTCTTGTTGCCAAGTACACGGACAGGTGCATAGATTATAAGGCTTGGGTCCTCAAGCTTGGATGGGTCAAATGCCTGTGTTCTTATGCCTTCTCCATCTTCAACAAATACACGGTTCCTGCTGTTGCTGCTTCTTCCCATGATGAAGTAAGCTGTGACCGCACTCTTTCCATCCGGAGTCTTTCCGATGACAATTCCTCTTCCCGGATAAGCATTCTGGCTGAGCTCCTGCTCAAGTGATAACATTTCCATTATTATTCCTCCTGTTTTTGCCCGATGGTGTGTAGGAAAACCTTGTTTCCAAAACAACAAAAAAGACCACCTGAGCGTACTATAATAAGCATCGCCCAGGCGGTCGGCATATCTTAACCAATCACTCCCTGCAGGTAATCCTGCCACGAAAACCATACACAAATATATAATCTCCGCTTTCCGCCAGTTGTGATTCTATACCTATGTTACATGATTAAGATAAAAATATCAAGATGTAAATAAAAATAATTCTAAGGAAACGCTAATCCTTTATTCCCATGCTTCTAAAATCATCTGGGTTATCTCATTCATCTCCCCTATCGATTTTGCCGGTCCGAAATAAGAATATTGTCCTTTCGAGCTAACCTCGTGAAGCCATATATATTTCATGTTTTTTCCTATTTCTTCTATATAGATGCTCTCTGTAATATCAAACACATTGGGAGTTGGAATTACAAATTGTCCGCGTCCGCTCGGACCGTTTTTATATGCATCTTCAACACTTATATACTCTGTTCCATCAAATATGATTTTTCCAGTTATGCCCTTGTTTTTAAACATCCCTCTGTGAATTGTTATGTCCAATTCGACCTTCTTTACCTTGCCCTCGATTGAACAAACCATATAGTTTCCAGATAGATGCTTTGGTATACTCAAAAAAGTCAAAACACCCAAAAGCAATAACACCATCACAATGAATACTACTGCAATTCTTTTTTTCATTTTAACATTTTGCGATATGGAATACTATTTTTTCTCGTCATACTTGGCTGCCGTCTTTTTAAGCTCCTCGTCTACAAGGCTCTCCATAGGTGTGTTGAGAATACGCTCTGTCTCCTCAGCCTCCTCCTTGGCTCTCTTGTGCTTGAGCTTAACAACCTTCACAACGCCGAATACGACAACTCCTGCCGCAACCACGATAAGTACATACTTTGCGACATCCTTGGATGTGGTTGACTTGGTCATAATCGTGTCCGCTGTAGAATTAAATATCTTAACAAACATATCATCTGTCGACATATCGGTGTACCAATACTTGTCAAGATATGCCCAGAATATATCAAGTGCCTCCGCATCCATGACGGAGCTTACCTGTATACCGTTGACATAGCACATATACCCCGGATCATCGGACTCGCTCTCATTCTCCTCAGCAAAATATACATAGAGGAAGGTTGATTCGTTGTCGATATTCTCTTCATACAGCTGCCGCGCATACTCTTCCTTCTGTGAATCGCTGTCAACTCCCGGTATGTAGTCAAGAAGCATTATGTAAGGCTGTACACCTGTCTCCTCATAGAAATCCTTAAGTCTGCTCTCGGTTCTGCTCACGTTGTCGAACCATCCAAGCTCGTCATATATACAGTCATTTATATATCCGTTTCCGGAATCAAGCTTCTCACGGTTATAGCTGCTTGCGGGAATGTCTGTGCTGCTTCCCCCTCCGAACGAAGAGAACATGCCTAAAAGTATACCTATGAAAATTAACAGGATAACCACGCTGATGAGCGATGAAACACATCCGCCCCCGCTTCTTCTGCCGCCTCCGCGTGGTGGTGGAGGTGGTGCTCCATAATAGCCTCCTCTTGGTGGTGGCGGTGCTCCATAATGGCCTCCTCTTGGTGGTGGCGGTGCTCCGTAGTAACCTCCTCTTGGTGGTGGCGGTGCTCCGTAATTACCTCCTCTTGGCGGTGTACTCGATGGTCTGCCTCCGCCGAAACCTCCTGTCGGTCTTGAGGCTCCACCCATCGGTCTTGATGAAGATGAGCCGCCTACTCTATGTCCTCCGCTTGATCTTGATACTGAATGGCCTCCGCCGCTATGTCCTCCGCCGGAACTGCCTCCTCCGGTTCTTCCCATCTATTATTCCTCCTCATAAAAATAGTAACTACCCCAGATTATGCTGCTGTTTTCTGATTATTCACAACAAATCTGATAGTAGTTACATTTTATCACAATAAAGTATTATATGCAAATCTTTTGTACACGCGAATTAATATAATTAAAATTATTCTGCCTGCCCTTCCTCGCCGTCATGGACATCCTTCTTAGGCTCCTTAAGCCCCGGAATCTCGATGTTATGCTTCTGACAGTAATCCCAGAGTGCCGCATGTATCGACTCCTCAGCCAAGAGTGAGCAGTGAATCTTTACAGGCGGAAGTCCATCAAGTGCGTCCATAACAGCCTTGTTAGTTACCTCCATAGCCTCATAGATTGTCTTTCCTATTACAAGCTCTGTAGCCATGCTGCTCGTTGCTACAGCCGCACCGCAGCCGAAGGTCTTGAACTTACAATCCTTGATAACCTTGGTATCCTCGTCGATATCAAGATATATTCTCATAATGTCTCCGCACTTGGCATTGCCGACTGTGCCGACACCGCTGGCGTTCTCTATCTCTCCCATATTTCTTGGATGCTGGAAATGATCCATTACCTTTTCACTGTACATATATATTCCTCCTGATAAAACTTAAAACTAATTTTTACTAAAAATACGGCTTCTACTTCTCGCCATTCTTCACAAAATCCTCATAAAGCGGTGACATCTCACGAAGTCTTGCAACAATCTCCTTCAGCTTGTCCACGGTGTAGTCAATCTGCTCCATCGTGATGTCCTCCGAGAGGGTAAGTCTCAATGAACCATGTGCTATCTCGTGAGGAAGTCCTATCGCAAGGAGAACATGTGACGGATCAAGTGAACCTGATGTGCAGGCAGAACCGCTTGAGCCGCATACACCATTCATATCGAGCATGATAAGCATTGACTCACCTTCAATGAATCTGAAGCAGAAGTGTGCATTGTTGGGAAGTCTGTCATATCTTGCTCCGTTTAAACGGCTGTATGGAATCTCATTTAACACTCGCTCAATGAGGTGCTCTCTGAGACCGTCAAGAATCTTCTTTCTCTCCTCCATCTTCTCACCTGCAAGCTGTGCAGCCGCACCAAAGCCTACGATACCCGGAGTGTTGAGTGTTCCGGCTCTCTTGCCGCGCTCCTGTGCTCCGCCGTGGATGAACGGTGCAAGCTTGACTGTCTTTCTCGCATACATGATGCCTATTCCCTTAGGACCGTTAATCTTATGACCGCTTGAGCTGAGCATATCAATATTCATCTCATCAACATTTATCGGGATATGTCCGTACGCCTGAACCGCATCAGTGTGGAAAAGTACACCATGCTCATGTGCGACACGTCCAAGCTCCTTGATAGGCTCGATTGTCCCAATCTCATTGTTAGCTGTCATTATTGATACCAAAATAGTATCAGGTCTTATGGCTGCCTCAAGCTGCTCCGGTGTGATTCTTCCCTCAGAGTCAACCGGGAGGTATGTCACCTCGAAGCCATGCTTCTCAAGATACTGGCAGGTGTGAAGTACTGCGTGGTGCTCAATGTTGCTTGTGATAATGTGCTTTCCCTTGTTGCCATACACTTCTGCGGCATTCTTGATAGCCCAGTTATCCGATTCACTGCCGCCGCCTGTGAAATATATCTCCTCAGGCCTGGCACCAATAAGGTCTGCTGCCTGTGCCCGCGCATTCTCTATAGCTTCCTTAGCAGTCTGACCGAACTGGTACACACTTGAACCATTCGCATATATTTCTGAAAAATAAGGCAGCATCGCATCAAGAACCTGTGGTGCAACCTTCGTGGTAGCTGCATTATCCATATAAATAAAAGGCTTACTCATAATATTTCTATCCTCCATATAATCAAAAGCCGATAAGCTGTATTTTCTTTTTCCTAGTATATTACTAGGTTTTGGTTAATGACAATATATACCTTGTTCCGAGATATGTCAACCATTTTCTATAAATATATTTACCATACAAACCTGCAGTCCCACACTGCCACGCCTGTTCCCTGAAATACGTTCTGTAAATGTTCATCAAGCTGTTTTCTGGTGACGCCTTCCTTTAAAATCACCTGCAAAAATCCACCGCCGCCTGCTCCTGCTATGAATTTTGCGTCAATGAGCTCCTCACAGGTGGCAAAAATCTGCTCAATACAGGTGTTGGTCACGCCGTGGTCAAGCATTTTTGAAAGCTCCCAGTGATGGTTCAGCTCACAGATAAAGCGCTCCATACTTCCCTCAAGCAATGAATCCTTCATCTGGAGTGCCACACGCTTCATCTCGGAAAGTGCATACAGTGTCTCTTTTTTGCCATTTATATAGTTGCCTACAACCTCTCTCAAGAGATTTCTGGCAAGGCGTCTCTGCCCCGTATATATGATTGCGAAGCGCTCCTCAAGCTCCACCTTCATCGAATCAGTTATATCAAGGTGCTCCACCATTATATTCTGCTTAAGCCCTGCCTGTGTTGTAATATACTTAATCCCATCACTCAGACCACCTACCTGATCCTGCCAGCCGCCCCCGGTGCTCATAAGCTGTTCCATTATCAGTACTGTGTCATACAGCTCGTTCTCCGTATACTCCCTTCCGATAAACTGCCACAGAGCCTTGATTGCTGCACCGGCAAGTATGCTGCTGGTTCCAAGCCCTGAGCCCTTAGGTATTCCGATTACTTTGGTAGATATATATAAACCACAGCCAAGTCCTTCAAGCACATCCGCAAGTGTATCATCGCCATAAGCCGGAATGACTCCAGAAGCCACAAGCGCCGCCTTGTGAAGAGCAAAATAATCATACGGATTATTGCAATCTCTGATATCCTCGATATCCTCAGTACTGCCCTTCACACCGATGTCCTCGCTCTCAAATTCCACGCACATGCGGTCAATCTTCTTTACAACCACGCATACAGGACGCTTTCCGTTTATGAGTATCGCGGCATTTAACACAACACCGCCATTCTCGTTGCAGTAAGGCGGTGTATCCGTCCAGCCGCCTCCCCAGTTCACCCTCACCGGGAGTGATATCTCGACACTGTCACATACAGCTTTTGCAAGGTGCTTTTGTATGCCCGACGTACTCTTAAGCGCATGTGACAGCGTATCAAAGCACATAGACTCCATCGCATAAGCCGACAGCTCCTCACCGCCATACATATACCTGATACCCTTATTTTTCATATATTTTGAGATTGCAAGGCAGGCTCTCATCTTTTCGGAATAACTACATTCCTTTATACATTCCATAAGAAGTGAAAATTCCTCCTGCGTGATGGTACATTCCCTGTATACCTGCAGTGCCTCCTCATAAGGTGTTCTGTTTTTAAGCATATTGATAAAGCGGTATGCCTTTACAAGCTCGGCAAGTGCGAACTTCTCTGTTATCGCATCCACAGCGTCGGCCTCGGCGAAGCTGTCCATAAGACTGTATCTTTTTGCGCTGCGGTATGCACCTTTTAGCTTTTCATCGGCACACAGCTCCCCGGAAGCCACTCTTCTCATGGTGCATGCCCATTCCACAGCCTCAGAAAGAGTATCACATTCCGGGAAAAGTCCTGCATTCCATAGATACCAGCCATCACTGTTACCGCTGTCCCACACCTCGTCCGTTGTAATCTCCATCTGTCTCATAAAGCCTCTAAGGTCTGTCCCAAGAAACGGTGTCGAACCGTTCTTATCCATGTATCTTCCCTTCGGGTTGTCCATGCAGCCATAGACCCTCACAACATATTTTCCATTCAGAAGCTTTACCTTGTGCATACAGCAGTCGGAAGGAATATGGACATTGTTTAAGGTCAGCCCGGACAGAATAACATTTTCTCCGATAACTACATTTTTACCGATGGCACAGTTCTCAATATAAGCCGGTCCCTCCGCCTGTATGTCATCGTCGATATGTCCGTTTATTATACTGAGTGGAAGTGCCCCATGATAGTCGGTGCACACCCTCTTAGTCCAGCCAAGGTGTTCGTAGCTTCCAAGCTCCTTAGTCTCTAAATTCCACAGCTCATGCGTTGTACCGAAATGTATAAATTCAGCAGGAGCGAGGCATATAAGCTTCATTGTGAATCCATTTAAAGCATCCCATATCCTTCTTCTGCACTCAAAAAGTTCATCATTAAATTCACCCTCCGGTGCCTGTGTATAGAACTCCTCAAGTGTCGAAGCTCCTGCAAGAGGATACAAAAAATCTCCGTAAAAGCTCACCCTTGAGCGTTCATTCACGAAGCCTGCGAACTTATCGTCATCCAGCCTGCCATCCGTGCTTATAAGTCCCCACAGCGCGCGAAGAAGCGCCGCATCGAACATGATTGCTCCTGTGTCAAGATCAACATTTCCCTGTGCATTCACGGCACCTATTGAGGTAAGCGCCTCCGCTGTCTGTTTATGTAAGAAGCGTTTCACATAACCGTTTCCATCGTTTAAGAAAACACCATGATCCTTACCTGTCTCAACAGATTCCTTTATGGATATGGCAGCGGCACCATTATACTGGAAATCAAGCTGCAGTGCATTGAATAACAGCATGACATCACCCGAGAGAGTCAGCATTCCCGATTCTATTCTTCCCGGGATACCCGCCATCGCAATCATAAGCTCATCAAAGAGTGTCGACATTCTTCCATCCGGCAATTGTCTCGGCACAGGTGAAAAAAGCTTGCCGCATACACTGTACTGAGGAATACGCTTGCTGTCGCCGCCTGAATGTATGACAAGTATTCTCTTATCCGCAAAGCCTTCCCCCTCAATATCGGCAAGATATTTAAGTACATTAAATGCCGCTCCTCCCGAGCCTACCCTCCTGCCATCCGGATCCGGTATAACCGCATAATGTATTCTGTCCGGTATGACCTTCTTTTCAAGCCTGCATGCAATCTCCTTTCTGAAAGCCTCCGCCTGAAGTTCATTAGAAGCGGTCAGGATTATATAATCCCACAGGCACGCATTCTCGTCCTCCATAGAGTCCGCGTACAGCTCCCATGCGTCGATATAGCTCTGCTTCAAAAATAATCTTTTCATCTTAAGAAAATCACTGTTCATTAATCTCTCCATTTTACACTTTTCAACAATCAGCACTCACATTTCCAATAATAAGCAGAATACGGCTCAAGATAGCTTCCGCCTCCAAAATCATGCTCCCTGCCTGTTATAAGGTCAACAGCACGTCCGCAGCGTGCGTCAAAATGTGCCGTATAGCCTTCCGAATCCGCATTTATAGCCACCAGTACGCGCTCATGCTCACTTTTTCTCTCGAATATGCACTGCTTATTTGTGAGCACAACCGAATAAAATCCGCCATAATTGAGCGCCTCGCTGTTCTTCTTCGCGTTCTCAAGCTTGCTTATAAGCTCTGTCAGCTCATTCCACTCCGGTCTATCGTAGGACTGCCTCAGTGCCGGGTCGCCATCAGACTTATTCCCCTGCGCACCCCACTCACTTCCATAATATACACATGGTATTCCCGGCATTCCGAACATAAGCGCATATATAAGCGGAAGATGATTCTTATTGGTGAGAATACTAGCCACTCTGGTCACATCATGGTTATCGACGAAGGATAACAGGTGCTTTCCTCTGTATATGCACCAATTCTCGCTGCCGAACTGTCTGTTGAGCGAATGGTTGATCTCGAACATATTCATGCTGTTAAAGCTCGAATACAGCCCCTTATAACACTCATAATTGGTAGCCGAATGGAGCATTTCATCATTGACAAGCCTGTTATAATCTCCGTGCAGCATCTCTCCCACAAGGAAAATCTCCCTGCCCTGCTCACGTCCAAGCTCATCCGTGAAGCTTCTGAGTCTTCTCACAAAATCCATATCAAGGCAGTAAGCTACATCAAGCCTTATTCCGTCTATTCCAAAATATTCAACCCAGTATCTCACCGCATCGAAAATGAGCGCGATGACATCCTCATTTCTAAGATTAATCTTTACAAGGTCATAATTGCCTTCCCAGCCCTCATACCACAGTCCGTCATTGTAGCCTGAGTTTCCTCCTAGGTTGACATTGAACCATGACAGGTAAGGCGAATTTTCCCTGTTCTTTATAACATCCTGAAACTGATAAAATCCGCGTCCTACATGGTTGAATACTCCGTCTAAGACAACCTTTATTCCATTGGCATGCAGCTCATCACATACAGCCTTAAAATCCTCATTGGTACCAAGTCTTACGTCTATCTTCTTATAGTCCCTTGTGTTATATCCATGAGTATCAGACTCGAATACCGGAGAAAAATAGATTGCAGTACTTCCAAGCTTCTTAATATGGGGAATCCAGTCAAGCACCTTCAATATTCTATGCTCCAAATTTCCATCATTCTCAAATGGTGCCCCACAGAATCCCAACGGATATATCTGATAAAAGGTACTTTCATAAGCCCACATATGTATTCCTCCTGTAAAATATAGATTATTTTTACTTATATACATGTAATTATATCTTAAAATAACATGACTGTCCATCAATATTAAAAGGTACCCCTATGTTGTCTTTTTCTGTTTACATTGCAGTAATTTTTACCGAAAAATCAGACAAAATGCCTCTATGATTATACATTTTATTTTCACTTTTCAAAGCAATATACTGTTTTTTATATAAATTGCATGTAAATATGAACATTTTTTATATATTATTGATAATTGTTAACAAATTGTTCATTTTTGTTTCACACGCATGACACATAGTACTTCTATACTATAATCAAAGTTAAGGAAGAGACAATAAAGCTTCCGGAAACATTAAAACAGCCTAACAGAATTCTTTTTCTTTTTCATAAAGCCCGGTACTTTCCCCGAAGTGCCGGGCCCTCCTTTTTTTCAACTTATCCCCGCTGGTTAATTGAAAACTCAGACTTGATACCAAACAGTTGTGTAATGATGTTTTTGGTCAGAACATGTGCTATAAACTCAGCATGTATAACGTATTATATTTATGCATATCACGACTTTTGGAAGAAGCTTAGATGTTCTTAGAACATCTTGCTTCGTACAACGGAGCTGATATGCATAAATATAATACGTTATACACTCGTAAATTAAGTTGGCATGTTTTGACCCCAACATCATTACACAACGTCCGGCATTCACGCACAATGAGTTTTTCAATTAACTATTAGTCTTTTTCGACAGTCTTACACGAAACACCTTTCTCACAAGCCTGTTACCATCAAAAGGACATATCGGATATATATAGCTCTCCCCCGATATAGTGTTGTTAAATGCAATTGCAAGCAGCGTTATAATTATTCCCGCAAAAAATCCCCACCAGTGGAAAATATAGGTAAGAACAAGAGTTATAAGCCTGAAGAACTTGATTGCATAGCCAAGCTCGAAATTAGCCTGTGCGTATGTTCCGATTGCTACAAATGCCATATAAAGCATAGTCTCCGGCGAAAACCATCCCGAGCTTACCGCATATTCTCCCACGACAATACCTGCCACAACCGAAAGCGGTGTCGATAACATCGTCGGTGTGTTTACTGCCGCCAGTCTCAGACCGTCTATTGCAAATTCAAGTATAATAAGCTGCCAGAATACATGTATATTCGCCTCATCCGCAAGATTGATAAATGCAAGCCAGTCCGGAAGCCTCTCAGGATACTCTATGAGAGCCATCCACATCGGCGTTAGTATCAGCGTCAGCACCGACATTATGAACCTTGAAAATCTTATATAGTTTCCCACAAGAGGCGGAAAATAGAAATCATCAGCCTCCTCCATGACATCAAATATGCTTGTCGGCACTATAATCACTGCCGGCGAATTGTCAACTAAAAGCACAATATTGCCATCAAGTATGGCTGCCGCAGCTGTATCCGGACGCTCTGTATATTTGAATTTCGGAAAAGGATTTATATATGGTCCGTCAAGCACTGACTCCGCCAGACTTTCTATATTCATCGTGAGTGCATCTACTTTTATGGAGGAAATCTTATCTTTGATTCTTCTTACAAGCCTCATATCTGCCACTCCCTCTAAATATGCCATCGAAATGTCTGTTCTCGACTTTAAGCCCGCCCGGGTTATCTCAACGCAGAGCCGCGGGTCGCGTATTCTTCTTCTTATAAGTGCCACATTAGAGACTATCGTCTCTACAAAGCCATCTCTTGAGCCTCTCAGAACTCTGTCCTTCCAAGGCTCATCAACACTTCTCATAGGATATGTTCTGCAGTCAATCGCAATGCACTCCTTATAGCCGTCGACGAAATAGCATGCCACCCCCGAAAGAATCGCTGTCACTATATCCTCAACGTCATCTATGATGTCAACCTCCACATAAGGTATATATTTATCAGAAAATTCTGCCGCACTATCAGGTATATCCCCCTCCTGTATTTCCGAGAAGGATTTTAACAGTCTTTCCATTATCGTGTCCTTGATAAAGCCATCTATAAAAAAGAAACCGGCATCCTTTGAACCTAATTTCTGTTCCCTGTATATCAAATCAAAGTTTTTATCAACGTGAAGAATTTTTTTAAATTCCTGTATATTTTCCTTTAGCGAAGCAGATATCTTTCTCATTTTTGACCCCATTCCCGGACGACATTTCAAAAAAAGATGAAAACCATAGAATGTTTCCCCTCTATTTATAAATATAAAGCAATTTGTTTTCGCCCTAAAACGAACTGCCTGTAAAACTTTTTATCAGATAACGCATATTTCTTGCTTCCTTTACTTTATGCAAAAAAATAAGACCGGTGGGCTTCACCGGTCTTATTGTATCCATTATTAAAATAATTATCCTAACTGACTGTTCTTTGAATAGAGATTTGCGATAACTCTTGTATACTGAATGCTGTTTCTCATAGCATCCATATCATCGATTGCCTTACCATTGTCCTGCACACGTCCGAACTGCACGTTCTCATCTTTACCCATCTTAAGAGCTTCAACTATAGCCTTAATCTTATCTTCCTTTGTGGCGTTGCTGAAATCACCATTAACACCAACTATCTGCATAACCGACTCAAGCTCTGAATCTGACCAGTTGCCGAATCTGTTGTCCATCATATACGCAATTCTTTCCTTACGATTAATACATCTGATAAAACCTCTTAACATAATAATCCCTTTCCTTTCCTGACAGACCTTTCTTCAAGTCTGACTGCCATCACTTCCGAATGGCAATTTGCTTTTCCTTTTTTCTACGAGTGCCATTATTACACATCATGTCAATAGATGCAAATAGAAAAAGAACCACTTTTTGGTAATTTTATTGTAGAGAAAAACCATGTCTTTGTATAATCTGTGTATTAATTGTACTTTTTATTGTGCATAATTATGGTTCAGCAAAATGAAAATATAACTTTGTTAAATATTTAGCACAATTCTTTCCGCACTTTACCATGCGAAAATATGGAGAATTTTTTTATTTATTTTTTTTCAGTACTATTCTATGTTCATTTATCAAGGCATTCCTTGAATACCCTAAGCGCGTTTTTATAAAATATCTTTTCCACATCTCCTTCGGTAAAGCCTGATTTTACGAGCGCATCATGCAGCCTAGGCAGATATGAGGCATCCGCAAGCTCAAGCTTTCCTCCTATTCCGTCAAAATCAGAGCCGAGAGCCATCACATCCATTCCGCCAAGGTTGGTTATATACTTCACATGACGCACCATATCAGCAATACGGCTCTCTGCGTCATTGCCCACATCTCCTGATTCGTTTAAAAAAGCACCGCAATAATTCAGACCTGTGACGCAGCCTCTCTCTCCAAACGCTCTTATCATATCGTCTGTGAGATTGCGTACATGTGGATTCATTGCTCTCGCATTAGAATGGCTCGCCACAAAAGGTTTGCCCGTATTATTATAGACATCCCAGAAGCCCGCGTCCGACAGATGGGACACATCTATGACAATTCCTAGTCTTTCCATCTCAGCTATGAACTCAAAACCCTTCTGCTTAAGCCCCTTAGAAGCATCCGCATTATATGTGCAGCTTCCATCGCTGTTGTAGACCACATAATTAGGATAGGCAAGCTCATTCTCATGGTTCCACGTAAGTGTCATCATCCTAAGCCCCAGCCTGTAATAATTTCGCAGCATCTCAAGACTTCCGGCGCATATATCTCCTTCTTCACCGGTGAGAATTGCGGACATTTTCCCCGCCTTCATATTCTCCTCAATATCAGCATAACACCTTACCTGTGATATTATGTCCTTATTTTTTTCCATCTCATTGTAAAAAGTATCGACAAGCTTCATTCCGTCCAACAGCACATTGTCCGAATATTCTTTATTAATGTACACTGCAAAGCACTGCAGCATATAGTCACCCTTCATCATCTTCATCAAATCAAGATGATGGTTGTTCTGTCTAAGCTCCGATTGAATATTATTCTTCCTGTCATACATAAGTGCCGACAGGGTATCACAATGCATATCAAAAACCTTCATAGCCTTCCGGGACAGGGGTCTGGTCCGTGTCCCAACCGTATCCCGATTCCTCCTTCACTTTTATTCTTGCCGGGACAGGGGTCTGACACCGTGTCCCACGCGCGCTGGGACATGGTGTCAGACCCCTGTCCCAAACACGCTTCCCGCCGCGTATATGCTCTCCGCCAAATCACGCCTGTAGTTATCCGCAGCCGGATTAAGGCTGTTAATCACTACTCCGTCGCTTCCCGGTCTTGCTGTCGAATGAATATATTCCCCATTACCTATATACATCGCAACATGTCCCGGAAAATACAATAAATCCCCCTCTTTAATATTATCATAAGATATCTGCCTCACCGGAAACCCCGGCATAAGCCTTGCATCGCGGTAGATATACACACCGTTTAGCATATATGACATCGATGTAAGCCCCGAACAGTCTATGCCAAGAGGTGTCTTGCCACCCCAGCGGTACTGTGTTCCAAGGTAGCTCATTGCAGTGTTCACAAGCCTCTTCCTTAATACCGTTTTCTCAGCCTCCGTTAGTTTCGACAGCTTATCTGCGTCAATAGGCTTGACATATTCCTCTATGTATGAGCGCTTGATATATCCGGTTCTGCCATCGTAGAGCCTTACACATACATATCCATTTTTTTCTCCGGTGCACAATAAGGCTTGCGAATCCGGCTCCTCTGTAGCTGCACAACACATAATAATGGCTCCTCTTGTGACACTCATAAGCCGCACCGAAGCTGCAGCCGGCTCCGGCATAATATCTGCCACCGCCTTGACCACCTGCACTAAGCTGCACTCCCCATGCCCTGCGGCTTCACGGTACATAGCCGCGCAGTCATCCATTATCACGTCACAGCCTTTGACACAGCCCTCATAGCCATAATCGGTTCTCACCTTAAGGCAAGCCCAGGTACCGCCTGCGCAGCCTTCAATGACCTCAAATCTCTGTCCATACAGCCCCTCATCCACTATCCCGGATTTTCCGTAGATGTTCACGTACATTCTGTTAAAGATTCCCCTCATCAATCTCCCCTCCGGGACAGTGGTGTCAGACCCCTGTCCCAACACACATCCGCCCAACCATGGACCTGCTTAACCCGGTCACCCTGCTAAGCTGTCTGATTGAGGCACCTTCTCTCTTTAGTTTTATTACGCAGTCCTGCTTTTTATCCATACTCATTTCGTTAAAATCCGAGATATTTTTGCAGGCACTTATCAGCCTCAGCCTTTCAATGCATGTCTCATCGTCAAAAACCGGGCGCTGCGGAACAAAATCGTCATACTCAGCTACCTTTTCGTCCGTATTTAATGACATGAACGTACTATACTCCCTATCATCCCCAAACATTTCAATGACTTCAAGTATGTCCGTCTTAATCATCTTTCTGCCACCTCGTTTTTCCAGCGCTGTCTTACTTTTTAAAGAGTAATTGCTCCACGGATATTCCTCAGCCTTTGCTACAAGCCCCGCCTTGACCGGATTGTTAAAAATATATCGCGCCGTCGCCATAAACTGCCTGTCACTCAACACCGGCTCACTTATGAATCTGTTCTGGAAAAGATGTCCTGCACGGTCATATTTCCTATTATACCAGTACACGTATGTATTTTCTATCTTTTTCATTGTCATTGAAAGCTTTTGTGTACCCTCACGCATAAGCAGATGGACATGGTTATCCATCAGGCACACCGAAAATAACCTAAAATCATCCTCCTCCCTGTATCTTTTAAGTATACCTTCAAAATAAAAAAAATCCTCCTTCTCCTCAAAAATAATCTGCTTGTTGACACCACGCAATATCACATGGTAAACTCCGGACTCACATTGTTTTCTCGCTGTTCTCGGCAAAATATACCTCCTTTATTTAATTGGAAATTGGTGAATAGTTGTGGGACACCGGGGTCTGACCCCTGTCCCAGAAGATTATTAGAAAACTTCTGAAATATCGACAATTTATTGTACAACATAATAACAGATTATACAAGTCCAAAAGCCACTATGACAGGAACCTGCTACTGTACGGCTTCTATCATAGTGGCTTTTGGTTTTAGAATAATTTCTGCTTTTCGGATGGTTATTTTGAACAGCTTCTACTGCGCAGCTTTATACCTCAGCGATAACCTCAACCTCACATAACACATTCTTAGGAAGTGTCTTTACAGCAACGCAGGAACGTGCCGGCTTGCCTGTGAAGTACCTTGCATAAATCTCATTGAATTTGCCAAAATCGCCCATATCTGCAAGAAAACAGGTTGTCTTTACAACATTCTCGTAGGAAACTCCTGCTGCCTTCAGGAGTGCACCAAGGTTCTTCATAACCTGCTCCGTCTGCTCCTCAATTGTTGTTCCGACAACAGCACCCGTTGCAGGGTCAAGCGGAACTTGTCCAGATGAGTAGAAGAAACCATTTGTAATAAAGCCCTGTGAATATGGACCAATTGCTGCCGGAGCGTCCGGTGTATTAACTAATTTCATAATCATTGCCTCCATAAATTATATTTTATCCTATTTTAACGCGGCACAACAAAAAAGTAAATCACTTTTTCGTTGGGGAAGACACTTGGGGACAGGGACCAGACCCCTGTCCCAGCCGCTCCCCACATAGATATCCTATATTCTCTCCGCACTCTCAAGCGTATGCTTTAGCAGCACCGACGTTGTGACCGTCCCAACGCCTCCGGGAACAGGGGTTATGGCTGCGACCTGCTCCGATACCTCATCATAATCCACATCTCCGCACATAGCGCCGTCAACGAAATTGATACCCACGTCCACAACAATCTGGTCAGGGCTGGTAAAATTCTTTTTTATCATGCGTGCACTGCCGGCGCATGCCACAAGAATGTCTGCCCTGCGGCACTCGTCCTCTATATTCTTAGTTTTTGTGTGGCATATCGTGACTGTTGCATTCTTCCCAAGCATAAGCATTGCGAGCGGTCTGCCGACAACAAGGCTTCTTCCCACTATCACAACTTTTTTTCCGGTGAGGTCAGCCTGATAATGCTCAAGCAACTCCATCACTGCCTGTGCCGTGCATGGCGCATAGCCGGTCTTGTCCTCGGCGAATACCTTTGCGGCATTCACCATGCTTATGCTGTCGACATCCTTATCCGGTCTTATCAGCTCCTTCAGTCTGTCATCACTTAGCTGCTTAGGAAGCGGGCGGAACACCAGAATACCATGAACCTTCTCATCAGCATTGAGGCGTATAATATTCTCCTCAAATGACGCTTCATCAATATCTAACGGAAGCTTTATGACCTCTGCCTCTGCCTCGACCGCACCGAAACGCTTCATTATTCCCTTCTCATAAGCTATGTCATCCTCTCGCTCACCGACCCTTACTACCGCAAGCTTTGGATATATGCCCT
>OLWA01000851.1_pt1 | contig 35305 bp, 19 predicted proteins | sample 1673251 | NCBI WGS metagenome assembly OLWA01 (sample SAMEA3178937, study PRJEB25190) | human gut metagenome | biome: human gut; feature: human-associated habitat; material: faeces | place: Austria | collected 2013 | reverse complement strand
TCTTCCGATCTGGACGGAACGTCCTGGACAAACGGGGATAAGATTGGAACCTACGTATTGAATGCGGAAACTTTCGAACTTGTATCGGAAGCCGTCAATACGCCTTATGTCTGCACAGAGGCCGGACAATCGGTGGCTTTTACTTCGGAAACGCCGCTTACGGTGCAGGATGACGGTACTCCGGTGAAGTTCGTAGCCTATTATCCGTACAATGCGGATATACAGGACTTCAATTATCCCGTGGCAATAGCCGACCAAAGCAATGGAAGTACAGCCTGCGATTTGCTTTACGGTACTACGGCCGAACCGTATGTTTATGATAAAGAGAGTGATACCGATATCGCGTTGAAGTTTACTCACCGCCTTTCCAAAGTGGTACTGAAGTTCATGGATATGGAGAAAAGGCCTTTGACAGTAAGTGATGTAAAGATACAGGGCATGCCCGTTTCGGCTTCATTCAATGTACAGACTGGAGTATTGACTACGGACGAGGCTGCCGTTTCGGATATCGCTCCCTATGTGAATACTGCCACGGACTATCGGGAAGCTATTATTCTGCCTACTGCATTAAGTAATGCCTATAAAGTATCTTTTGCGCTGGATGGCAGAACGCGTGAATGGGTATTTGCCGACCTCGACATCAGTTTGCCCAAGTTCAATCCGGGGTCTCAATATACATTTGGGATATACATTGATCCTACTGCCGATATTATTGTAGGACGGTTGGAAGAGGTAGATGCCGGTAATAGCTCCGCTCCTTGGGATGATGGAAGCAAAGAAGAAGGTACGGCTGACGGACATAAGCCTGCCGGATATAATCTTTTCCCTGTCAATGAAGCGACCGATGCATTTGCCGATACCGAATTGAAGATTTCTTTCGAAGGTGTGGCACCTGAATTGGGGGAGAGCGGGTATATCCGTATTTACCGTAAGAGCGACCATAAGATGGTGGATGAGATTAATATGGGAGAAAGCCGGGTATCCATTAAAGATGGAGAAACATTGCTCAATACTTGGATGGATATTATTGGCGTAACGCCCCAAGGCTCTTCTGTCAGCCGCCGTGTCGTAAACTATTATCCGGCGCGGGTGGAAGGAAACGATTTTATCATCAAGCCTCACCAGCAACGTCTGGACTTTGATACGGAATATTACGTTGTAATTGATAAGAACGCTATTGTTCAGGAAGACTTTGCAGGTATCTACGGTCGTGCATGGACATTCAAAACCAAAGCTGCGCCCGTTATCCACGGTCCGGAATACCAACTGAAGATAAGTCATGCCGATATGAACGCTCATTTCTATACATTGCAAGGAGCCATTGACTATTGTGCCGTTAACATTGATTTGAATGCACAAAAGATATTCCAAATGGATGATGGTATTTATCAAGAGATGATTTATCTGCGTGATCAGAGTAATATTACCATCAAAGGTAATCCGAATGACAATACGGCGGTCAATATTCAGTATGACAACAGTAATGATATAAACGGTGGTATCGGTGGCGGTACGAATATTGACCAGTTTGCACCGACAGGTACTGTTGTGCCTTCTTCCGGCGGTCGCTCGGTTGTGATACTTCAAGGGAACTCCGAACACATCCGTTTTGAAAACCTGACTATCGAGAATGCTTATGGCTGGACATTGGGTAAAAACGGACAGGCAGAGGCTCTTTTCATCGACAATAAGTCGGCGGCTCTTCTTAATTGCCGGATTCTGAGTTATCAGGATACGTTGCTTCCCGGCGGTGGATACAACTGGTTTTACAACTGCTACATTGCGGGTGGTACGGACTTCATCTGGGGATCGGGTAAAGTCGTATTATTTGAAGATTGTGAACTGCATGCGCCTACCGGTACCCGTGCCGTGATGCAGGCTCGTGTTAAGGCAGGTTATCTGGGTTATGTATTCGACCGTTGCAGATTTACAGTAGGGGCAGGCTATCAATCTACGTTAATCTATCAGTTTGAACCTGATAATCTTACCTTCTTGAATTGTACGTTTGCCGATACGTACGGACAGAATTTCGTTGGAGAAAATAAACCGCTGGTTCCCAATCAACCTACTGTTACCGAAGGTTGTAAGATGTATGGTTGTACGAATGAATCGGGTGCCGAATTCTATAATCTTATTCCTGAGGCGGTGAGAGCCACTGTACGTAATCTCAATGAATCGGAGTTTAATGCAAATTTCGGTAGCCGGGAAAAAATAATGAGTTGGGACAGTAATGCAGACGCTTCATGGTTTCAAGAGTAAAGTAACCATACGGCATACTAATTAAAAGCTTTATAACAAATATGAACAACTTACTGAAAATGACGGGCTTCGTGCCCGTCATCTTAGGGATGCTTTGCGCTTGCCAAAGTACCTCGACAGAACAACACAACGATACATATATTGAAGACCTCTACGAAGCTCTTCCCTTTGATATGCCCGTTGTACAACGTCCGTCCTTTCCCGACTATCAAGTGGATATTCGTGATTTCGGTGCAAAAGCGGACGGTGAGACACTGAACACCGAGGCCATCAACAATGCCATTAAGGCAGTAAGCGAGAAAGGAGGGGGAAAGGTGGTTATTCCCGAAGGCCTGTGGCTCACAGGCCCTGTCGTACTGCAGAACAATGTCAACCTGCATGTCGAAAAGAACGCCCTTGTGCTTTTCAGCGGTGATGCCGATTTATATCCGTTGGTGCGTACCTCGTTCGAGGGTTTGGATATGCTTCGTTGCCAGTCGCCTGTTTCGGCGATGAATGCGGAGAACATAGCCATTACAGGCTATGGAGTACTCGACGGTTCGGGCGATAGCTGGCGACCGGTGAAACGTAATAAAATGACCGATGGTCAGTGGAAATCCTTGCTCAAGTCGGGTGGAGTGGTAGATGAGTCCGGTAAGGTATGGTATCCTAATGAAGGGGCTCTGAAAGCTTCTATTCTGACCGGAAGCAAAGAAAAAAGAGAAATATCGGATAGTGAGTGGGAAGGCATGAAGCGTTGGTTGCGCCCTGTACTGCTTAGTATTGTCAAAAGCAAACGAGTGTTGCTGGAAGGCGTTACGTTCCGCAATTCACCGAGCTGGTGCTTACATCCGCTCTCTTGCGAAGACCTGACTTTGAACGGTGTCAAAGTATTCAATCCCTGGTACTCGCAGAATGGTGATGCGCTCGATGTGGAGTCATGTAAGAATGTAGTGGTGACAAACAGCCTGTTCGACGCAGGTGACGATGCTATCTGCATAAAGTCGGGTAAGGATGCCGACGGCCGTCGCCGCGGAGAACCTTGCGAGAATGTGCTGGTAAAGAACAACACAGTGCTGCATGGACACGGCGGGTTCGTAGTAGGCAGTGAAATGTCCGGCGGCGTAAAAAACATCTATGTAACAGACTGTACTTTCCTCGGCACAGACGTAGGCCTGCGCTTCAAGAGCACCAGAGGGCGCGGCGGTGTTGTAGAGGGAATCTACATTCACAACATCCACATGATTGATATACCTCACGAACCGTTGCTCTTCGACTTGTTCTATGGTGGCAAAGCTGCCGGCGAAGAAACGGAAGAAGACCTGAAAGGCCGCATGAAGACAACGGTTCCCCAAGTAACCGTTGAAACACCTTCTTTCCGGGACATCCATATCTCCAATATTATTTGTAAGGGTTCGGGACGCGCCATGTTCTTCAACGGACTACCCGAAATGCCCATCAAAAATGTAACCGTAAAGGATGTAATCATCAACGATGCCAAAGAAGGCGTTGTCATCAGCCAGGCGGAAGGTGTAACGTTGGAAAATATACGTATAGCAACCAAGGGACACACATTGAACGTGAAAAACGCTAAAAATCTGAAAGTAGACGGAAAAGTGTATACCACTATCGGCACAGAAGGAAAAGTGTTGGATTTTAAGTAGAATTCGATAAGTTAAGAAGCTCAAAGCAGACAGTCTTTTTGCCAAAAGAAAGAGAGCTGTCTGCTCTTTTTAGTTTAATTTTGCCGCAATTAATTAAACACATTCCTTATGAAAACGACCTTTTTAACCGGTTTCCTGTTATTGTGCGCGTGTACTCTTACCGCACAATCTCAACCAAGTACCAAAACCATTTCGGTAGAAGTGAGCAACTCATGGAGCAAAGACAAAGCCGACGCTCCGGTAGTATTAAAAATCAAAGACCTGCAACCCGGTTTCCGTGTGCGTTCTGCCGTCGTAATGAACGGCAATGAAGAAATCCCTTCGCAGTTGGACGACCTGAACGGTGATTTGAAAGCCGATGAATTGGCCTTTGTCATGGATATTCCTGCCAAAAGCAAGAAAATGCTGACCATTACCTTGTCTTCCGCTAAAACGGATAAGACCTACCCGTCGCGTGTATTTGCCGAAATGCTGATACGCGATACAAAAAAACAGAAGCATGCCCCTATACAGTCGGTCACAGTGCCGGGAACTACCAACTTTTATAGTATGCTACATGGACACGGACCCATGTTTGAATCGGAATTAGTCGCTTACCGCGTCTATTTTAATCAAAAGCAAACCGTTGACCCGTACGGTAAATTCAAAAAGGGACTGGAAATCCAAGAAAGCCGGTTCTATCCTAACGACGAGCAGCTTGCGCGCGGATTCGGCGATGACGTGCTGATGGTTGGCAACAGTTGCGGTATCGGCGCTTTGAAAGGTTGGGACGGGACAAAAGCCACTCATATAGAGCCGATAGCGTTCCGTACAGAAAGTATTCTTGCCTACGGCCCCGTACGCACCATAGCCGATGTGACCGTCAAAGGCTGGGACTATCAGGGAAAAGAGCTGAATATGACCAACCGCTATATCCTTTATGCCGGACATCGTGACCTGTTGGTAGAAACGTTCTTTGACGAACCCCTGCAAGATGAAGTGTTCTGCACCGGCGTACAAAACATTATGGGTAACGAAACACTTTCGGAGTCCGATCATAAAGGCTTGGTAGGTAGTTGGGGAAGACACTGGCCGGTAAACGATACTGTAAAATATGCAAAAGAAACAGTAGGTATCGCCACCTATATTCCACAGAAATATATCCGCAAAGAAGTAAAAGACAAAGATAATTTCCTTTACACTCTTTCCGCACCGGGCAGCGACCGTTTCCACCATTACACCATGTTTACGTCATGTAAGGAAACGTTCGGCTATCCTACTCCCGAAGCATGGTTCGCTTATATGCGCGAGTGGAAAGAAGAACTGCAGCACCCGGTTCAGATAAAAATCAAGAATTAAAAATTAAAGAATTAAATCGTGACATGAAAACCAGAAACGCACTTTTAGGACTCAGCCTGCTGCTTGCATTACCGCTGGCGGCACAAGAAAAGAATTATGTTTCCGAGGTATGGGTAGCCGACCAAGGTAACGGTAAATACAAAAATCCGATACTCTATGCAGACTATTCCGATCCGGATGCCTGCCGTGTAGGAGATGACTTCTATATGACCTCTTCCAGTTTCAACTGCCTGCCGGGGTTACAGATTCTGCACTCCAAAGACCTCGTGAACTGGAGCATCATCGGAGCTGCCGTTCCTTATGCCCTCTCCCCCATTGAAACGCCGGAACGTCCGGAGCATGGCAACCGTGTATGGGCGCCCGCTATCCGCCATCACAACGGTGAATTCTATATTTTCTGGGGCGATCCCGACCAGGGCGCTTTCATGGTAAAAGCCAAAGACCCCAAAGGTCCGTGGACAGAACCCGTACTCGTAAAACCGGGCAAGGGTATTATAGACACCTGTCCTTTCTGGGATGAAGACGGAAAAGTTTATATGGTACACGCCTATGCAGGAAGCCGTGCCGGATTGAAGAGTATCATATCCATTTGCGAGTTGAATGCGGATGCCACCAAAGCCATAACGCAGTCACGCATCATCTTCGACGGTCATGAAGCCCACCAGACTTGTGAAGGTCCCAAACTCTACAAAAGGGGGGAATATTACTATATCTTCCATCCGGCAGGCGGCGTACCCACCGGTTGGCAGGTTGTTCTCCGTTCCAAGAACATATACGGTCCTTACGAATGGAAAACAGTACTTGCGCAAGGTAACTCTCCTGTCAACGGTCCTCACCAAGGTGCATGGGTAGATACTCCTACCGGTGAAGACTGGTTCCTGCATTTCCAGGATGTGGGAGCATACGGCCGTTTGGTACACTTACAACCCATGAAATGGGTCAACGACTGGCCTGTTATCGGCATCGACAAAGACGGTGACGGTTGTGGCGACCCGGTGCTGGTTTATAAAAAGCCGAACGTAGGCAAGACATATCCTATCTGCACTCCGCAAGAAAGTGATGAGTTTGACGGCTATACCCTCTCTCCGCAATGGCAATGGCATGCCAACATCAACGAAAAATGGGCTTATTACGCAGGAGATCAAGGCATCGTACGTCTCTACTCCTATCCTGTTGTCAAAGACTGCAAAAACCTTTGGGACGTAGCCAACCTATTGTTACAGAAAACTCCCGCCGACAATTTTACCGCCACCATGAAACTGACTTTCAAACCGACGGAAAAGTACAAAGGAGAGCGCACCGGACTGGTAGTTATGGGACTCGACTATGCCGGACTTGTTTTGGAAAACACGGAAAAAGGCCTGGTATTGTCCCAGGTATCTTGCCCTAAAGCGGAAAAAGGTACTCCCGAAACAGTAAACGGTACAGTCGGTTTAAAAGACAATACCATCTACCTGCGTGCCAAGTTTACCTCTGACGGGAAAAAGATTTCCAAGAGCGAAGGCGGACACGACCTGTTGGTACTGTGCAACTTCAGTTACAGCTTCAACGGAAAGAAATTCCAGCCATTGGGCAAACCGTTCCAAGTGAAAGAAGGCAAATGGATCGGCGCTAAAGTAGGTATGTTCTGTACCCGCCCGGCCATTGTTACCAACGACGGCGGCTGGACAGACGTAGACTGGTTCAGAATTACAAAATAACAAGTTCCCGGCGAATTGCTATATCTTTGTGCCGAAAACCAAAAGAAAAGAACAATGAAGAAGCTTGTTATATTTGACTTAGACGGAACGTTATTAAACACCATTGCCGATTTGGCGCAAAGCACCAATCATGCCTTGAGCGTACTGGGTTATCCCATGCACGAGGAGTCGGCCTATAACTTTATGGTAGGCAATGGAATTAACAAACTATTTGAAAGAGCTCTTCCCGAAGGCGAAAAGAGCGAGGAAAATGTACTCCGCGTCCGTAAGGAATTCGTTCCTCACTACGATAGGCACAATGCCGATAAGAGCCGTCCCTATCCCGGCATTCCCGAACTGTTGGAACAATTACAGTTACAGGGGCTACAAATTGCAGTTGCATCCAATAAGTATCAGGCTGCAACTCAAAAACTGATAGCCCACTATTTTCCGAAAATAGATTTCGTCGCCATATTCGGCCAGCGAGAAGGGGTAAACGTGAAACCCGACCCCACCATTGTAGAAGATATTCTATCCATTGCCAAAGTAGATAAAAAAGACGTGCTCTATGTAGGAGATTCCGGTGTGGATATGCAGACTGCAATCAATGCCGGAGTAACTTCCTGCGGGGTTACCTGGGGTTTCCGTCCACGGACTGAGTTAGAGGAATTTAATCCCGACTATATTGTGACCGGTGCGAAAGAAATTATTGATATCATAAAGAAATAAACCCTTCAAAATAAAAGCGGCCATCTCACACCTTTGTGAAGTGGCCGCTTTTATTCTTAGCATATTACTATTCTTATCTTACACCTTTCTCATTTTGCCGGTCAATAATATCCTGCACAAGATTATTGATATACATCTCCAGGTTAGTATAGTTTTTATTCGGATCTAATGTTTTATCATTACCATCCGATGCATCTTCAGGATTCAGACCGTATTTTTTCTCAAATTCATCCGGAATTCCATCCTTATCAGTGTCGGCAGGTACAAGTTCAGACTGCTTCAACACAGGCCAAGCACTCCAATCCGCTCCCGCATCGGCAGGTCTCAAATCTTCCTGGCTATCGATAATTCCCGGTTTAGGATAGTCTGTACTTTTCCAATCAATATCGCCTACCTTCCCTTGCCCGTTATGTTCATTCAGTCCCTCAAAATTAGCGACTCCGGTATTAGCTTCTTCCACGATGCGTTTATCATAAGTGTCTCTTGACAAAGAGCAACCCGCATATTTCAACACCTGTTCAAAAGCATCCCGGGCCGAGTGAGTTGTCACAGTTTCAGTAGCCACCGGTGCGGTACGTTTCAGTCTCTGTTTAACATCATCAGTAATAGTATATTTCTTGTCAAACTGGTTATAAACCCCATAAGTCCAGTTATCATTTGTGGCTCGTACGCATCTCTGATAATCATCTTCGCCATTAATCCGGCCATCATCCACCACATTGCCATCGATAAAAAAATCTCCCCAAGTATCGAATATGGCAGGATAACTCTGTTTATCAGAATCTGATGTTTTCTTATCAATAGCTATAATCCTTCCACGTTTGGATGTTCCGGTAGGAGTAGCCGGTCCCGGTTTATAATAGTTGTTCACAATATTCACATGCATAGCTTCACCGCCATAACAACTGTTTCCGCACCAATTATAAATCACATTGTTGCGCATATCCACAATCTCATTATCTTTAGTGGATTTCGTACCCGGTCCTAAACGAGGATTACGACTATCGTGATTTGCCATTAAATTATGATGAAAAGACGCTTTCATTCCACCCCAAATTCCACCGTACCCATGAGGCCCTTTTGTGTGTCCCGACAAACGGAGACTTTCCGAAATGATGCACCACTGCAATGTAAAGTTCTCATTGTTATAGAAAGACACACACTCATCCGTACACCAGCTCATAGAACAATGGTCTATAATGATATTCTTACCATACCGTCCTCCAAAAGCATCCGCTCCATCGGCACTGATGCCTTTTTCCTTATCTCCCATGCGGAAACGCAAAAACCGTACTATCACATTATCCACATTATCTCCCAAAGAAACAGGCCAGCCGGCCAAACAAATGCCATCACCCGGTGCGGTCTGTCCGGCAATAGTCAGATTACCCTCTCTGATTTTCAACTCTTTCTTTAAATGAATGATACCCGATACCTGAAATACAATAGTACGAGCTCCTGAGACCTTTTCAATACCATAACGTAAAGTACCCTTTGTGCCGTCATCAGCAAGAGATGTTACAATATGCACTTTCCCACCGCGTCCACCGGTGGCGTTTCGTCCATGCCCTTCGGCACCCGGAAAAGCTGCAAATTCCACCGCTTCCATAGTTATAGGAGTAGTCGGTTCTCCGTTACCCTCCTCTTTATCCGCTCCTTGTTCCGTTTCATTCTCCTTATCCGATGCAATATCATCCGAACAGGATATTACACCTATGAAAAAGAGAAAACAGAAAGAAAAAAACAATTTCTTTTTCATTATATCATAATATTACAGTAATCTGTGCAAAAATAGGCAACAAGAGCTTCTTGAATATGCAATTTTTGGTTTCTGATTCGTATTTTTACATCAAAAAGGAAAAATGCATTAGTTTTTCTATCAAAAAATACCCCTAAAAATGCGAAAAAGCTTCTTAATATTGCAATGAAATAATAAAAGAGAAAAGAAATGACAAGAAAATGGTTGATATTAATCTTTATCTTCTGCTGTACCAGTGGTAAGATTACGGCACACGACAATAGCCTAAAGCTATGGTATGACAAACCCGCCAAACAATGGGTAGAAGCCCTGCCCTTAGGTAACGGACGCATAGGAGCGATGGTCTTCGGCGATCCCGCACACGAACGGTTCCAACTCAATGAAGAAACCGTTTGGGGCGGCTCTCCTCATAACAATACTAATCCCAACGCTAAAGAAGCGTTGCCCCGCATACGCCGGTTGATATTCGAGGGGAAAAATAAAGAAGCGCAAGAATTATGCGGCCCCGCTATCTGCTCACAATCGGCCAACGGAATGCCGTATCAAACTGTCGGTACACTGCATCTTGATTTTGAAGGAATCAATCAATACGATGATTTTTATCGGGATTTGGATATTGAAAAGGCAATAGCTACCACCCGTTTCACAGCCAATGGCATTACGTACATACGGGAAGCCTTTACCTCTTTTCCCGACCGGTTGCTCATTATCAAATTAACAGCATCAAAGAAGAAAAGTATTTCTTTCACGGCACATTATACCACACCATATACCGAAAATACAGAATTTTGTATTTCTCCCCGCAAAGAACTGCAACTAAACGGTAAAGCCAACGACCATGAGGGTATTGAAGGAAAGATACGATTCACCGCACTCACCCGGATTGACAATAACGGAGGTACATTAAAAGTAACTTCGGACAGTACTTTGCAAGTCAAGAATGCCGACAGTGTTACTCTATATGTATCTATCGGTACAAACTTCATAAACTATAAAGACGTGTCGGGAGATGCATTGAAAGCAGCACGGCAATACATGAAACAAGCCGGTAAAAACTACACGAAAAGGAAAGAAGCCCACATTGCCGCCTATCAACAATACTTTAACCGTGTTTCACTGGACTTAGGCAGCAACGACCAAATCAAGAAACCGACAGACCGGCGTGTAAGGGAATTCAGCTCCGTCACCGACCCGCAAATGGCCGCCTTGTACTTCCAATTCGGACGTTACCTGTTAATATGCAGCTCGCAACCCGGCGGACAGGCCGCCAACCTGCAAGGTATTTGGAACTACCAGTTACGAGCTCCCTGGGACGGAAAATACACCACCGATATCAATGTAGAGATGAATTATTGGCCGGCCGAAACAACCGCCCTGTCCGAGATGCACGAACCGTTCCTGCAATTGGTAAAAGAAGTGGCCATACAAGGCCGTGAAAGCGCTTCCATGTATGGCTGCCGCGGATGGACTTTGCATCACAACACCGATATATGGCGTACCACCGGCGCCGTAGACGGCGCTAAATATGGTGTTTGGCCAACTTGTAACGCTTGGTTCTGCCAGCACCTGTGGGATCGGTACCTGTTCTCCGGCGATAAGAATTATTTAGCGGAAGTTTATCCGATTATGCGCGGCGCCTGCGAATTTTATCTGGACTTTTTAGTGCGCGAACCTAAAAACAACTGGCTGGTGGTAGCCCCTTCCTATTCACCGGAAAACAGTCCGTCTGTTAACGGTAAGCGCGGTTTTGTAATTGTCGCCGGTACCACCATGGACAATCAAATGGTCTACGACCTGTTTTACAATACCATTCAAGCCGCCAACTTAATGAATGAAAACACAGCTTTCACAGACAGCCTGCAAACCGTAGCCAACCATTTAGCCCCTATGCAGGTAGGACGCTGGGGGCAACTGCAAGAATGGATGGAAGACTGGGACAATCCTCAAGACCATCATCGACATGTATCCCACTTATGGGGATTATATCCAGGCCGTCAAATCAGCGCCTATCACTCCCCTGTCCTTTTTGAAGCCGCCAAGACATCACTGACCGCCCGCGGCGACCACTCTACCGGTTGGTCTATGGGATGGAAAGTCTGCTTATGGGCACGGCTGCTCGACGGCAATCATGCTTATAAACTGATTACCGAACAGCTTCACCCCACTACCGATGAACGCGGACAAAACGGTGGTACGTATCCCAACCTGTTCGACGCTCACCCGCCTTTCCAAATAGACGGCAACTTCGGCTGTACGGCCGGCATAGCCGAGATGTTTGTACAGAGCCACGACGGTGCTGTCCATCTTCTGCCCGCGTTGCCCGATGTGTGGGAGCGTGGCGTTATAAAAGGAATTCGCTGTCGCGGCGGTTTCCTGCTGGAAGAAATGAAATGGGAAAAGGGGCAAATGCAAACAGCTACCATATGCTCCACCATCGGAGGTACCCTACGCATACGTACCGGCTCTCCCCTATATTTGAATGGAGAAAAACTGGAACCGGTGGAACAAGCACCGTGCAATAATCCGCTCCTTCAGCCGCAACCGATACGAAAGCCGCTAATCGCCGCCAATGCTCCGCTATCCATACCTCAATACAAAGAAACTTACATTTACGACATCACTACCGATGTCGGAAAGAAATATACGCTTTCCACCCGGCCTATGAATCATTAAGTGTAAAGGAGAATACGATGTATTCTCCTTTTTTCTGCTCTGCAACATACCTCAAGCTGATTTAGTACCACAAATCATTACAGAGAACAAAAAATACGTACCTAAAAACAAATATTCCACAAAGGACTTTTCACATTAATCTACATTTGCACCGATGAATTAACAGTGTGTATGACACACGACTAAGAGAATAATCACTTTTTAATAAACGAACATGCAAAGAATGTCTAAAATGAAAAACATGCGCACAGCGCTACTATTTTTATTAGTAGCCATGATATCGCTCAGTGTATCGGCGCAGAATGTAACCGTAAAAGGTACTGTGAAAGACAAGACGGGAGAAACCGTTATCGGTGCCTCTGTAGTACAAAAAGGAAATACCGGTAATGGTACGATTACCGATATTGACGGTAATTTCACTTTAAGTGTACCTGCCAATTCAACTTTGGTCATTTCTTATGTGGGAATGAAAACACAAGAAATTGCTCTGAAAGGACAGACAAAAATCAATGTAGTATTGGATGATGACTCACAAGCTTTGGATGAAGTAGTAGTTATCGGTTATGGAACAGTACAGAAAAAAGACCTGACCGGGTCTGTTGCTTCCGTAAGCGCCAAACAACTGTCGGCGGTGCCTGTTTCCAATGCATCGGAAGCATTACAGGGTAAGATGGCCGGTGTACAAATTACTCAAACGGAAGGTTCTCCGGATGCGGATATCCGTATTCGTGTACGCGGCGGCGGTTCTTTGTCACAAGACAACTCCCCCTTATATATCGTAGATGGTTTCCCCGTATCCAGCATTGGCGATATAGCTCCGTCAGACATCCAATCCGTAGATGTTTTGAAGGATGCTTCTTCCACAGCCATTTACGGTGCCCGCGGAGCCAACGGTGTAATCATCATTACGACAAAATCCGGTAAAGAGGGTAAGATAGAAGTTAACGCCGGCGTATCATTCGGTATCCGTAAAATGGCAAAACACATTGATGTAATGGACCCATACAATTATGTATTATATCAATATGAATTAGTTGGCGGACAAGATTGCAGCTATGGTGACTGGCAAGACTTGGACATCTACAAATCCATAAAGGGAACTGACTGGCAAGATGAACTTTGGGGACGTACCGGTAACCAGCAAGCATACAATGTAAGTGTAAGCGGCGGTACAAAAGATACCAAGTTCAACATCAGCTACTCCCGCAACGATGAAAAAAGTATCATGCAGGGCTCCGGCTTTTCCAAGAATAATATCAATGCAAAAATCAATACTAAAATCAACAAATGGCTGAGCTTTGACTTCAACGCCCGACTGACACACCAAAAGATTGACGGCCTGAGCGGTGGTTCAGATAATGACACAAGCGCATCCAACTCGTTGGTAGCCCGTTCCATCATCTATGCACCCATCGAGGTGGTAGACACATCCGATGATGACGAAAATGCCACAAGTACACGTTACGACCCGTTACAACGTCTGAATGACACCTATAAACGCCAAACCCGTTTCCGCCAGAACTACAATGGAGGCATAAACTGGGAACCTGTCAAGGGATTAACTTTCCGTTCAGAGTTCGGATACGGCTGGAAGTTTGACAATACCGACCAAGTATGGGGAAGTATTGCTTCCGTCAATTCCAAGTACAAATACGATGGCGCTCCTCAAGCGTATATCAGTAAAGTAAATAATAAAAACTGGCGTATCGCAAATACCGTAACCTACGAGAACAAGTCACTGTTCAATAAAAGAGACCGCTTGAACGTAATGATCGGACAGGAAACATCTTCAAGCCAGGATAACAGTACTTATCTTACAGCCGTTAATTTTGAAAGTACCGCAACTCCCGGCGAAGTGTTGGCTAATTTAGGTAATGGTACCTCTCTGCCCACCAAAACATACATCGGAATTAAAGACAACTTAAACTCTTACTTCGGACGTATCAACTATACATTAATGGATAGATACCTGTTCACCTTTACAATGCGTGCCGACGGTTCGTCTAAATTTGCAAAAGGCAACCAATGGGGCTACTTCCCCTCAGGCGCATTTGCATGGCGTGTCTACGATGAATCATTTATGCAGGGTACCCATGACTGGCTTTCTAATTTAAAGCTCCGTTTAAGCCTTGGTACGTCAGGTAACAACCGTATCCCGAGTGGCGCCATGTACACAACTTACTCATTAGGCGGCACAAGCAGCAGTAACATTTACTTTAATGAACAGGCAAGTATTATTTTACAACCGGGTGATGCGCTTTCCAATCCTAACCTGAAATGGGAAACTACCATATCACGCAACTTAGGTCTTGACTTCGGGTTCCTGAACAATCGCCTTTCCGGTTCGTTGGATTTCTATTGGAACACCACCAAAGACTTGTTGATGAAGACAACCATCCCGGCAGGCTCCGGATACAGTTACCAATACAAGAATTTCGGGCAGACTTCCAATAAAGGTGTTGAATTACAACTCGACGCCACCTTACTTGACCATAAAGATTACGGATTGAATGTAAACTTCAATATCTCTTATAACCGCGGTAAAATTGACAAGCTGAACTCAGACGGAACGTCTAAATGGTGGCAAAGCAGTAAGTGGGCCGGAAGTGGCGCTGCAAGTACCGATGATTTCCTCATCGAAGAAGGCGGACGCTTGGGTGAAGTATACGGCTACGTTACAGAAGGCATTTACACAGCTTCCGATTTCACATTCGACCAAAGCAAAGGCACTTATGCGCTGAAAGAAGGTGTGCCCAACAGTACAAGTATCACAGGAGTTGCCGCTCCCGGCGCAGTCAAACTTAAAGTAGGCGAGGATGGCAAACCCGTTAAACAGCGTCTCGGTAATACAATCGCGCCCTGGACCGGTGGTTTCGGCATCAATGGTAACTACAAAGGATTCGATTTAGGTGTATTCTGCAACTACTCTTTCGGAAACAAAATCGTGAATGCCGCAAAATTGGCTTCAAGCTACTATAACGATACTAAGCGCAACTGGAATCTGAACAGCAACTACAACTATGGCAACCGCTATACGGCCATCGATCCGTTAACAGGCCGTAACCTACTCAGTTCGTCCGCAATCAAGGAAATGGGAGAAGAAGCCATTGTCTCACGCCTGAACGAAATCAATGCAGAAGTTACCAACTGGAACCCGGTATCCATCACCAAAATGCCCTTGATAGACCAAGCAGTGGAGAACGGTTCTTACCTGCGTATCAATACCGTTACTTTAGGATATACCCTTCCGAAGAAATGGATTAACAAGTTCAACATTCAAAACTTACGCATATACGTAACAGGTTACAACTTGTATTGCTTTACAAGCTACTCCGGCGCAGATCCCGAAGTTGACTGCTGTACCAGCACTCCGATGACTCCGGGTATCGACTTTGCCGCATATCCCAAGAGCCGTTCATACGTAGGTGGCATCAACTTAACTTTCTAATCACATAAGAAGATACAATTATGAAAAAAATATATCAGACCATATTAATATGTTTAGGGGTAATGGGAATTACATCCTGTTCCGATTTCTTAGACCAGAAATCACCCTCTGAAATAGATCAAAGCGATTTGGCTCTAAAACCAGTCTACATACAACAAGTGATGAACAATATGTATGCCGGATTGACTTTAGACCATACATACGGTTGCCGTATGCCATTGAACTTTTCCACCAACAGCGACATCGAATTGGTAGATGCCACCAAATTGGAAGACTTCACCAACGCAGAAGACAGAGGCGCGTCCAACTATAATCCTTCTACTACATGGAGCCGCCTGGACAACAACTGGCAATCCATGTTCAAAATCATAGAAGGCGCCAACGTTGTGATTGAATCCGTAGACCAAAGTCCTATTATGGCCGATAAGAACAATTCTGACTACAACACATTACTTCACTATAAAGGCGAGGCGCTTACCATTCGCGCGATGGTTTATTATGACTTAATCAAAACCTACGGCGATATTCCCATGAAGTTTGAACCGACCAAAGAAGACGGGTCAAACTTATATCTGGAAAAGACAGACCGCGATGTTATCTATGAGCGCTTGCTAAGCGATTTGGAAACGGCTGCCGCCGCATTACCTTGGGCAGGAATGGATGGCTATACAACAGAACACGCCACTAAAGGATTTGCGCACGGCCTGTTGGCACGTATCGCCTTATCCTATGCCGGCTACTCCATTCGCGAAACAGCTAAAGAAGGATACGAAACCATGCCCGGCAGTGATCCGTCCTATCCTACCCAACGCCCCGATGCAGCCAAAAGAGAAGAACTTTACAAATTAGCGCTGACTCATCTGGACGTAATCATCAAAGACGGTCCTCATAAGCTGAACCCTTCTTTCGAAGACGAATGGTATAGAATCAATCAACGTACCTTAGACAACCAATATTACGAAAACCTTTATGAAGTTGCCCATGGACTGGGTACATCCGGTGAAATGGGATATACTATTGGCGTACGCCTCAACGCGAAAGATACCAACTCTGCAAGCTGGGGATATGGCAACTCAAGTGCAAAAGTACAATTGACAGCTCCATTTTTCTGGTCATTCGACCATAAAGACCTGCGTCGCGACATTACATGCGCCAACTATACCATTGAAGGCAATGATAAAGATACCCCGGACATCGAAAAAATGGCAGGTAACAAACCTTTCCAACTGTATGTAGCCAAGTGGGATGTACGCAAAATGAGCGAAGAATGGCTGAAGCAGAACAAAAATGCCAGTGCCAAGAAAGGATATGGCATCAACTGGGTAGTAATGCGTTATTCGGATGTACTGTTGATGTATGCCGAAGTTATGAACGAATTGTTCGGTCCCGACGCTATCGGTACTGCCACTTGCGGAAAAACAGGCCGTGATGCCTTAATGGAGGTTCATTGCCGTGCGTTTGATACCGCCGATCAAGCCAATGCGCAAGCCTATGTCAACGGAATTTCTTCCGCAGACTTCTTTGATGCCGTTGTAGACGAACGTGCATGGGAGTTAGCAGGTGAAGCTGTCCGTAAATACGATTTGATTCGTTGGGGACTGTTGTCATCCAAAACACAGGAAATGCTGGATAACTACATAAATGTAGTAAAACCCAATGCACCCGCAAAATTGTATTACAATATGCGAAGCGATGATCCGAAAAGTATAGATATGTCAAGCGTACAATGGTATGCAACTCCCGCCAACACCGGAGACTACAAAAAGAGTAGCGATTTCTGGGGAAAAGATGACAGCAAACTGGAAGTATTTACCGAGAATATCAGTTCCGGCTTGAATAAAACTGTTATCAATCGCCACCTCTTACCGTTAGGAAGCAGCGTTATCAGTGACTCTAAAGGTAAATTGAATAACTCGTATGGTTTTTAAGCCTTAAAACAACAATAGAATATGAAAATCTATAAATATATACATAATATATTGTCAGGAGCTTGCTTGCTCCTGACAACAATTGCCGCAACCAGTTGCGACAACGCCAACGATTGGACTGTTGATGCCGCTCATAACCGTTTGTTCAGTTGTGATCTCAGCGGTGTAACTCCCGAAGACATCGGTACAGAAGCCACTTTGGAATTTAAGACTGTAAAAGGTGCGGAGTACTATCTTATCGAAGTTAGTAAAGACACATTGTACAATGACATCGAAATGGGAAGTACCGCTACTTCCATCATATACGGTGAGGACAAATCCATCAAAGAATCGCCTTATACGATGACAGGTCTGGATAGTTCAACCAAATACTATCTTCGTTTGAAAGCAATGTCAGGCAATACTCCCGAGTCCAAATGGAGTTATCTTTCCGATTACAGTTTCAAAACCAAGTCAGAGCAGATATTCGAAGAAATCTCTACCGCTGACCTCACAGAGAACAGTGTCGTTTTACATTGGCTTGCCAATGCAGAAGTTACCAAATTGGAAATTCTGAAAGGTGAAGAAGTAAAAGTAACCAAAGATTTGACAAACGATAACGAAGCTGTAACCAATGGTACAATCACCATTGACGGGTTGGAAGCACAAACCAATTATACAGCCAAGATATATAAAGACAATGTTGTAAGAGGTACAATCGGTTTTACAACTTTTGCAGCAGTTCCAAGTGCAGACCTTGTATATCGTATGACGGCCGATGAGAATCTTAGTAATGAACTTCTTGCGGAAATCACAGCCCAATGCGAGCCTAATAGTTCTATTACAATAGCAATACCTGCCGGAAGTGTCTTGAAAAGCAGTAAAAAATTGACTTTACCTGACGGATATTCATACACATTCTTTGGTGCTGCCGGTGAAAAGAAACCAGTTATAACAATTCAACAATTAGAATTTACATCGCACTCATTTATCAAATTCCAGAATGTAGAATTAAATGCTAATGGTATCGATGAGACAGGCATAAACAAACAATATGACTATTTTATTAATGCAGCAAATGATGTGCATGTAGACAATATAACATTTGTAGATTGTGATATCCTCGGATATAAATTAGCAGTTATTCGTTTAAAAGATACAAATACCGCAGAAATCAAGAACATCACTTTCAATAATTGTTATATCAAAGGTGGTAATATAACAAATAGCGGTTATTCCATTCTTGATACAAGAAACGAAGGTAAATTTGGAAATATACTATTTGAAAATACCACAATTAATGGAAATGGTTATGCTGGTATTATTTACAGCAAAAATTGTGATGTAGATAAAATTACCATCGAAAGTTGTACTGTTTACAATAGCATTGTAAGTTCTTCAAAATACTTTATTGATTTTGATAAAAAGGGTAATAAAGCCACTAATGGTATCATCATTAATAATACTATTATGGGAAAAGCTGAAGGTAAAGGAATCCGTTCTGGAAATGATGTAATATGTGATAATGTTTGGTTTACAAATGATTTCCAGCTATCAGAATATAAATTTACTCCCACTGGGACTTTCGAAGGAAGTTCTACTGATTTATTCGAAGCCCCTGAAAACGATAACTTCAAAATTAAGAGTTATAACTTTGGAGGTCGCCTAAATGCAGGCGCAATCAAATGGAGAATGACGGAATAAACATCCATCCTTACTAATAAAAAGAGTTGCTTTATAATAATAAAGCAACTCTTTTTATTTTCCCCTTCACCCTTCACATCCCCCTGTTCATCAACCCTTGCGGGTGAAGTCCGCCATTACCGTCACTGCCGTACAATCCTATCCCTGCTCACCCCGTAATACCCCGCTACGGGCACATATACCGGTTGCGTAGGTATTCCGATATTCTGAATCTTCCCTTCAGCCCTCAGCCTACGAATATGCTCCATCGCTTTCGACTTCATAAATCCGCAAATCTGCTGGAAGTCCGCACGGGTCATTAATTGATGTTCGGTGAAATAAGTTCGCAAACGCATATCTATTTCCACATCCGATAGTTTGCGGGAATGCCCGTTGTGCCTGATATTTTTAAGCTTCACTGCTCCCACTTCGTTCTTCAACGCTTGGTCGGCACGAAACTTGATACCTTTTAAACGGACTTTCGTATTTTTGCGTTTCGTTTCCGCCGTCACCTCTTCTATACATTTCAGCGTAGGATGAAAATAACCTATCCCGTCCAGGTGCACTTGGCGACCGTCACCCAGCTCCTGCCCCAATACATGCGACAGCGCATCGAGTACAGCCGTTACATCCGTTTCCGTCAGCGAGCAACGCTCCTGAATTTTACGCCTCACATAGTCTGTTCCTATCTTTCCATTGTACGTGATGCGTGCATGGAGCTTTTTCTCGTCCGGCTGGTTCGGCGGTACCGGATTCTCATACCATTCAAAATGAATTGCCATAGTGCTGTATTTATTTATACTGTGTAAAGTTAACGCTTTCCCATGAGATAATCTATTTTTCCTACGAGAATAAATGGGTGCCGGCAACTGCCGACAGAGCCGTTGACGATTGTAAACAGAACCGCCGACAGCTATAAACAGACCTGTTGACTACTGTCAACACCCTGTTTCGCTACAAGATAAAACGAATTATCCCGCATTGAAAACGCAATAATGCAAGGACTTGGCACGTTCAACGCCACAAGCGATAATAGTGTGAAAAAGGCTTGCGAAAGGCTGTTTCCCGATAGTAACTTCGCGGCACGAAACTATCAATAAAAACAACGTGTATGATGAAAAAATGTATTATGAAACTTATCTCCTTTTTATTAAGGAACCGGAAACGCGAGAGACAGTCCCGCATAAAGAAATGCAATCCGACAGAACAGGTTAACCGCTTCCTGCAAACCGGCTATGCCTTCCGTTACAACCGGCTGACAGAGGAAACAGAATACCGCCCCATTGGAATTGCAGACAAAGCGTTCCTCCCTGTCGGCAAACGGGAACTGAATTCCTTATGTCTCGAAGCCCATGCCCGGGGCATCCTGTGCTGGGACAAAGATATCAGCCGCTTTCTTTTTTCCAAATACGTACCGGAATATCATCCTTTCCTGCTCTACTTTGAGCAACTTCCCGCTTGGGACGGTATCGACCGGATTGACAATTTGGCACACCGCGTATCGTCCGAACCCTTCTGGATAAGCGGTTTCCACACATGGATGCTCGCTCTTGCAGCCCAATGGACGGGACGGACAGGCAAACATGCCAACAGCGTAGCTCCCCTGCTTGTCAGTTCCCGGCAGGGTTGCCTGAAATCCACCTTCTGCAAAAGTCTGATGCCCGACAGCCTGTCCCGCTACTATTCGGACGAAATAGAGCTCACGTCACGAAGTAATGTCACCCGCAAAATGTCGGAAATGGGACTGCTAAATCTTGATGAGTTCGACAAATACTCCGCCAAGCAAATGCCGCTGCTCAAAAGCCTGATGCAAATGGCTGATTTAAATCTTTGCAAAGCATATCAAAAGAACTTCCGTAATCTCCCCCGCATCGCTTCTTTCATCGGCACAAGCAACCGCTTCGACTTACTTTCCGACACTACGGGCAGCCGGCGTTTCCTATGCGTAGAGGTAAAGGATAAAATTGATTGCAGCCACATCGAACATAAACAAATCTATGCGCAACTGAAACAAGAGCTTGCAGACGGAGCCCGCTACTGGTTTACCGCCGAAGAAGAGCAGGAGCTCCAAGAACACAACCTTGTCTTCCGGCACCACAACCCGGCAGATGAAGTGCTGCACAGTTGCTTCCGCCCCGCAACGGCTGAGGACTCAAAAGAAGAGGTAATCCACCTCTCCGCCGCCGACATCTTCAAAGAACTGAAAAGGCAAAATCCCGCTGCCATGAGAGGGACAAATCCGAACAGTTTTTCACAGCGACTCGTACCCGCCGGCTTCGTGCGGAAGCACGGACGCTATGGAAATTTCTATCCGGTAGTGCCGCTCGCATGAAGAAACAAGCAACTTCCCAACTCAAGTTCACAAAACAGGGGTTCACCCGCAAACCCCGATGAATAGGAAGACATGAAGGGAGAAGGGGTGTCATGCACAAAAGAATTTCAGGGGTAAAAACTAATTTTTCCACAAAGAATACCAAAAAATACTATGGTGTTCACAGAGTATCACATATTTTTGTGTTCGATAACGGATGAAACCATCTCATTACAGTTGTCAGCCTTACTATATTTAATAACTATAAAAAACAAACTTATGAATCTAAAAAGACTTGCCAAAAGGGCATTAGCTACTCTATCATTGAGTATGTTGTGTTTAGTCGCTTTTGCACAAGGTCACCAAATCTCAGGTACCGTAATCGACGGTACGGGTGAACCAATTATCGGTGCAAACGTATTGGAAGTAGGCACTACTAACGGTGTAATTACTGACATCGACGGTAATTTTAAACTTAGCGTACAGCCCAACGCAAAAATCCAGGTATCATTTATCGGTTATATCACACAGACCGTTACAGTGGGTAGCCAGAGCAATATCAAGGTAACGCTGAAAGAAGATGCGCAAGCATTGGATGAAGTGGTGGTTGTAGGTTACGGTGTACAGAAGAAGTCGGATGTGACCGGTTCTGTCGGAAGTGTAAACAGCGATAAGATTATGGCTAAAGGTACCACTTCCGTTATGGAATCCTTGCAAGGTTCGGTTGCGGGTGTGGACATTTCGCAAAGCTCAAGCCGTGCCGGTGAAGGATTCAACATCTCTATCCGCGGTAAGAGTTCTATGGCCGGCGGTGAACCACTGTACGTTATCGACGGAGTGGTGTGCGACAATATGAACTTCCTGAACCCTGCCGATATAGAAAAAATCGACATCCTGAAAGACGCTTCTTCTACCGCTATCTATGGTTCGCGCGCAACAAACGGTGTCGTGATGATTACAACCAAGCAAGCCGGAACGAGCATTAAGGACGAAGCTAAGGTTCAAGTAACTTACGACGGATATTACGGTTACAAAACCGTGGCCAACATGCCGGAATTCATGAGTGGCGACGAATGGACCAACTATCGTTTCCAGCGTTATACAACCCTGAAGTCCACAGACGAATTCGGACATCCTACTTATCAGATGAAAGATACGGATTGGAGCGCTTTCTGGGGAAATAACAGCGCCAAAATCAAAGATATTTATGCCACCAAAGGTTATTATGACTGGCCGGATTTGATAACCACGGACGGTCAGCAGCAAAACCATTACCTCAACATCGCCGGTAATACAAAGAATCTTTCTTACCGCGTCGGTTTGGGTTATCAGAAAGACGACGGTATCCTGCACGACTCCTATGAACGTTGGAATGTCAAGGCTGCGATAGACCACAAAATCAACGACCGTTTCTCTATCGGCGCGTTGGTAAACCTTTCTACCTCTCTGAAAGACTACGGCAGCAAGAATTCGGTTATTACCGGTTTCCGTGCAAATCCGTACTGGGTTCCTTACTATTGGGAAGGCGAAAATAAAGGAGAATTAATACTCCAGCCGGCCAAAGACGAAGTGATATTCCCCGATGGCGGCGGTTTCACCTCTACATTGAACCCATTGGTGGATAGAGCAAATTCCACTGACGAGACACGCAGTTACGATGTTATGGGTAACTTGTACTTACAGTACTCTCCTATCAAGGAAGTTATTCTGAAAACCACATTCTCTCCTACATACAACCGCAGCAAGCGAGGCGAATTCTATGGTGTGAATACAGACAGCCAGTTCTCTTCCAAGAACCCGAGCACGGGCGACCCTTACAATACGGCTACTATCACCAATGTTGATTATTTCACATATACCTGGGATACGCAAGCCAATTATACCAAAACATTCGGCGACCACAGTATCAACGCGTTGGCATTGTTCAGCGTATATAGCGCAACCAAAGAAGGGGATGCCATTACCGCCAACGATATGCCTTTCGATGTAGACTGGTATAATACAGGTTCTGCCGGCTTCCTGAGCAATGCAGACAGTTATTACGAGAAATTGACCATGCTCTCCTATGTGCTCCGCCTGAACTACGCTTATAAAGGACGTTATTTGGCAACCGTATCCAGCCGTTGGGACGGAAGCTCCAAATTCCAGAAAGATAACCGTTGGGGCGCTTTCCCGTCCATGGCATTGGCATGGCGTATCAGTGAAGAGGACTTTGCGAAAGAACTCTCATGGATCAGCAACCTGAAGTTAAGAGCAAGTATCGGTCTGACCGGTAACAACGCCAATGTGGGACCTTATGATACACAATCGCTGGCAGGAACCAAATATTGGTATAATTACGGTGGCGCACCGGCCTATGGATACGGCATCAACGGCATTACCAATACTTTGCTGACCTGGGAAAAGACAAGGGAAATCAACGTCGGTCTGGACTTCGGATTCCTCAACAATCGCATCAGCGGTAGCATCGACTGGTACAACAAGGTTTCAAGAGACTTGCTAATGGAACAATTAACGCCGCTGGAACTGGGTTCTTCAACAGGAGCCATGATGAACAACGTAGGTAAGGTAAAGAATACAGGTGTTGAAATCTCATTAAGCACAGTAAACGTACAGACCAAGGATTTCTACTGGAGCACTACTTTCTCTTTTGCCAAGAACAAAAACGAAATATTGGAATTGAACGGCGGCAAAGAAGACTTAGTAGCCAATAAATGGTTCATCGGCCAGCCTATCGACGTTATCTACGACTATGAATACGCCGGAGTTTGTACAGCCGAAGAGGCAAGGGCTTATGCCACAAACGACGCTATCAAGACTAAGTTCATCGAAGGTGAAATGAAGCTGAAAGACCAGCAGCAACCCGGTGAAGAGGGCTACGGAGTAATTGATGAAAACGACTTGGTTGTTTTAGGCCATGCATTACCGAAATGGACAGGTAGCGTTACCTCAAACATGACCTACAAGAACTTCGACTTCTCTTTCTCCATCTATACCAAACAAGGCGGTATGGTAGAAAGTCCGTTCATGGCCGAATTCACAAACTACAAAGACCGCGGACGTAACAAGCTGAAAATGGATTATTATATTCCCGCAGGCACTCCCGTGCTCAATGCCGACGGAAGCGGTTATACCTTAACTACGGAAGCTCACATGGGCGCATATCCTTATCCTACCAATACAGCCAACAACAACTATGGCGGCGGTATCGGTTGGGGTACCGACAAACAGACGACTTATGTAGGTAACTCTTACGTAGACAACTCTTTCGTGAAAATCAAGAACATCACTTTGGGTTACACATTCCCCAAAAGCTGGATGTCCAAGATTGGTGTAGACCATTTGCGTTTGTATGTCAATGTATTGAATCCGTTTACCTTTACAAGTTATAAGGGCTTTGATCCGGAATGGGCGGATGCCGCCTTAAATGACGGAACAGGCGGACCGAGTTCACGCACATACCAAGTTGGAGTCAATTTAAAATTTTAATACCTGATAACGATGAAAAAAGCAATATACATCGCAACCTGCCTGTTAGGACTTAGCATAAGCAGTTGCTCAGACTTTTTGGAACAAGATAACAGATCGGATGTTCCCTCAAATGAATTCTATAATACCAAAACCGGTTTCAACAGCCTGTTGAACAGTACATATTCTTCTTTAAGAAGCATCTACGGCGGAGCTCCCTGGGTATTCAGCGCAGGAACGGACTTGTTTGCCGGCGGTAAACAAGGTGTGGACGCCATCGGTCTGTATGGCTCGTCTTACAATTCCGCCGACAAAGACGTGCAAGAGTTTTATACCGAATGCTACAAAGGAATACAACTGGCGAATTCCGTTATATATTATGGCGAATCGACAGAAGATTCTTCTGTAAGACTGCAATATGTAGACGAAGCGCGTTTCTTGAGAGCTTACTATTATTACTTACTGGTACAGCACTTCGGCGGAGTAGCTTTAAACACAACAATGTTTGAATCCGCAGTAATGAACCATGCACGCGAGAGCGCCGAAAACGTTTATCAGTTCGTTATAGATGAGTTCGCTTACCTGTCGTCCGACGACTCACAACTGCTGGAACGTTCGGAAGCTACCGGAGACAACTTCGGACGCGCCAACAAACGCGCCGCCATGCATTTCCTCGCCAAAACTTACCTGGCAAGAGGTTATGAAACTTTTGCAGACAGCAATGACTTTACCAATGCAGCCCAATATGCCGAGAAAGCCATAAACGGAGAAAAACCGACCATCGCTTTCAGTGACGTGTTCAGCATCAACAATGAAGAAAACGATGAAATCTTCTGGTCTGTACAGTACAGCAGCGCTACATTGGAAGACTTGAGCAAAGACGGTAATATGCAACAATCGGTATTCGGCGTATACTTAGGCGGTGCCGAAGAAAAGAACAAATACAACGCCGGTTACCTTGCGCCGACCGTTCATCTGCACAATCTCTTTACGAAAGGTGACAAGCGTTATGAAGGTACATTCATGCTGGAACTGCATAAATTCTACTATGATTATTACACTGCTCCGACAACCTCTCCCATTAAGTATTTCTATGCTCCCGGCTGGATGTCGGATGCTGACATCACTGCTTGGAAGAACGAAGATCCGACTCTGCGTCAGAATGCGACTGTCATCAAAATGAGTGAGATGAGCGAGGACAGAAAAGGCAATATGACAGCATACGCCGATAAGTGTACGGATGATTACGGAGTGGCTTGTATAAGAAAATTCGACGACCCCACTTCCGCGTTCTCTATGACCGGCAGCACGCATGACATCATCTTAGCGCGTCTGGGAGAAACTTATCTGGTAGCCGCAGAAGCTTATGTAAAACTGAATCAGCCCGACAAGGCAAAGGTTAAGATTAACGAGCTGCGCGAACGTGCTACGGAAGCCGGATATGACCTCTCGGTACAGGAAAGTGATGTGACCGGAGAACAAGGCATCGACTTTATTCTGGACGAACGTGCGCGTGAGTTGGCAGGAGAATATCACCGCTGGATGGACTTGAAACGTACCGGACGCTTAATTCAATATGTTGCCAATGGCACTTATGACGGACAAGCATGTTTCGCATATAATCACGATAACATCAAAGTCAGTGACTTTGTGGGCAATGACGGCAATTACAAAATACTCCGCCCCATCCCATTGGATGCCATCAACCGTAATAAAGAAACCGTAAAACAGAATCCCGGATTTTAATAAATTGCACTATGATGAAATTAAAGATATTCCTGATAGGCATTTTATTTCCCGCCGCTGTCTTTGCACAGAAAGCGCCTTCTTTAGATGCTTTGCAGGACGGAATACACCATTGGAACCTACTGCACCCTGACCGTACCTATGCCCGCTATGCCGAAAAGGATTACGAGAAGATTGCCGACAATCTGATTGCATATCAAAATGAAGACGGCGGCTGGCTGAAAAACATGGACTGGGCAGGCGTACTGAACATAGATTCCATAAAAGCCGGCCTGAAAGACGGGCAGAAGCGGAGTACGCTTGACAACCGGAATACATTCTCGCAAATAGAGTATCTGGCGGATGTGTACACATTAACCAAGAAACAGAAATACAGAGCCGCCTCGGAAAAAGGTCTGCGCTATCTGCTCTCCACACAAAAGGACAATGGCGGCTGGAGAGGCTGGGATGTAGATGCCGTTACTTTTAATGATGATGTTACCACCGGTACTTTGGAACTGTTCAGAAACATACTGCAAGGAGACTCCAGCTTTTTATGGCTGGACTCCGGTATGCTCAATGCAATACAGAAGTCATACGATAAGGGGCTTGCCGTAGTACTGAAAACACAATATGTACAGAATGGTGTTAAAACAGCATGGGCACAACAATATGATAACGAAACCCTTGTTCCCGTAAAAGCCAGGACTTTTGAGTTACCGGGATTAACGGCATGGGAAAGTACTGCAATCACCATCTTTCTCATGGGAATAAAGAATCCCTCGGAAGAGGTTATCCAGGCGATAGAAGCGGCGATAGCATGGTTCAATAACTCTAAAATAGAAGGTATCCGGATTGAACGCGTTCCATTGCAGGGAAAAGATATCATAAACCATGAATATCCTTACGACAACGTAGTGGTTAAAGATGAAACCGCTCCCGCTATCTGGAGCCGTTTTTATGAACTGTCTGACAACAGGCCGTTTATGGCTAAACGTTCCGGTGAGAAAGTATGGAAACTGTCTGACGTAAACGCGGAAAGGCGAACCGGATATGACTGGTACGGTTATTGGCCGGTAGAAGCCTTGAAGATGTACAAGGAATGGAAAAAACAATTCAAGCATTAAGAAGTTTCCGATAAACCGAAAGGAAGATAATGCTATTTAAATCGAAAGATATTAGATAGGCATTCTTTGCAAGGAAGAGGGGCATCATTTGGATGATGTCCCTCTCGTTTTTACTCTTTTTCTTGTTCATCCTCTCCCCACAATTCCGTATCCGAAGGGGCTTTCTTCAGGCTCCAGGCTATTGCCGAGCCTATAACAAGCAGACTAATTAAATATATAATCATAGTTATGGTTTGGTTTCTAATTATTCAAAGAAAACATATTCAAACGGTTTATGTTCATTTTGAATACGAAATAGCGGTTTATCTCAGCGATTTATCCCGATACTCTGTCGGCGTCATGCCCATTTTCTGCTTGAAACATTTACTGAAATAGCGCGGGTCGTTGATACCGACCATATAAGATATTTGCGTCATGGAATACTCTCCGGTTTCTATCAGCTGGACTGCACGGTTGATGCGCATTTCCTTGATGAACTCGATAGGCGCCAAACCCGTCAGGGTTTTCAGCTTCTTGAAGAAAACAGAACGGCTGACGGCCAGTTCCCGAACAAAATCATCCACCACCAAGTCACCATTATCCATATTCTTCTCCATAAGCTCTACAAGCTTATCCATAAACTTACGGTCGTTGGGCGACATCACCGGAGCTTTATCCGCTTCGGGAACATCCGTTATATTCTCGTCTTTCTGCTCTCCGGAGGCGGGAACGGGCGCTGCAACTCCTGCCGGCATCAAGTCCTGACGGTACAGAGCCTGCAACTTCTGCCGTTGGGCAAGCAGATTCTTTACACGCGCTTTCAGGTAGGTAGCGCTGAAAGGCTTGGTTATATAATCATCGGCACCGTATTCCAATCCTTCCAGCTTACTTTCGATGGACGACTTCGCCGTAAGCAACACAATGGGAATATGACTGGTAGTCATATCGGCACGCAGTTCACGGGTCATGGCGATACCGTCTTTTTCCGGCATCATCACGTCGCTGATAATAATATCCGGCAGGAACTTCAACGCTTTGTTCAGCCCCTCCACACCATTGGCAGCCTCTACAATGCGATACTCGGAAGCGAAGATACTGCGCAGGAAGATACGCAGTTCGGAATTATCTTCTACCAAAAGCATCAGGCCTTTGGATGTTTCCTCAGCCTCTTGCCCTTGCGGAGGCTCTTCTGCCGACGGTTGCGGGGAAACGGTTTCTTCCGTACCCGCCATATTCTGCCGACGGATTTCCAGACCGGCTGTTGTATCATCCTGCATAAATTCCACCGCCTCGTCATAATGTTCCTTACCTTTCATAAAGTCTATCTTGAAGCAGCTTCCTTCGCCCAATTTACTGTCTACCGAAATTAGCGCCTTATGCATTTCCACCAGCTCCTTCACCAATGAAAGACCGATGCCCGTACTCGGATTGAACAAGTTACGGTCTACCAGATTCTCGAACCGGACAAAGATTGATTTCTTCTTATTCTCGGCAATACCGATGCCCTGGTCTTGCACGCCGATGGAAACCGTCTCCTCGTCCTCATGGATGAACAGCTTAATCATCTTTCCGTTCGGAGTATACTTGAAAGCATTGGAAAGCAGGTTGAAAATAATCTTTTCATACTTATCCGCATCTACCCACAGATAAAGCTCCGCCTTTTCCGTCTCAAACAAGAAGTCTATATGATGCTCCTCGGCCACAGAATCGAAGTTCTCCATAATCTTACGGGTAAAAGCCACCACATCGATGCGCTGCACCTGCATTTTCATCTTCTTGTTCTGAATCTTCCGGAAGTCGAGTATCTGATTGATAAGACGCAGCATGCGGTTCGTATTGCGTTTTACCACCTATAACTGCTCGCGGGCATCCGCCGGTAATTGCGTATTCGCCAGCACGTACTCAACCGGACCGGAAATCAATGTCAAAGGAGTACGCAGTTCATGAGAAATATCCGTAAAGAAGCGCAGTTTCATGTTTGTCATTTGCTGCTCCACGGATACCTCATGCTTCAAGCGATAGATTGTAAACAGGATATAAACGGCTGTAACGATAATCAGCAATACGAACAAGACATACAGGAAATAGGCGAAAGGAGTTTCCCAGAAAGAAGGAAGCACCTCTATATCGAGCAAGCGCGTATTTTCCGTCCATATCCCTTCGGCATTGGTGGAGCGGACCTTAAACACATAATGGCCTTTGGGCAGGTTGGTATAGGTAGCCATCCGTTGCTTGCCTACGTAGTTCCACGCCTTTTCAAAACCTTCCAGAATATAAGCGTACTGTATTTCCGAAGGTTCCGTATAGTCGAGCGCCGCAAACTGATATTCTCCTTGTGAGAGAGCGTCAACTTGCGGGTATCGTCCAGGCTCTGTCGCAGTATCGAATTCGTACCCGGTATCACATCTTCATTTGATATCAACAGTTTAGAAAAAACAATCGGCGGGACGTAGCCGCTTTTCCGGGTGGAGTCCGGATTGAAAAGGAAAATGCCGTCGCTCGTTCCATACATGAGGTCTCCCCATGAGGTATAAAGCGATGCCGCCTCGCTGAAACGTACACGGAACGAGATACGCTCGTCGGCGTAATTCTCGAACCGTTCTTCTCCCGGGATAAACTTACTGATACCGTTCTCGGTGCTCATCCAGAGATTTCCCCCGTTATCCTCACGAATGGAAAGCAATATATCCGAAGGCAGGCCATCCTCAACGCAGTATGACCGGAACCTTGCATGGCCGTCCGCGTTTACAGACAGCAGCTTATTCAATCCCCCGCCAAAGGTGGCCAGATAGAGTTCTTTTTTACGGGTGGACAGAATCCAATGCACGTCATTGTTGCTCAAACTGTACATATCGTCCTGCACACGCAGATAATGATGGAATACGGCATCTTCCGGATTTTTGAAACTACCGTTGACCATCAGCGCCCCGACAGTAGTGGCAATCCATATATTACCCTGATGGTCGCCGGTTATGAAGCGCACCTTATGGCATTTGTCGATAGGAAAGCCTTTCAGGTTGTTGCGGTGATTGACAAACATCTCCTTACCGTCCCGGTTGCGGGTCAGATAATTTATCCCGCCGCCGAAAGTGGCAACCCAGATACGACCTTTATCATCCTCGTAGACACAATACACATTGTCATCGCTCAAACTGTAAATATCATCTTTCCGGTGTTGATAACGTGTCAGTTTATAGCGCATCTCTCCCTGAGGTTCCGCTTTTACCAAGCCCTCTCCTTTGGTGGCAATCCAAAGGTTGTGCCCGCTGTCTTGAAAAATAAAATAAACATTCCCTCTTAGCGGAGTTCCCGTACGGGATACGACACCGGTTTCCGTCAGGTATCCGTATTCTGTACGGTTCTTATCATAAACCCTTAGCTTGCCGTCTTTTAATCCCACCCAGAGATTGTGCCGCGCATCTTCACACAACGCACGTACCTCATTGCTCAACGACTCGTACCGATGAGGTTCGGGCGTTATCATGCTGAACAGAGACGGCTGGAAGGTAATCTTTTCCAATCCTTTGGAGTGGGTACACATCCACAGGTTACCCTGCCTGTCAGAAAAAGCCGAATGAATCTTATTGGAAAAACGCCAGTCGGCATCCGACAAACCGTTGTAGAAAGCTCGCAGGCTATTGCTCGCTCTGTCAAAACGCGAAAAGCCACCGCCATAGGGATGCACCCATACCGTACCGTAAATATCTTCGTGCACATGAAACGCCGGACGCGAACGGTCTGTGCTGGTAGGCTCCACACGTATCACTTCCGTTTTCAGGACCTTCGTTTTCGTATTGAAATGCGCGACGGTGCCCGGCACTTCCTGCTCAAACCATATTTCCGAGTACTTATCCACATAGATGGAACGTACCGGCGCTTTTGGCAAACGGGACGCCTCATAATGCTCGGTTGCTCCGGACGGTATGTTATAAGTGAAAAATCCATCGGTTTCCGTCACAATCACAAGGTCGTGTTCATCAATGTTCTTTATCGCCACGATACGGGAAGTACCGGGTAGCTGCAATAAAAGGAATTGCCCGCCTTTCTTTTGATAACGCCATACACGTCCGTTATCCGAACCGAAAAAGATTTCATTTCCGCACTCCCGGGCAGTATAAAAGATTTGGCCGGACGTTTCTTCCTTATTGGCTGTTTCCACAAAATAAGAAACGAGTTCACGGCTGCCTTCGGCAAGCATCCCCAACCCGTTATTGGTCAGCATCCACTCGTTTCCGGCAAGGTCTTCATAAATATCATATACATGGGTGGCCGGAAACAAGCCCGATTTGTCAGAATACCACTCCGAGGTGAGACGATAGGTGGCCGGATCCGTTTTCACACGGATAGCCCCCTCATTCTCCGAAAGCAGCCATACAGAACCGCATGGCAACACCTTGACGGAAGCTATGACCGCTTTGCCGCCTTTCTCCTCCGTAGCGGGAACGCTTTCAAAGGTTTCGGAACGGGTATCAAAGCGATAGACTTGATTATCATACGTCTGCAACCAAAGGAAGCCGTATTTGTCTTCATACATATGGTCGGCGCGATTATTCGTCAGGTTAATCCGGTTATCGAACTTTGCCTTATAGGTTCTGAAAACATATCCGTTAAATTTATTAATGCCGTCCCATGTGGCAAACCACATATTCCCTTTCCTGTCCTGCAAAATACACATTACCGTATTCTGGGAAAGGCCTTCTTCGGATGAATAATGGGTAAACAGGCAGTCCGGCTGCGACTTAACCGGCAGTGCGCATATCAAACCGACAATCAGATATAAGATTTTTCTCATAATATATTCATTCTGTGGCGTAAAGATACATATTTCGTTGAAAAATCTTGTATCTTTGTTTTTATTTTAAATATCGGCATGAGACTATTTGTTATTCTTTTTTCCTTTTTACTTTTCGCCAACCGGACTGTAAAAGCACAGACAGATACAATAAGCTACGGGGTGATAAAGAATATGCCCGCTTTTTACGAGCAACTGAAACAACAACTTACCTATCCCGAAGCATGGGGAAATTCCGCAACAAAAGACTTCGGAAAATGGAGAACGGAAGCACGGAAAACGGTGATGGAATGTATGCAGAATCTGCCTCCCGCTCCCAAAGAATACGATATGTCCGTTGTCGGAACGGAGCAACGGGCAGGATATGAAGCCCGCAAAATATGGTTCAATGTTTCGGAATGGTCTCGCATACCGGCCTATTTATTGGTTCCTGACGGAAAAGGGCCTTTTCCGGCCATAATAATGCTGCACGACCATGGAGCGCACTTTTCCATCGGCAAAGAGAAAATGGTGCGTCCTTTCGGTGTTTCACCGGAAATATCGGCCGATGCCGGAGACTGGGTGGTTCGTTGTTACGACGGGCAATATACAGGGGATTACTTTGCGCAAAACGGTTATGTGGTATTGTCCATTGACGCCTTGTTTTGGGGAGAACGCGGACGAAAGGAAGGGATAAGTTATGACGGGCAACAGGCACTGGCTTCCAATTTTATGCAAATGGGGGCGTCCTGGGGAGCCTTTATCAATATAGATGATGTACGCAGCGCTGAATTTCTGGCTTCTCTGCCAATGGTGGATAAGGAAAAGGTCGGTTGCTTGGGATTCTCCATGGGAGCTTACCGTTCATGGATGTTGGCTGCGCTGACCGATTGTGTAAAGGCATCCGCTTCCATCTGCTGGATGAATACCACGGAACATCTGATGACGCTGACCAATAATCAGAACAAAGGCGGGTCTGCTTATTCCATGCTTATTCCAAATTTAAGGCGTTATCTGGATTACCCGCATACGGCAAGTATCGCGTGCCCCAAACCCTCTCTTTTCTTCAACGGAGCTAAAGACAAATTATTCCCGGTGGCAGGAGTGAAAGATGCGTATCAAGCGATGAGGGAAGTATGGGAAAGCCGGCACGCCGGCGACAGGCTTGTCACTAAAATATGGGAAGAGAAGCACTTCTTTAACAAAGAGATGCAAAAGGAGGCGCTGGAGTTTTTTAATAAAGAAATGAGAAACAATGATTAACGGCTGGGAGTGTTCAAATACATTTTGACACACTCCCAACCGTTAATCACAGTTTCAGATGTTTCTTTATCCAAACCAAATGTCCATACTCCGTATCTTCGGATGTCCAATGTTCGTTAACGGGAGTAATAAGCGCTTCTTTGGGGCAATCCAATACATTGTATATAATATAACTGGTAGTAGGCGGACAGGTATCATCGTTGTACCCCCAAGTCATGTAAGTAGGGATTTTTATCCGGCGGGCAAAGTTTACTACATCATAATAGGCCATTGTATTCAGCTTATCGGCAGTATCCATGCCGGCCACACGGAAGAAATGCGGATAACCGCCGGCTCTGCCAGCCTTATATCCTGCCATATCGCTTAAAGCCGGATGATTGGCAACGCATGCTGTCACACGGGTATCCAATCCGGCGGTAATCAGCGCCAAAGCGCCACCCTGGCTACCGCCTTGCACGATAACATTTCTGCCATCCCATTCCGGTAAGGAAGTCAGGAAATCAATACTGCGGACGCATGCCAGATACACACGCTTCATGTAATAATTGTCCTTGTTATCCAAGCCGTTGGACAGGTATCCGTTCTCTCTGCCGTTGAACGCATTGCTGATTTCCTTAAATTCGGCTTCGGGCATCTCCGGATTGAGTCCATGTATCTCTATCTCGAAACGGATGCAGCCCTGCTCTGCATAGTATTTGTGGCGAAGAGGGGCTTTGATGGTTTTGATTCCTGCTCCCGGCGGGCAAAGCACTACCGGACAGGCACCTTTCCGCATATTCTTGGGACAAGTCAAATAACCATAGATACTCTGTCCGCGACCGTTAAGCCGGAGCTTAACCAAATAGCAATCTATCTCATCGGTGGAATACTTTTCAACCCGCTCTTTCGTATATGCCAAAGGGAAAGCCGCGGCTTCGGATTTATTCTTATCCCAAAACTCATCAAAATCGGCAGGTGTCTTCGTATAAGGTTGAAGCTTCTCGGGTGAGAAGCCTACCTTTACATGGTGCTTATAAGTCTTTCCGCCAATCGTGGCTTGCAGACGGCAATCCCGGAACCCGGGCTGCTTCATGGTACCAATAGTAACGACGGCCTTGCCGTTCTTCAATATAACGGAACCTTTTGTATCGGAAGGCATCATATCGTCTCCGAGTTCGTAATTGACTGTCACGCCGTCTTGCGGAATACCGTATTTGTAGAACTGCACCTCTACGGTAGCTTTCTCGCCTGTCCGATAGAGCCAATCGGCATGATTAGGAACGGTTACCCAAAGCACATCGCTCCTGTAAGGATAATTCTCTGCGGCGGCAGTCAATGCCATCCCCAGCAGCAGAGTGATAACTCCCAGAATTGTTTTATTCTTTACCATTTCAGACTTGTTTTATCAATCAACGTTTGATGTCTACCAGCGCATTACCGTTGGCAACCGGATTCCAACCGTCGCTACCGGCAAGAACTGTCTCGATTTCATATCCTTCCGTGTCTTTCAACTGATGAGAGAAAGCGGCACGGGATTTAGGATTGGCTCCCGGACCATAGCTGT
>OLWA01000849.1_pt1 | contig 35440 bp, 32 predicted proteins | sample 1673251 | NCBI WGS metagenome assembly OLWA01 (sample SAMEA3178937, study PRJEB25190) | human gut metagenome | biome: human gut; feature: human-associated habitat; material: faeces | place: Austria | collected 2013 | reverse complement strand
TTTTTTAATTTTATTTACCCCTACTACTTTGCCCCCTTTCCCCCCAATCATTTATTACGCTCTTATTATTGGATGCATCTTGCTTCCCCGTTTTTCCCGTAATCCCGTAAGATTTTATTATTGTATTTACTTATTCTGATTATATTTATCTTTTATTATTTATTTTTTATTGAAATAAATTTTTATTAATCTACTTCAATTCTTATTTCATTGTAAGGCTTTAGCCCCCCTATCCCCCGTTACTCTTTCTGAGTCCCAAGTCCTTAGTTCCTATTTCCTAGTTCCAAGTTTCATTATTTTTATGTTTTATCATTTCAATTCTTTTTATTTTTGAGTGAATTTAGATTTTTCCTGTACATATTATATGTTATGACTTATCCTTGATTTCAAGTGGAATTATTGAGCCTAGGATTTCCTATGACTTCAACATCTTATAGTCTTTCATACCTTGTTATCCTAGCTTGTATAGTTATGAAGCTATTATTTACTGATTTTTCTTTATTGCTTACAATCTTATTTAGAAAACATTCAATTTATCCTCTCTTCGCAGTTTTTTATTCCTATGGCTACATTTCTTCACACTTTCCAAAATCTCTGCTTTCTGCTGTGCTATCGTTGCTTTTTAGATATACTTAGATTGATTATAGTTACAGTTTTTCTATTTACACTACGTTCAAGATAAATTACATTTACTTAGATTTCTTCTATTCTTTCTCCTCCTATCTCTTACACGTGTATATGTATGAGTAACTATCTTTTATAGGTATTAACTTTATTACATACTTACCTTCTTCAAGCTCTATGTATACTAGAATTTCTTTATCATATGCTGTACCATTACATAGCTCTACAACTTTATTGAATTCTTCTATTAACGTGAATTAAATATAATTAAGTTCTTGTTGTAACTTCTTTAGGTTTATTAACTTCCTATCATTCATTTCAATTATTAACTCTCTATGATTCCATTGGTTAGACAACCTTCCATCATAGAAGTCGAACCTCATTACTCCAAGAAGTTCTTTGCTATAATATTTAAAATACTTTTCTTTACTTAGCTTATTTATCATTTACTTGAACCTCCTTCAATTAGTATTCTCATGGAAAAAGCATTGTAGAATATTCTCCACTATCTATTACATAAACTTTAATCTCACCTTCTATCTGAATATCTTCTATCTCTATTTCATATGTGCATAAGTATTCAGGAACTTCTTGACTTTGACTTATTACAATATTATTTCCTTCTTTTCTTATCTTGAAAATCTGTAAGTAATCCACTTCAACATTTCCTTCATTCTTCAACTTATCAATCATGCTCCACATTATAAGTTGTAATCTTATATCTACTTCATCATTTACTCCTTTAGTTACATATCTATTGTCTTTCTTAAACATCTTTAGTTCTCTCCTTATCATTACTAGTTTTTATAGTCACCTTTCCACCTCTTACTACACCTACACATAGAATTCTCTTCACTCCCTTTTACCTCCCTACAATAGAAAAAGTCTTAATCACTATCCTTACAGCAATTAAGACTTTTAAAATGTATATTTTCTCTATTGAGTATGTGTACTCTTTTTTCATTATATATTTCCTCCTTCTAAACATAAAAACTCTTACCTGTATATCTAAATACAAGTAAGAGTTTATCTTTTCTTGATTAATAATATATATTTGAATTATCTTTTATACACAATAATTAATCTACACGCAAAATTAAAATTTATAAATTATATTAAAATGAGCCAAACTACTTTTTAACGAATTATATTCAATAAGTCATAGAAGAAGTATTTTCGGTTTCTATTTTTACCATCGCTATATATCACTTTAGCTTCCACTAGTTTAGCTAGATACCCATTTAAAGTGGCAGGTGCAATCTTTATCTTATCTCTAATTAGCTTAGTTGTAAATATAGGGTACTCAAATATTAAATCAATTACTTGAAGTATTCCTGGTGTTCTAATTAACTCTTTAGCTTTATCAGAAATCTTTTCGTAAAGGGAATCAATAGCATCTATCTTTTCTAAATCTTTATCACATTGTTTTATGCAAGATTCTAAGAAGAATTCTACCCATTCTGTAAAATTATTTTTTGCAGTCTGCATATCTTTTAAGTATTGTTCTTTATTATCCTCTTCATCTGTAATAACAACTCTTGTATTATTTAACAATTGATAATATTTAAATTTATCTTTTTCTAAGCTTTCGCTAACAAAGAAATTAGCATTTCTTAAAATCTTTTTATCAAATAAATATAACGGTATTAGTATTCTACCTATTCTACCATTACCATCTAAAAATGGGTGTATTGTCTCAAACTGGGAATGTATTATAGCCAATTTGATTAAATCATTAATATCATCATATTCATTTATATATTTTTCTAAATTACTCATATATTCATCTACTAGTTGAGGTTCTGGTGGCACAAAGGAAGCCGTTTCAATGGTACAACCTTTAGGCCCAATATAGTTTTGTGTAGTTCTAAAATTACCTGGTGATTTATTACCACCTCTCACATTGCCAGACATTAAAATTTCATGAAGTTTTTTTACAAATCTACCGCTAATCGGTAATGTTCTTAGCAAATCTTCTCCAATTTTTAAAGCAGTATAATAATTAATTACCTCAGTTATATCATTTGTAGGATGTTTTTCATCAGCTTTATACTCAAACATTTCATCCATAGTAACCTGAGTACCTTCTATTTTTGTTGATTCCATAGCTTCTTTAAGGGATAATAAATCCATAAGAAGTTCAGATCTTATTTTAGAATTTTTTAGTTTTTCATTATATACAGCTATTTTAGTATTCGCATTTATTAATTTATTAATTATTTTATTTATATCTATTAAATCATCATTAGGTAATATAAATGGAATATATGGATTAGGCATTTCAAACACTCCTTATTTAATTTCATTTTTTATTATAATTATGCTCTTATTATTATAATATATACTATTTGTTTTAAAAGATAAACATTTTTCGTTCTATAATATAAAATATTTTATATTATTTATCCATTTTTCATTTTTATTATAAAAAGCTTTAATAATTAGGTTTTAAATAAAAATTCATTACCTACATCGAAAACTATGATTAAAGAACTTTATATTTTATACAGTATATAACATATTTAATTATCCAAATTTAGTAAAAACCGCACCTATTTATGGTACGGTTCTTTATTCCTTATTCTAAAACAATTATACAATTACTTTTTAAGCTTTTCTTAACATCGATTAATCTTTGATTGCTGGAACCTTTGAACTTTAAACCATCAACCTTTTTATCTTTTTCAAAACGTCCATCCACTAATACATCTATATTTTCAATTAAATCTTTTATATTATTATCTTTTTTCATCTTTTCTAATACATCCTCAAAAGTATATCCTGTATAGCACCAAATATTAAGGCCAGCTTTCTTAAAAGCCTTTGCCATATAAGCAAATTCTTCAGCTCTTTCAAGAGGATCTCCTCCACTAAAGGTTATTCCTTTAAGTAAAGGATTATCTAATGCATCTTCTATAAGTTCATCCATATCTAGCTCTTCTCCTCCATTAAAATCATGAGTATCTGGATTAAAACATCCTTCACAATTATGTCTACATCCTTGAGAAAAATATACCCTTCTCATTCCTGGTCCATTAACTAAAGATTCATATGCAATTCCTGCTAGCCTTATTTTCTTTGACATACTTCCGCTTCCTTATCCTTTAAATAACTATAAAAAATTATAATTAACTTAAGCTTTTAACGTAATTTAATCTACCACCAGCTTTTATTACCTGGATTTCCTTTTCTGTTAAATCTATTAATACTTCAAATTCACTATTCTTACTTATATTTTTAACTTTAACACTTCCCTTAGTTAAAGCTTCTTTAATATCATCTATAACCAATTCATCTAATAAATCCACTTTATTATAATCAGCTTCATTCTTAAACTCTAGTGGAACTATTCCATTATTAATTAAATTAGCCTTATGAATTCTAGCAAAGGATTTGGCAATAACACCTCTTACTCCTAGATAAAGTGGTGCTAATGCAGCATGTTCCCTACTAGAGCCTTGACCATAGTTTTCTCCTGCAATGATAAGTCCTCCGCCTAAACTCTTAGCTCTCTTTGGAAACTCAGTATCAACTGTATTAAAACAAAATTGAGATAAATATGGAATATTAGATCTAAATGGTAAAAGTTTTGAATTTGAAGGCATAATATGATCTGTAGTAATATTATCTTCTACCTTTATTAATATCTTTCCCTCTATTTTTTCTCCTAACTCCTTATTTATAGGAAAAGGTTTAATATTAGGCCCTCTCTTTACTTCTACCTTAGTACCATCTTCAGCCGGCTTAAGTATCATTGAATCATCAATAATAAACCTTTCTGGCATATTAACAGATAAATCTATCTTTAACTCTCTTGGATCTGTAAGTACACCTTTAATTGCAGAAACTGCAGCAGTTTCAGGGCTTACAAGATAAACTTTTGCTGATAATGTTCCACTTCTTCCATAGAAATTCCTATTAAAAGTTCTAAGTGATACACCATTAGTACCAGGTGCCTGTCCCATTCCTATGCAAGGTCCACATCCATTTTCCAATATTCTTGCACCTGAACTTATTATATCAGCAAGTGCTCCATTCCTTGCTATCATCTCCATTACTTGTCTTGAACCTGGAGCTATTACAAGACTTACATCTGGATGAACCTTTTTTCCTTTTAATATCTTAGCTACCTTCATTAAATCTTCATAAGAAGAATTTGTGCAACTTCCTATGGCAACTTGATCTACCTTAATTTTTCCTATTTCATTTACCTTTTTCACATTATCAGGACTATGAGGCATTGCAGCTAATGGTTCTAAAGTATTAAGATCAATTGTTATCTCCTCATCATAAACAGCATCTTCATCTGCTTTAAATTCAAACCAATCCTGTTGACGCCCTTGAGCCTTAAAGAACTCTAAAGTCCTTTCATCACTAGGAAATATTGATGTGGTTGCCCCAAGCTCTGCTCCCATATTAGTTATGGTTGCTCTTTGTGGAACTGAAAGGTTTTTGATTCCTTCACCTCCATATTCGAATATTCTAGAAACTCCACCTTTAACAGTAAGCCTTCTCAAAACTTCTAAAATTACATCTTTTCCTGTAACCATATGTTTAAAATTACCTATGACATTTACTTTACATACCTTAGGAACATTTATATAATATGCTCCACCTGCCATAGCTAAGGCAACATCAAGACCACCTGCACCCATAGCAAGCATCCCCACCGCACCAGCAGTTGGTGTATGACTATCTGAACCAATTAATGTTTCCCCTGGCACTGCAAATCTTTCTAAAAATACTTGATGACACACTCCATTTCCTGGTTTAGAAAAATATACTCCATGCTTAGATGCTACAGTTTTTATAAACTCATGATCATCTGCATTTTCAAAGCCTTGCTGTAACATATTATGATCTATAAAAGCCACTGATCTTTTAGTTTTAACTTTATCTATCCCCATAGCTTCTAATTGCAGATATGCCATTGTCCCTGTTGAATCCTGTGTAAGAGTTTCATCAATTTTAATACCAATATAGCTACCCTTTCTCAATTGACCTTCAACAATATGGTTGCTTAAAATCTTTTCTACCAAATTATTTCCCAATGATAATCTCCTCCCTTCTATTCTCTCTATTATTTATTATTCCTTTTCTTTATATTGCTTATAAAGACTTACAAGCTCTTTATCAAAAAGACTTCTTTTTAATCTAACAGTAGTTGCTCTTACCAAGCTAAGTATATCTTTCGCTTCAGCATCTGAAAGTTTTATATCATATTCTTTAAATTTATTTACTATAGCTGCTTTTCCTGAATGTTTTCCTATGACAATTTGCCTTTCAAGTCCTACCACCGCTGGATCATAAGCTTCATAATTCATTGGATTCTTAATAGTTCCATCGGCATGTATACCTGATTCATGCACAAAAGTATTTTCTCCTACTATGGCCTTCCATTTTGGTAAAAATCGCCCAGAAGCCCTGGATACATACTCTGATACTTCTTTAAATTTTCTAGTATCAATATCTGTCTTATAACCATAAACATAAATTAAAGCCATTAATACTTCCTCTAAAGCAGCATTACCAGCTCTTTCACCAAGACCATTTACTGTTACTCCAACATGATTAGCACCACCCATAAGACCAGCTATAGCATTGGCAGTAGCCATTCCAAAATCATTATGAGTATGCATTTCAATATCAAATTTTGTTTTATCATATAAATACCAAATTTCATCCCTTAATTTAAAAGGTTCCATAATACCTACAGTATCGCAATATCTAAACCTATCTGCACCTGCTTTCTTTGCAGCATTAATAAATTCCACTAAAAATTCTCTATCAGCTCTTGATGCATCTTCCCCATTAACAGATACATACAAGCCGTTTTTCTTAGCATATTCCACTGATTTAATCATATTTTCAAGCACCCACTGCCTTGATGTTCTAAGCTTATGCTTAATATGAATATCAGAAACAGATATGGAAATAGCCACTGCATCAACATCACAATCAATAGATTGCTCTATATCAGAAGTAACAGCTCTATTCCACGCCATTATACTCTTTGCATTGCTACTATTTCTATTCCTTTTCACTATTGATTTTATTGCTTCCTTTTCATCTCCACCCATGGTTGGAATACCAACTTCTAATTGATCTACTCCTAAATCTCTTAACATAGATGCAATGATAATTTTTTCCTCATTAGCAAATACAACACCTGCTGTCTGTTCCCCATCACGCAATGTAGTATCCACTATCTTTACTTGTATATCATTTATAGGATCTTTAATTGCCATGTTATAGCCCCCTTTTATTTTAATTCCAATTTTACCATTTTATTACTATAACTTCAATGTAATATTTCTTTTTTAAAATAAAACTAAAGGCACTAATTTTCATTAATCTTAAATTTAAGACTTTTAAAAATTAATGCCTTTATTTATATATTTATATAACACCATAATTATTCATATTGCTGCCTGTATGGGAACATCTATCTGCTCTTTCTTCAAACTTTCCTGGACCAAATCTTTCATCTAAGCTTAAGTATCCAGTAACTCTTGATATACCTTGAATATCTATACTATTACATTTTGGACATTTCTTTTCATTGCTATTTATACTACTTCCACAATTCTTACAGTATCTTATATGAAAATTTATTCCTATATAACTTATATTAGTATTTTTATATGCATAATTAATGATATCCATAATCTGCTCTCCTGTTGGTGAATCATCTACTTCAATATATGAAATATGACCTGCATTGCAAAGCTTATGATAAGGTGCTTCAATATCTATCTTTTTCTTTATTGAAATAGGAAACTTTACAGGAATATGATAACTATTAGTATAATACTCTTTATCCGTAACCCCCTTAATTATACCAAACATCTTTTGATCCTTCTTAATAAATTTACCACTTAACCCTTCAGCTGGTGTGGCATAACAACTCCAATTAAGACTTGTTTCCTGTGAAAATTTATCAGTATATTGTCTTATAAAGGTAACAATTCTCACACCAAGCTCTCTAGCTTCATCATTTTCACCATGATGCTTTCCTATTAAAGCTGTAAGTGCTTCTGCTAACCCTATGAATCCAATGCCCCATGTGCCTTGTCTTAAAATAGGTTCAATTGAATCCTCTTCTTCTAGATTTTCCGCTCCCTTCATCAGCTTTTGACCAGCTACAAAAGGAAGATCCTTTACTCTTAACTTTTTAAGAATACCATATCTATGAAGTAATGATTCTTTTGCTAATACTAATCTACTTTTTAATATTTCAAAAAATTTATCTATATCACCTTTTGCTTCAATTCCTATTCTAGGTAGGTTAATAGTCACTGGTGCTATATTTCCTCTACCTTTGCATCCTGCCTCTCCATTAATATTTTTCATAACATATGTCCTGCATCCCATGGTTGCTGGCATATATCCCTTATCGTAGTATTCCTTATTGAAATCAGCATCTATGTTCATAAATGTGGGGTTCATTCTCTTTGCTGCTACTTGGCAGGCTAATTTATAAAGATAATAATACTCATCTTCTGGTTCTCTATTTACTCCTTCTTTTACTCTAAAGATTATATTAGGAAAAATAGGCTGTTCTCCCTTTCCTAAACCTTTTTCATATTCTTGTAAAAATATCTCACATATCATTGCTGCATCTTTATCTTTAGGTATCCCTAAATTTATAGAAGAAAAAGGGACTTGTGACATTTTCGTTCTTACCCGTAAGCTTTTTATCTTACGCTCTGGAGGTTTCCCTCATCATATAGCTATCCCTCTTATAATCACTATATTACTATTAGTCTATTCTAATCCAGATTAGCATATATTTTTATCCTTTTCTTTCAACCATAGGATAACGAAGACTCTTGGGAGTATTTTTGCTATCATATCGCTCAACTCCTATGCGTTACAAGGAATTGTGATTCAATTCCTCTCGGTATTAACATATATTTTATAACATGAATCGTATTTTCTTTTTAAATAAATAGTTGCATCGTTATACATATATTCTCTTAAGCTTTCAACATCTTTCTTTGATGAATACAGTAACATACTACAACCAATTCTTTCTACAACTTTATTTATTCGTGTTCCAATTTCACTATTTAAGATAATATTTAAATTATCTAAAAATTCATAGTTAGATACAAATCCAATACATTTTCTTGATCCTTTTCTTTTACCATGTGATGTTGTATTAGTGCACCATCCATCTCCATCAAAGAACCCTCGAATAAAATGTCTCATCATATCTTGATTTATATTAGGAATTATTTCATGCTTAGTTTTGTTAGGTATAACACCTAACTTACCTAAATCATTAAACATCTTACATGTCTAATAGTTTTTTCTGACTCACATTTCCTTTCCTCCAATTCCTGTATCAAATACTTAGTCTTTACCGATTTTCCTCATTTATACTCTAAAATCTACAATGGTGTTTGATTTTAGACGGCCCACTATTGACCTGCACGACTATGCATGGTATTTAAATTATATACAATTCCCTGCATAGCTTGATGAACTCTCATCTTTAATCTTTCTTCTACAATATTTTCTATTCTTTCTTCTTCAATACCAAGAGCTTCTAACTCGCTTCTTATTTCCTGTCTGGTAGGATCAATAAAAATAGACATATCATTATCAAAATCGGGGTGTGCTTGACCTCCAAACATGTCATTCTGGCTTGACTGCAACAAAATACAAGATAATTCTGCTGCTGTTTCTATTCTTTTAGGTTTATTTATAGTTCCATAGCCTGTATTAAACCCATTTTCCAAAATCTCTTTAGTAGGAATATGAAGACAATTTATACTTAAATTATAAGAATCCAAGTCATGAAAATAAAGCTCACCATTTTCATGAGCTTTTGCTAAATGCTTAGGCATATTGGCTAAATTATGCCACTTATTTGATTCTGATGCTATTCTTAAAAGCTTTGACGAAAAGTTATTTCCTATATTAGCATTGTCTCTATCAGTTTCCACGCCAATCCTATTAATAGCTTTCATTAAATCAGATTTTGTATCCCTCACTCGTGTTCTATCCATCCTATATATAGAATACGCCCTTTGAATTTCATTATAGCCTTCATCTATTAAAGTTTTTTCAATTAAATTTTGAATTTCTTCCACAGTTATGTTTACTTTTTCAGATTTAGCTATCTCTCCGCATACTTTTTCCGTTATATTGATAATTTCATTATCACTTAATGTTTTTGAAACTTCCTTACTAGCTTTTCCTATGGCATTACTTATTTTATCTTTGTTAAACACTACTTCCCTTCCATCTCTTTTTACTACATATTGCATTCATCTGTCTCCTTCCCACTATATATTGTGTTTATTCTTAATTATACCCCTTTATATTATTCATCTCAAAGCTCAATTATACCCCCATATTATTCCATTAAATAATTTGTATTTACTTATCTTTAATTTCCTCTCATTTTCTAAAAAAATTTTAATATATGATATTATGCTTTATTTTTACTTACATACATTAATCTAACTATATCAGTATTGATAATGTTTATAATTATCAGTATTGATAACTATATCGTTTGTGATATAATAAAGTTAATAAATTTCGTTTAGGAGGATTAAAATGCAAAAAATTGCTATAATAACTGATAGTGCATCTGATATCCCATTAGAGGTTATAAAAGAAAAAAACATTAATTTATTACCACTTAGAATAATCTACTCTCATGGAGATTACCAAGATAAATTAGACATTACACCAGAGGAAATATACTTAAATTTAGATAAAGAAATTCCAACAACTTCACTTCCAAGTGCACAGACTATGGATGATATTCTTAATAAATTAGAATCTGAAGGCTATACTCATGTTATTGCCATATGTATTTCAGGCGGCCTTTCTGGAACATGCAATTCCTTAAGATTAATCTTAGAAGACCATCCAAAGTTGACATCATATGTATATGACACTAAAATTCTTGCTTATCCTGAAGGAGAAGTTGTCTTAGAAGCAGTTAAACTTGTTGAGGCTGGTAAAAGCTTTGAAGAAATAGTTGAAGCACTACCTAAAATCAGAGAAAGAATAACTGGTTTCTATACTGTTAATACTTTAGAATACTTACAAAAGGGTGGTAGAATTGGTAAAGTTGCAGGTACAATTGGTGAATTATTAAACCTAAAGCCTATAATCACTACTGATGAAACAGGAGTATACTATACTATCTGTAAAGCTAGAGGAAGAAAGCAAGCCCTTTCAAAAATGACTGATCTTCTAAAAGAAAAACTTGCTATAGGAAAATGTGAAGTTACCGTATTAGAATGTGCTTGTAAAGAAGAAGCAACAAAGTTTATGGAACAACTTGCAAAGCTTCCAAATGTAGAAAATATAAAGCTAAATGTTCTTAGTCCAGCATTAGGAATACATGGTGGTCCAGGGTTATTAGGACTTTCTGTAAAACTTGTAGAGTAAAACATTATGGATGATTTTAAAAATATTATTGATATAAAAGCAGAAGAAAAAAAGCTCTATGAAGAATATAAAGCAAAGGTGGCCGAACTAAAAAAAGTTCAAAAAGAAAAAGAAGCTGTAGGTCAGGTTTTTACCAAAGGTCTACTTCCAATCTATGTTTTATTTATTCTTCATCTAAACCCTTCCAATGGCAATGATATTTCCAATAAAATATCTAAAAGGACTTCTAATCTTTGGGCTCCAAGTACTGGAGGAATTTATCCACTTTTAAAAAAGCTTGAGAAGGACGGATTGGTAATCGGCAAGTGGGATGATCCTAAGAAGAAGTTCCAAAAAATTTACTACCTTACTGATTTAGGCGAAAAGGAATTTCAGCATAGAAGACACTTATTAAAACCAAGAATTGAAGAATCATTAAAAGTATTTCAAATTGTTTATAAAGATTTATATCTATAAATATACAAGTAAGAATAGCCTTACTTGTATATTTTTTTTTATTTTACATATACTAAGTAAAATTATTAAGGTGGTGTAGTGATGAAAGGTTTAATATTAGATTATAACCATTCTGAGGCCTTCATTTTGTTAGAAGATGATTCAGTAAGCACAGTTCCAATAAACTCCTTACCTACATTATTACCTATAGGAAGTAATATAAATTTATCTACTTTAAATAACTGTAATAATTTAAAATACCATCCTCTACATAAATCTGAAGACTTTTTTTAATAGTATAAAATTTTCTTTATAAAGCAAAAAAGATGCATCAAGCATCTTTTTTTATTCTACTGTTATTGCATTAACTGGACAGCTTGATTCAGCTTCTTTAGCCTCATCTTCTACTTCTGAAGGCACCTCATCAACATAAGCAGCTGCTTTTCCATCATCCTCTAATACAAATACAGCTTCACATATAGATGGACATAATCCACAACCTATACATGTATCTTTATCAACATGAGCTTTCATATAAATCATCCTTTCTACATACTTATAATAATATTATTTACTCATTCACTAAAAATATGTATTAAAAAATTATTACCAATTTGATGGTTTTACATTTGGCTCACTAATTGAAATATTCCATTTCTTATATTCATACTGTGCCACTACATAATAAGTTTCTTCAGTATTTTCTCGTTTATTATTTACTGTTATAGCTGTCTTATAAACTAATGTATCATATCCCCTATTCTTTACAGTAATCACTACATCATAACCTGCCGTAGTGGTTTGAACTAATTCTACATTAGAAATTATCTTTTCTGCATCTGAAGTAAAATCTTTTAAATCATTAGAAAAAATGTATTTTAAACAGTCTGCATCACTTTTTATATTTATACCTATTTTATAATCCTTATCCTTTAATGAAGGTTCAATCTTCTTTAAAACTTCTAATATTGGTTTATAATAAATATAATTAAATTCCTTAGGCTTTCTAATAAATGATAAATTCTGTATTATAACTTCATCTATTCTATTAGAAACGGTATAAACATCCGTATCATTATAGAAATTACCACTCTCACTGCCTACCACATAATAGAATTTTTTAACTTCATCACCTAAATCAAATTCAAATATATAATCTGGCTCTAAGTTTGACTTTTCTGTACTTTTTTGTGCCTTAGAAAGTAAGTTATACATTGTATTTTTTGCTGATCCTTCAGTAACAATAAACTTAAATCCTAAATCTCTCATACTTTGAATACTTATTTGTTCTACATTTTCAGAATCTAAATACTGAAAATAATCTGTCTTCCATCCTAGTTTCTTCTCTATATTTTCTACTACACTACAACCTGAAAATGTAGTTATTATACCTATTAATACTACAGTCAAGCAGCTAAGCTTAATACTTTTTAACATTTCATCTCTCCTTCCAATACTTTTTTTCAAATAATTAGGAGGCGATAAGCCCCCTCCCAATTATTAAAAATTATAATACTTTCTGCTATCATTAGCAATTTAAATATTTACATGACCTTATTATTTATGAACTCACTAATTAATATAAGTACAATCATTCTACTTTATTGCATAGGAACTACAACTGTAGAATTCTTAAAGTCATAGAACATTAGCCAGCAACCTATGTCTGTATCTGAATCCTTAGCAACCCATGTGACAAATCCTGTTCTTCCATCATATGGCTGTTCATCTTTATCTTTCTTTCCAGGAATAGCATAAATTATATATTTTAAATTTCCATTAAAATCACATTTATATCCTAATTTAAAATAATTATACTTCTTAATATAAGGATAATAGTTAAGCATTGGATAATAAACTAATGTATATTTATTGTAATTGGACATATTACACATTTCATATAAATCATGTACAGGAACCTTATACCATTTACAGTATTTAAGTTCATCATAGCCTTCATCTTCTTCAAAGCCTTCTGCAATGGATTCAAAATACTCACCGATAGTTCCTCTTATCTTACTATTTCTTGGATTAAATTCCTTACTTTCTTCTATGAGCTCTTCATAATCCTCAAACTTTCCTCTAAGATTTTCTTTTGGATGGTCTGTTTGAATATTTTCTTCTATAGTTGCCTGTAATTTAACTTTTTCAGTCTTCTCTTCCCTAGAAGCCTCCACTTCTTCTAGTGATTCTTCCCTCTTTTCTTCAGCAAACTCTTCTTCTCTATCTTTTTCTTCAACGGATTCAACTCTCTTTTCTTCTTCAACCTTTAGTGAACCTTCATTTATTGAGCTTATTTCTTCATTAACTACTTCTTCCCTATCTTCACATTTATCCTTCTTTTCTTTTTTATCATGCTTCTTTTGTTCTTTATAATGTATTTTCTTTTCTAGTTCTTTATCACTTTTAGCCTTTATTACTTTATAACTCTTCCAATCCTCACAAGGTTGTTGTCCATTTAAAAATCCACACATAATAAAAATTGGAACACCATCTTTATATTTACCTATGGCTGCTCCAGAAATCTTATCTAAAGAAAGCTCTATTCCAGCAATGTTATCAACATTATATTCTTTAGTATAATCTGCTTTTCCAGCAATGCTTACATCTAACTTACCTAAATCTACTATTTGCTTGTTATCTTTCTTATCACATATAAGCATCATATTGTATTTATCTTCATCTTTTCTGAGGTTTTGAGCATAAAAAGATATTTTACATATATCTCCCTTTGCTTCAATCTTTGCATACCCTGACAGTGATTTATCATTGGCACTAGCATATCCACGTTCATCTTCCTGCAAAATAATGAAGTTTCTATATAGCCTGCTATTACTAGCCATCTCTTAAAACCTCCAAGTTAAAATAATTCCCTATATTATATGCTTACTATAAACAGATATGTTCTCAATACATGAAAATTAAAGCTATGCTAATTAATTAAGTAACTTCGCTAATTTATGGCAACTTAACTAAGTGCATTAGTGAAATGATATGCACTATTTAACTAATAAAAATAATAGGCTATGACAAAGTATCGTCATAGCCTATTATTTTTATTTCATTCTGCTATATATAGCATCTGCTAATGCTGCAAATTCTTCTATAGATAAAGTTTCTCCTCTTCTCTTAGGGTCAACATTTGCTTCACTAAATGCTTCTTCCAACTTTTCTTTAGGAAGTCCTATATTTTTAACACCATTCCATAATGTCTTTCTTCTCATATTAAACGCATTTCTAATAATATCAAAGAATAATTTTTCATTTTGTACTTCTACTCTTGGATTATCTAGCTTTTCTAATCTTATTACGATAGAATCAACCTTTGGTCTTGGTATGAAGCAAGCTGGAGGTACTTTTCTTACTATTTCAGTATTGCAATAATATTGAACTAGTAAAGATAATGCACCATAATCCTTATTACCCGGTTCTGCTGCCATTCTTTCTGCTACTTCCTTTTGAATCATTATAGTTAATGACTTAAAGTTATATTTTTCCTTAAGCAGTTTTACAATAATTGGAGTTGTTACATAGTAAGGAAGGTTAGCAACTAGCTTAACACTTTGCTCATCCCCTATTATTTCATTGAAATCAACTTTTAAAGCATCATTATGTATTAATGTAAAGTTTTGATTATCTCCTAACTCTTGACTTAGTATAGGAATTAAATCATTATCTAACTCTATAGCAACAACTCTTTTAGCTGTATTTAATAATTGTGCTGTTAATGTTCCAACTCCTGGACCTATTTCAATAACTAAATCATCTTTGCATACTTCAGCACCACTAACTATATCTCTTGGAACTGAATCATCAATTAAAAAGTTTTGACCTAAACTTTTTGAAAACTTAAAATTATATTTTTTTACCAGTTCTGCTGTCTTTATGTTCTTTATGTCCATATTATTTTCCCTCTTCAATTTGTTTTTCTACTTTATTTATGGCTTTAATGAATTCTTCTTTAGTAACGCCATAATTATTTAATCTTGAAAGCATTTGGCTAGCATTACCATAACCTAAACCTAGCTCCTTACCTAATTTCATTCTTCTTTCTTTAGAACGAGCATCTCCATTTAATTTAAAGTAAAACATATCTTGCGCATCAAATATAGGCTCTTTATCTTCCTCTGATACCTTTGCTCTTTCTAGAGCTTCCCTAATTACTTCTGGTGATGCATTTTCAACACCTATATCATCACCTTTAATTCCATCTTCTTGTGCTATATAAGCATGTTTTATACCTTTTACACGTTTAGATATTATGCTTCTTATTTTCTCTCCTGCAAAATCAGGATCTGTTAAGACTATAACACCTTTTCTCTTTTGAGCTTCCTTAATTCTTTCAATGACTTTTGCATTAATTCCAAAACCACCTACAGCAATAAGCTCTGCATCTACAGCTTGTTTTACAGCTGTTATATCATCTCTTCCTTCCACTACAATAACTTCTTTAATCAAAGCGTAATTCCCCTTTTCTCCTTATATCTCTTCTATTAATTTATCCCTATATATCAATTATGTCAAACCCTTTTAAAAAAAGTACATGTTCGCCTCAACTAAAAAAAGATGGTTTTTTAACCATCTTTTTCCTACCACTCTCCAGGATAAGCTACAATATAAACTGGTACGTTATATTGTCTTCCCCAGCTAATAGCATCACTATTTGAGTTAACATATACATCTATAATGTTACCTTGAATAGCTCCACCAGTATCTGATGCTATAGCTTTTCCATAGCCATCAACATATACTAAAGCTCCTAAAGGTATTACACTTGGATCTACTGAAATTGTACTTAACCCACTTGGATTATATGTTGGCACCGAACCTGTTGCTGTCAAACCTCCACCTGTATATGCTGTAGCTTGACAGTATAAAACATCTTTATATGTTCCTGTTTCTCCACTTCTACTTGCATATACTTTAGCTGTTCCCTGTAATACAATTTCAGTAACTGCTTCCTTTAATACCTTAGAACTTATTTGTTCTCTTGAAACCTCTTTGCCATTCTTTTTTGTAACTTTATAAGTGACTTCTACTTGACCTTCTTCACCTGATTGTTTTACCTTTGTAGTATTAACTTCCATAGTATTATCATTTTCTGTTAAAGTATCATATGCAATAGTATCAGTTGATACCTCATTTAATACTTCTACATCTACCAATTGAATTGAAAGGTTATCCTTAATTTTTGTATCAAGGCTTGGATTAACTTCATCCTCATACTTATCAAATTTAATATTTTCCGCTTTAAGTTTCTCACTTTCAGCTTCAAGCATAGCACCAATAGTTGGCTCTGCTGTCATTATTGATATTGTCTTATCCTTTGATACTATTTCCACATTAACTGCTTTTCTTACTTCTATTACTTCATCTTTAACTAATTTCTTTTCTAAAGCTGGTTCAACCTTATCCTTAGAGCCTAACTCAATCCCCACTTGCTTTAGAGCATCTTTAATAGTCCTTTTATATGTGACAAATATTTGTTCATTTCCATCTACGTTTATTGTTACAGTTTTTCTTGCATTAGCTACTACACATATTGACATAACACTTATAACGAAAAGTGGTGTAGCAATTGCTAATATTTTTTTTGCCTTAGGACCATTAGAAAAATTGTTTTTAAGGTATTCCTTACATTTTTCCATCATCTTTTTCAACCTCCTTTGGCAAGAGCGTCTTTTGAATTATATTATAGAACCTAACTTTTTGTCAAATTCAGCATCTTACCGCTTAATAAACTGTTAATGAACCACACTGCGTCATAAAAAATATTAATAATAAAAATAATAGTTTGTACATAGTTTATAAGTAAATACAGCAAACTAAAATTGGGATTTTTTGTAATATACTCTTCTATTTTACTTTATTTAGTATTCCTAATCAAATTACTAAAATTACTATTTACAGCCATATTCACTTCTTTCGGGTCAATTCCCTTTATTTGGGAAATTTGTTCTATTATATGTTCAATATAGTCTGATTTATTTCTTTTTCCTCTATAAGGTGTAGGAGCCATATAAGGACAGTCAGTTTCAACCAATAATCTTTCTAATGGTATAGCTTCCACTACTTCACATATCTTTCTAGCATTTTTAAAAGTAACAACACCAGTAATGCCAATATAATAACCAATCTTTACACACTCTCTGGCAAATTCAACACTACCTGAAAAACAATGAACTACTCCTTTAACATTAGGAAAACTCTTCATAATTTCCAAGGTGTCTGCATGTGCATCCCTATCATGAATAACCACTGGAAGATTTAATTCTTCTGCCAACCTCATTTGTTCTCTAAAGACGAATTTTTGAACTTCTCTATCAGGATTTTCATCCCAATAATAATCTAAACCAATTTCTCCAATGGCTAATATTTTTTTATTTGATTTAACTTTTGAAATAATATCTGCTCTAACTTCTTCATTATAATCATCTGCATCGCTAGGATGAATGCCTAATGCTCCATATATAAAATCGTATTCTAATGTTAAATTATTTGTAGTTTCTATACTCTTCTTTGAGCAAGCTATATTCATCAACTGTTCTACACCAGCTTCTTTTATTTGCTTTAATACCTCTGCCCTATCTTCATCATATGCTTCATCATCATAATGAGCATGTGTATCAATAATTCTATATTTATTTTCCATAATTTCCTCCAAAATTTTCATATTTTTTTAGTAAATAATTCTTAATGTTTTCGAAAGCTTTTATTCATATATTATTCGCTTATTTGACACCATATTGACACATAATTACCTTATTATAATACTTGTAAAGTAGTTAAAGCATTATTATTTACCCCTAAAACCATCTTTTTATAGTTGGTCCTAGAGCTATTCGTCCCCCAAATGTAATAGCTCTAGGTTTTTTTATGCTCTTTTTTCTTTTAATATACTTACTTCTTCTATGGCTCTTTTCTTATCAATCCTATTAAATAATATATCTATTTCATCAATTTTAATATTATTTTGTTCAGTGTAACTCCAAATAGGTTCTTCTATTTTAAGCGATTTTCTTATTTTTTCACAGGTATTTGGTATAAAGGGTTCTAATAAATTAGATAAATTCACTATTATCTGTAAGCAATTATATATAATCTCACTACATTTTGTTGGATTAGTATTTATAAGAGACCATACATTTGATGAATCAAAATATTTGCTATACTTTCTACAGAAATTCATCACTAAGGTAAGTGCCTCCTTGAAATATCCCTCTTCAATATTATCTCCCACTTGAAAATACAGATTAAACATTTCTTCTTTTAATTCTTTGCTAATCTTTCCATTAGGTATTCTTCCATTATATTTTTTATTAATAAAAGAAATAACTTTACTTGTAAAGCCTCCTAAATTTGATGCTAAATCATGATTATTAACGTTTATATAATCTCTCCAGGTAAAATCAGTATCTCTTTCTTCAGGTGAATTTAAAGCTAAATAATATCTAAAGCTATCTATATTATAATTCTTAGCTATATAATCAGCCCATATAGCCCAGTTCTTTGCTGATGAGAAAGATTTTCCCTCCAACTTTAAATACTCACTTGATATAATTCTTAAATTTGGATTCTTTATTCCTAATCCTGATAAAATAGCTGGGAAAATTACTGTATGGAATGGTATATTATCTTTACCATGGACAAAATAAATTCTAGAATCATCACCTTGCCAATACTCTCGCCAATCTTCATTTCTTCCTTCAATACATTTCATACTAGCTGTAAGATATCCCATGACAGCTTCAATCCACACGAATATCCTCTTATCTTCATACCCTTCTAAAGGTACATGGACACCCCAATTAAAATCTCTTGTTACTGCCTTATCTCTAAGACCTTCATCTAAATACCTCTTAACTATGTTTTGTGCATTCTTTCTCCAACCATTTTGCCTTATATACATACGCTTAACATCATTTTCAAATTTAGATAAGGTGAAAAATAAATGTTTTGTTTTCCTTGCTACGGGCTTTTCTCCGCAAATTCCACAAATTTTATCTTTTACTTCATGAGATTCAAATTGTGCCCTACATTTACTGCAACCATATCCATGAGCTTTTTTACCACAGATAGGACATAACCCTTCAATATTCTTATCATCTAAATAACAATTGCACTTTTCACAAAAAGTCTGTTCAACTTCCTTTTCATAAATATAACCTTTATCATATAAATCTAAAATGAACTCTTTAACTTTATCTTCATGATACTGAGTATGTGTTTTTTCAAAAATATCAAAAGAGAATCCTAAGGTCTTAAAACATTTCTTAAATTCATTATGATATTTTTCCACTGCTTCTAAAGGAGTTATGCCTTCCTCTTCAGCCTTAGCTTTTACAGCAGTACCATGACAATCTGTACCTGAAAGAAAAATAACATCATCTCCCATCATCCTATGATATCTAGCTAAAATATCTCCTGGAAGTAATACTGCTATTCTTCCTAAATGAAGTGGTCCATTGGCATATGGCCATGCATTGCCTATTAATATATTCATAAAATACCCCTCTTATCAATTTTAAAAATAAGGTGCTGAGCATGCTCAACACCTTGTTTTAATTATCTAACTTGGCTTCCTGTTGGTAATTCACCCGGATTTACTAAAGTTAATATGCTATCATCATCTGTTGATGCTGCTAGGATCATTCCTTGAGATAATTCTCCTCTTAATTTAACTGGCTTTAGGTTAGCAACAAGAACTACATACTTACCAACTAATTCTTCTGGCTTGTAATGTACTGCTATTCCTGATACCACTTGTCTTTCTTCACCATTTAAATCAACTTTTAATTTTAATAACTTTTTAGCTCCTTTAATTGGCTCACAAGCAAGAACTTTTACAACTCTTAAATCTATCTTTGAAAAATCATCTATTGTGATTTCTTCCTTTATAGGTTGCATTTTATATTCTTCCTTTGGCTTATTAGCTTCTATTGCAGCTAATCTTAAAGCTTCTAATTCCTCTAATTTCTTTTCAACATCTATTCTAGGGAATAATGCTTCTCCTTTTGAAACTTTAGTTCCTGGAGTAGTTCCATCAAATCCACTTAAGGATTCAAATGACTTTGTAGTTATATTTAATTGTGCATCTATCTTTTCACTTGTTGAAGGTAAAAATGCTGATAATAATACAGAAGAGAATCTTAAACTTTCTACTAAGTTATATAAAACTGTTCCAAGTCTTTCTTTCTTTTCTTCATCCTTAGCTAAAATCCAAGGAGTTGTCTCATCTATATATTTATTGGCTCTTCCTATAAGCTCAAATATATGCTCTAATGCTTCTGGAATTCTTAATTCATCTATTGAAGCTGAAACTTTTTTAGGAGTTTCTAATGCTAATGTGATAAGTTCATCATCAATTGATTCTTTAGCAAGTGGTGCTGGAATTTCTCCATCAAAGTATTTTTCAACCATTGCAACTGTTCTTGAAAGAAGATTTCCTAGGTCATTACATAAATCTGAGTTTATCTTCTTGATGAATATTTCATTATTAAATAATCCATCTGCTCCAAATGGGATTTCTCTTAATAAATAATATCTTACAGCATCAACTCCAAAGTTTTCCACTAAAGTAACTGGATCTACTACATTGCCTTTTGACTTTGACATCTTTCCACCATCTACAAGTAACCATCCGTGACCAAATACTTGTTTTGGTAATTCAAGACCTAATGCCATTAACATTATTGGCCAATAAATAGTATGGAATCTTAATATGTCTTTACCTATTAAATGAACATCTGCTGGCCAGAATTTTTTGAATAACTCATCATTATCACTCCCATACCCTAAAGCAGAAATATAGTTTGATAATGCATCTATCCAAACATAAACTACATGTCCTTCATCAAATGTTACAGGAACTCCCCAGTTAAAGCTTGTTCTTGATACACATAGATCTTGTAAACCTGGTTTTAAAAAGTTATTAACCATTTCATTTTTTCTTGATTCTGGTTGTATAAATTCTGGATGAGATTCAATGTATTCCATTAATCTATCAGCATATTTGCTCATTCTAAAGAAGTATGCTTCTTCCTTTGATGCTTCTACTGGTCTGCCACAATCAGGACAGTTTCCATCTACTAATTGAGTTTCAGTCCAAAATGATTCACATGGAGTACAGTATAATCCTTCATATGAAGATTTATATATATCTCCTTGATCATATAATTGCTTAAATATCTTTTGAACTGTTTCTTTATGATAATCATCAGTGGTTCTGATAAATTTATCATAGCTTATATTCATCATAGTCCATAAATCTTTGATTCCAGCAACAATTTCATCAACGTGCTCTTTTGGTGTTATTCCCTTTTCTTCAGCGATTCTTTGAATCTTTTGTCCATGTTCATCTGTTCCTGTTAAGAACATTACATCATATCCTGTTAATCTCTTATATCTTGCTATGGCATCAGCTGCTACAGTTGTATATGTATTACCAATGTGTAGCTTAGTTGATGGATAATAAATTGGTGTAGTTATATAGTAAGGTTTTTTACACATATCTATTCCTCCTAAAAAATAATTATATAAAAAAAGTCTCTATATAGGCTGTTTTACCCATATAGAGACGTTATATACGTGTTACCACTCTATTTTAAACTTATTTCACAATAAATTTCTCATTAAGTGAATATCTTCACTTTGCAATATAACGGTTGCACCCGTACCATCTTACTTAAACTTTCAGATGATCTGCTCCAAGTCCATCTTCATATAATTTTAATGCACTGGTTTCCACCATCTCCAGCTCTCTTTAGCAATTAATTATACTACTCTTCTCTTCTATACATTTATCAATTTTATGATATTATAAAATAAAAAAACTGTCAAATTTTATATACTTATACCTCTATATTTTTGTTTTTTATTTGTTATAATAATAACATGAAAGGATGTATACAATGAATTATTTTAAATTACCTAAAGTAGGCCTTAGAACTTTCAAATCAGGACTTGCTGTTTTTCTATGTCTACTTTTAATTCCTAATGAACCATTTTTCTCTTGCCTTACAGCAGTTATTTGTTTAGGTGATACTGTTACAAATTCTGTTCGCACAGGCATAAATCGTGGCGTTGGAACTATAATTGGGGCATTTTCTGGATTATTATTCTTATTAATATTTAGATTTTTAGAAAATCATATTTCAAATACATATATCTCTAAATTGATAATCTATATGTTAATTGGTCTTGGTATAATTATTATGATATCACTATGTAATAAAATTAAAAGACCTGGTGCAATTAATATCACATGCATAGCATTCCTTGGAGTAACTACTGCTCATGCTTACTCTGATCCAATATATTATGCATTAAATAGATCTTTTGAAACAATTCTTGGAATAATAATCTCTATATTGGTAAATACACTTATTAATCCACCACCACATAAATAATTAAACAGTGCATATCAAAATATTTAATTTAAAAAGATTTCCAACAGAATTGCCCCTAATAATTCTGTTAGAAATCTTTTTTATTTGCTCCTATATTTAATGCCCTCTTTTTTATTATGCTTGCTTAATCTTCTTCTACTTTCTTACCAAATATCATTACTCCTATAAACAATGCTACACAAGACATTGGTAATACTATATATATTGGAAGCCCAAATCCTGCCGGAATATATCCAAATAGTATAGTTATTGCAGCTACAAATAATGCATACCACATTTGTGTCTTAACATGTTCTATATGACTACATCCAGCTCCCATTGACGAAAGTATTGTTGTATCTGATATTGGAGAACAGTGATCCCCAAATATCGCTCCTGTTAATACAGCACTTGTACTTACAATTACAAATGACATTTCTGGATTAATTTTATATGCTAATGGAATTGCCAATGGCATAAGTATGCTCATTGTTCCATATGCTGAACCTGTTGAGAAAGATATTATTGCTCCAAGAATAAATATTAAACTTGGTAATAAAAATGCAGGTATAGCACCATTCAATGCTTCTACTAAATATTCAGCAGCTCCTAATTCTTTTATTACAGATCCTAATGACCAGGCTAATATAAGAATTACTGCTGTTATTATAAGGCCCTTCATTCCATCAATCCATACTTCTATAGCTTCACTTATAGTAAATATCTTCTTCCATACTGCCATAACTATTGCAACTACAGTAGAAAATATTGCAGATTGTAATAATGCAATTGATGCATCTGATGCTGCAAAAACTTCTAATATTGCTTTAAATGATAATGGTGAATTTGTTACTATCGCTTTAATAGCTATATCATCACCAGCCATTATTGATGAATATCCACTATAGTAAAAAGCAACTATAGCTGAAATAATTAATGCACCTATTGGTACAATTGCATTCCAAATGCTTAGTTTTACACCTTCTTTTGGTTCTAATTCATCCATGTGAGAAGAAGTTACTGCAATTTCTTCATTAGTTAAATCTTTTAACTTTCTTGCTGATATTTCAGCTTTTCTCATTGGACCAAATTCCCTTAAAGTTATTATTGTAATCACAATAAATGCAAGTATTAATATGTTATAGAATCTATAAGGTATTGTTTGAATGAATACTCCAAATCCACTAGCTTCAACACCTATTGATTCAAATCCTTCTGAAATTAAGCTTACTTCTAAACCAATCCAAGTTGATATTATGGCAAGACCAGCTATTGGTGCTGCTGTTGCATCAATTATAAATGCTAATCTTTCTCTTGATATTTTCATTTTATCTGCCACTGGTCTCATTATTGGACCAACAATTAATGAATTTGCATAATCATCAAAGAATACGCATATTCCTAAAAACCAAGTTATAAGTTGAGCACTTTTTGCAGTTTTTGCTTTCTTTGCTAAAGCTTCAGCAATAGCCTTTGCCCCCCCCATTTTAGCAACTAAATTAATAACTCCTCCAATTACAAGAACTTGCATTACGATTCCTGCATTCCATGGATCAGATAATGAATTTAATGCTCTATTAATAAAATCTAAAAATGCTTGTGTTAAAGCTCCAAATACATTAAATCCTGTTAGATTCAAAATAAATCCACCTGATAAAACTCCAATAAATAATGAAATAACAACATTTTTAGTTATAAATGCTAATAATATTGCAACTATTGGTGGTATTAATGTAAATATTCCAAATTCCTCAGCATTACTTACTGTCAGTTCAAATTCTGATGCAAAAACAAATGTTGTTGATAACATAAATATCATCATAGTTAAACCAAAAATTTTCTTAAAATTTTTTTTCATATTTTTACCCCCTAAAATATTTTGGTTGGTGTAAAGTTTTTTACACTACTTTTCTTTTAAATTCTAACGTTATTTTTTAATTATTATTAAAAATTATCCATAGACTATTTTTTCATGCAAAACTTTACACTATCATATTTTAATGAATACACTTAAGAGTAACTATCTTAAACAAAAAAGCCTTGAGTTAACACTCAAGGCTTATAATAATCATAAAATTCCTCAAATGATAGCTCACCACAAATGTAATTTGTGACAGTGATACATATATTTTATGCATCCCCAGCTATACAACCTTAAAGCATCAGTTGTATACTTCGGCAACAATTCCTTTCTTACTAAATCATAGTGCTTACCTCATTAATAATACTAATAATTATTGCGCCTCTACCCTTACGTTATTCATTTTTCAACTTATATTATACAATTATTTTTTTATTATGCAATAGAATTTTTTAACTTTAATTAATTTATTCTATTTCTTGACATAAAATCTTCTATTTCTTCCACTGTCTTAATCATATCCTTTGTTAGGTTAATAGACCCATCTTCTGTAACAAGAATGTCATCTTCTATTCTTATACCAATTGATTCTTCTGGTATATAAAGACCTGGTTCCACTGTATAAACCATACCAGGTTCAAAAGTAAAGTTTCTATCTATTATTACATCATGAGTATCTAAACCTAAGCTATGACCTATACTATGGAAATAATACTTTCTAAAATCTTTTTTATCTTCTAATAAACCTAAACTTACACAAGCCTCTCCTAATAAATAATTTGCCTTAGCATTTAGTTCTGCTGTTGTTATACCTGGTTTAATTGTCTTTATTATTTCTTCGTTAACTTTTAATACCGCATTATAAACTTCCTTTTGTCTTGCTGTGAACTTACCATTTACTGGAAAAGTTCTAGAAATATCAGCATTATAATATTTATATTGTGCACCTAAATCAAAAAGAATTAAGTCTCCATCTTTCATTTCTGCATTATTATCAACATAATGAAGAACTGTAGCATTTTTTCCTGTAGCAGCAATAGTGTTAAAAGCTAAATCCTTAACACCTTTACTTTTACAGTTAAAATCAAAATATGCTTCAAGTTCATATTCCTTCATTCCATCTTGTGCATTTTTCATTAATGTTTCAACGCCAGCTATAGTGATTTTTATGGCTTCTTTAATATTTTCTATTTCCTCATTACTTTTAATAAGTCTTAAGGCTGCTATAGATGCATATATGTTTCTTACGGAAATTTGAGGATATTTACTTACTATTTCCTTAGCAAATATTTGTGAAATACTATTCATTGAATTAAAAGCATCTCTTTCTAAATCTAAATATAAATTGAATTCTTCTTTCATTGAAATTAATCTATGAAAATAATCTTCAAAAGTGCTCTTAAACATAACTTCATCAACGCCAGCAATGTCTAAAGCTTCATTTTCTCTTAAGCTTTTTCCTATCCATTTTTCTAACTCTAAATCTATATCTTTAATGAATAAGATATTCTTTTCTTTACCATTTATCTTACTCATTAATAAAATATGATCTGGTTCTTGAACACCAGTTAAATAATAAAAATTTCTATTTGGTGTGAATGGATAAGCTTCATCAGCAGTTTTCTTTGGTGCATTACCTGCAAATAAAACTATCACTGAGTTATCCTTAACTTTTTCTAATAGCTTGTGTCTTTTTGCCTTATAGAATTGTCCTTTCATATATTTATCCTCCTCTTTTGAAATTATTTATTTTCATTATAACTAAATAAAAACATAAAGGCTATAATACTTCTACATAATTGGGAAATTTAACATATTAATAACTTTACCATTAAAATTGCCATAATTATCGCTATCATATCTGCCATAACAGCTGCCCATACAGTATGACGCACTTTTTTTATTTTTATAGCACCAAAATACACTGTTACAGTATAAAAAATTGTTTCTGTTGTCCCCATAATTACAGATGCTACAAGACCAATAAAGCTATCAGCGCCATAATTATTCAATATATCTGTAAAAATTCCCATAGCTCCACTGCCAGATAAAGGTTTTATTAGTACTAATGGAACAACTTCTTTTGGCAAACCTATAATACTTGCTACAGGCGATATAAAATTATTAACAAAATCCAATAATTTAGCGCTTCTAAATATATTCACTGCCACTATCATTGCTAATAAATATGGAAATATATTGGCACAAACCTTTAACCCTTCCTTAGCACCTTCAACAAACCATTGGTATACTTTCCTACCTTTTATCATTCCATAAGTTATTATTATAAGTACTATTATTGGTATAATACTTTTGGTTATATAATTAAACATTTTACCTCCAAATTAAAAGTACTTTTGCAAAACCTTGCAGCAAATCACTCCACATATAGATGCCATTGCCGTTGAAATTATTGCAGGAATTATAATCACACCTGGATTGCTAGAATTCGCAGTAGCTCTAATGGAAATAACAGTAGATGGTACAAGTTGTATACAAGCTGCATTTAATACTAAAAATAAACACATATCATTAGATGCCTTTTCCTTATCTTTATTTAAGCGTTGCATTTCTTCCATAGCCTTTATTCCAAAAGGCGTTGCTGCATTTCCAAGGCCCATCATATTTGCTGTTATATTCATTACTATAGCCCCTAACGCCTTTTCATCTTTAGCTGCATCCTTAAATATCAATTTTAATATAGGCTTCATAACTTTAGCTAACTTTTCAGTAAATCCACTTTTTTCTGCTATCTTCATTACTCCACACCAAAAACACATTAATCCTGTAAGACCCACCACAAATGTTACTGTACTTTCTATGGATGAAATAATATCATTAGACATAGTTTCACCATTTCCAGATAAAACACTCACCAATAAACCTAAAAAAATCATAATAAACCATATGTAGTTAATCATCTAAAAATCCCCCCTTAGATAATTAAAATATATGCCTTGCATAGCTTTTTTATTAGTGATACCATAAAGATATCAATATATATTTTATTCTATATTTTACCTAAAAAGGAGATACACCAATGAAAGAAGGAAATTTAAAATTAGCACAAGAAGATATTGAAGCAGCATTAAAAGCTGTGGAAGATATAGAGAATTTCATTAATGATGAATCATTAGAAAAAGATGTTTTAAAACAAAAATTTGTTGCTTTATCTGAAAAAGTACAACAATTAGAAAATTTATTAAAGATAGAAGGTATTCTTTAATTAAATAATACATAATAAAAAAGGGACTTTTTATAGCCCCTTTTTTATTAATATCCGTTACTAAATGTAAATTTTTAAAATGGTTTTGACACTCTTTCCTCAATTTTACCCAATAAATTCTCAACAATCATAATACCTATACATAGCTGAATGCATACTCACTTACAACTCACTTTAGTAAACGTTATCAACAACTTTGATTTCATTCTATCATATTACTGGGAATTTTACAATATAATATTTATATTTTATAATAATATACAAATTATAATCACTTTCTTTGTAAAAAAATTAAATAAAAAGGAACCTATCAAGGCTCCTTTTTATTTACAGCTTTCTCTTTCCACCAATTCATGACTTAAAATAAATTCTGCTTCTTCTAATGGCTTATTATTTAATATTTTTATAAGTATTCTCATAGCAACAGAACCCATATCATAACTTGGCTGTTTAACTGTAGTTAATTTTGGATAGAAGTAAGATGCAACAGCATTATCATTAAATCCTATTACACTTACATCTTCTGGAGTGTTAACTCCTTTTTCTCTTAATCCATTTATAGCACCCATGGCAATTTCATCAGATGCACATATTATTCCATCAAAATTCTTACCTGAAGATAAGAATTTTTCTGATGCTCTGTATCCACTTTTAACTTTTAAACCTTCAAAATAAACTAAATCTTCGTCTATAGTAATTCCAGCTTCATTTAATGCTTTTTTATATCCGATATATCTATCTCCCCAAGCGTTTGCAGAACTTTTATCAACACCAATGAAAGCAATATTTTTTATTCCTTTATCAAGAAGGTGTTTTGTTGCTTCATAAGTTGCTTCAATATTATCTATATATACACTTGGAAGTTTTCCTTCATTATCTTTTGTTTCAACTAAAACTGTCTTTAAATCCAACTCATTTATTATATTCAATGTTTCTTCTTCTAATGATGAACTCATATAAATAACTCCATCAACCATTTTTTCTTTTAATACTCTTAAGTAATCTTTTTCTTTATCTGAATCAAAATCAGAGTTGCATAAAATTACATTATAATCATATATATTCGCAACATCTTCTGCACCTCTAACAATTTCAGGATAGAATCCACTTGATATATCTGGCACTAGTATTCCTATAGTCTTAGTTTTTTGCGTCTTAAGACTTCTTGCAACTATATTAGGTCTATATCCTAATTTTTTTATTGCATCTAATACCTTTTTCTTTGTGTCTTCATTAACAACATCTATATCATTTAAAACTCTTGATACCGTAGCTATTGAAACTCCCGCTTCCCTTGCAACATCTTTTATAGATGTAGCCATAACAACATCACTCCATTTTCATAATTTTTAATTAATTTATTATACCATTAAATTGTAACATTTTCATTCCCTATATTTATATTCTTTCAAAAAAGGTAGGAATTATAACTAATCCCTACCTTACTTATTATTATTTATTATTTTATAACTTCCACAGCCATATTTAGCTTTTCACCATTTATTGTTGTTTCAGTATACTCTCTATTTGCTGCAAATATTATTTCTTCTGTTAAAGTATCTCTCTTAATAGTTTCAGCAAACTTCTTAATAACGTCCATTAACATTTCATTATCAGAAACGTATAGCTTAATCTTATCTGCTACTTGGAATCCGCTTTCTTTTCTCATGTTTTGAATCTTAGAAATCATTTCTCTAACATGACCTTCTTCTCTTAATTCATCTGAAATATTAGTATCAAGAACAACACCTATAGAACCTTCACCAGCAAAAGCATATCCTTCTAATCCTTGCATTGTTACAAGTAAATTTTCTTTATTTAATTCAATTTCAGTTCCATCTACATTGATAGTAACAACTCCACCATTTTGGATAGTTTGAGCTAATTCCATTTGGTTTCTAGCACCAATTTCTTTTCTTATTTGAGGTATCATCTTACCATACGCTCTACCTAATACAGGAAGGTTAGGTTTAATTTCAAAGTTAACGTGAGTTGAAAGGTCAGCACCAAATTCAACAGCCTTAATATTTAACTCATCAATTATGATATCTCCATAATATACAGGAAGTGAGTCTGTTGAAACAAGCATCTTAGATAATGGCTGTCTATTCTTAATGTTAGCACCATTTCTTGCACTTCTTCCAAGCTTAACTATCTTATAAGCTAAGTCCATTTCAGCTTCTAAGTTTTTATCTATTGCCTTTTCATTAACTTCTGGCCATAAACATAAGTGAACACTTTCTTCTGCTTTAGGATCTAAATTAACTACTAAATTTTGATAAATTTCTTCTGTAATGAATGGAACAAATGGAGCTGAAACTTTAACTAAAGTAGTTAATACTCTATATAATGTTACATAAGCACCAATTTTATCATCTGTTAATGTTTCAGACCAGTATCTTGCTCTGTTTCTTCTTACATACCAGTTAGATAATTCATCTGTGAAATCTTCTATTGCTAAGGCAGCATTAGTTATATCATATGAATTTAATTTAGCATCAACGTCTTTAACTAATGTGTTTAATTTAGACATAATCCACTTATCCATTACGTTATCTGATACGAAATCAGCATATTCTGTTGGGTTGAATTTATCTAAATCAGCATATAATACATAGAATGAGTAAACATTCCATAATGTGCTTAAGAACTTTCTACCTGCTTCAGATACATCATCAGTAGAGAATCTTGTTGGAAGCCATGGAGCACTTGCAGTATAGAAATGCCATCTTGTAGCATCTGCACCTTCACTAGCTAATACTTCAAACGGATCAACAACATTACCTTTAGACTTAGACATCTTTAAGCCCTTCTTATCAAGAACATGACCTAAAACTATACAGTTTTCAAATGGATTTCTATCAAATACAGCCGTTGAAATTGCAAGTAATGTATAGAACCATCCTCTTGTTTGGTCAATTGCTTCTGAAATAAATTGTGCAGGGAAGTGTTTTTCAAATTCTTCTTTGTTTTCAAATGGATAATGTAATTGCGCAAATGGCATTGATCCAGAATCAAACCAACAATCTATTACTTCTTTAAATCTTGTCATTGTTTTTCCACATTCTGGGCATTTTAAATGTACATTATCTATATATGGTTTATGTAATTCTATTTCATCTGGACAATCTACTGCTTTTTCTTTTAATTCAGCAATTGAACCTATACATTCTTCATGACCACATTCACATTTCCATACTGGTAATGGTGTTCCCCAATATCTGTCTCTTGAAATTCCCCAATCTATTACATTTTCAAGGAATTTTCCAAATCTTCCTGTTCTTATTGTGTCTGGATACCAATTTACTTTATTATTGTTTTCAACTAATTCATCTCTTAGTTTGCTCATTGCAACAAACCAACTTTCTTTTGGATAGTATAAAAGTGGTGTGTCACATCTCCAACAATGTGGATATGAGTGTAAATGTTTTTCTTTTGCAAATAGTTTTCCATGTTCTGCTAACCATTTACAAATATCTTCATTACAATCTCTTACAAATCTTCCTGCCCATGGTTCAACTTCTGGTACAAATTTTCCTGATTTATCTACTAAGTTTACAAATTCTATTCCATTTTGTTTTGCAACTAAACTATCATCTTCACCATAAGCTGGTGCTATATGTACAATTCCTGTACCATCTTCTATTGTTACATAATCTCCATGTATTACTTCAAATGCTTTTCCATCTACTTTTGCAAATGGCATTAATTGTTCATATTTTGTTCCTAATAATTCTGTTCCTTTGAATTCTTTAACTATTTCATAAGGTGTTTCTTTTAATACATTTGTAAGTAAATCTTTTGCTAATATATAATTTTCATATTTTGGTTCATCATCTGTTCCAATATTTGCTTTTACTTCAACATATGTATATGCTTTGTTTACACATAGTGCTAAGTTTGATGGTAATGTCCATGGTGTTGTTGTCCATGCTAATATATATTTGTTTTCTCCAACTACTTTGAATTTTGCAATACATGTTAAGTCTTTTACATCTTTATATCCTTGTGCAACTTCATGTGATGAAAGTGCTGTTCCACATCTTGGACAATATGGCATTACTTTATGTCCTTCATATAATAATCCTTTTTTCCACATTTCTTTTAATGCCCACCATACTGATTCTATATAATCATTATGATATGTTACATATGGATGTTCCATATCTACCCAAAATCCGACTTTATTTGTCATTTGTTCCCACATGTGTACATATGTGAATACACTTTCTTTACATTGTTTTACGAATTTTTCTACACCATATTCTTCTATTTGTTCTTTTCCTGATATACCAAGTTTTTTCTCTATTTCAAGTTCTACCGGTAATCCATGTGTATCCCATCCTGCTTTTCTGTCTACATGATATCCTTTCATTACTTTGTATCTTGGTATAATATCTTTCATTACTCTTGTTTCGATGTGTCCAACATGTGGTTTTCCATTAGCTGTTGGAGGTCCATCATAAAATGTGAAATATCTTTGACCTTTGTTCATTTCAAAGTTCTTTTTTATTATGTTCTTTTGTTTCCACATTTCTGCTACTTCATTTTCCATTCCTACAAATCCATTTTTTAGTTCTACTTTTTTGTACATAATTTTTCCTCCTTTATTTATTTTTTACACTTTTAATATTTTGTAATTCAAATCTATACTTTTGTTTTATGTCTGGATATTTTTTATGGTCTACTTCTGATAAGAACATATCTTTTTGACGTACCCATAATCCACCATCTTCATATAATCTTCTATAAATGACCATTTCTTCTTGTGTTTCAGAATCCTTTGCAATTCCTTCAACTAAGTAGTAATCTCCTTTAAAATGTTTATAGATTCCATTAATTTTTAGTTCTTGCATAATTTCCTCCTTTTCTAACAAGAGTTTTTTCCGCATATTAATTAAAAATCAAAAAGTCCTAATATACATTTCTGTATATTAGGACGAATTCTCCGCGGTACCACCTATTTTAATATAATTTTATTATATTCTCTTGTTTTTCTTTAACGCAGATATACGGCAAAGCTTACTTTAAAGTTATTCAGCCTTACAACTTAACCTAGGTGATAACAAATAATTTTTACTTTCAAACTTTCACCAATTGTTCGATTCTCTACTAAGATATTTTATTATTTGTCTTGTCCTTGTTATTGTTTTTTCTTGTTAATTTGAAAGTATTATATCACTTTTTTTCAACTTTGCAATAGTTTTTTATAATTTTATTCTCTTTCTTTTTCTTTAGCATCTAATGATACTGTTGATTCTACAGCACTAGGGCTTAATTCTAAGCTATCTATTTGAAATGATTTTTTTCTATTTTTAATACTGGCTTCATTTTCTTCAAGTCTTTCTTCTAATTTTGTCATATAATTTTCTGATTGTTTAAATGTTTCTATTTCTTTACTTGAAAAGTATCCACTTTGTCCTAATGCAACTAAATAATCATTCCATTCTTTGTTTTTTTCTATTTCATCAAATCCAAATAGTTGTCTTAATGTAGTTTTTATATTCTTTAATACACTATTCATAATTTTTATTCTAATTTCTTAGAATCTCCTCTCTTTATAAAATTACTATACCTTATTATACCACCGTTTCCAAAGAAAATCAAGCATTTTAATTATATTTTAGTCCAAGATTAAGAAATTTATAAAAAAATTGTCACATTTTATTATATAAATTAGGAGTAGAGCACCTACTAGGTGCCCTACTCCTGTCTAAGTTCTTTTTACTTAATGTCTCTTTACACTATACACTGCCCTTCTTCTTTTACTATGAAGATTTCTTAAACCACACTTTTTCTCGTGTAAGTTTTCTTTTTTAGGAGTCTTAACTTTGTACAGTTTTGCTCCCATCATTTTAAGAATTCCCCAATGTCCAATTGTAATTGTATGTTCGCTAAGTACTTCCACCCGCTTTCCAATTTTTTCTGCGACAATCTTGTCTTTTAGCATGTACTGAGATTCAATTTGACCATGATTAATCATAATCGTATTGACAATTCCCAGATTTCTCAAAAGAGTAATTAATTCATCACTTTTAGCATGAGAAGAAAATTCTGTAGTTGTATATGTTTCAACCCAGATTTCATAAACATCTTTTCCAATTTTGATTGTTCCATCATCAGAATGTTGAATTTTATAACCAAGACTAGATGGTGAAACATATCCAGGAAAATAAAAGACAAAGTCATCTCTTGCAATTAACTGTGGTACATAAATTCTCGCTGTGCCATGGTCTGCCATTCCGGATGTAGTCAAAATAATTTTCTGCTCATGTCCCTTTGCAACCTCAGGCCGATTATATTTGTCAACAAATGTAACATTTTTCGGCATAAAGTCAATGTCTGTATACTCCTGCATAGACTTCGTGAAGAATTGTGCAAGAGCACCATCAACATAAATTGGAATATAACGAGGAATACTTCCACAATCTTGCATCTTTTTAATTTCATACAAGAATGTTTGTGCTCTTTCCTGGGCAAATGTCATTTGAAGAATACTTTTTCCTCTTGCAATAATTTGAGGAATATCTTCTTCATAATGATATTCAACTTCAGAACTTTCCATATAGCCATAAGTAGACTCTATGACTACATCTTTAGGAAGTGCTTTTACCCACTCAGGCACATCTTTAATTTCACGCCATAGAGATTTCGCTTTATAATCACCTGTAAACAAGAGATTCAACGTTTCCTCTCCATAATAACTGATTTGTACCAAAATCATTGCAGCACCAGGCAGATGTCCATTATCTAAGAAAGTTGCTTTGATTCTTTCATCAAGGTAGATGGTTTCCTCATATTCACAACCTTCTGTTCTCGCCATCACTTCATCAATGTCTGATTCACTATACATGATTTTCAGCTTTTTGTTCCGAGCGTTACTCATCATGATCTTGTAATCGTCCATAAGAGAATAACGCATTACCTGCTTAGTAAAGTTCGTACAATATATCTTTCCTTTAAAACCCTCCTTTACCAATACAGGTAAACGTCCATTATGGTCTGCATGATTGTGAGTAATCAATGCAAAACTAATCTTCGAACTGCAGAATGGTAACTGCTGATTGTTCAATTGTATATAGTCCGCTTCTTGGAACATACCACAATCAACTATAAAATGTGTAACTTTGCCATCAGGATAATGCACTTTTACAAAAAGACAAGAGCCTGTGACTTCAGGATGAAGTGCAGTTATAGTGTAGTAAAACCCGCCCTTTGCAAAAGAACTCATAAAATGTTTCACTCCTTCTATTAATTAATTAGGAATTTGTTAAGGGGTTTTGCTGCTAATATTATACATTATCTTTTCGCACAAATCAACCATTTTTCAGCATTTTGTAATTTATGTTAACTTTTTTCTAAAAATGTTGACTTATTGCATTAACCATTTCATAATTCATACATGCATCTTTATTAATTGACCAAATAGTAACGTATGTGTCAAGTGATAGTTGGCAATCGTCCTTTTGGTTGATTTTCTAAGCACAT
>OLWA01000843.1_pt1 | contig 35640 bp, 23 predicted proteins | sample 1673251 | NCBI WGS metagenome assembly OLWA01 (sample SAMEA3178937, study PRJEB25190) | human gut metagenome | biome: human gut; feature: human-associated habitat; material: faeces | place: Austria | collected 2013 | reverse complement strand
AGATGGAACGCGACCAGCTGACGCCGGATATGCCGCAGCTTGTCCGCCAGGCGGCATGAACCTTATCGGTATCTCACTGAACAAATCAAATTCTCTCTGATTTTCCTCTTTCACCTTTCTGACAATATCTTTTTCAGTCAGACTGCTGTCGTCAATAATCTGAAATTCAATTGTATACTCATCATGTATGTACTGATAATATTCTCCGTTTTCCTGTTTATAGACGGTATGCAGAGCTTCATGACGCTTTACTATTTCCTCAATCGTTCCTCTGAAAATTTCTGTATCAAGTTCCCCTTCCAGCTTATAAAGCCCTGCCATATTATACATTGCCTTATTTGCACTTTCCAAAGAAGTATAGAGCATTCTTTTCTGATTTCCGGAAAGAACCATTTTGTCAGTTCTCTTTACAACAGGAATGTTTTCGGAATCGACTTTTTCCTGCTTTTCCCTTTCAGAATCTGAATTCTCCATTATATAATCATAAAGCTTGTTTACTGTACAATAATCATAAAGATCGTCAAATTCAAGGTCAAGGTCAGTTCTCTTGTAAATTTTCCTTAAAACTGATGCTGAAATGAGTGAATTAAGTCCGTAATCAAAAACATCATCGTCATCATCAAGCGACTCTATCGCAAGCGATTCAGTCCAGAGGTTACGAAGAAAATCCTTTAAATCTGCTTCCTCAGGTATCGGCTTTTCAGCTGCTTTTTCAGAATCCTGCTTTTTCAGATTCTCCTGCCATGCTGAAGTCTTTAAAAACGGATACGACGCTAAAAACACCTTTTTGTATTTTCTGTTTCGATAAAGTTCACCAAAATTGACATCAAATCCTGCATTATAAAGTTCAGATATGCAGTACAGCAAAGAATTATCCTTGACCGCATACAAAAGCTTTACATTACTAAATGCGCCATCTTCCATAAGACTTTTATTCAATATACCCTCAGGTGAAATATCAACACATATAATATTTTGATTTTCCGAATCACTAAAGGTCTTCATATAGGAAACAAACTTTTCTTTTTCAAAGCTGCTGCCGCAAAGTTTATGACAAAGTGTTTCAAAATCATTTCCGACGTTACCGTTAGCTAACTGTATTGCCGCATTGCCCCTTTTTGTTCCTATCAGCACATCGGGTTTAATCCCCAGAGCAGAAAACTGTTTCAGCACTGCCATATCCACAACAGCGTTCAGTGATTCTTCTGAACCTGCCTTATTTTTAAATTCTTCAAATTTTTCTGCAAATTCCGGATAATTTTTAGAAAGAACCGCTATATCTTTCTCAGAATAATTATGGTCGCCCGAGCACAGAAATACCAGTTTATATTTCTTTTCGCTATGATGTGTAACATCACGATTCAGGAAGTTTGCCAGTTCCTCGGCTGAATTTACTACCGCACTGTCACGATAATCATAATTATCCCTGCCGCAGTCAAGCACAGCGGATATATCTCTGAGTGAATAACAGCTATTTATACTGTCGGCAATTTTTTGCTTGTATTCAAAAAGATTTTCACTACTTTTCGTGCTTACTTTAACGATATACGGTGTATTATCCTCCACAACGCTGTCTTCCGAATACGGATTATAATTTTCAAAAACCATATGCACATTAGTTCCGCTGAGTCCGAAACTGTTAAGAGCGAAAATCCGCTTTTCATCGTTCCATTTTTCCTCTTCTGATATCGGATAAACAGCAGAATTTTCAAAATCTATCAGAGCGTTCGGTTTTTTAAGTTCACGAAGCGGATATTTTTTTCTGAGATTCAGTGACAGAACTGCTTTGATAATTCCGATTATTCCTGATGCATAAAGAGAATGTGCAAAGTTGGTTTTCAGACTTCCAATCGGGCATACCTGCTTTTTATCTGTAAATTTTCTGAATGCCGCCGTAATTGATGAAACTTCAATAGGATCCCCGAGTTTTGTTCCTGTTCCATGTGCTTCTATATAGCCTATATCTTCCGGATTCAGTTCAGCTTGTCGCCATACTCTTTCAAACAGTTCAGCCTGAGCAGTAACGCTCGGAGCTGTTATGCTGTTTGACCTTGCACCGTCCTGATTTGCTCCTGCACCTGTTATTACCGCAAGAATGTTATCGTTATCCCTGATGGCGTCATCAAGGCGTTTCATAAGTACAAATCCAGCACCTTCACAGGTTGTTATTCCGTCAGCTGAATCATCAAAAGTATTACAGCGTTCACTTTTTGAAATAAGTCCCATTGCTGAACTTATCTCACTGTCTTCATCTCTTTCATATATATCAAATGAAATATTTACACCACCGGCAAGTGCCATATCACAGCTTTTGGTCATGAGTTTCATGTATGCATCATACACAGAATACAGCGATGATGAGCAGGCTGTGGACATTACCGAAGCTTCGCCATGCAGATCAAGAAGATAGCTTATTCTTCCTGCTATTGCATCAGTCATGGTACTCATTGTTGAAAATCCGCTTTCATCGTCAAAGAGTTTCTGATAGTTGCTGTCCGTTGCACCAACAAACACTCCCGTATTTGTTCCCCTCAGAGAATCAAGTGAATACCCTGCACTTTCAATTGTACGGCAGGCAGATTCAATAGCAAATCTCTGCTGCGGATCCATGCATGAGGCTTCTTTTCTGGATATGCCGAAAAACTGATAATCAAAGTAATCAACATCGGTAAGATAACCAGCCTGAACATATTTTTTATCTGCATTCAGTCCGTTAAGAGCAAATCTTTTCTCTGAAATGTCACTCACACAATCGGTATGAGAAGAAAAAATGCGGTCAAAATCTTCCGGAGTCTGAGCATTCGGAAATGTTGCATTCATTCCTATAATTGCGATTTTTTCTGAATTGTTCATTACTCCATCTCCTTTCTAAAAACTTAATATGCTTATATCTGATGCCGCTAAATCGGTAATATTTTTTCCATTGTCTATAAACGATGACAAATCGGCAATTGTATTGTATATAAACAGGTCTGAAATGTTTATTTTAATATCAAATTCCTGTTCCAGCAGATTTGCAAGAAGATATATTCTGACTGAATTTCCTCCTGCCTCATAAAATCTGTCATAAATACCAAAATCATTTGTTTCAAGCACTTTTTCCCAGATATCACACACTTTTTCTTCTGTCAGACTCTTATTCTTTTTCTGATAAACAAACAGATTATTTGTTTCCTCAGATGTAATTTCTGAAAGATTTTTTTCAGTAAATCTTATGAATATTCTGTCATCTCTGATTTCAGAATAAATATCATCTGCCGTATCCGATGACAGTGCCTTTGAACCGGAAATAACAATGTCAAATACATCGCTCCCGCTTCTCTGAAATACTGATACAACAAATCCCATATGTATAAGTTTCTGCTTTACTTCCAGAATATTTTTCTGATGCTGTTCAAGCTGAGTTTCTCTGAGTTTACAGAGCCTGTATATCATTGAAATATCAAGTCCCGTTATATGTCTGACATCAGATAATTCCGGATTTGAATCAGCATTATATTCCATGATAATATGGCTGTCATCAGGCGACACAAAACTTATATTAAGATTGCCGTACTTCTCGGACAAATCCGCTGATGCTTCCTTTACATTTATGACATTCCCGGCAATATCAGTAATCCATGACCTTTTCCTGTTTATTTCAAGTTCTCCGCTGTTTCTGATTCTTCCGCATTTGCCTGTCAGATACCATTTTTCATCTTTCTGAATAATTACATCCCCAAAGAAATCAGGTGGAAGTGAATTAAGATAATCATCAATAACTGATATTCTTTCTACGTTAAGGGAATAAACGGAAATATTTCGGTTCTGCATATCAATTTCTTCAACCGCATTTAATTCTGTTTCTGAAAAAACATCTATGCTTTTATGAGTATCAAGCGATATATCTTTCAGCTGCATATTCAGCATACTGTCAGCATTTTCAAGCAGTTTGCCATATATATCAATAATATTTTCAGCCGTTTCCTTTCTGAACAGCATTTTGTTATAAATCAGAGAAAAAACTATTTTGTCACTTTCCTCTGTAACTTTGGCATAAAGATCGACAAGAAAATCATCGACATTTCCCTCATATGCCAGGTCTTTAAACTTCATTCTGAAATTCCACGCATCAGCTTTCATTCCAAGAAGCCCCTGACTGTGATATACCATTGCTGCCTGATAAACAGGATTTACATTATCTTTCTGACTTTCACTGAATTCATCAGCTATCCTGCTGAAAACGATATCACTGTTATCCATAGCATCAAGAAATTCACTCATATTCTTTCTGATATATTCTGACATCGTCATATCATCAGACGATGAAAACAGAAACGGACATATTGACGCAAAATCACCGGCAATATCAGAATAATTATGACTATTTCTGTTAAAAAATGTTGTTGCCATAATTATTTCTTTTTTAAGAGCAAATTTCTGAAGAATCAGTGAAAACAATGACGCCATTAAAACGTACATATTGCAGTTCAGTTCAGTTTTGATTTTCTCAAGCTTTTCCAGCACTTCCCCTTTTATCTCAAATTCCTCAATACCAGCATAGTGATGCTCACTGTCAGTTCGCTTGAAATCAAGCGGAAAATCAGCAAACTTATCAGTATTTCTGATTTTTTCATTCCAGTATTTTTCAGTCTTCATCTGGTCAGAAGTACCTGCACTGCTGAACTTTTCAAGTGCATATGTACCGAATCTTGCTTTTTTTTCAGGAATTTTTCCGATGATAATATTACGGATATCATTTATTATTACCCCTGCTGAACCGCCGTCACATATAACATGATGAAAAGCCATCATAAGGTCATATTCCGTTTCAGACTTTTTCACAAGCAGAAATCTGTCAGCAAGTCCGCTTATCAGGTCAAAAGGCTGAACATAAAAATCATGTTCGAGTTTTTTTAATTCATCAGCAGCATTATCAGATGATGAAATATCCTTTATTTCAAGCGGCAGAACTGCTTCGCTGTCAATATACTGATATGCCCAGTTTTCCAGTTCAAAAAATCTGTATCTCAGAACATCCTGAATTTCAAAAACCGTCTGTACTGCATCGGTTATCTGCTTCACAGCAACATTTTCAAATGAAACAGATATGCATGGATTTGTAAACTGGTTCAGATTCTGAGTTATTCTGTACTTGCACCAGAGCGAATACTGATTCGGACTCAGAGGGTAGATTCCGTATTCAGCACCGCAATCACTGATTTTTTCAGCTAATTTTTTTCTTTTTTCTTTATTTAAAGAATCTATCTTTTCCCTAACATTCATTTGAATAAAATCACTTTCTGCTTAAAAGTCTTTAAAGAATTCTTCAAGAGGTTTAAGCGGTTTCAGAACAGATTGATTTTTTTCTGCATTTTCTGCCGGATTCAGACCTGAAAGAAACTTCTCAATTTCCTCTGTTGTTCTGAAATCATTTAATTCAGACTGTCTGATTTTTAAATTAAGATCTTCATTTATATGTGAAACAGCGTTCATAAGACCCAACGAATCAAGACCATACAGATAAAGATCATCATTGAGTTTAATTTCAGAACCAAGAATATTTTCAAAGAGTTCTGTCAGATATTTTCCAGTAGCTGTATACTGATTTTCAGATGTTTCCTTTTCATAAATTTTATCTTCCCTGTCATCTTTTTCAGTTCTGCCAAAGGCAATATCAGGTTTGTAACTCCAGTATTCCTTTCGTTCAAACGGGTAGCTTACAAGCGATACTTTATACGGCTTTTCAGTGTACATTTTTTTCCACTTAACTTCAATTTTATTACTCCATATCTCACCGAGGAATCCCATGAATCCGGCAGATGAATTTTTTTGTACAGGAGAATCAAACACCGCAAATGCAGGAATATGCGTACCTTCTGATTTATGCTTCCTTATCATGCTTGTAAGAGTATCACTGACACCGACCTCAATGAACATACTCTTTTCTGAATTTATGACCGTATCAACAGCACTGCTGAACATTACCGGAAGACGCATCTGACGAACCCAGTACTCCGGAGAGGACATATCTTCATTATTCCCTGACACTTTAGTCATGCAGGAAGAAACAACTTTTATGTTACCTTTATTAAAGCGAAAATCTTTTATGTAATCATAATATTCATCCTTTATATTATCAATCAGGCTGCTATGCCCCGTAAATGATGTCTGCATTCTGCTATAAACTATGTTATTTTCCCGAAGAGCATTTTCAAATCTGTCACAGGCATCTTTTCTTCCTGTCAGCATGATTCTTCCCGGAGCATTTACTGCACCAATTTCAAGACCATCGGGAAGAAGCGTTCTTATCTTTTCTTCACCTGCAAAAACATTTATCATTCCGCCTTCCGGCAGTTTATAAAAGAGTTCATGACGGAAACTCAGCATTTTCATAGCCTGTTCCAGTGTCATAATACCGCTTACAACAGCCGCACAGTATTCACCGCCGCTGTGCCCCATGAGAATATCCGGTCTGATTCCAAAATGAATAAGTGTTCTTGTCATGGAATAGCCGATTGACAACATGAGAATAAGAAGCTTTTGGCTGTCATTTACCGTATCATAACTTTCCGCTGAAAAATCAGTGAAGAATTTTTTCATTCCGTTTATACCAGTTTTTTCTGCACATTCAAAGCATTCATTCATATACTCCCTGAAAACAGGTTCAGTCATATATAATTCTTTGCCGACTGTTCTGTCTACATTGGTAGAGCCCGAAAATACAAACACTTTTTTTCTGCCTGAACAGTCTGATTCTATAATTCTTCTTTTCTGTACAGTAAAATCACCGCCGCCTGCAACCAGATAAGTGCGGAAATCATATTTCTCCCGACCTGTCTGCAAGGTGAATGCTACATCGCTGAGGTCATACTTTTTCTCATTAACCAGATTTTCAAGACTGTCCAAAATTCGCTTTGCTGCATCAGCTGTTTTTGTACTTATAGGCAGAATGTAAAAACGGTTCTCATTTTCTGTTGTTTTATCAGGTTCAGCATATTCTTCAAGAAGTGCCATAGCATTTGCACCGCCAAGCCCTACTGAAGATGTAATTACCGTAAAAGGTTCATGCTGACTGTATTCTGATATGCGGTCACAAACCTTAATTTTGCTGTTTTCCAGACAGCTATTCGGACTGCTGAAATTTATAGTTGGCAAAAATGTCCTGTTTTTCAGCATCAGAACTGTTTTAATAAAATTGCATATGCCCGATGCCACACCGGAATGACCTATATTAGATTTTACTGAACCAATCAGCAGATTCTTTTTTCTTGTTTCGGTATCAAAAACCCGTCTGAGTGCATTTATCTCAACTTCATCGCCGACTTTTGTAGCTGTTCCATGTCCTTCAAAATAGTTTATATCATCAGGACTTTTTCCGGAAACACGAAGAAGATTTTCTATGCAGTCAACTCTTCCTTCAACAGACGGTGCGGCAAAATTTTCTTCTGTGCCACGTCCGTCATTGTTTATAAATGTACCGTCAATAACAGCCAGTATATTATCATGTTCAACAACTGCTTTTTCAAAATCTTTTAATGCTACTATTCCGGCAGCTGATGAGGGAACAAATCCATCTGCTTTTTTGTCATATGGTCTTGTAATGCCACATGATGACATTATTGTTATGTAATCATATCCTTCCTGTTCAGGGTCAGCTGAAACAGCACCTGCAAGTGCAATTTCGCAGTCACCGTTTCTTATGGCAAGACACGCCTGATGTATGGATGTTATTGCAGAGGCATAAGCATATTCGCTTATTACTGCCGGACCTTTAAATTTAAAGTAATATGCAATATCTTCACATCTTGATGCAAGGTATAATTTAAGCTGGTGATATTTTCTGTACCAGTTTTCGCCGGACTGCATTATATTATTCCATACATAAACAGCATCATCAAAGCTCAGATACAAGCCAATTCTGTCCTGACCCGATTCGTTTCTGATTCCGGCATTATCAAGAACTTCTTTTGTAAGTTCCATCATGATTCTTGAACCGGGATCCATATTTCGTGCCTTTTTAGGATATATCTCAAAAAACTCTGCATCAAATTCCTTTAAATATGGAATCTGTCCATAGGCTGAAATAAAATTCTTCCGGTCAGACTCAGGATTCCTTGTGATACAATCTTTTTCATTTTTAAGATTTTCCCAGAACTGCTCCGTATTCTCTGCCATCGGAAATCTTCCCGCCATGCCGATAACAGCAATTTTCCTTTTCAGTTCAGACATAATTCTCCCCATTCCATATTTTAATTAAAGAAACCTGTTTCATTTAAATATCTGAAAGTTATGTCAAACATATCCGAAAGTGTATATTCGTAAATAAGCGGAATATCGTTTTCCATCATAACTTTTCTTGTTATTTCATCTTTTATATATGTTGTCTTTTCGTTTTCATCTTCTGAAACAGTAAAGTTTCCTACCATTGAAAGCATGAATTCATCTTCTGGATTACTGCTCTGTTTAAGTGATTCCATCCACTTGTCAAGTTCAGTATCTTTGAGCGTGTTATCAGTTTTCAAAAGCCACTGAGCCATTCCGTCATATGCAGTTTCAATACCTTTCAGATGATAGATATACTGTTTTGTATTATCAGTTTCAGCAAGCCATGCAATATGTCTTGCAAGAATATCAACCGGTGAGAAAAATTCTTCTATATTGGTAAAGCGGATAAGCTTTTTATTTTTCAGCATATAGCCCATTATCTGCCATATTATATCATCGGATTCAATAGCACCGGTAGAGGTATCACCCATAAGTCTCGGGCATCTGATAATTACTGCATCAAGTCCGTTTTCTGCGGCATTCTGAACAAGCATATCTGCGGCATAAACAGAGTAGAGATAATCCTTATTTGACATATTTCTTATCATGTCAGTTCCCGGAACAGAATTTTCATCGCATTCAGGCATAACATCTTCTGAAATTGCTTTCAAAACTGCAAGAGATGAAATGTATGCAAGTCTTTTGGCTGTTTTATATGTGCAGAATTCAATTACCCTGTTCGTACCGGTGATGTTTTCATTTCTCAGAATATCATACGATGATACAAGATTCATATTAAGTCCGAAATGATACACAACAGATATATCTTCAGCAAGTTCGTCATAAACAGATAAGTCAAGTCCGAAGTTTTTCTTTGTAAAATCTGCGGCAATAAAAATCACCTTATCCGAAAGCCCTCTGAGGTTATACTTTTTAATCTGTTTATGAATTGTATCATATACTGCGTCGGCGTCATTAAGTTTGCTTATAAAATAAATTTTTCTTTCAGGATACTTTTGATTAAGTTTCTCAGTTACATAAAGGCATCTTAAATCAGGTTTTCCTATAACAGCAATTGAATTGCCGGAATTGTCTGTACAGGTTTTAAGATTTTCCGATATGCTGAAGTCAGGAACAATATCATTGGATATCTGTGCTTTTCTTTCAGCAAATATTTTCTCTCTGTCCTGAGAATTATTTTCATAAGCTGCCACAAGTTTTCTTACAGTACCAAGGAACATAAGATCCTGTATTGAAACGCTTATACCAAGCGTATGTTCTATTTCATATGTAAGCTTTGTAAGGAGCAGTGAATTTCCGCCGAGTTCAAAGAAATTATCATCAGGGCCGACTGATGAAAGATGCAAAACTTTTTTCCATACCTCAGCCATTTGCTTTTCAGATTTATTCATTTCAGTTGAAGATGCCTTTACGCTTACTACGCTTCTCCTGAGCTCTGTAATATTCACATCATCAACATCATCTGAATTTCTGAAAATTTTATCTAATTTGAGGAACTTAACTCTGAAATCTGTACACATTTCCTTTACCAGTGATGTCACATCTGTATCATGACCCGTATAGAAAACATCTATTTCAGGAGAATATCTGTCATTGATTTCAACTCTGTTTTTAAGATTATTTCTTTCAAGTCCTACAATAACATTTTTCAGATTATTCTTTATCGCTTCATCAAAATAAACCAGATTCTCGTCAGCATTTGTAAATCTGAAACCACTCATCTGCGATACATTTACAACATAGTCCGGAATATCAGCACTCATACCTGTGCTGTACCAGCCGCTCCAGTTAATGCAGTAAGCATTTATATCTGTATTTGCATTTATGTAATTTGTAAAATGATTTTGGAAGCTGTTTGCAGAAGCATATGCTGAAAGTCCGGAACCACCCTGAATTCCGTTTACTGAACCGAAGATTATAAATTCCCTGATTCCTTTATCTTCTGCCGCATTTTTCAGTGCAATGGTTGTATCAAGTTTTGAATCTGTAATGTATTCAAAATCGTAAGCTTTTTCCGAAACTATTTTATGTGATTCAATATCATCATAAAGCGAACTGCCGTCCCTGCACTTCATAACACCGGCAAGATTTATGATTACGTCTATATCTTTGCCCGTCTGGCTTTTATATGAATCTATCGCATCAATTATCTGTTTTTCGTCAGATGCATCTGCTTTTATGTAAATAACATCATTCGGGTTTTCAGCATTTTTTATCAGTTCATCAAGTTTATTCTTATCCGGATTGCTTCTGCCGGTAATCAGAAGTGATGAATTATATTTGCTGAGGAGATGACGGCTGAGATTCATTCCTATTCCGCCCATTCCTCCGGCAATCAATATGGATTTTCCACTAAGAATATCATTTGTTTCAGCAGCATTTTCTCCCGTAATTGTACGGAATTCTCTTACAAGTCTTATTCCGTTTCTGTACAGGACAGTTGTATTTTTATGTGCGGAAAAGAGTTCCTTTCTGACAAGTGATTCATCATATCCGTCCATGTCTACCTGTATGCAGGTAATTTCAGGATTTTCAAGATTGAAACTGTTTACAAATCCGCTTACCAGTGACGCATTGACATTAAACCGCGAATCATCCTTAAAAGGAATACCGCCTGTTGTCGGGATAATGATCTTGCTTCCGGATTTGGCTTTGCACCACATTTTTCCATGTTCCAGAAGTCCGTTCATGAATTCATCTGACGGCAGAGCTGAATTTTCCAGAACATATTTATCAATAATACAACCGCTTGTATTTTCCTCAGAAACTTCTGATATTACAGTAACGTCCGTATCTGAAATATTGCCCGAAATATCCCTGCGTACCCAGCATTCCTCCATAAGATAAGGGTCTTCTTTCAGTACACCGAGTTTGCGGAGAGTTTCATCATATCTTCCCTCTTCAAAATTCTTTCTGTACTTGCTTCTCTGCTTCTTTCCTATCTCTGTACGGATAGATTTTTCTTTAAAGTCCGGCACAACGTATTTTGCATAAAGGCCGGATTTATCCATGAGATTTTTTCTTATTTTTTCTGTAAGCTCTCTGAGTTCCTCATCGCCAAGCTCTGTATTAACAGGAGTAAATACAATCAGAATGTCTTCCGTTCCCGAAGCATTCTTGACTGACAGTGCAGCAGTGTAGGAAGTTGAAACCTCATCCATTTCGTCTACAACTGCCTCAACGTCCTGAACATAATAATTAAGACCATTGACGATAATCATTTCCTTGATTCGTCCTGTAAGAACAACATCTTCGCCTGTGATATATCCGAGATCCCCTGTAATAAAGAAACCGTCATCTGTAAATGATTCAGCATTTGCCTCAGGATTGCGGTAATATTCTTTTGTTATGGTATCACCGATATATTCGATTTTACCAACTTCACCTTTTTTGCAGATATTACCGTTATCATCTGTGATTCTGACAGAATGACCATTTGACGGAATACCAATCGGAATAAATCTGTCGGAATCACTGGAGTTTTCCAATGAAAAATCATTGTAATAAGTCATGCATGACGATGTTTCAGTCATTCCGAATGAAGGGATAACCGCATTTTCCGGAAGTCCGTACTTAGCCAGCTTTTTAAGAAAATCTCTTAAATTTTTGCTGACATTGGTTTCACCGCCTGTAAAAAGATATCTTGCATTACGCAGATCCCAGCCGTAATCATGATTTTCATCAATATTGTCAGCAATAAGTGCATAGGCGAAATTAGGTGCCCACATTGTTGTTGACTTATACTGTGACATATAATCCAGAACGGACAGAGGATTCTTCAGAATAGTATTTGTATCAGCCTGAATCTGAAATGCTTTCAGATATGTATCTCTGATATGCGACCAGATAATTCCCGCTGCATGTGTGAGTGTCATCCAGTTGAAATCTGAAAGACTGCTGTCAAAACCATACATTTCAATTTCCGCAAGAGTACGGGCAAAAACATTTTTCTGTGAAAGTCCTACGCCTTTCGGCAGTCCGGTACTTCCTGATGTGAACAGCATAAGTATTATCTGATCATCTGTCCATTCATAAATATCTTCTGTTTCCTTGCTGTCTCCTGCCGCATCACCATAGGAAATAACCCGGTCTGTTTTAAGAAGTGTTGCAATCTGTGCAGAAATTTTGTCATCTGCAAGAACATATGAATTTTCAACGAGATTAAAAATATTATAAAGTTTTTCTGTATTAAGATTATTTCCGCCGTAATCATCGAGTACGCCAAGCGGTGCAACAATAGCACCTATCATGACACACGCCCAGAAAGCTACAATGAAATCCCTGTTTTCAGGAATCTGAAATACTACACACTCACCCTTTTTCACTCCGAAAGAACGCAGCTTTTCAGCCATGCAAAGGCTCTCATGATAAAGTTCCTTATATGTCTGTTCTCTCTGACCAAGCTTTGAGATATAAACTATTTTCTGGTCTGTCAGCGATGCCTGTTTTAAAATATCCGGAAGGTTGCGACAGGTTTTCTGGGAATAGTCAATAGGCGGTCTTTCTATAAGTGCCGGCTCATCAGTAATTTTGATATCATCTGAAATGGCATCTGCATTCAGGTCGTTTTTAGCACTGAGAATACTGTCACTGTTATTTTCATAATCTACAATTACAAAACTGTCCCCATCATATTCAGCTTTGAGTTTGTCAGCAATTTCATTTTTCTTTTTATAAACCGCATAAGTCAGTTCGTTCAGCTTTTCAAAATCAGCTGTCCCATTTTTATACGGAATAAACGGAACTTCAATAAACTTAAGCGACTTTGCTTTATTCACACTGCTTTTACTCAGTACCGATTTCAGCTGATATTCACTGTATGAAAACTGCTGTGAAAAGTAAACTATGTTTTCCCTGACTGCACAGTCATTTATAAGGTCACTTCTGAGCAGAACGTCTTCTATATCGCTTTTTCTGAAAAGCATATTATCTGTATATACTCTATCTGCACTGAATCCGTCAGCATAAATCTTACCATCTGACGTGAAAGTACAGCAAACTCCGTTATTTACACTTTCTTCCCCGATTTGCTGATTTAAAAATCCGCTTACGTTTGCAGAAACGCTCTTTACGTTTTTATCGGTGATTTTTGTATCAAATCCTGCAACCGGCTTGAGTTGATGAAAGATTTCCTCACGTCCGCCGATAACTGCGCTCTGTGCATATGATACACAGAAACAATACGGGAATGCATAATAATTTATCCATAAAGTATCTGCTGAATCTTTTTTTATTCTGTTAAAATCTGATTTTTCAGTACCGACAGAAATTACTGCTCTATATTCCGAAAGATTTATCTTTCCGTTTATAAGCGAATCAAGTGAAACAACCGCCATATCCGCATCAGTTGGTGTTTCTGAAAATACAATGTGTCTGCCGATTCTGATACCTGCAATCCACACAAGCGAATTCAGCAGTTTTTCGGAATCTTCTATGTATACTTTATCTATATTCTTCTTTTCCAGTACCTTACAATTGAATTTCAGCCATTTATTAATTGCAGCAGCTGACAGACCGATTCCTCCTGCCACTAATGGCTTATTGTTCTCAACAGCCGATAAAACTGAAACAATATAATCTGTATCATATGGCATATTTGCAATATCAGTACAATCATCATTTGTTTTATACGATTCTGCCAGACTTTTAAATTTTTCTTCCGTATAGACTTTATTCTGAAATTCCAGATAAATGTCACTCATTACTTATCCTCCCGTCTTTCTCTTTTTAATCTTCTGATTTCCTCAATTCTTAAAGCTTATTACTTTATTCTGTCATTATAAAGATTTATTGCTGTTTTCACCGTTGATTCTTCATCTGCAAAAGCATCAATAGTACTTTCTATTCCGATTCTTATACAGTTCATAAAATCCTCGCTGTACCTTTCACCGTCGCCAAGCATAACAAGAATCATTTCTTTTTCGCTTTCGTAAGCACCTATATAGAATCTGTCAAACTTTCTTTTGGACGGAAGCTTTAACTCTGCCATTTCCACAGGAAGAGCATTCTTTGAAGAATTCGGAATAAAATTCTGATATGCCATACAAAACTGAAGTATATCAAATCTATAACATGCCTGTAAATTCATCATATTTTCCGAATGCTTTTTCATGGCGAATTTCAGCAGGTCTGCAAGCTTATCATCATCTTTTACCGACATTCTGTTCGCAACTGAGTGTGCAAACAAACCGAATGTATGCATATATTTCATAGTTCTGTTAGCACTCGTTGCCGCAATAACAATATCATCTTTCTCAAAATAGAATGATAATGCCATATGAAATGCAAGAAGCATAACATAAAAATTATTTGTTTTGAATCTGGCTGAAACAGCTGCAAGTTTGGCAATATCAAACTTATAAAAATGGTCTATGCCGCTTGATTTCTTTCCCACAGCCGCTTTTTCTATATCAACAAGCTCGTAACCGGATAGTTCCTTGTTCCAGTATTCAGCCTGTTTTTTTCCTTTTTCACTTGTCTGGAATTCACGTTCATCCTTAATATACTGAAGATATGAATTTCCGGCAGCTTTCTTTGCGTCCGGATTAAAATAGTAATTAAATATCCCGCCAAGGAGAACGGACATTGACGCTCCGTCACTTATCCAGTGATCTGCAATAATAACAAAAATATAATCATCCTCATCTATTTTTATCAGTAGAGGGTTAAAGCTGATATCATTAAAATAATCAAAAGGCACCTGAACTTCTTTAGCAGCTATATCAACAGCAAAATTATATCTTTCGTCTTTGGTATTACCTTCTGACATTATAAGTTTAAGTTTATAATCGTAGTTCTCTATAATTTTCTGTGTATATTCTCCGTTTCTTTTTACGGCAATACTTCTGAGCATTTCATTCTCGTTTATAAAACGGCCTATACTTTTTTCAAATCTGTCAATATCAAGTTTCATTGATATTCTCACAGCATTTCCGGCATTTGTATAGCCTTCACGCTTTCCTGTTTTTTCAAATCCCATTTCGCTCTGCTTTATCATATATTCCTGCATAAAGCTCAGCGGGAATTCTTCATTTCCACTCTCATCTTTTAAAAATTTATACTCTGTCATCTTTTTCTCCTGACTATTTTATTGCAGCAGTTATCACTTTGCAAATGATAACCATCGCACTGTTTAATTTTAAGATTTTGATGTCATTCGTCTTGTATTGGCAACACCTATTGCAAACAATATTACTGAAAGTCCTAAAATAAGAGTAATGTCTTTTGCCGCTCCCGAAAAACTTCCTGTAGTCTGAATCTGTTCGATACCGTCTGCTATCCATCTCTGCGGACTGAACCAGCTTACTACCTTAAATGCTTTCGGCATATATTTATACGGCAGAAGCATACCTGAGAAGAACGCCAGAAGTTCGAGCAGAGTAGTTACTCCGGAATTGATACCCTCTTCCGTACTGATAAACGAACTTGCACAAACGAAAATCGAAGCAGAAAATACGTTCGCTAGAACGAGCATGATAAACAGATAAATACTGTGTTCCATCTGAATATTAAACTTCATTATCATAGCAAGCAGATAATACAGGAATACTCCTATTGACGAAAGAATAAGGTAAACTATTGTCATTCCTCCGATATATGTAAGCGGCCTGACGCTGCTGAGCATGATCCTGTCTTTGACACGTCTTTTTCTGTCCAGTATGATAAAAGCCGCAAGAACGCTTCCTCCTTCAATAAACTTAAAGAGCATGAACGGAAGAGTATTGCTTAAATTAAATTTGTACTCTTTAGCTTTGTTAACAGTTGTCACAGCGTCATTGCTTTTTTCAGAAGCACTTGTTATGGCAAGTTCAACAGCATCTGAAATTTCGGTTTTTCCGGTACTGATTATATTTGCAACAGGCTGATTATTCTGATCATAATCAATAAATACAGCAAGTTCGATATTTCCGCCGATAAGCGATTCTGTAATTTTCTTTTCCTTGACATCCTGAATTGATATACCCTCCATGTCTTTCAGGGTGTTCTCAATAACCGTATCATCAGTCTTGTTTATCACAGCAATTGAATGCTGGTCGCTGTATGAGAGAAATACTGACATAAGTAAAAAGAGGATAAGTGGCAGAATTGTTATGCTTGCAATAAAACCTTTTCTTTTGACCAGAAGCTTGAAAGTAATACTGATTATATTTTTCATAATCAGTATTCGAAATAATGCAGCCACCTTCTCTTTCTTTGTTTTCTTGTCGTCTGCTTCTTTGGCATCAATTCCGAAAAGCATCTTGCGTGAACATATAAAGTGAACAGCCAGACACACTACTGACAATATCAGAAGCATTGCAATACATTTTGTTGTTGTACTGTCCACAATTCCGTTATAGAGTTTTGTAATACTCTGGTTTGTCCAGTAAACAGGACTGATTCTGATTATCCACTTCAGAACAGGAATTCTTTCAAGCATATAAACAGGTGTTATTGCTCCGCCCAGATAGCTGAATATCATTACAATAACACAATATGATGTATATGACATTGTAACGTTTTTAATAAAGATACCTATTACCGATCCGAAACTTATCGCAAATACCAGTACAGAAAGGAAAACCAAAAGGATACGTCCTGTTTCATCAGGCCATTTAATTTTGAATATAATTGTAGATATCGCCATTCCGAAAGCAATCTGCACAATTCCGAAAATAATTACACAAACTGTTTTGCTAAGCCACATATTAACAGTATTTGTTTTGGAAATATAGAATCTTTTAAGCGTTCCACTTTCATAATCTTTTCCGTAAGAACTTGCCATAAGCGTTCCTATGAACAGAATAGAAAGAACCATACCAATCAGAGTATAGTAAACATAAGATGAAGGACTTTTTACATCAAGAACAGTCTGAACAACCGCTATGCCATTTCCTTCTGATGATGTCAGAGAACCATCAGCAATTTCAGTAAACAGAGATCTGATTATCTTTCCGCCGTATGTTTCATTATATGGCGAACGATAGTAATCAAATGAATCGCCTGATATCTTAACAAGTCCGACTGCATCACTTTTGTTTACTGATTTTTTTGCTTTGTCATAATCAGTAACCTCTTCAAATTCAGCACCCGTCTTTTCACCGATTTTTGCAGAAATATCTGCAAATTTATCCATCATCTCCACAGATGCGTTATCTGTAAAGTAAAGGACTTTACTGTCATCGAAAGTTCCGAAGTTGCAGTTCATGTAATTTTTCATTGTAAATCCGAAGATAAGAATTATCAGAAGAGGAATAACAACGACCATTACAATAGTTGAAGAAGACTTTAGCATAAGTTTGAAGTCTTTTTTAAATAATCCACCAAACATTCTGTGCCACCTCTCTCATACGCTATCTCTGAGTTCCTTACCTGTCAGTATAAGGAATATATCTTCAAGAGATGGTTCTTCTGTTTTGATATTTTTTATTGTAAGACCGGCAGAAACAGCCTCTTTTATCAGCACTTCAATGAAATTAGAGTCACTGTTATATCTGACTGTAACTTCATTTTTTTCTAACCTTACACTTACAACGAAATCATAACTCTTGATTCCTGCAGCAAAAGCTTCAACACTTTCGCCCTCTGCAAATGTAATTGTTGTAACTGAGTTATTTCCAAGCTTTGCCTGAATATCATGTTTTGTTCCGGATGTTATAACCTTTCCGTGGTCAACAATAGTAATCTTGTTACAGATTTCCTCTACTTCCGGCATATAGTGGGTAGTATAGATAATTGTTGCACCGGACTCATTCAGCTTCTTTACATTTTCCATAATCTTGTTTCGTGACTGCGGGTCGATTCCGACTGTCGGTTCGTCCATGATAATAAGCTTAGGTTCATGAACTATTCCGCAGGCAAGATTAAGACGTCTTTTCATACCGCCTGAAAACTCGCTGACTTTCTTTTTTCTTACATCTGAAAGTCCTACAAATTCAAGTGCATTGTCAACCTTTTCCTTTATATTCTTTAATTTATACAAAGAGCAGAAAAAGCTTACATTTTCTTCGCCAGACAACTCTTCATAAAGTGCAAGATCCTGCGGAACATAACCAATGTTCTGCTTCCATGCTTTAAGATCATATCCGCCTTCAAATTTGATTTCTCCTGATTCCGGTTTTATCAGTCCGAGAATACAGTTCATGGTTGTACTCTTACCTGCGCCGTTCGGGCCGAGTATGCCATGGATATCACCTTTTTCAATTGATATCTCAATTCCGTCAAGGGCTTGTACGTCCTTAAATTTTTTTCTGAGATTTTTGATTTCCAGAATATTCATTTTTTCCTCCGTAAAATTTATAAATCTGCATATTAATTAGCAAAAGCTAACTTCAATTAGCAGCAACTAACTGCTTATAATTATAACACAGCAGGAAAATCCTGTCAATATGCAACTTTTCAGTGAAATAAAGTCCTAAAGATTTTCGTCAATTTCACATAAAATAATTTGTAATTTGTTATTTTTCTTTTACTATTCGCTGTATTGACACTTCCGTTTTGGTGTGTTAGACTTAAATTATAGTAAACCTTTTTCTGAAATTTCACAATTAACAGTTAGCGCTTTCTAACTTGCATATAAGGCTAATATATACTTAAATAAATATTAAGGGGGCATATCATGAAAAGCGGGAATAAAAATGTTCTGCTGTTTCCCGGATATGGAATATACCAGAAAAATATGATGGGGATACTTTCAGAAGCAAGTTCATTTCTTCGTGAGCGTATTTCAGCTATTGATAAAATAACTTCCGGAATTTATCATATCGGTCTTCTCGATGAGGAAAAGGAAGATGATGTTATTAAGGCTATCCGTGTTTTTGCATCTGAAATAGTTATTGCTGAGATGTGGGAAAATTCCGGACTGAAAATTGATTACCTTATCGGACACAGTATGGGTGAATATGCTGCGGCGGTAATTTCAGGCATTATGTCACAGGAGGACGGAATATATCTTCTGAAGGAACGTGTTTTGTCTTTTCATGAAGATGAACCTCACTGTACGGCATTTTCGGAATCGTCAGCTGATAAAATTCTTGAAATTGCCGATGAATACGGATTCAGTATATATATCATTTCATATAATACTTCCGAATCAGTTACAGTATGCGGAATGAAAGATGAGATAAATCAGCTTGTGAAAATATGCAGAGCCAATCATATCCGATTTGGTGTCATTAACAAATTCAATGGTGCACACTATCCGGGATTAAAACCATATTCTGAAGTTTTTCTTGAATCAGCAAAGAAAATAAATTTCAGAAAACCTGTGAAAAATATGATCTCCACAGTTTATCCTGAGAGAAAAAGTGATTTGAATTTCAATGCGGAATACTGGGCTGAACATATATACAAACCTGTAAGATTCAGGCAGGCAATAGAAAGGCTTCCCGAAGATACAGGACTTGTTCTTGATGTGGGAATATCCCCTGTTTTGCTTGGAATGGCAAAAAGCAATCTCTCTCAGCTGGACGAATCTGTTTTTATCCCGACAATTCAGTCAGGAAGAAATTATAGACAGCAGATAGAAAATTCCATGCAAAAAGTTACAGGTATTGGAATCAGTATAAATACAGAACTATAAATTTTTAAGGAGGGCAGCACAAGCTGCAGAAATTATGGAACATAAAACAGCGGTTATCGGAATGAGCTTTAAATATCCGGACATCAGCTCAAAAAAAGAATTTACAGATTATTTGCGAAACGGAAAATTTGTACCTACGGACGGCTGGGTTGAACGTGGTGCTTTGATGAATATTCCGGAATACAACAAGGTCATGGAAGGCGATTTCCCTCTTATTGACGGAATTGAATACTTTGATAATAAATTTTTCGGCATAATAAAAAAAGAGGCAGTAGAACTCACCCCGGAAATGAAAATGACACTTTCATTTTCAGTACAGGCAATATATGATGCGGGATATTCAATAGAACAAATGAGAGGAACAGACTGCGGACTGGTAATTGCAAGTTCATCTCAATCATGTGACTATCTTTCTGTTTTGAACAAAAGAAGTTCTGTTGCCGCATTAAGTGCAAGAGAAGCAACCGCAGGGGAAAAGCTTTCGTATTATCTCGACCTGAGAGGCCCTGTATACGGTATTGATTCAACCTGTTCGTCTTCCCTTCTTGGAGTATCACAGGCTTGCAGCATTCTTGAAAATCATCAGGCTGATATGATGCTTGCAGGCGGTGTACAGCTTTTCATTCCACCTAACGCTGACAGAGCATACGCTCTCCTTTCCGGCGGAAAATATACAGATACATACATTCCATTTGATGAAAAGGCATCCGGATTGCTGTCAGGCGAAGGAATCGGATTTGTATTATTAAAGCGTTATGAAAATGCGGTAAGGGACAATGACTACATTTACGGAGTAATAACAGGTACAGGAATAAGCGGAACAAGGCGTGGCGACAGAGTTTCCCCTTACGCACCTGACGGTATATCTGAAAGCATCGCCATTAAAAGAGCGTGGCAGCAGGCTGGAATCACAGCTGATGACATAACAGAAATCGAAGCACATGGTTCTGCTACTGAGCTTGGAGATGCGGAAGAAGTCAAGGGGCTCAGCATTATGCTGAAAGACAGACAGAATACTGACGAAGTTGTTTTAAGCTGCGTAAAATCAAATGTAGGTCACACTTCACAAACCGCAGGAATAAGCGGACTTATAAAAGTTTTACTTGGTTTTGAAAACAATGAAGCCTACCCTATCGCAAACTTTACCGAACCAAAAAGTACAATTGATTTTAAATCGGCACATCTTAAACCGGCTGACAATATTGTCACATTTGATAAGGGCAGTAAGCGTATTGCAGGTATTGACAGCTACGGTCTTAACGCACTGAACGTTCATGCTGTTGTAGAAAATTATCAGAACAAGACTACACAGGAAGAAGAAATATCTCCTTTAAACTATGTGCTGAGAATAAGTGCAAGAACTCAGAAATCATTTGAAAGCAATGTTCGGGCTGTCAGATGTGAAATCGAAAACAGTAAGTTTAATCTGAATGATATTATATATACCCTTAATACGGGACGTGATGATTTTAAATTCAGAGCCGCCGTATATTTCACAAATAAGGAAGAACTCCTTGCGAAACTTGAAAACGTTACAGCGTTTTCATCTGATGACGATTCAGAAAAGAAAGCAGACATAAATAATATTCCTGATGAAGCCGCAGAAATGATTAAGAATGCCGAAAATAATGCACAGATTGCAGAAATACTTATAAACAACGGATATTCATTTGACTTTCATTCATATTACAGTTCTTCACAATTCCATAAAGTTCCGGTTGTTTCATATCAGTTTGATAAGGTCTACAACTGGCCGCTTGAAAAACAAGTGTATTCTGCGCAGACAACAGCTGAAGAAGAGGTAAAAGAACAGTCGGCAGATGTTTCTGACATACAGGAACAAATCAAAAAAATCTGGCAGGAAATTCTGGAAACAGAAGAAGATATTGATGTTAATGAAACTTTCTTTGAGCTTGGCGGAAATTCAATGCTGGCTTCTGTGCTGATTGAAGGAATCAACGATATTTATAACTGTGAAATGCAGCTTATGGATATTTATTCATATAATACTATTGCTGAAATGTCAGAATTCGTAAAGGAATCAATAAAATAAGGGAGTTTGATTATGGCAAGTAAATATAAATGGTTTAGTTTTGAAAATGAAAAAGATTCAGCCAAGTATAATTTTTTCTGTTTTCCTCACGCAGGTGCAGGTGCAAGCCTTTATGCTTCATGGGGGAAAATAATTCCTGATGATTACAGCTATTATCCTGTGCTGTATCCTATGCGTGAAAACAGACGAAATGAAGAAGTTCCGTCAACAATACAGAAACTTGCTAAAAATATTGCAGAAGAAAATATTGATTTATTTAAATCAAAACCATCTATCTTTTTCGGACACTGCTTCGGAGCACTTGTTGCTTATGAAGTTTCCCTGATACTGAAAAAAGAAAACTGTTCTCCTGTTCTGATTGTTGCAGCAAGTTCCGAATCGCCAAGAAAATCCGATATGGAAATATCTCTTAAAAATTCAAGTATCGAAAAAACAGCAGATTTATTTATTGATATCGGATACATGCCTGAATCCTCAAGGAATAATAAAATTTACCTTGACTTTTTCATGCCTGTATTGAAGGCTGATTATACACTCGTTGAGGATTATATCCCAGACCCTTCTGAAAAATGTGAGTGTCCTATACTTGCCGTTTACGGAAATGAAGACGAAAAAACAAGAGCAGACGAAGTAAGAAAATGGGCGGATTTCACTGAGAGTTCCTTCAGTGAAAAGGAATACAGCGGCGGTCATTTCTTCGTTGACGAAAACAATCTGAAAAATATTATCGAAGATATCTCGGGAATTCTGAACGCAGATTGTTAAAGCAATAATATATATCTGTACCTATTTACTTTTTGAAAAAAATGTGATATTATAATCAGAAGAAAAATTACACCGAGAAAGAAGGTAAATAAATGCAGAAAAAACAGGTTTTCAATCCTTATCTTCCGCTTGATGAATACATTCCTGACGGTGAACCGCATATTTTCGGAGATCGTGTATATATTTACGGTTCACATGACAAAGAGGGCGGATATACGTTCTGTATGCAGGACTATGTTACATATTCAGCACCGGTAAACGACTTGTCAGACTGGAGATATGAGGGCGTTATATACAGCCCGTCACAGGATCCTTATTATCCGAATCTGAAGTATATGTTTGCTCCTGACGTTGTTCAGGGAAATGACGGCAGATATTATCTTTATTACTGCATGGGCGGTGACTATGGAAACGGCGGATACACAAGACCGATAAGTGTTGCTGTCTGTGATACTCCTGCCGGAAAATATGAGTTTCTGGGATATGTCAAAAATCCTGACGGAACTCCGATGATGAAATATATATGCTTCGATCCGGCAGCACTCAATGACAACGGAACAATCCGTATTTATTACGGAACGCAGTATGGCTATGAAGAAGAACCGGATTTTGCTGAAAATGATGAATACATAAACAAGGAAATAGAAATGTTTGGCAGAACAAAGGAAGAAATTCTTTCATATCCGGACAGTATCATGGGACCTTCAATGGTAGTTCTGGAAGATGATATGCTGACCGTAAGGGAAGAAGCCAAGCACATTATTCCGTATAAGGTAAAAGGTACTTCTTTTGAAGAACACCCTTTCTTTGAAGGCTCTTCGATGAGAAAAGTCGGCAATAAATATTACTTTGTATATTCATCATGGCTGAATCATGAGCTTTGCTATGCAACAAGCGATTATCCTGACCGTGACTTCGTATTCGGAGGAACAATAGTTTCAAACGGTGATATAGGATATAAAGGCAGAACCGCTGAAAACAAACTCAATATGACAGGTACAACACATGGAAGCATAATAGAAATAAATAATCAGTGGTATGTATTTTTTCACAGACTCACTCACAAGTCTGATTACAGCAGACAGTCATGTGCTGAAAAAATTGAAATTTCCTCTGACGGCAGTATTGCTCAGGTGGAACTTACCAGCTGCGGTCTTAATGACGGTCCTTTAAAAGCAGAAGGTTCATATCCTGCTGTCATAGCCTGCAACATAACAAATGGTCATATGCCTTACGGTTCCAACAGTATATATACATTTTCTTTCCCGAATGTAACGCATAGCGGTGATGAAAGATTCATAGCCGAAATCGGTAATGATACACTTATCGGATATAAATATTTTAACTTCAAAAATGTTTTGTCAGTAAGTATCACTGCAAGACGTGAAAGCGATAAAAACAGGGTTGTATATAATGGCCCTGTACGAAGTGATGAACGATGTGAAAAAGAAGCCGAAAGGTGTATTTCACTTGAAACAGTCAGCAGTGAACCTGTATCATATATTGATATTCTGACTGAGGAAAACGGAGAATCTGTCGGAAAGATTATTATTCCGGAAAATTTCAGTGATAACTGGTGTAAACTTACCGCTAAAACCGAGATTCCTGACGGAATACACCCTGTTTATCTGATATATCATGGAAATAACAGAATTCAGCTAAAGGAAATCAGTTTTAATATCTGATAAAAATATCCTGTAATATAAAAACTTCCGGTAACCATTATCTGTGGTCATCGGAAGTTTATTTTTTATTTGTTTAAAGTACGCTTTAAAGAAACAAGGTCAAATACATCTGCTTTCCCGTCAGAATTCATATCAGCCTGAGTCAGATTTTTCTCTCCAAGTTCCTTTTTACCAGCAAGATATTTTTGCAGAAGAACAGCATCATCAGCATCAACACGACAATCAAGATTTACATCGCCGAGAGGATAAACACCATTTTCAGGTTCATCACCCCAGACAAGTTCGCCATCTACATATGCCGTAACCTTCTTTGTTACTGCCGCTGCATCATTATCATCTTCAAAACTTATAAGATCAGAGTAACTGTAATCGTTGGAGGAATCCCATACAGTATCATATGTATCAGGATTCATTTTGTTCAGAAGTCCGAACTGATATACACGGTTTCCATAAAAATTACAGTTTTTCCATGCCACTTCAATGTAGTAAGTTCCGTTGTTATCAAATTTTACAGGATCTGATATGGTCGCATGGCTTTTGCCATCCGTAAAACTGTTTTCCTGATCATAATCTATTCGTGTTTCAATAAAGCTTATATCTTCACCCTTTGCTATCTGCTCAGATATATTAAAGAAATATCTTACACGAAGGTCACTTATAAATTCAGGCGGATTAGTTGTTTCGTTATGCACTACCAGTTTTATCTGCAATCCGGCATCAGTTTCCTGTGCCTTACCTGCGGTTACATAAACACCGAGCGAATCGTCCTTTGCCCCCGGTTTATTCACAGACATATCAAAATTTTCTATAACATGATTATCATCAGCATTTTCTTTGCCGTCCGCACCGTAAAATGCATAAAGCCCTGCAAGAGCTCCGGTAAAACCTGCATTGTAGTCATCGGTTACTTCGTTGTATATGTAATCCTTTGTCTGGTCATGATGATAGTCTTTGGCATCAGGTCCGCCGACAAGTGCACCATAAAGCGTGTGTGTCTGATATGTTTCAGGATTTTCCATACTTTGTGTAGGAGAACAATGAGCGGCTCTGTGGTGAGGGAAAGTTGCATAACTGTTTTCATAACCGACTTCATATGCATATCCCATAGGATTATTTCCGAGAATGTATTCCATCTGACCTTTTGACCAGTCTGCAAAGGTCATATCCCCTGTTTCCTTTGCGTATACCATAGCACACATCTGTGCAGCAGTATTATATCTTGCTGAGCCATAGTCATTGAGCATTGCAAATCCGGCAGGCGTTTTTTTCAGAAAAGCTCCGTCTGTTACCGGAAGCTGTGATATCTGATCGGCTGTTATAGTTGTATTCCAGAGTTTATCATCTGGCCCGAAATATTTATGTGATGTGACAGGAACATCAAATTCAGCATCAGATGCATCTTCTGCGTCCATTCCTGCCCAGAACTCAAGATTCCAGCGGAAGATATACCAGTCTCTTGAAATATTTGTCACAGGGGCAAGCTTTGCAAATACTCCTCCCCATACGGTATCCCAGCAATGAGTCCATATATTCTGCCAGCAGTTGCCGGTATCAGATATAATTCTTTTCATATATCCTGTATACGGATGTGCACCCATTTCACCCGTAACTGTTTCATCAACGGAAATTATATCATCTATGTAATCATAATTTTCTGTGCAGTAATAAAGCCAGACTGCCGCCCATGCAAGTTCATCATAGTCATAGCTTGATGTGTAGAAACCACCGTCATACCCAAGGCTTGTAACTGTAAGTGAATCATCGCCAAGGTCAGAATGTGTCCTGACTGCAAAGTCATAAAGTGCAACTGCATATTTAAGACACTTCTGTGCATATTCCGGATCAGTATCCTTAAAATTCAGATAATTTATAGCCAGTGAAGCAGATGCTCCCGCACACTGATCGGAAGCAGGAGTTTCAGTCGTTGCAAAATAAGCCGGTCTTTTTACGGCACATGATGATGACGCAACGTATGTATCATCTACCTGAAGTTCCGGTGCACACCAGTAGTTGTGGTCATTTTTTCCCTCTCCAACCTGATAGCAGTAGGCAACCACTTCTCCATTTTCATCAAGAAAAGTTGCTTTCAGAAGATAATCATTTATCCATCTCAGTTCATCTTCAACGTGCTTCTGCAATCCGGTTTCTATGTAGGAATCCCTGAATTCATAATATCCCCAGCCAATGGTTGAAGCGGAGTAAGTCCCCGGAAGCCCGAACTTTACATGATCGCCTGCATCATGCCAGCCTCCCGTAAGATTTACACACCCGTCTCCGTCCGGATCAAGATATTTTTTATTCTTTGCGATAAACTCATCGCTCATATTGGTTCCTACATAAAGACCATCGGCGGCACTTGCTCCTCCGTCACCCTTTCCGCTGTCTTGCAAATCATCATTTTTAGTGTCGCCCGTAGCCATTTTTACGAGCGGAATTTTTGCGTCTTTCACATGGCAATTGCCACGCCATGAGTAATAACCGTCGTCTGCTACCTCATCACCGCATTTGTTTGCATCGTAAAAGCAAAGTGCAAGCTGCAATGCCTCGGCAAAGTTATCATAATTATTCGGATTGTTTTCATCAATATAATAGGCATTGACCGGAAAAACCACTGACGACAACGAAACCGCTGTACAGGTCAAAGCGGACAGTATACGTTTTACAAGCTTCATCATACCAGCCTCCTTTATTTTTTAATCATAACATATTTTATCAATAAAGTAAAGATTCAGCAACAAATTTAATTAAATTTGTTCATTTTGCTTAAAAATAAAGTCTGACCATGGTGATTTTAACTTAAATTTTCAGTTTTGAAAAATCTGCTTTTTCTATTTCAAGCAGTTTTATTTTTCTTTCAATTCCTCCTGCATATCCTGTAAGACCGCCGTCAGCTCCGACTACCCTATGGCACGGAACTATAATGGAAATAGGATTATGTCCTACAGCTCCGCCGACAGCCTGAGCTGACATTCCCGCCAAGCCTTTTTCTCCGGCTATTATATCAGCGATTTCTCCGTAGGTCATTGTTTTTCCATAAGGAATTCCAAGCAGGATATTCCAGACAGTCCGGCGAAACGGAGTCCCATTCATAAACAATTGCGGTGTAAAATCAGGTTTGCCATCACCAAAATAAATGTCCAGCCATTTGATAGTCTGACTGAAAACAGGCAGAAGCTTTTCTTCATATTTATCTGACAGTGAAGATGCAAAATATTTCTGACCGTCAAACCATAAACCCGTCAGTGCATTTCCATTACTGCCAAGGGTTATTCCACCTATCGGTGATGCATAGTGATATATGTAATCCATAGTTACTCCCCTGTTTATACGAAAAATTGTTCTCACAGAAATATTCCTGTGAGAACAAACTTCGGTTTATTCAATAACAAGTTCTTCCTTTTCAGCATCGCTGCCTTTGATTTTAAATGAATTCAAAACAGGATTTTCCCTGTCCACCAAAGAAAGTATCATGTAACTTGCTTTGCTGTCATATGCCAGTCTTTTATCTTCTTCCGAAGGTCTTGAAGGAGATTCCGGATGTGAATGCCAGTTGCCAAGCGGAACAAATTCATTTACACGCATATCTTTTATGGATTCAAACTGTTCTTTCGGATCCATTGAAAAATGTTCATTGGAATGGTCTGTATTTGTAAGCAGATAAACTTTCTTTATTATCTTATCTCCGCTTTCTGTAATTTCTCCGCCGATAAGACCGCAGGCTTCATCAGGAAGTTCACTTTCAGCATACTTCAGAATTTTTTCATAGTCTGATTTTGATAATTTTATCATTACAACACCCCATCACATTCAGCCTGTTCGTAATCAATAAGTTCAGTAATTGTCGGATGTTCACCGCATACGGCACAGTCCTTTGTTTCTGAAGGAAGTTTTATTTTTCTGAATTCCATGTTAAGTGCATCATAAGTAAGAAGATAACCTGTAAGCAGTTCGCCTACACCTAAAATATACTTTACAGCTTCCATTGCCTGCAAGCTTCCGATAACACCGCCCATTGCACCGATAACGCCAGCCTGTTTACAGGTCGGAACTGCATCCTTCGGAGGAGGATTTTTAAATACACAGCGATAGCATGGTCCCTGTCCCGGAACGTACGTCATAAGCTGTCCCTTAAAGCGAATTATTCCAGCGTGTGAAAAAGGTTTTTTTGCCATTACGCAGGCATCATTTATAAGAAACTTTGCAGGAAAATTATCTGTTCCGTCAATTATAAAATCATAATCTTTGATCAGCTCCATTATATTTTCGCTGTCCACAAATGTACGGTATGTATTTACTGTAACATCAGGATTGATTGCTTCCATAGTTTCCTTTGCAGACTGTACCTTTGCCTTGCCCACATCAGGAGTTGTATGGATAACCTGACGCTGAAGATTTGAAAGATCAACCTCATCTGCATCAGCAATTCCGATTGTACCGACACCTGCTGCTGCAAGATACATTGCTGCCGGAGCACCCAGTCCGCCGGCACCGATTATAAGAACCTTGGCATTAAGGAGTTTTTTCTGTCCCTTTGCCCCGACTTCTTTAAGAATTATATGTCTTGAGTAACGCTCAAGCTGTTCATTTGTAAATGCCATTACTGACCGCCTCCCATGAAATAGATGAACTCTACATTATCGCCGTCCTTTAAAACGCTTTCTTCAAACTTACTGCTGGAAATGAACTCCTCATTTACACTTGCTGTAACATATTCCGGAGTTTCAACCTTTTCATCTATAACCAGCTGTGCCAGTGTCAGACCGTCTGCTACATTTTTCTTTACTCCTGCTACTGTAATTGTCATTTTAAAAATCTCCTTTATTTCAATGAATTTATAATTTCTTCAATCTGTGCTTTTTTAACCGCACCTGATATACGCTTTTCTTCTTTTCCGTTTCTGAAAAATACTATTGTAGGAACGGAAGTAACATTATATTCCTCTGCCGTTTCAGCATCAAAATTTATGTTGAGTTTGACTACCTTCAATGCATCATTATTCTCCTCAAGTTCTGCAAGCAATGGCGACATTCTCTTGCACGGTATACATGAATCAGAATAAAAATCTGCCAGAACCAGCTTTTCGCTTTCCGATATTTCTGTTTTGAAGGTTTCTCCTGTTGCTCTAACTGACAATTCAGTCACCCACCTTTTCAACGATAAGGTTGTAAGTACCGTCATCATTATTGATAAGTTTGAGTATCTTATGTCCTTCTTCCTTAATACTTCTCGGAACATTCTGAACAGGTTCGCCGTCATTCATTTTAATTGAAAGTATCTGTCCTTCATCAAGTTCCTCAAGAGCAACTTTTGCCTTAACAAACGTTGTCGGACAAACCACATCTGTTATATCCACTGTATCATCAATTATATACTCAGCCATTATTATATGCCTCCTTTATAACTTCTGCAAATTTTTCTCTTCCCACTCTGTCAATGGTAAACTTAAAACGTTCACCCGGCTTTGCATTTTCTTCAAAGAAAACTATCGCCGCATCACATACCTTCAGAAGCTTTTCCTTGCTTTCAATAAACGGAATTATTGTTTCACCTTTATTAATAGTATTACCGAAAAGTCCCCCGAAAGAAACTATATATCCATGAACAGTTTCCCATGCTTCCGTAGGACAGGCTTTGAAGCAGCGTCCGCAGAAGTTGCACTGGTCATTATTTACCTTAACTTCACCATTTTCAATAGTAATTGCTTTTCTGCGGCAAGCCTTTTCACAGACTCCACAGTGTATGCAGGCATCTTCTTTCCATTTTACCTGAATTCCGCCTTTTATACCGACGTCGTTTTCCTCGGATTTAAGACAGTTGTTCTGACAGCCTGTGATTCCGAACTTGAATTTATGAGGAAGTTCACGGGCAAAATATCTATCGTCCAGTTCCTTTGCAAGTGCGTAAGTGTCAATACAGCCGCTCGGACATATTGCCTCACCCTGACAGGCTGTTATGGTTCTTACTCTCGGACCGCAGACGCCCGGTTCAACGTTGCCCTTTGCAAGCGTTTCCTTTACTTCATCTATATTGTCTATCTTTATAAAAGGTATCTCTACACTCTGTCTGGAAGTAAGATGAACATAGCCGTCACCAAATTTATCTGAAACTTCTGCAATAGATGAAAGCTGTTTTGCCGTAAGATTACCTCCCACAACTCTCAGTCTTAATGAAAAATTGTTTTTCTGCTTCTGACGCATAAATCCGCCTTTTTTTAATGTTGCGTAGTCTACTGCCATTTTCATTTCCTCCCTTAAAGCTTGTCTATTGCCTGTCTGAAGTCTTCAATAAGGTCTTCAGGATCTTCAATTCCAACGCTTATTCTTATTGTATCATCAAAAACACCTGCACTGTGTTTCTGTTCTTCATTGCTGTGTGCATATATAGTACTTGCCGGATGTATCACAAGTGTTCTGACATCTCCTATATTAGTTGCATTTGTCGCAAGTTTAAGTCCGTTTATGAGTTTGAACGCACGTTCCTTGCTGCCGGCACGAACTGTAAGTATTGCTCCGCCTTTGCCTCCAAGCTGTTTCTGACAAAGGTCATAATACGGATTATCCTCAAGTGCCGGATAATTTGGTTCAATTCCATCACATTCTTTAAGAAAACGTGCAAGAGCCAGTGAATTCTGACAACATCGTTCCATACGGAGTCCCAGTGTTTCAAGTCCGACAGAATTCATAAAAGCATTTACCGGTGCAAGACAGGCACCAATATTTCGCCATATTCCGTTTCTCAGTCTTGCAAGATAGGAAAACTTTCCGAACTTTCTGTATTCTGCAAGTCCTCTGTATTTTTCATAGTCCCATTGAAAATTTCCGCTGTCTATTATAATACCGCTTATTGAATTTCCGCCACCGTTAATATACTTTGAAGTGGAATGCACAACAATATCTGCACCATATTCAAAAGGATTTACAAGATAAGGAGTAGCTGTTGTGCTGTCCAGAATAAACGGTACATTACTTTCATGGCAAAGAGCTGAAATCTCACTGATATCAACAATTTCAAGTCCCGGATTTCCAATCAGTTCAGCAAAAACAGCTTTCGTTTTGTCATTTATAAGAGGTTTTATTTCCTCTGCTGTGACATGATTAACAAAACGTGTTGTTATCCCGAAGGCTTTCAGATCACCAAAAAGATCAATTGTTCCGCCGAAAAGTCCTGCACTTGCTATAATTTCATCTCCGGATTCAAGAATATTGAGCAGTGACATTGTTACTGCCGCCATTCCGGATGAACAGGCAACCGCACCGATTCCCTTTTCCAGTTCATTCATTCGCATTTCAAATGAAGCTATTGTAGGATTGCTGATTCTTGTATAAGCAAATCCCGGTGCTTTGTTATTGAATACTGATTCAAGTTTTTCGGCAGATTCCTGGGCAAATGCACTCACCTGATATATAGGAGTAATTGTAGAACCTGTTGCCTTTTCTGTTTTAAAACCGCTGTGCAGCAATTTTGTATTGAAGTTCAATCTTCACACCTCCGAAATAATGTTTTGTTTACGTTACGGTTATCATTATACACTACAAAGCATACAAAGTCAATAGGTTTAGTCGAATTATGGATATCCATTTTTTTTATAGCGTGTCATAAAAAAAATTTATCTATTGACATTCAGCATAAAATTGGGTAAAATATGCTTAACCGATATAAATGGTATATATTGATTGAAAAATGTCAGAATAATAAGGGAGGTTTTATAATATGTATGATATACTTATAATAGGAAGCGGTCCTGCGGGACTTTCTGCGGCAATATACGGTAAACGTGCTTTAATGAGCCTTGCAGTTATAGAAAAGGATTTTATGGGAACAGGACAGATTGCTGTTACTGAACGTGTTGAAAATTATCCGGGACTTTATGGAATCAACGGATATGACCTCGGCGAAAAGTTCAGAAACCACGCTGAAACACTCGGTTCCGAATTTTTAAATGCCGAAGTAAAGGAAATCAGAAAAGATGAAAACAGCTGGACAGTAAATTTTACTGACGGAAACTCAGCAAGTGCAAAAGCAATAATTTACGCAGCAGGAGCATCATACAGACATCTTGGAGTTCCGGGCGACGGCAAACAGAGAATCTCATACTGTGCTGTATGCGATGGTTTCTTCTATAAAGATAAGACTGTTGCTGTTGTCGGAGGCGGTGATACAGCTCTGGGAGATGCACTTTATCTCTCAAAGCTTGCAAAAACCGTTTATCTCATTCACAGGCGTGATGAGTTCCGTGCTAATAAATCATTGCAGAAGCAAGTATCTGAAACTGAAAATATCATTCCTGTAATGAATGCAGTTTTATCTGAAGTTACAGGCGAAGCAAACGCAGATGGTATTATATATGTGCAGAACGGCAAAACAAAAAATCTTTCTCTTGACGGAATATTTGTTGCCATAGGAAGTGTTCCTAACACAGAGCCTTTAAAAGGAATATGCAAACTCGACAATACGGGATATATCTGTGCCGGTGAGGACTGCGTGACTTCCGAACCCGGAATATTTGCCGCCGGTGATGTGAGAACTACTCCCCTGCGTCAGGTCATAACTGCTGCGGCTGACGGTGCAAATGCAGTAAATTCAGCTGAGAAGTATATTTCACAATTATCATAAACACAGAAAAAAATAAAACCGCCGGTTCAGATTCCGGCGGCTTTTTCGTGTGATTTGTTATCAGCCAAGTTTCTTGATATTTTCAGCAATAATCAGTTTGTGAGTAAAACCCGTCAGGCGTTCCTTTATATCTCCGTCTTTTATAAATAAAAGTGTCGGAAGTGTTGTTACATCATACTGCATTGCAAGAGCGGGATTTGCTGTTATGTCACATTTTGCGGCAGTAAAATTATCTCCGTTTTCATTATCAATCTCTGCAAGTCCTGCTTCTGTTCTTTTGCAGTGTACGCAGGTCGGTGAGTAAAACTCAACTACGAGCGGTTTTTCTGAAGAAAATACTTCATTATAATTCTGATTTGTCAGTTCAATAATCATTTTTAAGTCCTCCTGAGATTAAAAAATAGTTAAAGCATACTTTTCCTATATTCTAAGTAGGCTTTTTGTAATTGTATCATTTTTCTGTATGATTGTCAAGTATTTAATAAAAAATGACTTGTATATGTATAATATTGCTAAAAACGCAATCCAATTTATACTATTTTGTGTATTTTGCTACAAAATGCAAAAATATATGTTGACAAATGGAACTAATAAGGCTATAATGTTCATTGTGAGCAAAAACATACTAATTCGATAGATTTAATATGATTACCAGAAAAACAATATAAGCGAGGTAAGGAACATGAAATCCCCTTTTATAAACCTTATATACAGCATTTTTAAATCTTCACGATGTCGGGGCTGAATCACAGCAAAAATACTACTATAAGGAGATGTGACTGAATGTACATTGAACTGAAAAACATCAACAAAACTTTTGGCAATTTCAAAGCATCAGACAACATAAGCTTTGGTCTTGAAAAAGGAAAGCTTATCGGTCTTTTAGGTCCGAGCGGAAGCGGTAAAACAACAATACTGCGAATGCTTGCAGGACTTGAAAAGCAGGACAGCGGAGATATTTTTATAAATGGGAAAAATGTGAACAACGTTCCGGCAAGTGAAAGAGGAATCGGATTCGTATTTCAGAATTACGCTCTCTTCCCTTTTATGACGGTCAGTTCCAATATCGCATACGGACTTAAAGTTCAGAAGAAAGACAAGAAATTCATAAGGGAACGTGTAAACGAGCTTCTTGAACTTGTAGGACTTCCGGACGTAGGAAAACGTTATCCTGACCAGTTAAGCGGCGGTCAGCGTCAGAGAATAGCACTTGCAAGAGCACTTGCTCCTCAGCCTGAACTACTTTTGCTGGACGAGCCATTTGCCGCAATTGATGCTAAAGTCCGCAAGGAACTTCGTACATGGCTTCGTGAAACAATTGACAAAATCGGAATCACAAGCATATTTGTTACTCACGATCAGGACGAAGCTATTGAAGTTGCTGATGAAATAGTTGTTACAAATAAAGGCAAAGTTGAACAGATTGGTAATCCTTCTGAAATATATCTTGAACCTAAGACTGCTTTTGTAGCACAGTTTATCGGACAGTCTGTAATGATAGACGACTACGGAAAGCTGAAAGGATTTTCGGAAGGCAAAAACCTCAGTGCTCTTATCAGACCTGAATTTATTGAGATACATAAGTTTGAAGATAACGGTTATCATCAGTTTGAATCCGCAATGGAGAACGCTATTGTAAAAGAAGTTTCATTCCGTGGAAATGCTTTTGAAGTAAGAGCAGCTATCGGAGATACTGAGGTTATAGGAAAATATCCGCTTAATCTTCCAAGACTTCACAAGGGTGACAACGTAAAAATCTTCATCAAAAAATTATATACAATAAATAATGACAAAACGGAAATAATCGTAAATAAAACTCTTGATGTTTCCGATGTATACTATATTTAAGGAGGACTGACAATGAAAACATCTGATAAAAAGTCCTCTGAACTATGGCAGAAAATATTACGCTGCGGAATTATTTCATGGATAATCATAATTGCTATATGGGGACTCGGTTCTCTTGCATATGATGAATACTTCCTGCCAAGTCCAAAGGAAACAATAGACAGCCTTGTTACACTCATACAAAACGGTACACTCTGGACAGACATTGCAGCCAGTGTAAGCCGAGTTGCCAAAGGCTGGGCATTAGCCATAATTTTTGCCATTCCCCTCGGACTTCTTATAGGAAACTTCAAACCGGTAAGATGGCTTGTTGAACCTATACTGAGTTTCTTCAGATTTGTTCCGGCTATCGCACTTACAACATTGTTCCTTATGTGGTTCGGTGTTGGTGAGGAATCAAAAGTTGCGCTTATTTTCTATGCCTCTTTCTTCCCGGTGCTGGTAAACACAATTGCCGGTGTAGCGACAACAGACCCTTCACTGGTGGAAGCGGCATCATGTATGGGAGCTAAAAAGGCAAGGACATTCTTTACAGTTGTTGTTCCTTCAGCTGTTTCAAATATCTATACAGGTGTAAGACTTGGTTTGAGTTCAGCTTTCATCTGCGTTATGGCCGCAGAAATGCTGGTCGGAAGCGACGGTCTTGGTTATCTTATCAACAGTTCCAAACTGTATTATAAAACAAGCTGGGCATTTGCAGGTATCGTAACACTTGCTGTTATCGGTTTTATTGCAGACCGTCTGCTTCAGTTTGCAGGAAAGAAATTCTTAAAACATTTTGGCGTAAAATAAATTGTGAACAGGAGAATTATTATGAAAGTAAAAAATATTATTAAAGCTTTAACAGT
>OLWA01000840.1_pt1 | contig 35744 bp, 36 predicted proteins | sample 1673251 | NCBI WGS metagenome assembly OLWA01 (sample SAMEA3178937, study PRJEB25190) | human gut metagenome | biome: human gut; feature: human-associated habitat; material: faeces | place: Austria | collected 2013 | reverse complement strand
TCATTTAAACCAACTATATTACCATCAATTGTTTTTCCCCAATCTGGATCAATAACTTTATATTCACTAGAAATGTTACTATAAGGAATTTTATAGCCTTTCTTTCCTACTTCATCAATAAGAGTTACTGCTTTTTGAGCTACATTTATTCCATTACATTGGTTATTACCAGCATTATTAATCTTATCTGTTAATTCAGTTATTCCATCTTCACCAATTTTTTCACCTAAACTAACTGATAAAACTTCATTATCACTACTTGAGAAATCAGTGCTGGATTCTACTGTTCCAGTTTGATAATTAAGATTGCCAAAATTCCAAGTTGTCGTTTCTAAAATATTTTGTTCATCACCATCAATTATGTAAAAAAGAAATAGAAAAAGGAATGCAACTCCGAATGCAGCGGCACATATACCTATTATTTTTAATTTTATTATAAGGAGTTTCTTGTTACCTAAAAATGATGCTGCTCCTCCTTTTTTGCCACCGATTAATCCAGTTATAGCGCTTGATGCATTACCTTTTCCTTTTAATAAACCGCTTATTCCTTGAGCTTTTGCACCTAATGGACTATTACCTGTAAGCCCATCTTTTGGTGATAAGGGACTCGAGCTGCCAGGACTTGCTGATGATAATGGATTATTATTAGCTATTCCTTTTAATGGATTTATCATTCTATTTGCTTTATTGGCAGCAAGTTTAGCTAAAGGATTATTACTTTGGTTTAATGCATTTAAGGTATTTTGCCCTTTAGTAATTAAATTTCTTCCTAAATTTGTACGAGAAAACTTATTATAAGCATTAGCTCCGACAGCAGTTGCAGCAGTAATAGCTGCACTTTTTGCTAGTTCTTTCATAGGATCAGATGAATACTGATTATTTGGCTTTTTTGCAATATTTGGCTCATTAATATTATTATCTTCTGGTAAATCTTCACTTTCAACATCAGATTGTTCACTTACTTCTTCAGATAAGTTTTCATTTTCTAATTCTTCATCTAAAGTTTCATAATCATTATTCATATAATCACTCCTTAATTAATTCTTATCTTATAGTTGTTAATACTATTTTCAATAAAAACAAATTTATTATCGTCTTTATCAATTACATATACTGCTCTTTTGCCATCCACTATTCCACTAGAATAGCTTTTAACTTCAGCACTTAAAAACTTAATTGTTTTAATACTTGTAATCATTTTTTCAAATTCACTGTAAGTGGAATATTTATTTCTTGTTTCATTATCCAAATTATTATATACATCTTTGGGATTATATAATATATCAGATACCAAATTGGCTAAATATTTGGATGAAATTTCCGCAGATGATAAATATAATCTTTGAATTTCATTTACTTTATAATCATGGAAATATTCAGTAAAATCATTAAATGTATTGGTTTTGTTAGCATTTTTACTATAAATTAATCCAAAAATAATTGTTCCAATTATTGATATAACACTTATTATAATTACTATTTTTTCATCACTTTTGCTTTTCATTTATTACCTCATTATATTTAGTCTTATCAATAGGTGTTATTGAAAATAATTTAAAATCTTTATCAACTTTTATAAATAAATATTCATCTTCTAATTTATTAACTTTATTTTTTAATTCTTCATATACAGTACCTTTTACGTAATAGATATTGTCATGCATATACATTCCATTTAGTCTAATACTTATGTTTTTACCAATATATTTATTATTTAAATTATCTATATTATTATTAATACTATTTAAATACTCTTGATCTAATATTTTTTTTAAACTGTCTTTATCATTTAAGGATAGATAACTTAAATATTTATTTACACAATTTTCTATTGTAAAAAAATCACTATAATCATTAACTGTTTCATAAACATATGGTTTGGTTGTTTCAGGAACAACTTTATTATTTTCTTTTTTATTAGTACTAACGATATAAATTAAAACCCCAACTAAAATAACAAAAATTATCATTAATATTATATTATTTATATTACTTTTATTCTTCATATTTTTCCTTTTTAACTATTGCATCCATTAGTAACGTAATTATAGTAGGATCTAGCATTATTTACTCTTGTTGTATCACATTGGGTGTGTTCTGTAGGATTTTCAAAATTATGGCAAAAATTTGATGTGATACTATCAACAGATTCACTACCAGACATGATAGCATTATATAAACCACTATAACCGCTTTTAAGTTCTATAAACAAATAACTTATTTGGTTACCAGGATCACCTATTGATACTCCATTTTGTTTTGCGGAGTTTAGTAATCCGGCTTTTCTAGTGGAAAATGTCCATTGACATAATCCATAACCCGCATCATCATTTGCAAAATTAGTATATGTTCCATTATCAACGGCGGCTGTATAACTTTCATCAGTATGGCCAAGTGGCCCTTCAAAAGTATTTTGTAAATTAATATAATTGAATGCACTTTCAGCATTTATATTTGACATAATTGCCGCAATACCATTATCAGATGCTCCATATTCTTTTAAAGTTAAACAAACTGTTTGAGTCTTTGTTCCACCATTAATAGTACCTACAGTTGATGGTTGAGGTCTAGGATTTTGGCTCGAAATATATGTGTTAGGATTTACTCTTGCTCCTGATGATATTTTAATTTCAAAATGAAGAGCTTTTTCATTAGTATCACCAGTTGTACCCATAGTACCAAGAACTTCTCCCTGAGTTACACTTTGTCCATCAGTAACATATACTTGATCTAAATATGCATATGTTGAACTCATTCCATCAGAATGACTTACAACTACCATATTTCCATAGCCTGAATTACATGTTTTATCTCCTGATTCACAATTATTAACTACTTTAGAAACTACTCCAGACTTAATGCTTATTATATTAACTAAATCTTCACTTGATCCAATATCTATTCCCTCATTAGAACCAGGACTATAATCCTTAATTATATAGGCAGATACTGGATTACCTTTAGCAAATTTTTTACCATTTTCCTCAGTAATTTCAGTACTCCCAATTGGATAATAATATTTATTATCAACACTAGTAAAATAAGTTAAACTTTCAGGATTACTTCTATAAAACAATTCTAGGTTGTATTTAATTGCATCTATTATTTCTTGTCTTTCTTCAACTATTTTATCATGATATTTGTTATATAGTTCATCATCATTTTCCATTGCCGATTCTAAATCTTCTAAAGTTTTGTAGCCAGATTCATCTACAATATGGGAAAAACGATATTGTAAATGAGGTTTTTTATCAAAATATTCACTTGTTTTTAAAAATTCCCAATATGCATCTTCACTAACTGTTTTATTATTAGCAACTGTATATGTGCCACCGCGATTTAAACATTCTTGATGTTTTTCGCTTCGAGTTATTCCAAAAAATTTGGTTAATCCAGATTTAACTAATAATTTTTCACCAAATGAGGCCATAGTAACTGAATCGACTGCTTTACAAGTAAAAGTATCACCTTCTTTGTGAAGTTCTCCTTGAGGACACGTTGGTACTGATTGATTATTTTCATTAATTTCATAAACTGGAGCAGTTGCAACACTACATGTTGCCTCATAACCAATCATCGCTTTAATTAAAATTTTAATTGCATTTGATTCGGATGTTAGGGATGTATATCCCTCTTCCTCTTCATTATCATCTATAGATATTTCATCATTTTCATTTTCAAAATCAAATGAAATTTTATCGAACCATCTTTTATAAAAAGCATTATCATCTCTAAATGAATCAGCATTTAGGCCATAATAAATAGTTGCAATAATTATTTCATCTTTAATATATAAACCACTACGTTCATATTTAGCTAACATCTTATATAATTTAGTATAAAATTTCTTTTGGCTTTTAATAGTTTGTTCAACACATTTTTCACTATCTTCTTCTTTTTCACATGTTCCTGACCAATAATTTTTAAATTGTTCAGCGAAGTCTTCCCAATTAAAACTAGCGTAGTTATATCCATCTGCTTTTACATTATTAAATATCAAAAAAAGTGATATACATAATATCATTTTTATTAAAAATGGAATACTTTTATTTATCACTTTCATAGTTTACACCTTCTTTATTTTATAGTCCGCCACCTGAACCAAATGAATCTAGTTCTTCTTGTGTTAAGATTACATTAATTCTCATACGACGGTTTCCACATACAAATAATGCTTCACCTTGACTATATGTTTTAATACTTTCTTTTTCGTTATCATTTAAGTCGATTAATCTTGCTAAATCTTCAACTGCTTGTTTACGTAATCCCATAACCAAATAATAAGATGCATTATCAAATATAGCTTTACCATGAACAAATACTTTTTCAGCTGCAAAGTCGGTAGGTTGTTGAGTAATAATTATTGTTCCAGTATTATATTTACGACTTCTTCTTTGAACTTGGGCTAAGAATTCAGCACCTAATTCATTTCCAGCACTTAATAAGATATGAGCTTCATCAACGTACATAACTGTGTTATTAGATTTATCTAAACATAAACTCCAAGCATATTTTAATATGTTAAAGAATAAAGCATTTCTAATATTTGCATCACTATTCATTAATTCTTTAATATTAAATACGATAAAATTACTATCGGCTTTTAAAGATGTATGACCATTAAAGTAATATCTTAATTCTCCAATAAATGGTCTAACTCTAAGTTCTAGACGTTCCATAACATCTTTTTCTCTTGTTGCTTCTGGCATTGATAATAATTTACCTTTAATAGTTGAATAAACATCATCAAATGTTGGATATTCATCTGAACTTAAACTACTAAAATCTGAGTTAAAATCAATATTAAATCTTTTATATGTTTCTTGACATACCTCACTAAACATTTGTAATACGTCATCTTCAATGGTTGGATAATAGTATTTCATAAATGCTTTTAATGATTGAAGAGTTCTAGTTAAAACTGAGTAACCAGCACCTTCCTTAATTTCATCTTCATCAGCATCCATAATTACTTCTAAAGGGTTAATTAAACCAAAAGCTCCACCTTTACCTAAATCAATAAAGTCACCATTAAAGATTTTGGCCATTTCTTCAAGTTCGCCTTCAGGGTCAATAGCGATTATTTTACAATTATTTCTAATATGAGTTCTTAGTAAAAGTTTAGCAGTTGTTGATTTACCACTACCTGATGTTCCTAAGATAATAACATTGGCATTATTTCGGTTATATTCTTTTTTCATTTGATATAAGAATTGGTTAAATAATACAACACCGCCTGAAAAATCAACTCCTAATAATGTACTTGATCCAGGATCTTTGATGCTATCGAATACGAATGGGTACATAGCAGCAATTGTTGGAGCAGGAATTGGAATACCTACTCTATCTTCGATATCTTGTTTAGGGAATATTGGAAGCATTGATTTTAAAACTTTTTCTTGTTCGAACATCATAGGAATTCCACGCATTCCCATGCTATCTAAATAATTTCTAACTTGCATTTTTTTATTTTCAAGTTCTTCTTTACTGTCAGCAGTTATCATAACATGCATTTGAAAATCCCATATTTTTGATTGAGTTGCTGCTAACATTTGAACAAATGCCTCTAACGATTCATAGTCTTGTCTAAATCTCTCTTGAAGGGTTCTATCATGTTCTTTTTGATATCTTTCTTTTAAATCAACAATTTCTTTATTAAGCATTTTTTGCATTGATGAAAAAGGAATAGGAATATGCTTAACAACAACTTTAATACCAGGAATATTTGTGACATTTGATAAGAATCCTGGTTGAATTGTTTTAGGATAACTTATGATTGTCAAAATAGTTGCATATTTATCACTAATCATAAAATCATTAACATTAAATTTCATTCCTTTTGGAGCTATTTCACTTTTTAAATTAGCACTACTCATAAGTTACCACCGTCCCAAATTCATTTTTCTGTCCACCATTTAAGAAGTTTTGCAATAAGAATTTTAAATCTTCATCGCTTGCTTTACTTGATATTAATCCAATACTTGCTAATTGTGTTATTAATTGTTGAACACGTTTATTAACTACATCTAAATTTTTATCTCTAAATAATATGTAATATTCTGTATCAACTACATTGTATTCATTACCTGAAAATAATTCGGCCTTTTGAATATCTTCAGAAATTAATTTTCTTACAGCTTGTGACTGGGCATTATCAAAATCAAGTTGTAATTGAGATAAATACATTTTTATATCTACCGGTCTATCGGCAACAATTAACCAAAATTCATAATCAATTGTGTTATAAAAATTTCTAAAGTTAAATATAATATTATTTTGAGTTTGATAATCTAAAATAAAGATATTTTTAGGCTCAACTTTGATTCCAGTAACCATCCAATTATTATCTAGAATTATCATTCCATTTTCTATTTTTTTTACTGGTAACCAATCTTCTGTAAATTTATTTTGTGTCTTCGCCATTTCGAATACACCAACCTTTCCAACGATATTCTTTTTGACCTGTAAAATAATTATAAATATTTTTTATAAATGTTCTAACATTGTGTTGGTTTGGAAGTGGTATTACTAGGAATGCACAAAATAACATTGGCATTATTATTGATACAATTCCTAGTAATGTACTTGTACTAACCGCAAATAATAATATAAGTGTTATTGTAAAACCAGTTCCAACTATTATTAAATCGGTGCTATTAAACATTCCTAATATTAACATTGATCTTTTTGAGTTAGCCGGAATTAAATAATCATTATTTCCCATTTCTATTCCTCCTATTTTTTATCTTTATCTAAGACAGCCTTTTTAATTTTATCCCAGGCAAGATCTTCTGCTGATTTGGTTTTAACTCCATCATTACTAATTTTTTCGTTTTGTGCATATTCTGCATTATATACTTGATCAAGTGATCCATCAGCATTATTTGTATGATTTCCTCTTATACGTCCTTCTTCATAATTCATTACACCTTCAGCAATCTTGTTAGCAGCTGCAATTTTAGCTTCCTCCCTAACGCTATTTCTTACATCATCTTTTTTCTCTTCATACAAATGACTTGAAACTTGTTTTTTATATTCTTCGTCCATCATTTGTTTTTGAACTACTTCCTGTGTAACAGATTGTTCCACTTGTTTAGTAACTGCTTCGGTTCTTAATTTTTGTTCAATTTGAGAAATATCTGAACTCTGTAAATTAGGATTTGCTTGAGTAATGCTTAACAATTGATTTTTAAGTTCAGTTTCAGCTGTTTGTGAAAGTGATATATTATTAATTCCACCTTTATTTTGAATTTCAATTTCTGCTTTTGCTTTAATATTTTTTTGAATTTGTGCTTTTGCTTCATCACTAAATGTAATTTTGGATAAATCTCCTCCAACTGCTGATATTTGTTTAGAAACCTCAATTATTGCGTTATTTTTTAATTCAGCTTTTTTAGTAGCATCTGTTATTACGTTTTCTAATCCTTTATCTTTAATTTCTTGTTCAACGATTTTTTTAGTTTTCATATCAGCTTCTGCATCTACTTTAGCAAGAGCATCTTTATTTCCCGTTAATACTGATGAGTTATATTCAGAAATAACACTTTCTCTAGATAAATAAGAATCTATTGCACGTTTTTCGTTTGCATTAGAAGTTGTAGCAGATATTTGGCTAAGTTTTTCGTTAATTTTAGCTTTTCTTTCTTCGGGAGAAAGTGTGATTCCTTTAGTTGCTGCTTCTCTATCTACTTCTGCAGCAACATCTTTATATGTTTGAGAATTTGCTGCAAATTCAGCATTTTTAGCCATATAGTCTCCTGCCTTCATACGTGCTGATGCAACATCATTTTCTCCAGGTATTTCATGTCCAATAGCTTTATCTCTTATTGCAGCATTTTGTTCTTTGGCATGTTGCTTTACATTATCTTCATAGGCTTTACCATATTTTTCATTTACCTGTGTTCCAAACGATTTACCACCAAAGAATCCCTGTTTTTTACCATAACCGTATGTGTTTGTATATACACTTTCACCTTGACTTTTAAATTGTTTAAGTCCTCCGCCACCGGCATAACCTTTAGCAGCTCCTTGTTTTGCTGCTGCACCGGCAGACATATGAGTCATTCCTTTGGCTGATTTTAATCCAAGTTTGTTGCCAACTTTCATTGCAGCATTGTTTCTAAGAGCACTCCATGCTCCACCAGCAGCACCAGCAGCAGCACCTATTCCTTGATTAGCTTTGTCTAATCCTTTTCCTATTATTCCACCGACGCCAGGTGCTTCTCTAACTCCTGATAATTTCTTAGCAATTGATTTAGGTGAAAATCCTCCACCTTCACCAAATGTGGTTCCTAATAGATTTTCTAATAATTTTGGTGCGTCTTTAGCAAACAATAAAACTCCAATTATTAAAACAACGTTTGCAAGTAATTTAACAAAACCAGTTACTCCTTCACTATTTCCGAATACACCACCGGTATTATTTCCTACTGAAGTTGCCAAGATATTAATAAGAAACATTGCAAAATAAATTGTAATTAAACGCATGAATAAACTCAAATAAGTCTTAATTAAATTGTCAAGCCACTTTGAAAATACTCCACCACTTGGTTTAACTATATAAGCCATAATTGGAATAGGGGCAATTATCTGTAAAAAGGCCATCTTTGCAACTCTTATACCTATATCAAACACATAAGATACAAACATAAGAAGTGCAACTACACCACTAATACTCGAAATAATATAAAGATAATTTATATGAGGGGTATCTTTTTTTAATGAATCAAAGAGGGTAGAATTTTTTGCTAAGTCGCTTATCGTTCCCGTTTGGGCATTTGTTACTCCGGTTTTATATGCTTCACATACATCTAACGAGCTGTCTTTCCAGCAATCAACGTAATCTCCGTTATCATTAATTGGGTAAAAAAATGCGGTGAATATTTGAACTGCGACTTTCGAACCCATACTGTCCTCTCTAAGTTCTGAAGAGCCATTTCCTGTACCCAATATTATATTTTCAATTACTTGATCATCAATAATATGATTTTGAATTTTAGTCATATATGTAAATACCATACTGTATGCTGTAAGCATAACAATTGCGATAACTGCATTTTTTAATATTCCCTGCATTGATTTATCGCCGCCCGCACTTATCTTATCGGGATTCATGATATTTAAAATAATATTATAAGCAAGAATAAATAGCATTCCTATTCCAAGTATAACAGAAATACGATTAACCATTGTTGTTATGTTAGCATTTTCACTGTTATATAAACTTGCTTTAGCAATTATTTTAAATAATTGATATGAAAATGCAATTAAGGAGTATATTAAATTATCTATAAAGATCCATAGTGAATACCAAGCACTAATAAAAGCATCACCAATTGTTTTTGTCCAGCCAAACATGTAATATCACTCCTATCTTACACAAGTGTTTCCCTGACCAAGTGTTAATTCTAATAAAAAATTTAATACTGAAGGTAGCAAATATAAAAGTACCACCAGTGCTAATCTAGTTGTAAACTTTTTGGCAGATTTTTGCAATCCTTCAGCCTGCTTGCTTGTTATTGATACAACAAAATCATAACTAGATAGTGCTAAAGTTAACAAAGGGGCAACTATTTTAAATACATTAAATATTGATTGCAAATCTTGACCAAATGAACCTAGTGCACTGCAATCTGTATTAGAGTTTTCATTAGCTAGAAGATTTATACCATAAGTATCATTATAATTTAATTTAGATTCAATGCTATCAGCATTTACACTTATAAAACAAAATAAACATGAAATTATAATAGATATATATATAATTTTATTTTTCATAATTACCACCTATCATTGCACAATTATACACATAACATTATATCATACAAAAAAACAACAGTAAAGTTGTTTTTTATTATTTTATTATTAATCTATTTGTTGTTGTGCTTCTGTACACTTGTATGGAGTTAAGATACATTTTTTACATGTATTAAAACCTAGTTCATCAGATGCATCAGTAAATCCATTAACAAGTCCAAATATCCATAAAATAATAGATGGAGATAAGAATATTAAAATTCCAGCTGCTATTCTTATTCCTAATGATTTAGTATTCTTTTTAATATCATCATCTTTTCCAGATGTTACAGCTTTTCCTAAATCTATTGCTCCTAGTGCAACTATAATAACAGGAATAGCAACTTTAAAAATTAATAACACATATCCTAATACTTGTACTACTGCACTCATTTTTGTACAAAAACTTCCTAATCCGCTCATTTTCTCTCTCCTTTACATCTAATAAAATTATAAACTATTTATATAATTACGTCAAATATTTTACAATAATATTTTTATATTTTTTGTTGCTTATTAAATCCTAATTTAATTAACAACTTATCTATAGATAGTAATCTATCTTTTTTATCATCAAAATTATTTAAATTATAATAAACTTTTAAATCAGTTTCTTTTTCAAAATAATTGATTTCTTCATCTTTTAAAGCACTGCGATTTAACACTATTTTCATATCATTTAGTTTATCTTTATATTTATTAATATTTTTGATAAATTTTGATATTCTAATAATACCAGGCTCTAATAAATAAATAATGTCTGTGCATATGTTATTCTTATCTTCAAATTCATTTAAATCAATAATTATTGCATCTATTCCTTTTAATCCTTGAATCTTTGTTTCAGCTTCTGTGTAGTCGTTACAAAATATTATATCAGGGTTTCTAAAATACATAGCATCAAAACCATTTAGTTCAATACCTTTAACTTTATAGTTAAACGCTAATTGTTTAACCATTTGTTGCATTAATGTTGTAGATCCGGCACCTTCACTTAGGTTTTTAATACCTATTATTTTCATTTCATTTACTTTAGATGCTGAATTAGTGCTACCGATTGAACTATTTAATTCACTTGTAAATGTTGTTGTTTGAATATATTTTTTTACATCTTCATAAGTGTTAGATCTATTAACTAAGAAACTAACTCCTTGTGAATTACTTGTAAAATTATAATAACCATTATTAATTAACTGGGTTAAAAATTCTTTACTATTACAATAAGCACTATCATTTAAAAGTAAAATTACTTTGTCTTTGCCAAAGTAATTTAAAAATTCAAATAAATCAAAACTTGAAAAATAATTTTTTATTGCAGTTATATCAATTATTACTTTGTTAAAATAAAAATTTACTAGTTCTTTTTCAACACTGTTAACGTCATAGACTCCATTTAATACTTTAATAATGTCTATTGTTAATGAGTTTACTACTCTTGTATTTTCATTTACAATTACTAAATTCATATAACCACCTTAATCTTTTGCAAAATATACTGCCTTGCTTTCTCCGGTAACTGGAAATGTAAATGCGTTATCTAAAATCGGAATATCAAATTTAAAAAACACGGTTACTCTATAATATTTTCTGTTTAAAGTATCTCCTTCAATCGATCTTTCGTAAACACAATATTTATATTTATCAGCATTTCCTTGTTTTTCATATCCCGTTAATTTACCATTTATTGCTCCATCTAGATAATCATCTCCAGTATCAGTACACTTACCATATACATAATATCCTGTACTGTTAAGATATTTTACTATTTTTTCCTGAGTTTTATCTGTTAATCCTTCATTTTCTTCAATTAAAGATATAATTTCATTTTTAACTTTAAAAGCTTTTGAGTAATTAACAGATAGAGCAAGATAACTAGTGAATAATACAACAAAAGTAATTACAATTCCAACTAGCCAGGCTCCACCAATTGACTCTCTCATACTATCTTATAATACTATCCATTATTTGTGTTTGAACTTGTATCTTTTTCAACTGGGCAAACAACATCTTTCATATCGCCATTAGCATCATAATATTTACATTTACAAGTACTTTCATTTCCAGAACATTCACAATTAAATTTATTAGCACATTTTGTTTGATTCAAAATATTTACCTTTATTTGTGGCCAAACAAGTGCTGTAAAAACACCTCCAATAGCCGCAATAGCAACAACTGTAATAGCAGTCATACTTAGTTCTCCTGATGCTTCTTTCATATATAAATTCCTCCTTTATTTTATAATTTTATTATATATCAAAAAAAATAAACTATCAATATAATTTGACAGTTTATATGTTAATATTTATATTTATTATTTATTATTTATTATTTATTATTTATTATTTGATTTTGGACAATTACTTGGATTAGATATGCATGCTAAACAAGTTTTGTAGTCTGCCGGTTGTTTATTGAAAGCATCTACAACAAGATTAACAAATGTTGGTAAAAAGAATACCACAAAGCCTATTACTATTCTTTTTCCAAGTGTAATTATTTGATTTTTTAAATCATCATCTTTACCGCTTGTTACTGCTTTATATAAATCAAATGTTCCCATTGCTATTATTAATAATGGCACTATTGTTCTTACTATTAAGATTGAGTAAGACACTAATTTTAATGTGCTTCCAAAATCTGAGCAAAAATTGTTTGCTACAGGAGCTTCATTTTCTGCTAGTACATTAATATAACTAAAATTTAATAATAAAATTAATAATTTATTCATAATCATATTTTTCATCCGCCTTTGCTGGTATCATATTTTTTATAAATTTAAAGGCTACTACGCCAATAATTCCTATGATTAATAATATTAATAAAATAGTTAAGAAACTACTTTTCTTCTTTGGTACTACTACTGTTTCTTTAATAATATTAAAATAAAATGTTTTTTCAGTTAAATCTTCAGCTATTACTTTAACAGTAACTATACTGCCATTTACTAAATCACTATTGTCATTTATTTCATATGTTGCGTTTTCATCCTCTAATTCAATATTAAAATTTAATGAATTTGTATCTTGGTTTACTACTACATCATAATTTTGTTTATTATTATCAAAATCTAAATTGTAATTTTCAATTGTTATATTTTTGATATTGATATTATTTGATAGTGCTTTATAAGTTAAGTTGATAGTATAATCTTTAATACTTCCGTCTTCAGCTGTTACAGTAATAATTATGGGATTAATAATACTTATTGGATCATTATTTCTTACATTTACAGTAGCTTTATCTGATTCGGTTTCATATTTTATATCTATTTTATTAACTGTTTTATCTATAACTATTTCATATGTTAATTGTTCTTTATAAAAGTTAATTGTGTATCCTTCAATTGTTAGACTTTTTAAAAAGGCATTACTATCCTTAACTGGGGCTGTTGTCGTTGTCGTAGTTGTGGTTGTTTTGGTTGGCTTAGTAGTTCTTCTTTTGGTTGTGGTTGTTGTTCTTTTAGTTGTTTTTGTTTTTTTGCTTGTGGAAGTTGTTGGTTTAGTTGGTTTTTTAGGTATGTAAATAGATCCATCTGAAACCTTGTCACAATCATAGGCATAAGTAATACCACAATATGTTTCGGAGCTATTTGAACATGTTCCTTGATAATCATTACAACCAGACGAAATAACATATTGATAATAATCTTCATTACCATTTGAACAACTAACTGTATTTCCTCTTACAAACAATTTTTGAGTTTGCCATTGACCTTTATCACATTTTGCCTTTATACAATAATTGATACTTCCAGAACCACTAGAAATTATTCCTTTAGTTTGAAAATTTGTGCAGTCAAAATAGTTACTACCAAATTTTAGATTAGCACCAAACACGGTTAATGGAAATAATAAACATATAAGTAATATTATCTTTTTCATAACAACCTCTTTCCAAAAAAATAATACCGTAATGGTATTATTTCACCAAGACCTATAATAATAATATCATAATATTATTATTTTTTAAATCTTTTTAAACACATTTTTCTTATCTACAACATATAAAAGTGCTGTTACAGCAATGCCGATTGTTCCAAGTGCTATAAAATAATCTTCAACACCTGTTTCTTTGTTATCAGTTGTACCTGTATCTTTTGTAGTATCGCCATCTTTGTTTCCACTATTTGTAGTTGTAGTAGTTGTTGTACTATATGGTTTTTTATTATCATCAGTACTTCCTGCTAAATAATCACAATCAAATTTATAAATTCTTGTTGCATATAATTTACTTTCATTTTCATCAGCAGTACATGCACTGCCATTTTCAATTGATTTTCCTTTTGTTCCATCAACTACATTGTTATAGTATGGATTAGTATTACCATTTGCACATGTTAATGTACTTGCAATAGCACTATTCATAATAGTATAAACTCTTTTGCCATTAGTACATGTTATTTCTAATCCTTCAATGTAGAAACCGTTTGTAGCATTTTTTATACTTTCATTAAGTTTAAGTGATTCTTCAACTTGTGGTTTTGCATCTGCTGCTGCTCCAATTGCTTGAGTACTGCTACTAACCTCAGCTCTAACTGCCAAAGGCATAACTAATAACAATCCTAAAATAAACATCTTTTTCATATTTCTTTCCTCCATTTATTCCTTGCTTACTTTACTTTTCTATTAAACTATTAATAGTATACCATAAAATTTTATAAATAAACATATAATTTTTTTATTTATTTAAGATTTTTTACCACTTTTAGTATCAATTGTTTCATCATAATATTTGCTATCATAAATTGTTACTCTATGAATATCTATTTTGTTTTTCTTTTTATAACTTAAATAATAGATACTATCACTTGAAATATTTAGTTTATTATTAAAAGATAAATCATAATCTTCAATTAATGTTAATTCTTGTCCTATGACAAATGGAACTTCGTAAATAATTTTAAAATCATCATTTAGGGTGTAAACATAATGTCTACTTGTTGAATAGTCATTAGCGTTAATATTAGTATCAATTACTAAATATTCTTTATTATCTAATCCTTTTATTTTATTAAAATGAATATTATCTAATTTTATACTTCCTAGTTCACTATAAGTTTCTTTAGTATCATTTATTTTAATTACTTTACTTAATTTAGTATTGTTAAAATACAATTCTAGATAATAACTATAATAAACATTATTTTCTTTATCTTCATTTTCTTCTTGATATATTACATATCTAATACCTACTTCATTATCATTTAATTTAATACTTGTAAAACTATTATCACTTTGAACTATTTTCATATCTCTAACAACATAATTATCTTTGATATTTTTAAGTGTATCATAATCTTTTCTATTAAAGGTTTTATATAATTTTTCATTTATTTTGGTATTACTTACTATATTATCTTCATTAATATTCTTTTCTTTTTTCTTATTAATTGCTTTGTATAACACGATACTATGTAATGCGATTATTATGCATAACATGATTATTAAGACAATATATTCCCAATTTTTAAATTCTTTTTCTTTTTCCATCAATTATCAACCTCTTTGCTACAATTAAATATTATCAATTTAAATATATTTATTCAAGAAAAAAGCAGTTATTCTGCTTTAAGTTTATTATAAGTTATTAATCTATTTAAATAAATATCTCTTTCAATTTCCTTCATAGAAACCTCTATTGAGAATTTTTGCCACTTTTACTACTTTTTCTCAATGAAATACTAATAATACAAACTACTTTCTTCTATTTTCTCCTATTAATTCTTTATTATTAGTTAAAAATTTAATTCTTTCCATTATTCGTCTAGCCTTAATTTTTTCTTCTTCATTATTTTTAATAATAAAATGTTCTTCTAATTCATTTAAAGTTAAATTGGAAGTAAAGAATGTACTTAATTTATTATCCATTCGATATTGTAAAATAGTTCCTAATATTTCGTCTCTATTCCATAAAGAGGTTGCTTCAGCTCCAATATCATCTAATAGTAATAAATCACACTTTTTTATTTCATTAATTCGATCATTAAAATCCTCATTGCCAAATCCTTCTTTTAAACTTCTAAGTAGTTCAGGATAATAAACAATAATAGAGTTATATCCATCTTTAGCAAGTTCGTTTAATAAAGCACTTACAATAAATGTTTTGCCAGAACCAAAAGAACCACTTAAATATAAACCTTTTTGTTTATTATCTTTTTTATAATCTTTATAAAATTTAGTTATCCATTTAATCAGTTCTACTCTATCTTTACTTGATGGATCAATATCCTTAATTCTTGCTTTTTTAATTTCATATGGCATTTCAAAAAATTTAGATTTAATTTCTTCTTTTTCTTGTAAATCTTTTTTCATATATTTGCAAGCAACATAATTAAAATCAATCTTTCCTTCTAGTACTTTAGGATAATAAACACAACCTAGACATTTATTTTTACAGCCTAATAATCCTTTACAAGTTTTACAGTTATTAAGTTCATTAACACTTCTTTCTAATTTAGAAGTATATTTATATGCTATATCATCTTTAATTTTTAAAGAAACTACTAACTTTTTAAAGTCTTCATTTTTTAAAGCTTCAATATAATCTTTTTTTAAAGACATTTCTAAATTATTATTTTTGTAATTATCAATATTTAATTTATCCATTATTTAAACTCCTTAAGTAATGCTTCTATTTCTTTCTTTTCTTCTTCACTTACATTTATATCTTTTTGTTCATTATCAAACCAAGTTGGTAATTTAACACTTTTATTAATTTCTTTTTTAGGTTTCTTTTTATATTCTTTTTTAGCTTGATTCATTGCTTCTCTAGCAGTTTTAATACCTAGTCTAGTCCATTGTCCAGCAATAGTTTCAACATAAGCTTTATTAAGTTTATTGTCACTTATTCTTAAAACATAATCGATTAATACGTTAATAACAGCTGGAGGCATATTTAATTCAAGGGCTAAATATTCTAATAATTTTAAATCTCTAGGGGTAGGATTATTATTTTTATATTTACTTTTTAAGAAATCATAGGGGGTTGTATTTTCAAAAATATAAACCATTTTACCAGCACTTGATAAATCTCCTTCAGGACTCTTTAAATGTTCAGGCTGTGTTCTATAAATAATTGTAGGTAAACTTCCACCATTATTATATTCATAATATTTTCTTACTTCTTTAATAAATAAATCTTTATTAATAAGCCCGTTTTCATCAATTGTTAATCTTAATATTTCACTTACTTTAAGTGTATCTAGGTTATAAATGAACGCTAGATTATTAATTAATTCTTTTGTTTTTTTATTAAAAGCATTATTACCTAACACTTTATTAGGAATGCTTTCTTTTAAAACATCAAAATCAATTAAATTATCTAATTTAGGTTTATTACTATTTTTATTTTTAATATTTTCATTGCTGAAATTATTATAGGCACTGCTTTTAAAGGTATCATTTAATTTACTAGATATATCTTTATAGTCATCATATTTAAAGTTAACTTTTTTATAAGATTTAATTAAGTTATTATATTCATTTACTCCTAAGTTATTGTATAACACTATATTTAAAATAGGATGGTTAAAAAATTCATAGGCACTTATTGGAGAATATAGTTCATAGATATAATAATTAATATTATCTCCTTCTTTATAGTATGTTTTAATTAACCCTAATGCTTCTAAGGCACTTCTGGCTTCTTTAATATCGTTTAAGTTACTTTTTAAAAAGGTCATTAAATGATGATGATTATAGGAATCACTAAAGGTTAAGGTTCTATCTAAATCACTCCATAGTGTTAAATATAAACTAATTGCAAGAGGACCTATTATTGGCTCATATAAATTAATTAAATTAACTTTATCATTGTCTGTTAATATAGTTTTGTTAACTACTACATAATTATCTGCTGGTAATAAAGTTATCTCATTCATATGTAAGCCTTCTTTCAACTTCTATTTTATTATTTAAGTAAACCAAAAGCAAGAATAATATTTAAATAATTTATGTATTTATTAATACTTAACTATTTTAAAATAAAATGTTATTATTAATTTAATGGAGGTAGTATGAAATTAGATGTAATAATTCCTTGCTATAATGAAGAAGGAAATATATTAATATTAAACGAAAAAATAAAAGAAGTATTAAATAATATTAATTATCAAATTATATATATAAATGATGGTAGTACGGATAATACTTATAATAAATTGGAAGAAATATATAAACAAGATAAAGAACATGTTAAAGTTATTAATTTTAGTCGTAATTTTGGTAAGGATGCTGCTATGTATGCTGGAATGAGATATAGCACTAGTAAATACTGTGCTATTATAGATAGTGATATGCAACAAAATCCGAAGTATTTATTACAAATGTTAAATTTTTTAGAAAATAATCCAGATTATGATCAAGTATCAATGATTAATAAAGATAGATCTAATGATAATTTTTTTGTTAAAACTTTAAAAAAGATTTTTTATAAATTTATTAATTTAATAAGTGATACTAACTTTAAAGAAGATGCATCGGATTTTAGGATGTTTAGTAAAAGTGCTAAAGAGGCTGTATTAAATTTAGGAGAAATAAATAGATTTTCTAAAGGTATATTTTCTTGGATTGGTTTTAAAACTAAATATTTAGAATATAAGGTTGAAAAAAGATATTCTGGTACTTCTAAATTTAATTTAACTAATTCTTTTAGATATGCTTTTAATGGTATTGTTAATTTTAGTACTAAACCACTTAGACTTGCAACTATAACTGGGTTACTTACTTCAACAATCTCATTTATTTATTTTATAGTAATGATTTTAGAAACTTTAATTAGGGGTAATAATGTACCTGGTTATCCATCTATTATATGTTTAATTTTAATATTAGGTGGAATAAACCTACTTGCAATTGGTATTGTTGGTGAGTATATTTCAAAAATATATTTAGAAATTAAAAAAAGACCTATATATATTACTAAGAATACATTAGGCTTTGATGAAGATGTTTTATAGCATCTTTTTTATTTACTTGTTTTTTAAATCATTTACATAATTAATTCTTTTATTTATTTCAAAAATTATTTTATTAATTCTTTCATTAGACATAAATGGATTTTTAGATAATATCTCTCCTACTTCTTTTGTAAATCCTTCTAATTTATTTATATCAAAGAAACTAAAATCTTTAACTAAATTAATTTGCATATTTTCATATTCTTCAAATGGCTTAGTTAAAAAGAATTCTCCAACGTATATATCATTTTCGTCATACCATAATGAACATCCATTATCAAATATTGGGGCAACTTTTATAAAATCTAAAGAGTTAATATCTCTTATTACTCCAAAGTTATTAAAATGTCTGTCTTTATTAGCTAAAATATAATCACAAACTATCATTTTATCAACTGATTTTCTAGAATCTTTTATTTTAAGTTCTTCTAAGCATCTTATGTAATGTTCGTATTTATTTTCATTTTCTTTAAATTCAAAATAATCATTGATTTTCCAGGCAGGTACTAATTCAGTATCTTTATTAATAAAATTTTCACAGACTGATATAGCATTATTGTTTTCATAGATAATTTCATATTTAACATATTCATCTTCATTTAATAATCTTTCATACAATTTGGTAGCTATTAATTCATTGTATGGTTCTTGATTTAAGATTTTACTACCTGCTTTAAGTAAATATCTTTTCCCGTTAATAATTTTCCATCTCTTGCTATAATTACCATTACTTGTCATATCTGGTGTATTTAAATTTAAATTCATAGGTGTTTTACCACCATTAAATAATATTTTTCCAATATCCTCAGAAAATTCATTATCAAAGAAATTAATGTTTTCCCACAATATATTATCGTTAGGCTTTTTAACCCAATATTGATCTGATAATGATAAACAATATGCTTTAGCATCTAATAGATCGAAATTATCATCAGAGATAAGTTCTTTTAATCCATTTCTTGATGCTGGTATTTGTCTATTTTTCCACCATTTATTAAACTCATTCTTATTTACTATTCCATCTTTTATTAGTCCGAAAGGCGCATATTTTAAATTATTAGGATAATTATAATCAAATTTTATAATTAGGTGTTCTTCTTCATCATACCAAAAATCAAAAACTTTATTATTTTTATTCATTAATGTATATTGCTTCATAATTGCTCCTCTTTTCATTAAAAATATTATATCAAATACTTAAAAAAACTTATATACTCTTCATGAATATATAAGACTTTTTAGATAATTAATTCTTTTTATTTAAATATTCTTCATCGATATTAATATCTTCTGTTACATTTGAATTATCTACTTCATAGTCATCATAATCATCTAAAACATTGATTTTAACTTTTATATCCCCAACTATTTCTACGCCAAGTTCTTTTTCAACTTTTAGTTTTAAAGTATTTCCTTCAACTTCAACAGTACTAGCACTTGGTGCCGTTAAACTTCTAACTATTATTTCATTTGTATCAGTAATTTTATCTTTTAAATTAACATTTATAATATCACTGTAATTAAATGTCCTAGCTATAACATTTGTTTTGGTGTTGTTATCATATGAATACCAAATATTTACATCATATGATCCATTAACAGCAACTTTGCCATTGGAATTATATCCTTTAAATGTATGATTTATTACCCAACAACCTAAAACATTACTTATATTTTCTTCTAGCAAGATACTGTATTCGTCTGTACTTGTTTTTTTACTTTTACCGATAACAGCTTTAGTAACTATTTCTTTATAATTATTATTCATTCTATCACTCTCCTAATTTAAGATATGCATTTGTCTTATAAAAAGTGATATTAACCCAAAAAGAAAAGGATAATTTTATTTATCCTTAGTATTTGTAACAATAGGTGTTACTACTATCTAAAGTATAACCATTTTCGCAGTAAAATTCTGTTTCATACCAGGTTTTTATACATTGATTTCCACTTAGAGAACATCCGTGCGATGGTGCATCATCACAAGTCCATTTGTTACCGTGTCTATTAGCTATATGTTGCTCTTGTTTTTTTACTTCTTTTGATGATGATTTCGTTATTGTAATTGAACAACTATTTGTGTGATTCTTTTGATCCTTTATATAATAATTATAAGTATTTATAGCAGTATCTGAAGCAAGAACTATTTCTTTAGAAGTTTCATTATCCCCAGTATAGTTTTCATTCCAGCCTTGATAAATAAGATTTAATTTGTTTTTGGTTGATGCAACCACTGAATTTGAGTTTATAGCTAAAGAACATGTTGGTTTAAAATTTATATAATTTATAGGTGATTTTTTTAATGAATATCCTGTATTTGCAGTTACAGTATTTGTAAATGATTTATCTGAATACCATTTTGCTACTTCATTTTCATATATTATTTCTGGTAGAGTTCCATAAGTATCTTTAACATTAATTGTTTTTTCACATTTTGTTCCATTAATTATATATCCGTCTTTACATGTTTCTGTTGTCCATGTATCATCATCTTCAAGATCAAACGCTACTGTGTAAGATAATATATTTTGAGCATTAGTATATGTAATAGCGGTAATTGATGCATTAAAAGTATCATCTTCATATGTAGAATCTTTATCTATCCATAAAATTATACTGTATGTTTTTTTGTTTGATTCGCCTGTACCAAATGTTTTTCCAGCTGTTAATAATTTACCTGAATATTTGGATGAAATAGTATCATTATTGTCTAATATTTCTGATAATTTTGCTATAGCATAATTAGGATTAGTACAGTTTTCATCATCACAGGTTGCGAACGCTACTTTTATTGTATCTTCTGGAGCTGAAGTTTGATATTCTAAATTTAAATAATATTCTAAATCAATTTTATTATTATTAGTTAGAGTAAATTGATATGGTGTACAACTTAATCCTTCAGTATCGGAAATTGGATAAGTTTTACATAAAGATAGACTTCCACTTACATTACTGATTTCTAAATTAATATTTGATGTTTTAACTGCTACTTCATTATTGCTATTGTCTCCATTTAAATTTACGATATAATAAGCATAACTACTTCCTACAATTAAGACAATTAGTCCTAATAAAATAGAAACTGATAATAAAATATATTGTTTATTAAACCACTTACTTTTTTTCATGATTATCACCTTATTTTTTCTATTAAAAATATATCATAAGTTAATAATAAATTCAATTTGGATTTACATAAAAAAGAAAAGTGATTAAAAAATTTTACAATTAATCACTTTATCTACTATACCAATATGTATATTTATTTGGTAAATTTAATGTTTTCTTAGCATCAAATAAATTACTTAACCATGTACTATATGAAGTATATGTTGATCCATACCAACCATTTGCTAACATAAAGTGTAAGTGGGCACCGGTTGAACAGCTTTCCCAGCTTTGAGTTCTTCTTCCACCACCAACATGACCTATAACAGTTTCACTTGTTACTTTGTCTCCTACTTTAACATTGATATTTAATAAATGCATATAACCAGATGTATATTTTTTTCCATTAATTGTATGATAAATATAGACTTGTCTACCGCCACATATTTTTTTACTTGTATTATCTATAATCATACCAACAACACCATTTGCAGTAGCATAAACATTGGTTCCTTCAGGGTTACCTCCAATATCTGTACCACTATGGAAGTTATTCTTTCCAGTAATAGGATGAATACGATATCCAAAATAACTAGTAATTGTTCCTTTAATTAATGGTTTTCTAAATCCAGTATCTCCTTTAACAGATACACATTCATTTAAATCTTGATTATCTTTACATCCTAATCCCTGATAATATTTAACTAAAGAATCTATACCATCAATTTGTTCTTGAATATCCATAACTATATCACTAATTTTTTCTAAATCAGTACCAAGTGAATCAATTTCTTTTTCTAAGGAAGATATTTTGTTATTAAGTTCTTCCTCTTGTTTAGCTAAATCAACTTGTAACTGTTCATTGTATGTTACTTTTTCGTTCCAAGATTCTATTTGACTATTATTGTATCCTAATATTTGATTTACAACTTCAAAGCGATATACTAAATCAGCATATGTTTGAGCTTCAAAAATATATTCTAAATATATATTATCGCCTTGTAATAATTCATAAGAATTTATTAATTTTTTAATACTTTCCTTAGTACTAGCAATATCTTTATTTAATTCTTCAATTTCCTTTCTAGCGTTTTCAATCTTTTCTCTATTTTGAGTTATTTCCTTTTGAGAATTATATATATTAGTACGAGCACTTTCTATTTCATTATTAGTTCTTTTCTTTTCATATTCTTGATTAGCTTTCTTAGTCTTTAAAGAAGCAAGTTCTTTTTTTAACTCTCCTAAAGTTCTTGCATTAGTAGCAAATACATTTGGGATAAATAATATTAATGAAATAAATATAATAATTATCTTTCTCATATTGTTAAATACTTTCTAACAGCCTTAACTGATGAGAACGCTCCTATGACTGTACCAATTAGTATTAATAATAATGATACTTTATAAATAACTTCACCGGGACTTACTAATGTTAATATGTTCATTATATTGGATAGGTTAACAGTATTTAAGGCATTATAAGCATATGAATAACCAAATATTGTAATTAATACTGGTACTAAACTACCTATAAATCCAATAAAGAATCCTTCAATAAAGAATGGTAATTTAATAACTATATTACTTGTTCCTACTAATCTCATGATGTCTATTTCTCTTTTTCGAGAGAAGATGGTTATTTTAATTGTATTATTAATTAAGAAAGCAGTTACTAAAATTAGTCCAACTACTAATCCAATGGTTATTTTTTTAACAGCACTAAATACTTTAATTAAATCATTAACAGTTGTTTCGCCATATTTAACTAAAGATACTTTTTCCATATTTTTAATAGTTGTTGCTGTTTCGTTAATATCTTTAATATCTTTTACTTCAATTATAAATGAATCTTGAAGAGGATTTTCTCCTTCTTCCCAAGTACTTATTATTTTATTAAATGTATCATTTTCATTAGCCATATTATTTTTTATTTCTTCTTTAGATTTGAAGGTAACATGTTTAACATTGTCTATATTATTTAAATCTTCTTTGGTTTTATTTAATTCATCTGTTGTAATATTTTTATCCATGAATATAACTATTGTTAGTTCGTTTTCGATATTTTTAGTTATGTTATTAATGTTATAGGAAAGTAACATTCCAATTGATACTAATATTAAGGTAATAATAGAACAAGTAATTGAAGCCATACTTAAACTAAAATTACGTAATATGCTTTTACCAGCGTTTTGAATGCTTTTACCAATAATTCTAAATATCCTCATTTACTTTATACCTTCCTTTCGCATAATCGCCACTAATTAATCCATTCTTAATTACGATTACTCTTTTTTTCATTCTATTAACTATATCTTGATCATGGGTTGCCATAACAACTGTTGTACCTGTTTCTTTATTGATTTTATCAATTACATCCATGATTTCTTTACTTGTTTCGGGATCTAGATTACCAGTTGGCTCATCGCAAATTAATAATTTAGGTTTATTAACTATTGCTCTAGCAATACATACTCTTTGTTGTTCTCCTCCTGATAATTCATAGGGAAATGATCTTGTTTTATTAGATAGTCCTACTTGTTCTAGGGCATCTAGTACCATTGGTCTTATTTCCTTTGAACTTAATCCATAACTTTCTAATGGATAAGAAACATTTTCATAAACTGTTAATTTAGGAAGTAACTTATAATCTTGGAATACAATACCTATTTTTCTTCTTAATTTATATATTTTACTGTTTCTTAACTTGGCTACGTTTACCCCGCCAACTGTTACATTTCCTTTACTTGGCTTTTCTTCACGATAAAGTAATTTAATTAAAGTTGATTTACCAGATGCGGTTTGTCCAATAATAAAGCAAAAATCGCCTTTTTTTATTTTTAAATTTACTCCAGCAAGACCGGTAACTCCATTTTTGTATATTTTATAAACATCTTTAAGTTCTATAAATTCCATTAAAACATCTCTACTTTCTATAGTAAACAATTAAATTATATCATATTTTGACATATTTTGTGTACCAATTTATGGTTCTTTACATTTTGAAATAAAAAAAGACTATTTCTAGTCCTTATGATCTATTAGATTTACATTATTAATTGAATCAAATCTTTTGGTAATTTTTTCGGTTGTTGTATGAATATCTTCGACATCCTTGCTTACTGTGTTAATACTTCTTGATAATTTATCCCATCTTTCACGATATCTACCAAATTCAATTCCTAATTTAGTTAATTCTTCGTGAATAATTTTAGCATATTTATCTCTTTCAATATTCATAACTACCATATTTATAATTGTTAAGGTACTCATTAATGTTGTTGGCCCTGCTATCCATACGTTTGATTTATAGGAATACTCTAAAAGATCAGGATGATATGCATTAATTTCAGCAAATATTGCTTCAGCAGGTAAGAATAAAATTGCTTCAGGAGCGGTTTCACCCGGTATGATATATTTGGTTCTAATAGCATCAATATGTTTTTTTACATCAACTTTGAATGCTTTTAAAGCTTCATCTCTTTCAGTTTTTGGTAAATTACGGTCTGTCATAATTTCATAATGTTCTAAAGGAAATTTTGAATCTATACAAATAGTTCCAATTGGGTTTGGAGCATAAACAACTGCATCAGCAATAGATCCATTTTTCATTGTAACTTGGGTATTATATACTTTTTTTACATCCCCAAATACACTTGATAAGATATAATTTAAGTTTGTTTCACCAAAAATCCCTCTTGTCTTTTTATCAGTTAAAACAGATTGTAAACTAATAATATCTCGACTTAAATTATCAATTTTCTTTTGAGCTTCATCTATTTTACCAATTCTTTCTAAGACAGCACCAAAAGTTTTATTAGTCTTTTCAAAATTAATATCTAATCTTTCATTAACTTTATCGTTTATGTAATTAAGTCTTTGCTCTATAACCATGTTTGTTTCTTTGAAATCTTTATCAATATCTTTACTAAATTCATATTTAAAATCACCTAATGATTTGGTAAAGTTTGTTTCGAGTTTTCCTATTCTTTCTATCATTTCATTATTATTATTTTTTCTTAATAAAGAAATAATTAATAATATAATAACGATTACTAATAAACCAATAATAATATATTCTAACATTTTACACTACTCCATTCTTAATTTCTTACTTACTATTTTACTTATTATAAATGCGATTAACATAAACAAGCATATTTTTATTAGGGTAACTGGGTTATTTATACTTTCAATTAAACTAGTACCAATTAACTCCCAAAATAACACCAAAGATATTTTACCAATAAGGATACTTATTATAAATTTTTTCTTATCAATTCCAGCAAGTCCAGATGCGATATTAACGAGAAATGCGGGAGTAAATGGCATCGCTATAATTAAGGATAATTCTTCTAACTTTAATTTTTGTATTTGTTTGGTAAACCTTTTTAATTTTCGATGTTCCGTTTTGTCTAACATATTGTAATAATGTGTTTTTAACTTATTTGAACAAAATGAATATGATATATAACATCCTACACAGGTTAATATGTAACTTATTATGAAACCAGGTATATATCCCATATAATAGGCGTTTATTGCTATAAATAACGATAAAGGAAGAATTGGAAAAATACTTTCTATTATAATAAGAAAGCATGCTAAAACAGGAGCAAACGCACCTAAATCATTCATAACATTTTCAACTATTGTATTTATAAATTCAAATATACTCATATGTTAATTATAAATCAAAATCTAGTTTATTTAAAGAGTGATTTTTTAAATAAAAAGAATCAACATTAAATTTGATTCTTATCATTTAAAACTAAAACTGTGTTATAACCATAAGCGGATAAAATACTTGCTACTTTTTTAGATTTAACTCCACCTTTACAATAGAAGTAATATTCTTTATCTTTACTTAAATATTTATAATGATTATTAAGTAAATTATCGTATGGTTTAAATGACATATCTAAATTAATAAATACACCCTCATTATTATAATCTTTTATATTAATAACTCTCATCATACTATATTATATTAAGTAAATAAAAAAAGGTGAATAAATCACCTAATCAATTGTATATGGGTTTGTACTTGTACCTGTTCCACCAGTTATTTTTACACTTTGTTTTAAATAAAGCGTTGGATAAACGGCCCATGCTGTAGATGTATTATCAGAATGAAAGGTATATTGTAAATTTTGAGGCGTGCTATAAACACTTAAAGCAGTATATCCATCGGTTGTTAATGAAGATAATGTCCAATAAAGACCAAAAGCATATAACCAATTATTAACACGGCAATTCGAAACAATTGATGTTGTATTTCTACAAGCTGCATTACTTGATGCGTAACCATAATCGGATGGATACATTAACCCTATTTTATCACTATAAAAATCAGTTCTTTCTGTATCATCTGTTATAGTACTTACATGACTTGTTCCTCTTTCTTCTACATATAAACTAGAAGCAGGTTTAGTTGGATTAGATAAACCTCCTAAATTCCATCTTACCGTTGCTATCTTATCAACATATTCATCTTTAATATTTTTACTATAATCATAAGATCCAGTTTGTTGTTCATTTTGACCATTAAACCATGTTGTTGTTCCTGTATTTGTTCCTAAATAATCATTATTATATTCAGTCATTAAGTCAGCCTGACTCCATTCATTTATTCCATAACCAGAATTAATGCTTGATTCAGATGTATCCCATGAATAATTTCCTAAAGAAGAGCCCCTAACTATTTTAATTAAACGTTCATATTTATTTGTTTCAACATTATATACATTAAATACTCCTATTATTCTCCATGTTTCCTTATTAAATGTAATATAATTATTTGGCTTAAGTCCTGTATATCTAATATTATCATAACTATCAAATTCAATATCAGCTAAAGTGTTATCAAGTAAAGACACATTATAAGATTTATTTTTATTACTTAATAATGACATATTAAATTCGCCTGTTCCATCTTTTTGAAGTCCATCAATTGTTATTCCATTTGCATCTTTATCTCTTGTACTATATAAATCTGCAATATAATTAGTTACTGAAAAATCATAATTAACTACTACTGCAGCATTAATACTCTTACCTTTTTCACTATCTTGATTTTCCCCATTATCCGGGAATTGAAATTTTAAATTAAATGTTATAGTTTGATCACTGGTTTTTGAAGGAAATACACCACTAACCATTTTTTGATAAATAGCATCTTTAGCTAAAGTTCCATGAGCATAACCTATCTCAGTATCATGTCCTGGGATAGTTTGATTTGATTCTCCAACAAAATTTGTTGTAATATCATCACTATTGCTACTTATCTTCTTTATATAATAGTGAATCATTCCATCACTAAATGAAGATATATACTTTAACCCCACTTCATAAGGCATTGGAAGTCCATCACTTGAACTTGTTCCTACTGTTGTATTTGATCCAGTTAAAGTAAATGTCTTATTAACCAATATTGCATTACTTGGTTGGATATTGGTTACTGGTACTATATTATCTGTTCCATCGTTGTAAGTAATAAGCATACGACCTGTTTCAGATTTTATTTCAGCTGTTGATCCTTCCGGATTATTTGCTGTAAAGAATGCATATGTTATTCCTCCAAATGTGATTATTAATATTCCTACAGTTAAAATTGTTATTATCGTAATTTTCTTGTTTTCCATAAAAAATTTCACCATATCCTATAGTGAAATTATAAAACTTAATTGGCTCCTTAGTCAATTACTTAATTTAATTTTTTACATATATTACTCTACTTCACCGTAAACATTGCAGTTGTCAACTTTAATTATTTTTACATTATAAAATTTATTGTGTTCTAATTTTTTATTAATGATAACTTTAATATAATTATCAGTATGGCCAGTACAATATTTATCAAATACTTCTTCAACTAAAACACTTAAAGTTTTGTCTATAAATTTATTATAGTATTCATTTTCTAATTTATTAGATAATGTAATCATTTTATGAGTACGTTCTTTTTTCTCAGTGTCAGTAACTATACTTTTCATTTTAGCAGCTACTGTTCCATCTCTTTTTGAATATGGGAATACATGAATTTTTCCAAATTTAATTTCTTTAGCGTTGTTATAACTTTCTAAAAAGTCTTCTTTTGTTTCGGTTGGAAAGCCAACTATTAAATCTGTTGTTATATTAATATCTGGTCTAACTTCTCTTATTTTATTAATTATTTCTTTAAATTTATTCATATCATATTTACGGTTCATTTTCTTTAGGGTATTATCACAGGCTGCTTGAACCGGTATATGCATATGATTACATATTTTATTATTGTTCTTTAATTCTTTTAAGAATTCATCATTAATTTCGGTTGCTTCAATACTGCTAATTCTAATTCTTTCTAATTTATCATTTTTGCTTATTTCTTGAATTAATTTAACTAATTCAGGATAACTTCCTGTATGAATTCCAGTTAAGACAATTTCTTTAAACCCATTATTAACTAATGTATTTATTTCATTTATGGCATCATTTAAATCTTTATTTCTAATTGTTCCTCTTAAGTAAGGAATAATACAATAAGAACAATAATTATTACAACCATCTTGAATTTTAACGAACGCTCTTGTTCTCTCACTATAATTATCTAAACTCATTTTTTCAAAATCAGTATTAATCATATTATAATAATTAATTATTTGTTTGTTATCATAATTATTTACATAATCAAAGATTTTAGATTTGTCTTTATTTCCAATTAAAATATCGGCTCCTAAATCTTTTAGTTCATCTTGATGATTTTGGCTAGAACATCCACAAACAACTAAAATAGCATTTTTATTATTTTTTCTGGCATTACGAATTACTTTTCTACTTTTAGCATCACTTTGATTTGTTACTGAACAAGTATTTACTACTATTACATTTGCATCACTTAAATTATCTGCTAATTCATAACCATTTCTTAAAAATTCTTCTTTTATAACTTCGGATTCATAAGTATTAACTTTACACCCTAATGTTTCAATAAATATTTTCATAACATCACCTTTTTATTTTTTATATATTTTTAATTTTGGCATTGTTGTATATGTTAAACTTTCATTATTTTCTTCATAATTATGACTATTCTCTTTACCCAAATAATCATTTTCTAAAATACCATTTAGAAGTTCTACATCAAATTCATATTGTCTATTTATATAAATATTTTTAATATTTATATCTATTTCATTATTTAAATCAGTTATATTTTCGGATATATTATTTGTTTTTGTTAAATCATTATACTCGTTTAAAACTTTTCCAGCATTGACATAATTATTTATTTGATTTATTAAGTTTATTGATAATAAAGAACTACCAATTAAGCAAGTCAACATAGGTGGAATTGATAGTAAGTTATAATAAAGTGAACCTAATATTGTAAATAACACTATTAAAGGACTACTTATAAGTAATTTTTTAATTATATTTTTTAAAGAATATTCTTTTTTTATTTCTAAAATACTTTTCTTTTTAGATGCTTTATTAATATTATTAATACTATTATTTATTACATCTTCATATTTTTCTATATCTAAGTCATTATTTGAAAATGAAAAATAATGTTCAATATTAAATTTAGGCATTCCATTATCATTATCATATTTTTTATTTAATAATTCTAATTCGCTATCAATCAATTTATCTTTACATACTTCTTTATTATATGATATTAAACTATTTAGTTGGTTCTTGATATGATTGTTTTTATGGGAATATATTTTTCTTAATATGTTTTTTTGTAATTCATAACTTAAAATTCCTACAATTAAATATGTTATTATAGATGATTTAAATGTCAAAAAATAATTAAATGGTAATAATAAAGATATTATGGCAGTTAATATAAAACTACAATTTAATGAATTAATTTTATTTAATATCTTTTGTTTTCTTAAATTCTTTTGATAATATAAAATCTTATTTTGAACTTTTGTTTTTTCTTTTCTTTTTTCTTCTATCATTAAATTTATTTTATTTTTATTCATATTAAAATCCCCTTACCAAAATATTAAAATTGCTAATGAAAATATTATCACAAATATATAAAAAAAGCAAACTAACTTAGCTTGCTTTGCAAATCTTTTAATACTTTTAAAAACTCTTCTTCTTTTTCATAATCTATCAATTTAACTTCAATTTTTGGATCAACAATTTTTATTTTACCAGTACCCTCTAAATCAATTTTTTTAATATCTAAATCAGGTTCAGTATTAGAGAAATTATCATCGTAAGTAACTACATTCATTTCTCTAGTTTTAACAAGTTCATCATAACTTATAATGGCATTATTTTCTTGCTCTTCTTCATAACTTGTTAATTTAATGTTTGGCGGTGCTGGTTTGTAATTTTCTTCTAAATTCTTAGTAACTTTACTAATATCAAATTTTTCTTCTTTTTTCTTTGGTAATTCTTCAGGTTCTGTTTTAAGTAAATAAATAATATAAATAAATAAAACGATTAATAAAAATGTACCTATAAAGAAGAAATAATCTCCCATACTAAGTGAATACATAAAACCAAATAAATCTTTTATTGTTTCTTTCATAATAAACTCCAGTTTCTAAATATTATATATTTTCTTTTATAAGAGTGCAAGACTTATTATCATACTAAATAAATTATTTAAAGCATGAATAAATATTACAAACCAAATATTTTCTGTTTCAGTATAAATATATGCTAGATAAAAGCCCATAGCAACATATGTAATTGAATAAATAAGTGCTAGAGATGTTGGTAAATCAGTTGGAAAGATATGCATCATTCCAAAGAATAAACCACTTACTAGAATAAATAAATATTTATTGCTAAACACTTTTCTAATTGATAATCTAAAAATTCCTTCTTCAACAAATGGGGCTAATATACATGTATTTATTATCATTAATAAAGGTTCAGCACTAACAAGTTTCATTACAGCTTCTTGATTTTCGCTTTCACCTAATGTATAGTTTAAAGCAAAGGAAAGAATAGATGAAATTAAAGCAGTCCCTATTTTAAGTGCTATAAATAAAGCAAAATAACTTATTATTTTTCTAATATTATCTTTGGAATTCAACTTAAATATTTTATAATCTTTTTTAAATTCTTTATTGTATAGAAGCATCACTACTACAAATAGTATTAGTTCTATTAACACATTAAAGTAAGTGTAATCTTTATAATTAAAAGTATTATAATTAATTCCTACTAAATTAAATAGCATCGCAATTAAATAACTTAAGTTAAAAAATAATATAAAACATAATAATAATTTTAATAAATATTTGATATCTTTCTTCATATTAACCTCACAAAAATCTTCTCATTAATATGCTCGTAAATAATTCATATAAAGTATATGAAATTATACTATAGCCTATATTATTATTCTTTTTATATATAAAACTTAGTATATTAAATAATAAATAATAAGGTATCATATTAATTAGTATATATCCAATCGAAGCATTGAAATGACACATAACATATATTGCATATAAAGAGTATAATAATCCACTAAAGAACATTCCGGTCTTTTTGGAACACATATTATTTATTCCTAAAACAAATACGACTACTTTAATAAATGGAACTATGATAATATCTTTTATAATTATTACTATTAAATCAAAACTAAATTGATAATCAAAAATATTGATAAAACTTAATCCTTCATAAGTTATATTAAATCCTTTAGCTAATGCAACAACCAAATAATTTATAATCATCATTGCAATAAATAAAACGATAAAACAAATAATACTATAAAAGATATTGGTTGTTAATTTGTGCTTATATTTAGCAAATGCGGATGTAATTTCACTTTTATAAATTATAAATATGATTATAAATATTAAAATATAAACAATTAATGAAACAATACTCTTACTATTAATACTTAATTTAAGTAAATCTAATAGCTTATAAAAATATTCTTCAGTAAATGTAATAACTAGTATACTTAATATTAATTTGATTAAATTTACTAAAAAATCTTTCATTTTTACCACCTAAAATTATTATATTATACTTTACATTACATTACACTTATTAAATGTAAAGAAATGTAAATTTTTACAAATTGTTTACATTAGATTTTAAGATAGTATAAATTTTTCCATTTTTATAAAAAGCATAGAATATATCTTCTAAGTTAATATTTTGTTTTCTTAAATATAATTTAATCCATATTTTGTTTTTACGAATATTTTTTAAGGTGTTTTCTTGAATAACTCCATCAACTATAATTGGTGCAGGATAGGCAGAATCAGTTTTGAATAAATTATATTTAAAAATACTAAGTTTGCCATTACTTTCTAAAAAAGCATATTCAACATCTTCAATTGATTTAATTGATGCTTGTCTTAAACTGACTAATAAATCGTCTAGACTATATCTTTGTTTAATCATTTCTTTGTAATTTATAACTCCATGATTAATAATTACTGATGGCTTAGAAGTGAAGACTTGCCTAAACCATCTTGATTTAGTCGAAAGATATGCAAGTGCTATTTCAATTACTACTAATAGACTTATAGGAGCAATCGTGAGCATTATTGATTTATCAACATTTTCAATACTTATTGCAACTAACTCTGCAATTAAGATTGATACGATTAAATCGACTATTCCTAGTTGACCTACTTCTCTTTTTCCCATAATTCGGTAAGCAAATGTAACAAAAAAATAAAAGAATAATGTTCGTAATACAGTTGTTAATAATTCCATATCATCACCAACTATATTATGGGTTATATTCTTTTATTTTAATCATTATAAATCATATTTAATATTTTTATTTTGAATAATTTCTTTTATTTTACTTAAGAATTCATCTTTATCTAAAGTAATATTTTCAGTTGTACCATGAAGTCTAACTGTTACAGTATTAGCATCTCTTTCTTTATCTCCAATAATTATTGTATATGGTACTTTCTTTGTTTGACTTTCTCTCATTTTATATGTTAGTTTCTCATTGCGATCATCTAATTTTACACGGATGTTTGCTTCTTCTAACATTTTTTCTATTTCCTTAGCGTATTCTAAATGATATTCATTATTAACGGGAATAATATTAACTTGTACTGGAGCAAGCCAAACAGGAAGTGCTCCTTTAGTTTCTTCTAGGATATAAGCCATAAAACGATCAAGTGAGCCTAATATTGCACGATGTAATACGACAGGAGTTTTTCTTTCACCATTTTCATCAATATATTTTAGATTAAATTTAGCTGGTAAACAGAAATCTAATTGACAAGTTGATAATGTATATTCTGCTCCAACTGCTGGTTTAACATTAACATCTAACTTAGGTCCGTAAAAGGCAGCTTCTCCAATTTCTTCAGTATATTTAATACCTAACTCATTTAAAACTTCTCTAAGTTCATTTTCAGCCTTATTCCACATTTCATCATCTGGATGATACTTTTCTTTATCTTTAGGATCTCTTAAAGATAATACGCAACGATAATCTTTAATACCAAAATCTTTATAAACATCAAATATTAAATCAACAACACTCTTAAATTCAGATTTAATTTGATCAGGTGTTACGAAAAGATGGGCATCATTTTGACAAAAGTGTCTTCCTCTTTCAATACCTTTAACTGCTCCACTTGCTTCATATCTAAAGTCATGAGCAATTTCACCAATACGAATTGGTAAATCTTTATAAGAATGTAATTTATTAGAATAAATCATCATATGGTGAGGACAATTCATTGGTCTTAATACGAATGCTTCACCGTCAAGTTCCATAGCTGGAAACATATTTTCTTTGTAATGATCCCAATGTCCGCTTGTCTTGTATAGTTCTACATTACCAACACATGGTGTAAGTACATGTAAATATCCTAATTTTCTTTCTTTTTCTTTAATATAATTTTCAAGTTCTTGCCAAATAATATATCCATTAGGTAAAAACATTGGAAGTCCTCTACCAACTAAATCATCAGACATAAATAAATCTAAATCTTTACCTATTTTACGATGATCTCTTTCTTCAGCATCCTTAAGTTCTTGCATGTAATTATCAAGTTCTTCTTCTGTTGGAAAGCATACTCCATAAATTCTTTGAAGCATTTGGTTTTTAGAATCACCTTTCCAATAAGCACCACTAACTTTTAATAATTTAAAATGTTTAAGTAATTTAACAGTTTCAACATGTGGTCCACGGCAAAGGTCAGTAAAATCTCCTTGTGTATACATACTTATTACAGTATTATCTTCGTCCATACGAGTGATTAAATCTATTTTATATGGATCATCTTTAAATTTTTCTAATGCTTCTTGTTCAGATTTATAATGCAAAAAAACCACCTCAATATCGTCCAAAACTCCAATTGGACATTTGGTATTTCGTTCTATTAAATTGTCTTTATGTTTACTTTTGTCAACAGAAATGAATTGTAATTCTTGACCAATATAATATTTCAAATTTCTACAAAATTTCACATAATCATCTGCAAAAAAATATAATCCTATCGTTGGAGATAAGTATTCTATTCCTAAATAGCGATATACATGTCCTCCCCAACAGTTATTTGAAATAATTGTCACATTTTCATCCAATAATTTTTTCTTTCTATACTGACCTAAATATAAATTCATTCTTTCTCGAATTTTTACTCGAGCAGCATTGATAAATTCTTTATACGTCAAAACAATTCACTCCTCCTACAACGCTTTTTTATATCCTCCTTGCCCATTATTATTTTTTATCGTTCAAATCTTTTTTTATCTGTGTTGTACTTATTTCTGGGGTTCTTGGTAAATAAACCACTTCGCAACCTTCGTCTTTTAAAAAATCAAATTTTCCCTTCCAATCATCACCAATAACAAAAGTGTCTATATGGTATTCATGAACATCTGTTTTCTTTTGCTCCCATTTTTCTTCCGGTATTACAAGATC
>OLWA01000838.1_pt1 | contig 35780 bp, 33 predicted proteins | sample 1673251 | NCBI WGS metagenome assembly OLWA01 (sample SAMEA3178937, study PRJEB25190) | human gut metagenome | biome: human gut; feature: human-associated habitat; material: faeces | place: Austria | collected 2013 | reverse complement strand
CCCTGTTAGTGCTGACAGTATTCTTTTTATCGAGCATTCTGCGTATTTTTTTAGCAATGCACATAGCTTCATCAGTAACCGCTGTTGTTTTATCTGACTTATCAATAAGCATGATTGTCGTATTACGCTTTGCATCACAAAAATCTGCACCTTTTACAAGAAATTCATCTTCATTATAATCTATGTCACCGCATGTGGCAGACATTATATTTTCAAAGATATAGTTTACAAAGTTTATGACTTCACTGCTGCTTCGGAAATTTTTATTCAGCTTTATATAAGAATTTTTCAGTACATCTTTTTTGTATGGAACAGATATATTGACAGCATTGATAAAATTATCCGGATTGGCAAGTCTGAAACGGTAGATTGATTGTTTCACATCTCCCACAAAAAACAGGTTATTACCATATTTATCATAAGAACCGTTTCTGGAAAGGAGTCTGAAAATCATGTCCTGACGATTGTTGGAATCCTGAAATTCATCAATCATAATAATCTGATAAAAATCTGATAGTTCCTCAGCAAGTCTGGTCTTTTTGATATGCCCTTCTGAATCACATTCTGCCAGAAGATTAAGTGCGATTTGTTCAGCATCATCAAAGCACACAGCATTTTTTTCTTCCTTTGCTTTCATTAGTTCAAATGAAAATTTACAAAGTATCTCTGACAAATAAGACATGATTTTTTTATGTGAGTCAATATCAGTCTCATAATTTTTAACCATATTTATTTTTGATGAAATGTCTTTTAGTGTGTCTTTTATATTTTCTCTGATATTTTTTATTGCCTGACGTTCCTGAATAGTTGAACCGTCTTTTGGCATATTTGGAAAGTTTTTAAATTTCATTCCTGAAACAAATTGTTGAAGTTCATCATATTTTTCATCTGCGTAATAATCTGTTATTTTATCAAGTAAAGTTTTATCTTCATCAAGCACAGCAAGTATTTTCTCATCAGCTATGCTTTCGGCAATGTTATATTCTGTTTCAGTCTGCCGTCTGCAATTACGGAGATTATTTGTAATGCTTTTTTTATATTCTTTCAGATAAATTCCGCTGTCATAAATGTCATCTAGTTTGGCAAGCCAGCGGTTATAAAACGGAATGGAAGATATATTTCTGTAAATATCCAGTATCATTGTGCATAATGGTTTATCATTATTTCCGCAGAAATAATCGTTCAAAAGCTTCATCATATCCGGATTGGTTTTATAGTAATTATCCATCAGGTTTTTGAGAACGGAGTCCTTTAAAACAATTTCCTCAGTTTCATCAATTATACGGAAATCAGATGATAAAGAAAGTGAACTTATATTATTCCTTATCAGATCAAAGCAAAACGAGTGAATTGTAGAGATTGATGCATTTCCAAGCATTGCGTGCTGTCTGGAAAGCCATTTATTATCCGGTGCATTTTCAATTGCTCTGGTAAGTTCCGAAGAAAGACGCTGTTTCATTTCTGCCGCCGCATCATTTGTAAACGTTACGACTATCATTTTTTCAACTGGCAGAGGATTTTCCCTGTCTGAAATTATCCTCATAAGTCTTGCAACCAGAACGGCAGTTTTACCGCTTCCTGCGGCAGCCGATACAATGACGGAACGATTTTCTGCATCAATGGCATTTTGCTGTTCACTTGTCCATTTGTTCATATGAGTTCTCTCCTTTATTCATACAAAATCCGGTCAGATTCAAAAAGAACCCGACCGGAAAATTTATTGTGTAATCAATATTCTTTTCAGTTCTATCCAGTCAAAAATATTTATGCATTCATCGTTATTTATTTCAGCTTTCAAATCATAATCCGTTATTGCAGTTACTCCGAGAAGTTTCTTTTGCAGTAATACCAGGTCAGACACATCTATTCTGCTGTCAGCATTGAAATCACCTTTAAGCACAGCCGGAACAGTTTCAGTTGTAGTAATTGATGTCATTAGTGTGGTAACTGCTGAACCTGTTGTAGTTATAGTTGTTTCATGAGCAGCTATACTTGTTGTAAGTGTAGTCGATGTATTTGTCACTGTGGAAGTAACAGCTGTATTAGTTACCTGTGGTGTATCTGTCTGATATATATAATCCGTTTCGCTTAAAACCGGATATGTAAATGCTGTGGAAATGTACTGGGTATCCGGAGTATGATTACTCAGAAAACTATCTGAACCTTTGAGAAAATACTGATATTTTATCGGGTTGAAATCATTGTCCAGATCGTCCCATGTACAATCAAGAGCATACCATTTTCCGTCTTCCATCTGAATATAATTCCACATATGAGCAAAATTAGTTTCCAGATTTATATTTCCGACAACAACGATACATGGTATGTTTTCTTTATCACAAAGAATTTTAACCGCTTTGGAATATCCCTCGCAAACAACGGAATAAGGCTCTATGAAAATGCCAAGAGCCGTATCATGATAAGGTGCAGACAGGTCGTAAGTTACTTTTTGTGCAATATAATCATGAATATACTTGATTTTGCTGTAACGGTCATTTCCCTGAACCTCAAAATTCTCAACTGCATTTGTATATGTATCCTGAAACTCTTTTGCTGTTGAAACATCAGTATATTCACTCTTGACAGCACCCTTAATTTTCAGTGAAGATATTTTCATGGTGTATGTACCTTTTCTGAAATTGTAACTTGTTCTTACATTTCCAAGTGAAACATTGATTTTGCTGGAATCAAGCCAGAATAATTCAGGATAATCATAATCAAGTGCTATTTCACCATCTCTGATGTTTGAAAGTATAAGCGTCCAGAATTCTGTTTTCTTATCATCGTCCCATGAGGAAATGTTGGTACTTGATGTATCATATTCCACTGGAACAGGTAATGTAATATAAAATTCTTCTGTTGTAGGTTCAAGCCATACTTTCATTGCATCATATGCAGCTTTGTTATTTTCATCAAGCTGTTCATAATAGTTAAATGTTCCCTCATTGTAAAGATACTGCACTCCTGACGATAAACCTGATGTCCATTTAAAATCATCAGCATCAAAGCAGATTGATTCATCAATGGTTTCATTTTCTGCCGTAAGTTCAGATGCTGCAGCATCAAGTACGGAAATAAATAAATTGTTACTGCCAGTCCCCATGGAAAAGAACCCGAATGTCAGAATGGCAAGCATACTGGCGGTAAATTTTTTTACTGAAAATTTTATATCACGTTTCATGATATAAAGCCTCCTTCCAGATTATTTACCCTTATCCCCGTTTATATATCTTTTAACATATTATATAATGTTTTTGATGAAATGTCAAGAACATCTGTAAAATCAGCACATAAAATACTGATTATATTCCCATTTTTCTTTTAATAAGTCTGATATCTGTACCTACAAATTCAAGACTTGTATAGACTGTAAACAATCTAGAACATATACGTTCTCCATATCTTTCAAGCATTTCTTCATAATTCAGATTGGTACTTATAATGGTAGGCAGACCTTTGTTCAGACGTGTATTTATGATATTATATATCGTTGAAATGTAAAATGACTTGTCAAATTCAGTGCCAAAATCATCGAGTATAAGCAGGTCAGATGAAATCAATGCTCCGAGAGTATCATTGTCGCCGGAATCCTTGCCGAAGTATTCCTTTTCAATCTGGTGAAGGTAATTGAGTGATGAATCATAGAGAACATTATATCCCTTCTGGAGCACTTCATTTGCTATGGAAAGTGAAAGATGTGTCTTTCCCAACCCTGTTCTTCCGAACATCAGAATATTATCACTTTCAAGACTGAATGTATCAGAATAACGTTTGCAATATCCATAAATTTTCTGCATAATATCACGGTATTTTGCAGTTGTTTCAGGAGAATTTCCCTGGTAATAATCCAGCCTGAAACTTTCAAAATTACAAAGTTTTATCTGTGAATTCTTGTTCATTTCTTTTGCGGTAATATTAGCTATAAGTTTTTTAAGACATTCGCACCGGTCGTGGTTTACAAATCCGGTATCAAAACATTTGCTGCACCTGTATTTGACCTTCAGATAATCTTCCGGATAACCATTAGCTGTCAGAAGTTTTTTGACAATCTCCTGAGCCTGAATATTCTTTCTTTTTAAATCCTCAATTTTTTCAGAAACATTATCTCCGCTTTTAATTACTTCTATAAGTTCCATACCTGTTCTGGCGAGCTGATTGTTTATTTCCCCTATCTCCGGAATCTTTTTGCTGATTTCTTCAAAATGCATATTGTTTTCCGCATTAGATAGGTTACGCCTGTGATTTATTTCTTCCAGAGCCATATTTAAAATCATTTTACTGTTCATTTTTATTTATCTCCAAAATTATTAACGAGTGATTTAATGTCATTCAAATCAAATGAATAATTTTTTTCATCAGTTTTTGATTCTGTTTTTTCTGTTGTAAACTTTTTAGCATTGCTTTCAACAAGACTTTTTGTAATAAGTCCCTCCTGATACCAATTATTGAGGATTTTATTTATGTACGGAAAATTCAGTTTTTCAATGGTTTCAACTGTTCTTTCATATGCATACTGAATAAGTTCCATACTGTAATTTTTTTCTTTCCATTTATCAATATATTCCTGCTGTTTTGAAGTCGGCTTCCTGTTCATTCCGAAAGCTTTCATTATCTGACGGTTATAACTGCTGTATTCCTCAAGACGTTTTACCTCTTCCTGTGCTGCTTCAAGTGTATTAATTTCACGTTCATTCCAGTCGGCAGCTATGGTTTCTATGTATCGTATATTGCCTTTGTCAACGGAAATACAGTATGCCGTAAGCATAAGAATAACATCAGTACTGAGTCCGAGGTAATCATGAATCCATATAAAAATTCTCTGTTCCGTATGATTCAGCGGTCTTCCAAAAGATTCTTCTGCCATCTGGAACAGACATTTTATTTCTTCGGATTTTTCTACACGTTCAGCAATTTCCGATGGGTTCATATTTACGCTCTGGGTTCGTGCATGAGATTTTTTAGACTTGACCTGAGTCTTTACATCAGGTACAGGTGTTTTTCCTGTACCAGCTTTCTCAGCAGTCTGTGTATCAGGCTTTGTTTTTGAAAATATATTAGCGTTTTCCCAGAAAATAAATGCTTCATCAACCTGTGCGGTAGTAATATTCAGTGCTGAGGCGATGCTTTGTGCAGTATGTTCCTGTTCACTGAACCTCAGCATGTACAGAAGAACTTTCAGTGATGCTTCATTGGCAAGTTTTATATAATTGTCAACTATGCTTTTTGGCACAGCAAATATCGAGCTGATACATCCCGTATTTAAAAAATACTCCATTCAAAGTCCCCCTGCTTAAATTTTCTGTGCTTTCCGCAGTTCTTCTTCTGCACTTTTCAATATTAGTTCACTCGGATTTTCACCGCCCATAATACGGGCAATTTCATTTACTCTTCCACTGAAATCAAGTTCAGTTACACTGGTTACGGTTTTATCACCAACCGTATTTTTTTCAATCAGCAAATGGTTATCTGCCATAACTGCCAGCTGTGACAGATGTGTAACACAAAGCACCTGTCTGTTCTTGCTTATCTGTCTTATCTTTATTCCTATTTTCTGTGCGGCACGTCCGCTTACGCCGGTATCAATTTCATCAAAAATCATAGTCGGTATAGAATCCTTATCCGCAATTACACTTTTTAAAGCGAGCATTATTCTTGAAAGTTCACCGCCAGACGCAATTTTTGAAATCGGTTTAGGTGTTTCACCCTTATTCGCCGAAATCAGAAATTCAATGGTATCCATACCGTTTATCGTAAGCTTTCCTGTTTCGTGCTTCACATCAAGAATTACATTCGGCATATCAAGAAAACGCAGTTCTTCCGTAACCTTTCTGATGAAAATTTCCGCAGTTTTTTTTCTGTGTGCAGAAATTTTTTTTGCCTTGTCTGTAACCTGATGGAGAACAGCATCCTTTTCGCCGATTATCTTCTGTATATCTTCATCAGAGTATTCTGTTTCAGAAAGCTCCCTGACACTTTCATTATACATCTCAAGCAATTCTTTGTACTCACAGTTATATTTCCTTTGCAGACTGTTCAGCGAATTATATTTGGAAATGACATAGTCAAAACGTTCCTGGTCAATATCAAGTCCGTCAGCTATACCTGAAAGTTCATCAGAAATATCCTGGATTTCAATTTTTGCAGCAGAAAGCCTGTCATAAAGTACCGATATTTCACTTGAATACTCACTGATTCCGGAAAGTTCATCTTCACATTTTGAAAGTATATCAAGTGCATTTTCTTCACTTTCATCATTGAGTATATATCTTACCGTCTGGAGGGATTTTACAATCCTGTCTATATTCTGAATCTGTCTGTATTCATTTTCAAGTTCAGCATACTGTTCTGCTGTAATATCAGCTTCCTTCAAATCAGCTATGCGTGTTTTCAAAACTATGATTCTGTCACGCTTTTCTAGCTTCTGCTTTTTGAAATTTTCCAGCTTTTTTGCAAGTGACTGAAGCTTCTTAAAATCATTTTTATAATCAGCAATCATTTCTTCGGTTTCACCAAAACTGTCAATCACATTTATATGCTTTTCAGGTGCAAGAAGTATCTGGTTATCATGTTGTCCATGTATTGTAACAAGAAGTTCGCCAATTTCCCTTAAAACCGAAACAGATGCTGTTTTAAAGTTTATTCTTGCAACGCTTCCTCCATCTGAACTTATTTCCCTTGTAACGGTAATTTCGTTGTTGTCATGGGAAATTCCAAGCTCATCAAGTCTTGCAGTAACCTCACAGTCAAGATTTGTAAATAAAGCAGTAATTACAGCTTTTTTGCAGCCGGTACGGACAATATCCTTTGTGGTTCTCTGCCCCAGAACAGCATTTATACCATTGATAAGAATTGATTTTCCGGCACCTGTTTCACCTGTAAATACGTTAAAATTGTCAGAAAAAGGGATAATCGCTTTTTCAATAACCGCAAGATTTTCAATATACAGTTCTTTAAGCATTTTTTACCCCCAGATAAGTTCCTTGAAAGCTTTTACAAGTTTTTTAGCATCATACTCAGTTCTCATAACGGCAAATATTGTATCATCTCCGGCAATCGTACCGACTATATTGCTGTAATTCATCGAATCCAGCGCTGCACAGGCTGCCTGTGCCATTCCGTTATGACATTTTATAACCACAATGTTTATTGCATAATCAATACTTGTAACGATATCCACAAAAATGTTTTGTTTTGACTTTCCAGCCATAGGTTCAATATACTTGTACACACCATTCTCGCCTGATTTCTTTATAAGACCCAGTTCCTTTATATCTCTTGAAACTGTCGCCTGTGTGACGTTAAATCCATATTCGCAAAGCAGGCTTTGAAGCATTTCCTGTGTTTCCACATCATGTTCTTTTATTATTTCCAGTATTTTATATTGACGTTTGTTTTTCATTTTTCTTACTCTGAAACACTCAGAGCCTCCTTTCTGATTATTTTATCGGGTGCATAAATTTTTTATTCAGTGAATTATAGAATGAATCTTCTGTCATGGTCACAAGTGAAACAGTATGTTCAGACCTTGTAACCTCTACGCTTGAACCGACAGAAAGCTTTATTGCCTCTCCACCGTCAACACTGATAAATATTTCAGGATTTCTTCTCAATGTATTTTCAAAACGGATTTTTTTCTCCGGTGAAAATATCATAGGACGTGTAAAAAGAGAATGCGGACAAATAAGCGTCATTTCAATACATTCCATTTCTGGTTCTATTATAGGACCTCCCGCTGAAAGTGAATATGCAGTTGAACCGGTAGGAGTACTGAATACTGCACCATCTGCCCGATATGAACCAATAATATTTCCGTCAGCATATATATTAAAATCACAGATGCTTGAATATGCAGCTGAAACTGAAACGTCATTAAGTGCGGTAAGCTCATAGATACTTCCGCCGCTGTCAATTCTTACGTCCATCATCATTCTTTTGCTTATTCTGTATTTCCCCGACTGTATCTCGGAAATATTGTCAAGCTGGTCGTATTCAAGAGCAGACATAAAGCCAAGCCGTCCCGTATTTATACCAAGTAGTCTGGTATCGGCATCAATAATGTGTTTGGCACATTTTAAAATTGTACCATCACCGCCGATAGCGATTGCAAAATCTGATTTACAGGCAAATTCATCAAACAAACCATAGTGTACGAAATCCTTGTCCATAAATTCTTTTTTATAGCTGTTGTCTATATAGACTTCTATCCCTGCCTTATTCAGTATATCACAGAGATTTCTTGCACACTCAAGGGCATTGTTTTTCTGAAAATTCGGGAATATTGCTGCTTTCATTACTTTCCTCCGTTTTTTAAACCGACAAAAGCGTCCTTAACCGTTGCTTTTATATTGAATTCATTTTCCTCAGAATCTTTTGAAAGCATCAAAAGGTATTCTATATTACCCTTTCCGCCTTTTATTGGTGAATAATCAAGGGCATAAATTCCAAAACCCAGCAGTTCAGAAAAATTTATTATATCTTCCAGAACTTCCGCATGAACAGTTGGTGACTTTACTATCCCATGCTTACCTATATTGCTTTTTCCTGCTTCAAACTGTGGCTTTACAAGAACAGCAGCCATTTTACCGTCGTTCAGCAGTTCATAAACCTTTGGAAGGACAAGCTTCAGCGAAATAAATGATACATCAACGGAAACAAAATCCATTTTACCGATAATACTATCATTTGCAACGTTTCTTATATCGGTTTTTTCCATATTGCAGACACGTCTGTCCTCTCTAAGTGACTGTGCAAGCTGGTCTGAACCGACATCAACAGCATAAACATATTCAGCTCCATTCTGGAGCATACAGTCTGTAAATCCACCTGTGGACGCACCAATATCCATGCATATCATTTTATCAAAAACAAGGTTATGCTTTAAAACAAGTTTTTCGAGTTTGAGTCCGCCTCTGCCGACATATTTAATATCTTCACCGTTTATTTTAATAATGTCATTTTCATCAACATTAAAAGACGGCTTCAGACAGACCTTTGAGTTTACCAGTACTTTTCCTTCAGTAACAGCATTTTTCGCTCTCTGACGGCTTTGAAAAAGTTTTCTGTTTACAAGTTCCGAATCAAGTCTCATTATTATATCCTAACAATTGTTTTACATAATTATACATAGAATCACAGTCCAGACCATATCTGGACAAGATGCTTTTAACAGTTGCCTGCTTGACAAAGCCCTCTATACCTCTGAGAACATACTTTCCCGAAAATCCGGAAAGTTCCAGTTTATTACCGAAGATTTCAGCAATTCCACCGTGAATACTGCCCTCTTCAAAAAATATGATATGCTTGTATTTCTCTGATTTTTCAATAATTTCGTCAGCTATCGGAAATATTTTTGTCAGTTTGAGAATATCACACTTTATCCCCTCTTTATTCAGCAGGATATATGCCTTGAACAGGTCATCGTATATTCTGCCATACGATACAAGAAGTATTTTGGCATCATCATTTTCAGCCAGAGTATATTTTGTATTCAGACTGCTTTTATCAAAACTCGAACAGTCATTTCCCCTCGGATATCTTACACAGGCAAGCCCGTCACACTCATACAGTGCTTCATTAAGGCAGAGTTTAAGTTCTTCATAGCATGACGGCGAATAGATAACTGCTCCCGGAATATCCGTCAGCAGAGGAACATCAAAGATTCCCTGATGTGTTTCGCCGTCTTCACCGACAATACCAGCACGGTCAATTCCGAGTACAACGTGATTCTTTCCTATTGAAACATCATGTATCAGCTGGTCAACGCCACGCTGCAAGAATGATGAATACACAGCAAAAACAGGAAGTTTGCCCATTGCGGCCAGTCCCGCACAGAATGTGACAGCGTGCTGTTCAGCAATTCCCACATCAAAAAAGCGTTCTTTTATATGGCTTGAAAAATACTGAAGACCTGTTCCGTATTTCATTGCCGCTGTAACTGTACATATCCTTTTATCTTCAAGTCCGAGGCGCAGAAGCTCTTTTCCGAAAACGGTTGAATAGCAGTCATCGGAAGATACTTCCGGATTACCTGTCATAATATCAAATTTGGATATTCCATGAAATTCTCCCGGATTTTTTTCCGCAGGCTTATAGCCCTTACCTTTTATTGTATTTACATGAACCACAACCGGTTTATGATAGCTTCGGGCAGTTTTCAGCACCTCTTCAAGTTCTTCAAGATTGTGACCGTCAACAGGGCCAAGATATATAAATCCCAGATCCTCAAAAATGGTGGTATTACTGCTCTGACGGTAAACTGTGCTTTTCACAGTATCCTTCGAGGTCTTTAGAACTTTTATCATAGGCTTGCCCACAACAGGGGTTTTTGCAAGAACTCTTTCAACCGACTGTTTTGTCTTTACATATCCCTGTTTGTTTCGTATGCTCAGAAGATATTTTGCAAGTGCACCGACATTTTTGGATATTGACATATCGTTGTGATTTACAATAACAATGAGGTTTGTATTGGATTTCCCAGCATTATTCAGTCCTTCATACACCATACCGCCCGTAAGAGCACCGTCACCGGTAACAGCTATTGCATAATTGTCTTTGCCATCAAGCTTCATAGCCTGAGCCATTGCATAAGCGACTGAAATAGAAGTACTGCTGTGTCCGCTTATAAAAGCGTCATGAGCGGATTCTTCCGGTTTTGTAAATCCGGATATTCCATTTTCCTTTCTGAGTGTAGAAAATCTGTCAAGACGACCTGTAAGCAGCTTATGAGTATATGACTGATGCCCCACATCCCATACTATTTTATCCTCAGGTGAATCAAAAACCCTGTGTATAGCCATTGTCAGTTCAACAGCACCAAGATTAGATGCAAGATGACCACCGTTTCTGGAAACAGTTTCAATAAGTATCTGTCTTATCTGCGAGCATAATTCCTCACACTGGCTTATAGTCAATTTTTTCAAATCCCCCGGCAGGTCAAGTGCATTAAGCATTATATTACCGGTTTCATCATTTTTTTTATTCATATCTGTACTTAATTATAGGAACATACAGTCAATATTGTGCTGTACATCCCGAAAGCTCCTTTACAATATACAAATTAATAGTTTCTGTTTAACATATATTCTGTAAGTTCTTTAAGAAACTCATTATTGTCAAATTTGTCCAGTATATCCATTGCCTGTTTTGTATATTTTTCAGCCTCTTCCCTTGCCTTTTCTATACCAAATATGGTAACGAATGTTGTCTTGTTTTCTTCAGCGTCACTTCCGACAGGCTTTCCGAGCAGCTGTTCGTTTCCAGTAACATCAAGAATATCATCAATTACTTGAAATGCCATTCCAAGACATTCTGCATATTTTTCCGCATATTTTATCTTTTCATCGTCTGCTCCGGCGGCTATACAACCCATAACGCACGACGTTTTAATAAGCTTTCCTGTTTTGAGCAAATACATCGTATGAAGATTTTCCTCATCGACCACATTTCTTTTTTCATTTTCAATATCTATTATCTGTCCGCCGATCATTCCCTCCGCACCGGATGAATTGGCAAGTTCAGCAATAATTCTGATTTTGGCTGTATCTGAAAGCTCCGCAGATTTTGCAATTATTTCAAATGGACGGATTGCAAGTGCATCTCCGGCAAGAACCGCAGTCGCTTCATCAAACTGTTTGTGGCAGGAAGGCTTTCCTCGTCTGAAATCGTCATCGTCCATGCATGGAAGGTCATCGTGGATAAGTGAAAATGTATGTATCATCTCGATCGCCGCAGCAGGTGCTGCTGCCTTTTTATAATCCCCTCCGCACATATTGCAGAAAGCAAGTACAAGCACCGGACGGATTCTTTTGCCACCTGCTTCAAGAGAATAATCCATAGCTTTTGCAACATTATCCTGAAGTCCCGTTTTACCTGTAAGGCTGTATTTTTCCAGTTCGTTTTCGATAAAGCGGACATAACCGGCAAAGGTCTTTTTTGCAGTATCGTTCATAAAAATATTCTCCTTTTAATGTATCAGCATTTTGTAATTTTAAGTTTTGCGGATTCAAGTTCTTTTTTGCATTCAGCTGAAATTTTCAGTCCTTTTTCATAAAGTTCAACTGATTTTTCAAGAGGCAGATTACCGTTTTCAAGGTTTTCCACTATCTCAGCCAGCTGTGCCAGATTTTCTTCAAATGACATTTTATTTACCCTCCAAAGAAATAATTTTAGCTGTTGCTTTTCCGTCCGACAGCCTGATTGTAACATTATCGTTTTCTGTCAGTTCCGAAGTTCTGTTTACTATCCTGTCGTTTCTGTACACCAGAGAATATCCCCTCATAAGCACGCTGACAGGACTCATAGCTTCCAGTTTGCTTACCGAGGAAATAAACTTATTTTCCTTTTCGGAAATAATTTTCTCATAAGCCTTGTCAAGTCTTTTAGTAAGTTCTCCGTATTTTAAAATGCTCTTTTCAATTTTCTGGTCAGGAGAAAACCTGAGAAGTCTTTCATTTGTTTTTTCAAGCTGAGCATTCAGGTTATTCAGACAGGTTTCTATAAGTCCTTTAAGCTTTTCCTCGTAATATTTAATATTTCCATAAATCTGTTCTGCCGACAGTGAAACCATTTCTGCTGCCGCAGATGGTGTAGGTGCTCTCAGGTCAGCTACAAGGTCAGCAATTGTAACATCTGTTTCATGTCCGACAGCGGAAATTACAGGTACACTTGAATTGTATATGGCATATGCAACCTTTTCAGTATTGAATGCAGAAAGGTCTTCCAGAGAGCCGCCGCCCCTTGCAAGGATAATAACATCACAGTCAGCTTTCGCAGCATTCATCATAGAACGACTTATCGAATCGGCAGCATCAGTCCCCTGTACCAGCGTATTGAAAACCATAAGTTCACATACAGGATATCTTCTTGACAGAACGTTTAAGAAGTTACCGCACCGATTTTTTTTGGAAGCTGTGGAACCGGTCTTTTGGCGGACTCGTCAAAGATACCCTCTTTGCGGAGTTTTTCACGAAGCTGCTGATTGGCAATATATACAGAACCGACACCATCCGGAATTATATCAGTTACATATATCTGATACACTCCATCACGTTCAAATACAGAGATACTTCCCATTGCAATCACATTCATTCCGTCCTGAGGCATAAACTTAACTTTCTGAGCATTGCTTCTGAACATTACAGCCTTGATGGCACTTTCATTATCTTTAAGAGTAAAATAAAAATGTCCGGAACGATGTGCAGTAAAATTAGAGATTTCTCCCCTTATCATCACTCCACAGAGTTTTTTGTCCTCTTTCAGCTTAAATGATATGTATCGGTTTATTTGACTAACAGATAAAATCAGCATTTTTAATGATTCCTTTTATATTTTTCAGCGGCTATCAGCGCAACACCTGCGGCATTGTCACTTGAAAACTCAGGTCTTGCAAACTGACCTCCGAATTCTTCTGATATTTTATCAGCAATTATTCTGCATGACATAACACCGCCTGCATATATAAGCGGCAGATTTCCATATTTCTTTATAACCGCCTTTGTAATATCCCTTACAGCACTGTAAACAGATGCTATACAAAAACCTGCAACATCTTCTTTTGCTTCACCTGATTCAAACATTCTGCGGCACTGATTTTCAATTCCCGACAGACAACAGCCTGTACCTTTCACAGCTGTTTTTATTTTAAAACTTTTATGTGATTGCAAAGCAAGTTTTTCAAGTTCTTTTCCACATGGAAAATCAAGTCCTAACATAACACCTGTCCTGTCAATAACTTGTCCTGCATTAAGGTCGAGCGTTCCGCCGATATGTTCGGCAGATATTATTTCATCAGTACCAGGTCTGCAAAGCAACACGTCAGTTGTTCCGCCACTTACATGAAACGAAATAAACTGTTCAGCAAACAAATCCGTTCTGCCGCATGAATACAATGCAGCGGCAATATGCCCTATCTGATGAGCGGTATAATAGATATCGCATTTATAAGCGGCTGAAAGAAGCTCTCCTGCCATTTTCCCAGGGAGAAAGCACGGCATATACGAGCCTTCAATGTTTCTTGGTCTTGATGATACACAGACCGCCTTGATTTTGCCCGTATTTCTGACAATATCCGATGCAACTTCCGTCAGCTGACTGACATGATGGAACACAGCATCGCTTTGGCGGAGTCCGCACTCACCAGCCTTTACAGGCAAAAGTTTTTTATTCTGAATAATTTTTCCGGTTTCATCGTTATATACTGCGGAAGATGTAGTGTAATTGCTGGTATCAATTCCCAGAAACTCAGACATTTGCAGGTGTCTCCTCGTTTGACAGGCTTTTTGCAAATGAACTTAAAACACCGTTTACAAAGCTTGTATCTTCCTTATAGGCATATTTTTCAGACAAAAGCACAGCTTCGCTTATAGCAGCATTTGTCGGTGTCATGTCATCATAAAGTATTTCATATACAGCTATACGCAAAACAGCAACATTTATTTTTGAAATTCTTGATATGCTTCTTGTCTTGCTGAATGCGGATATTTTTTCGTCCAGCTCCTCAGCGTGTTCTACAACACCGTCCACAAGCTTTTTAACTTCATCATTAACTGTTACTTTATCTGATTCTTCAGCTTCTTCATATAATGTATTTATCGGGTCATCACGCAGCAGATTTTCAAAAACCAGTATAAATGCGTTATCTCTTATTTCTCTTCTTGTCATATAATGCCTCCGTTTTTGCAGTCCGATTTTATAGCAAAAATAATTAAACAGAGCTGACGGAAAAACAAATTTCCGTCAGACTGTACTTTCCATATATACATTATACCACAAATTTCAGAATAAACAACTGTTTATTTTAATAATAAACAAAATTAACTTTATTTCACCTCAAAAACTCTTATATTTTCGGCAGGAATTGTAACTTCTCCCAGTATAATATCTTTAATTGCCGCCGCTTTCGCCTTGTCAAGACCTTCAGTTTTCACAACAACTTTTGCACTTTCACCGTCAAGATATACTACACAGTCCTCTATACCCTGTGCTTTGATAAGAGTTTCTATCTCGCCCTCACTTTCAATAAGCTTTGAAACTTCAACTGCGTCCAAAGCGTTTGTAACCATTTCATCTTCTGTAATATCTCCGCCGCCCATTATAGACTGAAGTGTCTGGACAGCTTCGTCACGATTGGTCATCTTTTCAAGTCTTGCCTGTGCAAAGTAATCTTCTGCGGATTCTCCGTTTACAAATTCGCTCTCACCATAATTTTCTGCCGCAGCATCTTCGGCATTCGTATCCTCAGTACAGCTTTCCTCAGTTTCCGGTTGTAATGAAGATATATCAGCATTTGCCGAAATACTCTTCTTTTCTTTTACCGGATTATCTGTGAGAGAATAATTTACATATACAGCTACACCGAGCATAAGGGTCATACAAGTTAAAATTATCTGCTTTTTTCCGATAATGAATGATGGCTTTTTCATATTGAATTTCTCCTTAATCACTTGATTTTGTCACAAATATTCTTTGTGACGGTATATTAAAAACGGCTGATACGGCATTGTATACTCTTTCCTTTACGATACTGCTGTCCCCTCCTTCACATATAATTACAACACCGCTTATCTCAGGACTGACAATCTTTTTAAGCAATGCCTGTTTTCCGCCGCCGGAACCTATGATTACATACTGGCTTTCCTCAGAAGTGTTCTTTTCGCCTGTCTGTGTTTTGCCTTCCTGTGCGTAAACATATTCTTCAGTTGCACCGACTGTCACCATGATTTCCGATTTGCCAACTCCGTCAATGCGTTCAAGGATTCGTTTCAGCTGAATTTCCATCTGCTCTGCATAGTTGTCATAAACGCCGCTTTCTGCACTGATTTCGGGAGTTTCATCAGTTTTGCTTTTCTTCTGATTATCTGAGAATATTTCCGAAAGCATGATTATCAACATTCCGGCAAGTCCGAGTGCAATAATAAGCTTTACTCCTGCTCCATTTCTGAGCTTATTTATAATTCCACTTAATTTATTCAACCTTATTCACCTCCGTAATTTCAAGATTCTTTTTTATTACATCACAGGCTTGTTCAAATTCACTTCCCTTATAATCGATTCTATCTATACTTATGCTGCTATCCTCCGAAATATTTACATACGAAGTGATTTTTTCATATTCTATCCCATGATCTGTCAGCAAATTCCCTACATATTCATTTATTTCTTTTTCAGTTTCTTCTTTTACTGCATTTTCTGCAGTATTCTCCATATTATTGTATGCATCATAATTTTCTATATCTGCAAATGCGGGAAAATCAAAGCTAAAATCACATCTTAGTGCGGCGGAAACAATCCCTGTTATAAACACAAGCGAAAATAGCATTTTAAGCTGCCGGCTGAATTTATCCCCCGGCTTTATGGAATCTGCTATGGTGATAACTATACTCAGGAAACAGGCTGACAGTATGATTTTTTTCATAAGTTCCATTTTAAAATCCGCCTTTCAGTTTATATTCGTACAGACTGACATAATTATAGCTGTTGAGATAATAAACATAAGTGTAAAGCATATCACGATACCAAGTGCAGCAGAAAGTACAGAATTTATATTTCTGAACAGACTGACAAGCTTTTTTGTCCCAAATATTTCAGCAGACGCACCAAGAACGGAAAAGGATATTTTATAGATGAACAGCAGTATCAGGGACGGCAGAAGCATTACGGAAAGTGCTACTATACCGATACCACCGACACCATTTTTAAGAAGTATAAGACTTCCCCTTACTGTTGCATATGCGTCAGATGCTGCTCCGCCAACTACCGGAACACTGTTTGATATGACATATTTTGCCGCCTTTACGGAAAGTGTATCAGCTGATGTTCCGAAAATGCTCTGAATGGAAAGAAGTCCTGTAAAAATCGTCATCACAAGACCCAGTCCCCATGTTACAGCTTTGCGGATAACCGTAATCATTCCGCTGAGTGAAATGCTGTCACACGCCGCATCAACTATTGCAAGGCATATACACATACTGAGAACAGGCATGAAGATATTTCCGGCTGTTTGTATTGCAATATCCGAAAAGCCAAGCACAAGCAGATTGTATCCCGAAGCTGATGTGATATGTCCTCCTGCGGCGGCTACACCCGAAAATACAGGCACAAATCCGAGCATGAATTCAGAACCTTTTGCAAGAGCCTGTGACACTATATCAAGACATGAACAGAGCGGTACTGAAAGCACTGCAACGCAGACGAGAACACATACCAGTTCAAATATTTTCCCTGTTTCCCTGCTTTTAATGGTTCCACCCGTACTGTCAATGAGTGCGGCAAGTATAATAACAATAAACAGTGAACTGAAAAGTTTAAGCGGTGCTGATATATTGCTTTCAGCTATATCCTTTACTATGTTCCATATTTTAGAAGGAGTAAGTGAAAGAATGCTCTCAGGATTTTCAAAGCTTATTCCATATTCATCAAGCACATCTCCTGCGGAAAGGTTTCCTGCTCCGCTTGCAGCATAAAGTTCGTCCGTATTATATTCTTCCGCACTTACGGGAATACAGCAGACGAAAAACATCAGCACAATAAAAATTATCTTTTTCATTCCATAATCACCATTATAACATCTGCCAGCTTATTAAAGAGTGGGAACGCCAGAACAATCAGCTGTATTTTTCCTATAATCTCAACCACAGAAGCAATTGCTGTTTCATTGCAGTCACGGCATATATCCGACGCAAACTGTGTAAGATAGCATATCCCGAGGGCTTTGAAAAGTATCGTTACATATATACTGTCAACCTGCGAATTACTGCAAAGCTCATCAATTTTCGATATTATTTCCGGAACGTCAGCCATTGCGGCAATGAAAACAAATGTGCATACTCCTATCACGAGAAGCATTGACTGTTCCTTTGAATGCTTTTCAGTTATCTTGCAGATAAGCGATGCACAAATGCACAGTCCGCAGACAGAAACTATTCCCGTTACCATAAGCCGAATACCGACTTGACAGTATCGAACAGGTCACTGATACTGCTGATAATCATCATGAGAACAACTATCAATCCTGCAAGGGTTGTCATCATTGCCTGTTCTTCCCTCTCGGCACGCTTTAAAACAAGATTCAGAACAGCTACGATAATACCTATACCGGCAATTTTAAAAATCAGATCCACATCCATATTTTATTTCTCCTAAATAATTAGAATTCCTATCATTGCACCAAACATGATACCAAGGGAACGATACATTTTTCCTTTTACCCGATACTTCTCACTTTCCTGTTCAATCATATCATCAAGTCTTGCCTTATATATGTCAATTGTTGAAAGCTGTCCCTCTGCATCTGTTGTGCCAAGACTTTCGCCGAGTTCCAGAAAAAGCTTTCTTTCACTTTCAGTAAGGTTTCTGTCCCCTAATACGGATTCTTCCCAGGCTTTCGGGAAACAGGTCTGTTCTGCTTTACTGACAAGCAATCGGACAAAACTGATTTCGCTGTATGTATCAGAACGGTTCAGCTCATCTGCAATTTCTCTGAGAGTAAGTGAGCTGAATCTTATCATGACTGAAATTTCCTCAAGCATTTTACGTTCTTTTTCAAGACGGTTTCTTGTGCATTTTATCCTGTCTGACATGGCAAGTCCTGATGCGGAAGATGCGGCAAAAATGCACAGTATTCCTATAAATTTTATCATTTCAATTTCCTCAGCATATTTTTCTGACAAGCATTATTTCTCCGATATGCGTACCCGAACCGAGCAGTACATAATACTGGAAAATACCTGTAGCGATAAGCTCGGACATATGCCTGTTTGACTTTATTTCCTCAATGGAATTTCCATGTGCTGTTGCAATAAATCTGACTCCTGAACTGACAGCGTTCATTATGGCTTTGCAGTCTCCTCTTCCGCCTATTTCATCGCATACTATAATATCTGGTGACATGACTCTTACGGCTGTTGTTATCCCCGATTCTTTAGGATAGCTGTCAAAAACATCTGTCATTATTCCGATGTCATTCTGGGGTTGTCCATGATACACAGCACCAATTTCGCTTCGCTCATCAATAACGGATACTTTAAAACGATTTCCAAGCGTGCGGCAGATGTCTTTGAGCACAGTTGTTTTTCCACTCAAGGGTGGCCCTATGACAAGCAGTCCGACAGGCTTGTCTGAAAAAAGTCTATCGCATATTTTCTTTCCGCATCCGTTAACCTGTCCTGATATTCTGAAATTCAGACCGCTTATATATTTCAGCGTGTCTACATTATTATCTGTTGAAACGGCTGTTCCGCATATCCCCACACGATTTCCGCCTTCTATGGTTATATACCCGTCCGATATCTGCCTTTGGTAGCTGTGAACCGAGTAATCACAAACGGCTCTGAATGCTCCGTTTATATCAGATGCATCTGCCATTACTGCGTTGTGCGGATTTTCAGTAAATCTTCCACCGTAGCTAAGAAAGAAGTTCCTCCCCGACATGGAAATTATTACCGGACGGTTTATCCTCAGCCTTATTTCGTTTATCATTCCAGCAGATTCAGCAGGGAGATTTTTAAGTTCAGTTGCAATTCTGTCCGGAATGTAGGATATAACTTTTCTGAAATTTTTCTCATTTGTCATTTGTTTCACTTCCTTAATAGATGATATGTTCACATCATAAATTTTAGAACAAAAAAGGACAGGAGCGTATATAACTCCTGTCCTGTGACAAATTATATTTGATTTTATTTTATGCCTGCGGTCCGAGGCTTGATTTGTCTGTGATTCCTAGAACAACGTTGATTATCATAGATGAATCTGTAAGGTCAATTCTGTCTGAACCGTCCTCGTTGTAATCACAGTTGCAGTTTGCCTGTTTTATGGATTTCTCGCTTTCAAGCGGATATTCCGTCGTACTCAGAATATACTTGTTTATCATTACAATATCGGTTGCACCGATTACATCGTCAAGGTCAACATCACCGTACATAAGATCTGACGGATCAATTGTTTCACCAGTAGGCTTTTCAGTTGTAGCAGATGTTACCTTTGTTGTGACAACTGTTGTGGTAGTTGTCTTTGATGTTGTTGCGGCTGTTGAAGCTGTTGTCTTTGCCGGTTCAACAGAACCGTCAGCATCGAGGTTGCTTCCCTCTGTCTTGTCATAATTTGCATAATAGTCAGAAACTGTGATACCAGTATTATTTATGCCAAGCGGATTCTTATGGTCAAGACCGATGAACTTTCCTGACTCGTTTGTCTGCCAGAGTGCCTTTTCAAGAAGTGCATACTTTTCTTCGTCCCATTCAATAGTAGAACCTGTCTGAGGGCTGAAGGCAAATGATGTCCAAAGACCGCCTGTATCACCTGAGTTTGTATTCAGACACCAGAATGTATGGTTTATATGATTATCTATCATGTAATCTCTCAGAAGTTCAAGCCATTTCTGGTTACGTCCTGCGTCCATAAATCCGCCCCATTCGCCCATAAGAAGCGGAGCAATATCCTGATCATTTATATATGCCCATGTATCATACCAGTAATCTTTCAAAAGTGAATCTGTTGTAAAATCGCCCTGGAACCATGTCTGTTCATAAACAGCCGGGCCATAGTCATGAGGAGAATAAACTATCTGACTGTTTCTGCTTTCCGAACCCAGGTTGATAGGATAATCCTTGACACCTCTGAGGTTTCCGCCCCACCATGCCGGATAATACGGAGGATTTGTTTTAGAATCAGGCTGCCCCCAGACAAAGCTGTCGTTTCTTACTGACTGCTCAACACCCTCAACGAGAATGAGTGCATTAGGATTTACATCAAGAATCGCATTGGCACATTTTGTTGCGGCATATGCCCAGTTGTTTTCATCTGTTGAACCATCCCATTTTGCAGCGGCTGAGCCTTCCTGACCTTTCCCGTGCGGTTCGTTCTTGAGGTCATATGCAAGAAGTGTATCATCATTTTTATATTTATCTGCCAGCCATACAAGCGAATCTATCCACAAATCAGTTGTAACCATTGTTCCATCCGTTGTTTCTTTTCCATACCACAGAGGATAGTTATGACCTGAATTGTCTGTATGCGGGCTGTGAATATCAATAAATGCTTTCAGTCCGTATTTTTTACACTTGTTCATTATGACGTCGAATATTTCCATGCTGTTTTTTACGCTTCCGTCAGCATTACAGAAGTCAGCATTGATTGTATAACTCGGATCAATATTTGCCTGAATACTTGAAACTGCATTCGGCTTTCCGTTCATCCATGAAATAAGAAGTTCGGACGAAACAGGAAAACGGATAATGTTGATACCATGGTCAGCAATAGTTGAAAGAGCATCATCAACATCAACGCTCCACAGATAGTGAGGGCAAGCCTCACCACAGTTTAATCCAAACCAGTTTGCACCGGTCAGCCAGACCTGATTTCCGTCCTTGTCATAAAGACGGCTTCCGACAGCGTGAAGCCAGTCATCATTTGTGTCATCAGCGGCAGCAGACGGCGTAATACCTGTAAAAACAGATGTAACGCATGAAGCGGCAACGGTTAAAAGAGTTGCTGCAGCGATGAGCTTTCTTTTAATGTTCATACGATAAATTCCTCCTAATCATAACTTTACGGAAATATCCCATGGCGGGAACATTCCTCAAATCCTTAAAGAACATACTAATATACAAGCATATTATACACTATAAATAAAAAATTGTCAATATCTCAATTTCTTTAATTCAAACTATCCAAAAGAACTGTTGCGATGCTTTCCGTGGAAACTTCATAAGCCTCTCTGTCCTCAATAAGTATCGCAAATGCTATCGGGAAATCCTCATCATCAACAAAACCGACAAGGAGTGAATTTTCCTCTTCACCGTCCTTGACCTGAGCTGTACCGCTCTTGATACCGAGAGTATAGCCCGGAATTCTGCCTGTGTAATTCTGTCCGTTTTCAAGGAGTATCTCCTTTACGTCGGAAGCTGTTTTTGCTGAGAAAAGCTGGTCTGAATATTTTGTGGATTCAGTTTCAACCGTCCTGCCGTTTACATTTGTAACATGGTCTATAAGATGCGGCATGGTTGATTTTCCTGATTCGTTTGCAATGGCACTCTGCCACATCATCATCTGGCATGGACTTACAACAGTTTTGCCCTGTCCGATACAGCCCCACTGTGTATTGAATTCGTATTTGTCTGTAAGTTCGGTTGATGCTGTTTCACTGATTATTCCGTCAATTGAGAACTCTTTTTCCTCGGCATCGTTTACCGCAATCCCAAGATTTGTATAGCATCTTTCTATATCGTCGAGCGTCCAGTCAGGATCTTCGACAAGCTGTGCAAAAAACGGATTACAGCTGTTTGCAAAAGCTTCAGCTATGTTCTGTGTTCCGTGACCATAGGAGTTATGACAGACAATATCAAGACCTGTCTGGTTTGTATACACTCCGTTACAGGTGTAGGATTTTTCCATGAGCTTATCCATTCCCATGGTTTCAGTAGCCGAAATAAGCGTAGCAACTTTCTGGGTAGAACCCGGAATCGTCTTGTAAAACGCCTTGCAGAGAAGGCTTCCCTCCTCAAGGTCATCGTATCCTTTAAGCGGGTCAACGGACGGACGGCTTACGCAGACGAGTATCTCCCCTGTTTTGTAATTGTAGGCTATGGCACAGCCCTCCTTGTCGCCGAACGCACTGTAAACCTGTTCATTTGCCTTATGGTCAAGTGTTGAATAGATAGCGGCTTTTCCGCCCTTTCTTGTGATACCGGAAGTAAAACTGTAATTGCTGAGTCTTTCAAGATTCTTCGCAACAAGCGTATTGGTCATCTGTCCGCTTGCATCACCTATAAGGTTGCCGAAGTCCTTGAAGTATCCGTCAGGGTAATCCCCTTCCCTGGCATCATCGTCAAAGATTATATCGCCGTTTCTGTCATAGATGTATCCTAAATCTCTTGAACCGGAATTGCTGATGTAGAAGGACGCTTCCATCTGTATCTTCGCAACAAGAAGTCCGAGTCCTGTAATAAACACAAGGAGCATCAGTGTTATAAGCGTACTTCCCCTTTTTAAACTTTTCATGCTGTCCTCCTGTTCCTGGCCGGTGTTGGTCGTCTTTCAGGGACGGGGTAAACCATCGCCTGACCTGCTTTGAGAAATCCTGCCATAAGTCCGCAGGAAAGCATGGAACTTCCGCCATTTGAGATAAACGGTATTGTAACACCTGTAAACGGAATCATGTTACATGAACCGAAAATGTTAAGTGCCATCTGGGCGATAAATACCGCACACACACCGACTGTAAGCGTCGTATGGAAATATGAGCGTGGTCTGTTTATAAGAGAGGTCACGATTACAAGCATTATCATGACTACTGCAAGCAGTGCTGTGAGAAGTCCCCATTCCTCGCAGATCGAGGAGAAGACAATATCTGTGTCAGCCGCAGGAACTTTATAAAGTCTTCCGAATCCCGGACCTTTTCCAAACCAGCCGCCCTCGGCAATTGCGATAAGCGCCTGACACTGCTGCCAGCCATTTCCGGTAGGGTCGCTCCATATGTCAACATGAAGTCTGTCCTGAACGTAGGACGGAGCAAATTTCAGGGCGATTACTATTACAGCAAGTCCTGCCGCACCGATTCCTATAAGGAGCTTTTTGGAGAGTTTGGCTTTCGGGTAGCAGATTCTCATGATGAATCCGCAGGCGGCAACGGCTGCAAATGTCGGAAGGCTTCCGAGATCTCTGCACCACCACTGGAGCAGGACGATAGCACCGGTAATGCCGAAGAGAATCCAGTTGTCATATACTACCTTAATTCCGCCGATAAGTTTCTTTTTCTTCTGCTGTTCTGCGAGAGAAGTCGCAAAGACGAGTGCAAAGAAAGGCTTTAAAAATTCAGACGGCTGAATGGTTATGAAACCGAGGTCTATCCACATTCCCCTGCTTCCCGTAAAGAGTAGTATCGAAACTATCAGCACGCCGATAATACCGTAGAAAATATATTTACGTTTTTCTATCATACGATAGTCCTGAACAAGCTTAAACCCTGCCTGACAGAGAACAAGTGCGGCAACAACAAACACAAAATGCTTTACCGCAAAACCGACCTTACCAAAACAGGACTGGAATATGACGCTCATGTTGAGAAGCGTTATGAGGAGTATATCAAATGTATATGTATTCTGTCTGAGGAATTTCAGAATGCAGAAATAAACGATGTCAAGTCCCAGCACAGCCACCGAAAGAACAAGCGGACTGAGTATACTTTCATAGTTGCCTTTGGCGAATACGACCGCAAGCAGCGAAATATGTGTCAGGAGCGACAGCATTGTAATTCCGCCGTAGAATAATCCATTTTTGTACATTTATGCTCTCACTCTCCTTATGTAAAGAATTTTTTTCCCGATTTTTATTTCATCGTTGTTCCGGAGCTTTTTCTGCTTTATTTTCTGTCCGTTAACAAATGTTCCGGACGTGGAATCAAGGTCTGTGATAGTCCAGATTCCGTCTTCAAGACTCAGCAGAGCATGATATCTCGAAACAGACATATCGGGAAACCGGAGGTCGGCGGAAATATGCCTTCCCATCAGTATCTCCTGTGCATTGAGCGTAAAAGTGAAATCACCGCTCATGTCAGTAAGAACCATATTTCTGGCGGCTTTTCCCCACTGTTTCTGAACAGTCTTTTTCTCTTTGGCACAGAAACAGATTATTACGAGTGCACATACATCAACAACGAGCAGTCCGGCGGCAGATACTATTTCTTTAAATGCAGAAAGCCTGTCAGCCAGTTCGCCCATAAATTCTGTAAAGTCAGCAAACATATTTATTTTTCCTTTCATGAATTAAACTCTAACTATTATAATACATTTTCCTGAATTTATCAATATCAATTTGGTGCAGACAGGGTTAATATGTGTAATATATATATTTATTTCCCGTCAGACTTGCAAAAAATGAAAAAATAAGATATAATATAGTGTACCATAACGAACTGTATCGGAAAATACGGTTCTGTGAAAGGAGAAAATATCCTAAGGGGGGTATTCAGATAAGCTATGGAAGATAACAAAAACAAAGAATTGATACTGCCGGCAGTTGCTATGAGGGGTCTTGTGTGCTTTCCAAGATTTGTCATGCACTTTGACGTTGCAAGAGAAATTTCTATCAAAGCAGTTGAATATGCACTTAAAAATGACAGACTTATATTTCTGACAGCTCAGAAGGATATATTTGTTGAAGAACCCGAAGATAAAGACCTTTACCGTATCGGCGTTGTTGCTGAAATAAGACAGACGCTTAAAACTCCGGACAATGTGATGAGAGTTCTTGTTGAGGGACTTTACAGAGCTAAGATAAAGGAAACTGTAAACGAGGACGGCATGCTTAGCTGTGTGCTTAAAAAGCTTCCGGATTACAGTCGCTTTGTTCCCGACGAAGTGGAACTTACCGCAATTATGCGTTCCATAAAGGACGTGTTTGAAAGATACTGCGAACTCGTTCCGAGAATGCCGAAAGAGCTTCTAAGTTCTATAATGTGTCAGGACGACCCTTACAAACTATTTGAAAATATTGCATACAATATGAATTTTGAAGTGCCGGAAAAACAGAGACTTCTGGAAGAATCGAACATTCTTGCAAGACTTGGTATGCTATATGCAGACCTCGTTCACGAAGTCGAGGTACTCGAAATCGAAAAGGAAATACAGGATGAAGTAAGAAACAATATCGACAAGAATCAGCGTGAATATTATCTCCGTGAACAGATGAGGGTTATCTCATCACAGCTGGGAGAGGACGAAACTCCGGAAGAAGCTTATGACTACATGGACAGAATATTCGAGCTCAGACTTGATGAGCCGATAGCTGACAAGCTCCATAAGGAAGCCGAAAAGCTGATGAAAATGCCGCCGTCATCTCAGGAAGCATTCGTAATCAGAAACTATCTTGACACTGTTCTGGAACTTCCGTGGAACAAGCTTTCCAAAGAGAAAACCGACATAAAGAAAGCGGCAGCTGTTCTGGACAAAGACCACTACGGACTGAAAAAAGTCAAGGAGAGAATCCTCGAAAGCATAGCTGTTCATTGTCTTAAACCTGATGTCACAGGGCAGATAATATGTCTTGTAGGCCCTCCGGGAGTGGGAAAAACCTCAATAGGCAAATCGATTGCGCATTCCCTCGGAAGAGAATATGTGAGAGTTTCTTTAGGCGGCGTTCGTGATGAATCTGATATAAGAGGTCACAGAAAGACGTATATCGGGGCTATGCCGGGACGTATCATAAATGCCATGAAGCAGGCAGGAGCAAGAAATCCGCTTATTCTTTTTGACGAGATTGACAAGATGGGAAGCGACTTCAAGGGCGACCCTGCATCAGCTATGCTGGAAGTTCTTGACGGCGAACAGAACAAGGAATTCAGGGACCATTACATAGAAGTTCCGTTTGACCTTAGCAAGGTTCTGTTCGTGACAACGGCAAACACGACAGATACAATTCCTCAGCCGCTTCTTGACAGAATGGAAGTTATAGAGCTTTCCAGCTATACAAGAGAGGAAAAGTTTCAGATTGCCAAAAAGCATCTGATTCCGAAACAGATTAAAAAGCATGGTCTGAAAGCATCTCAGATTAAAATAAATGATGCGGTAATTTACAGCCTTATAGATTACTACACAAGAGAAGCAGGTGTAAGAAACCTTGAACGTTCTGTTGCACGTCTTTGCAGAAAAGCCGCAAAGGAAATTGTTTCGGGGGATTCAAAGAAAGTTACTTTCACACTTAAAAACCTTGAAAGCTATATCGGCTCGAAAAAATATATTGACGATGAAAAGATTTCCGAAGATACAGTCGGTGAAGTAAACGGTCTTGCATGGACTCAGGTGGGCGGTGTCCTGATGCCGCTTGAAGTGCTTGTCATGGACGGCAAGGGTGTTGTTGAAATAACAGGTTCTCTCGGCGATGTCATGAAGGAAAGTGCAAAGCTTGCAGTAAGTTATGTGAGAAATGTTGCGGATAAATACGGTATCGCTCCGGACTTTTACAAGACAAAGGATATACATATCCACGCTCCGGAAGGGGCTGTGCCGAAGGACGGACCGTCCGCCGGTGTTACAATGACAACAGCTCTGGTATCCGCACTTTCGGGAATTCCTGTAAGACACGACGTTGCAATGACGGGGGAAATCACACTTCATGGAAAGGTTCTTCCGATAGGCGGTCTGCGTGAAAAGACAATGGCGGCTTACAAGGCAGGAATACATACTGTTATAATTCCTCAGGCAAACAGGGGTGACCTTGATGAGGTTGATGAAACCGTAAAGGCATCGACAGAATTCATACTCGCATCAAAGCTTGAGGAGGTTCTGGACAACGCTCTCTGTACCAAAAATGTCAGGAAAAAAAGCAGGAGCAAAACTGTTATAATTCCTCCGGAAGAACAGCCCGAGGGAAACAACGCATCTGTAACATCTTGAAAAGGAGAAACTGATGAACTACAACAAAGCTGAATTTTCAGCAGCATACGGAACATTCTCGCAGATTCCGCCTTGCAGCCGCATGGAAATTGCATTTGCGGGAAGGTCGAATGTCGGCAAATCAACCCTCATAAACAAGATTTTCAACCGGAAGAATCTTGCGAGAGTAAGTTCGGTTCCGGGAAAGACGGCTACCATAAATTTCTACGATCTGGAAAATGTCTATTTTGTAGACCTGCCCGGATATGGATATGCGAAGATTGCAAAGTCTGAAAAGCGCAGGTGGTCGGAGCTTATCGAGGGATATCTGAATTCAGACAGGGACATAAGACTTGTGTTCCAGCTGATTGATATGCGTCACGCACCTTCTGCGGACGATATACACATGATAAATTATCTTGTGGAGGCAGAGCTTCCTTTCGTTATAATACTTACCAAAGCTGACAAGCTGAAAAAAATGGCAAGGCTTGAACGTCTGGAAGCATTCAAAACGGAAATCCCGTTTTCCGACCAGATACATATGATTCCGTTCTCCTCACAGACCTTTGAGGGAGTTGAGGAAGTAAGGGATATTATAGAGGAGATTGCCTGCGAGGACTCACCACAGGCTTAGTAAAAAAGAATTGAAAGGATGTTTAAAATGTTTGTATCAGAAAATCTTGATGTGAATGAAAAGGGACATCTGACTGTCGACGGTATGGATACCGTTGACCTTGCTCAGAAATACGGCACACCTCTCTATGTCATGGACGAGAACCTTATCAGAAAACATTGCAGAAGCTTCAAGAGCAGTATTGACAAATTCTACGGCGGAGAAGGTCTTGTGTGTTACGCAAGCAAAGCATTCTGCTGTATGGAAATGTGCAGAATTATGAAGGACGAAGGAATCGGTCTGGACGTTGTTTCAATCGGTGAACTCTACACAGCTTACAAAGCGGGTGCGGACTTTGACAAGGTTTGCTTCCACGGAAACAACAAGACTGACGAGGAACTGGAATACGCAGTAAAACTCAACGTCGGCAGAATCATAGTTGACAATATCTATGAACTGAAAAGACTTGATAAAATTGCTGAAAAACAGGGCGTTACTGCAAATATCATGTTCAGAATCAAGCCGGGTATCGACGCACACACACACGATTTCGTAAGAACCGGTCAGATTGACAGCAAGTTCGGCTTTGCTCTTGAAACGGGCGAAGCTATGGATGCCGTTAAAATTGCACTCAGCCACCCGAATATTCACCTGAAGGGTCTTCACTGTCACATCGGTTCACAGATATTTGACATCGACCCGTTTGTGGAAGCCGCAAAGGTTATGCTTAAATTTATTGCTGACATAAAGGAACAGACTGGCCACGAGGTTTCTGAACTTAATCTCGGCGGCGGATTCGGTATCAAGTATACAGAGGACAACGACCCTGTACCTTATGAAGCATACATGGAAAAGGTTTCTGTTGCAGTCAAGGAAAGCTGCTCGGAACTGAACATAAAGCTTCCGTTTATTCTTATCGAACCGGGACGTTCAATGGCTGGCCCTGCCGGAATCACTCTCTACACCTGCGGCGGAATCAAACATATACCGAATATCAGAACCTATGTGTCCGTTGACGGCGGTATGACAGACAACCCGAGATACGCTCTCTACAAATCAGAATATGAAGCACTTGTCGCAAACAAGGCAGACAAGCCGAGAGATACAAAGGTTACAATCGCAGGCAAATGCTGTGAAAGCGGCGACCTTATCGGTGAGGGAATGCCTTTGCAGGAAGCTGAACCGGGCGATATTATTGCTGTTTGTGCAACCGGTGCATACAACTATTCAATGTCATCAAACTACAACAGAGTTCCAAAGCCGGCTGTTGTGTTCATTAAGGACGGCAAATCAAGAGTTGCTGTAAAGAGAGAAACTCTTGACGATATTATCAGAAACGATATCTGAATCTGAGTACAGAAAAATATATAAAAAGGACGTATCTGCGTTAAACAGTACGTCCTTTGTTTTTTAAAGAATGTCAATTACCTCGTCAAGCCTGTCAAACTTTCTGTAAAGGAGAGCTGACGTTTCAGCGTCTGGCTGTGATAAATCAGGAATCATTATCGGGTAACAGCCTGCGGAATGTGCCGACTTTATACCATTCGGAGAATCTTCAAGAGCTATACATTCCTGCGGTTTCAGTCCCAGACATTCGGATGCTTTCAGATAAATGTCAGGTTCAGGCTTGCCGTTTTCAACCATAGGGCCGCAGACAACAGCGTCAAAGTAATCCCACACCCCGACAGAGGTCAGATACATTTTCGTCCTCTCCATATCGGTCGCAGTCGCAACAGCAATTTTAAACCCGTTGATTTTCAGGTAGTCAAGGAGCTTGTCAAGCCCCGGTTTCTTGTCAACGCCATGTTCACGGACGTAAGCATTCATAAGCTCAATCCGCTTTTTCTTTACCTTATAGTAGTCGAAGTTCTTCCCAAGTTCAGACTGTAATTTCGGGGCAGCAAACTTAGCAGCAAGACTTCGGATCCCGAGAACGTTTTCCTCCTTCATATCGAATCCGTATTCCCTTGCGGCGGCTATCCAGAACTTCATTAGAAGCCTTTCAGTATCGAGCATAAGCCCGTCCATATCAAAAATTGCACCTTTTATTTCCATGTTTTTACCTCTTTACAGCTTTAGAATTCATATTTATTTTACCATTTCAAAGCATAAAAGTCAACAGAATCAGCTACGTTAGACTTCCGGATTTGCAAGGCAATTTTAACAAATTATAGTGGTGGAATTTATTCAATATCACAATAATTTAGTCTATTTTGGAAAAACTATTGAAATTCTCCGTCACATTTGGTATAATAACTTAGTCGGTTTGGTTACCTTTGACTGTATGCTGGGGTATAGCCAAGTGGTAAGGCAGCGGACTTTGACTCCGTCATTCCGGTGGTTCGAATCCACCTATCCCAACCATAAATGCTGTTTTAGCTCAGCTGGCAGAGCACTTCCTTGGTAAGGAAGAGGTCGTCGGTTCAAGTCCGATAAACAGCTCCATTTAAACCACGTAGATACGTCGCTTGCAGTGATGCAGGTGGCGTTTTGTTTTTGAAATTTGTTAAAGGTTTAGCAACGGTTTAGCAACCTGCAATAACTTGCATTTTTGACAAATACTCCCCTACTCTCTTTATAGTAAAATTCACACTTTCACCACATAGCAATATTTTTGTTCTGCATTTATGCATTTTAACGAATTGAAAAAACTGAAAAACTTTGCAAAATCTATTGATATCGGGTCATAATTATGATATACTATTATCACAGAAACAAACAAAACACAAAACGCCGAAAGGCAGAAAGATTAAAAGGTGGTATAGCACGGATAGCAACACAACTAATCTGCAAAGGGTACGCATTGCTGCTGGTCTGTCACAAAGTCGGCTTGCAACAAAAGCAGGTTTATCTTTAAGTTCGATTAAAAAATATGAGATTGGCGTCCTCAATATTGATGGCGCATCACTATCTACTCTGTGCACATTAGCAGAGACGCTAGACGTAAAAATCTCAGAAATTTTGGAATCAGAAGAATTAAAAATTAGGCTTGAAAAGGACGTGTAACAGCGTTCTTTTTTATTGTTATATTGCAGTGATTCAGGGAAGAAAGGCAATAAAGACACATAAATATGCAGGCGGCGTTTTGTTTTTGTTATGGTCTGATTCAGTGCGCCATTAGTGTGCCATTATTGTAAAAAAGTATTAAAAACAGCTGAAAGCAACGGCATAATATTAAAAGAAAATGAGCAGGAAAACTCTTTAATCTGAGTAGTCCTGCTCCAATTTTTTATGCGTGCTTTTTCTCTTTTGTCTTATGCGTTATAAGTATATCCTGTAAAACATTAGCCGCCTGTTCGTCAGCTTCAGAAATATAATGCAGGTATTTATTTGTTGTGGTAATATCCCCGTGCCCTAATCGCTCCTAAACCTGTCTTATATTAACACCACCATATAAAAGCAATGTAGCGGATGTATGCCGCAGGCTGTGAAGCTTTCTGTGTCTAAGTCCGTTCCTGTCAAGGAATTTTGAAAACTGCTTTGTTGGTGTCTGAGGATTCATTATTTCACCGTTGCTCTGAGTGAAAAGCCAGTCATTTTCATGCCATTGACTGCCCAGCCGTTCTGCTTGCCTTTCCTTTTCAGCTCTGAGCAGCTTAACAAGCTCAATACAGTAAGGGTTTACGGCAACGGTTCTGACTTCATAATCTTTTGGAGCTTTTACCTGTGTCGGTTTGCCCTTAATCTTTATAGCAGCCCTTTCAATGGTCATTTTAAAGAATGAGGGCGGACAATATCGTGCAGACTGTCCTGCCTGTGGTGACAGCAAACAGCACCTTTACATAAAGGAATCTGACGGTAAAATTCTATTTGACTGTAAAAAAGGCTGTAATTTCAGTGATATTGTGGTAGGAGCAGGACTTAAATCCTCCGACTGCTTTCCCGAAAAGCCTAAAAAACAAGCGATGTTTATAATATGTTCGGTATTGATGAAACAGACACATTGAGCAGGACTATTCTTAAGAAGTGGTTTATGCAGTGTATATGTGGAGTTCATAATAATCTTGAAAATCCATACAGCCTTGATATTGTTCTTGTATTTCAAGGTAAACAGGGTATCGGAAAAACACGTTTTTTTGAACATATCGCACTGAACAGCCGTTATTTCGGTGAGGGTAAAACTATTGATGTAAGAGATAAGGACACTAAAATACAAGCAACTTCAAAATGGATTTGTGAATTAGGTGAAATCGGCTCTACCATGACACGGCAACAGTATTTACTTTTGTATATACCCTATATATTTCAGTCGTTTCAAGTGAGATGATATAGCGCTTTGCACAACAAAATAATGGGTTTGGAAAAATCACATTTGATTTTATAGCTCGATTTCAGCATTATTTAAAAAATAATGCTTTACCTAATCGATTAAAACATCGCTATATTGGGGAAATTCGAACACAAAAGTAAATGCTGTTGCCCTGGCATTTTAGAGATTTTCTATTGACAATTACAAAGAATTATGTTATAATCATAATATAAATATTATGTTCGATAGCTGATATGATAATAATTATATTTTCCGATTTTAAGCAAATTCATATGTAAACCATCTGCCAGTTTTGCACGATGTTGCCTCCGCAAAAAGTGAAGGAAACACTGCATAAAGCTTGTACATAAGATGCGTCGTCAGATTTTTTAGCAGATTGCATGTAAAGCCGTCAGGCGGGTTTTATTCCGTGCTTCCTGAATCATCCAAATGCATCAAAATCGGTTTCGTACCATGTCCCCGCTTGTTTTTCTGAAATCCCCCGCAAATACATTTTAACGATTGGAGGAAAACTTATGAAGAAAAAATTTATGAAGCGAGTGATCAGCATACTTCTGTCCGTTGCTGTACTGTACTGTGCTACCGGTGCGGAAGGATTGCTTATCAGTGCAGAAAACCGCTATGACATTACCTTGACCATTACATATCCGAGATCAGGAGAGACTCCGGAGATACCGTCCGATTTTGAAAGCCTTTCTTCTTTGGATCTCACCTATCTTGGGTGCGAATGGAAAACTGCCGATAATAAGGAACAGTGGGACGACGGCACAGAGTTTATCGAGTGGATGTATACATTTGTGAACAGCAGGAATTATAACAGCCTGAACACTTTTGAAGATGGGATCATGTACCATCAACGCACCTATTTTAAGATCGCAAATGTTTCTGTATCCGGCGAAGAAGAGGCAACCGTCACTCTGGTGGACTCTGCAACAAATCAGCAATTTAATTCATCTGAGGTCTATCTGACAAGCTGCGAGGAGCTTATGAGCGAACTGGGAGGAGCAATAGCTTTACCTTCCGGTATGACGGCAAACGATTCATTAATGTATATTGACACAGGTGCTCTAATTGGCTCACCTTGGGGACATATGCATACCGAAAGCTCTGAATACACATTTGACGATCAGAACCATTGGAAGGTGTGTCCGGAATGCGGAATCAAGCTGGTAGATACCGTTTGTAATCACAGCAGTTCTTATGGCATACTTGAAAGATGGAAATCTACACAGAGTGCAACTGAAACACGAGAAGGCATTTGGCAGAAAACATGCGGTTCCTGTATGTATGCATACGACACTGTAACATCTCCTGCTGTTTCTAAGCAGACTATTGTTTCCAGCTACGAGGAATTACAAGCAGCACTTGCAAAAGGCGGAAAGCAGTGGATCACCTTAAAGAAAAAAAGTTCCGAAAACACATGGATTTATCAGGAAGATATGGAAAGTGATGATATGCTGGTTCTAGATGATCCAGATGCCGACATCACGATCGACCTGAATCACTGCAGTGTGATTCGGGATACAGGCAGATACGATAATGCCTTGTTCGACATCCGGCAGGGCAAACTGCGAGTCTTCAGTACACAGCTGACGGGCATTCCGGCAAATGATTGGAATATGCAATTCCGGAGTGCAGCATATACATCCTGTTTATTCCGCGTTGGAAAAAATGGTGCTCTGCATGTGACAAATATAAGTGGTGCTACGCCTTATCGGGGCATGGCTTATGGACAGCCCATGATCATTTCCGAAGGCGATCTGCAAATCGATGGTGGGCATTACCGCAATATGATCGACACGTTCTCTCCCGACAAAGAAACTCGCGGAGCAGCAATTTTGATCGATGGCGGCACCGCGGTTATCAACGGCGGCAAATATGAAGGCACGGCATGCGGCGTGGCTGTACGGAATGATGCTCAGCTGACTGTAAATCATGGATATATCGGCAGTTCGGATACTGGCTTGTACATTGGAGGTAGTGCAAATGCAGTAATCAATGACGGAGAATTTGACCGCTATGAAATAACTTCCTCCTCTTCCAAATCTCAGAATTGTGCTGTGATGATGGAAAGTTCTGGTGATCTGACGATACACAACGGTAACTTTTACGGAGCAAAACAGGGTTTGTTCCTGAAATCGGCTGGACAGGTCACCATTTGGAACGGTTCTTTCAAAAGCAGGAATCCCAGAAAAGCCCAACAGGCAGCAATGGTGATTTCCGATATGGAAAACATGAATGTCACAGTCTACAACGGGACATTTTCAGGGACAACCGGAATACGGTCCAACGTAAAATTCTCGTTGAAAGATATTCTTCCGGACAAGAACGGCAATGGCATGAAAGCTATGGATAATGGTGTGGTGATTGATCTCAGCACAGAAGCATTCATATTTGGCGAAAACCGCCTGACGATTGAAAAATCAGTTCCTATAATCACGAAGCAGCCTCAGAATGTAACGTTGATTTCGGGTAATGATGCAAGGTTCTCTGTAGAAGCAATTGGTGCTGTGCGTTATGAATGGGAAATATTTGATGTAGAAGATGAAACACAGCAGCCCTATTCCAGAGAAACTGTATTGGCACACTGCTCTGGTGTCAACAGCTTTGAAGAAAGTACATTTCAGATCTATGGCGTTAGCTCCTGGTTTATGAATAAGGCAGTACATGTATGGATCAAAGGCAAGGACGGCGGTGTCACCTCTCACACAGCATATTTTAACATCATTGTCAAACCTCCGGCAGAAGTATCTCAGCTTAAAAACGTGATCGTTGATCCCGGCGGCACTACGTCTTTCACTTTTGAAACTTTGTATGCAGATGAATTTCGATGGTATTTTACCAATTATGAATGGGATCAGATAGATAATGAAGAACTGTTGGAATATAAAAGCAACGATCGCACATTGACGCTGTACAATGTTTCTGAATTTTGGGACGGAGAAACTGTTTATTGTGATGCACTCAATGAATTGGGGTCCATTACCTCGGATAAAGCAGTTATCACAGTAGGTGTTGCAGGTGATGTAAATACAGATGGAAAACTGACCGCTGCAGATCTGGTAATGCTTCAAAAATGGCTTATCCAATCCGGATCTATCAACAATGGACGACTTGGCGATTTGGACGGTAATGGTATTCTGAACGTTATCGACTTGGTGATGCTTCGAAGACTGCTGATCCGCTGACTGCAAGCAAACAAATCAGAGCACACCAGGAAAAAATGCACAGACAGTGATTTTCCCCCTGGTGCTTATTTGAAAAATTCGTACATTTGTCAAAACACTCATAAATCACATAAAGGCAACACCGCACAAGTTTTGCGTGGTGTTGTCTTTACTTTTTTACACGGCATTCTTTTTCAAACAACGGGAAGTGAATCCTTCAAAAAAATATTTATCCAAAAAATATTATCTTTATCATGATGACCCACCGAAAAAAGTCTGTAAAAACGCAGTCAACTATGGTAAAATATAAATAACACAGGAGGCTGATTTTTTATGGCAGGAAGAAAAAGAGAACCAATGAGCGAGGG
>OLWA01000837.1_pt1 | contig 35810 bp, 35 predicted proteins | sample 1673251 | NCBI WGS metagenome assembly OLWA01 (sample SAMEA3178937, study PRJEB25190) | human gut metagenome | biome: human gut; feature: human-associated habitat; material: faeces | place: Austria | collected 2013 | reverse complement strand
AGCAAAGATTTTTCAGAAAACCTAGCGATCTGCGTCAATTTTCAGATCACAGCCTTCCCGGACGCATTAGATTCAAGGGCAAAAATCATATTTTGACTCTTGATCATAAGAAATATTATGGGCATACCACATCATTTCATGTGGGAAGTTTCAGTGATTGATATCTCATATTTTAACATAAAAAAGTGAAAAAAACGTGTCAGCATCGTTTTATGTCGAAGAGGAAATGAAAATGACAACCGATGCCATCTGTTCATAAGGCATCGGTGCGTCTATGATAGAGGAAACAATACTTCGCACAGCCGGAAAACGGTGCGGAGCATAAGCAATCTTTAAGGATGGAAAGGATAGGAGGAATATGAAAGAACAACTGGAAAACTATAATGTTTTGTTTGCGCTGATGGCGGTTTGTGCCATGTCTGTGTTGTGGAAAGCAGTCAGCTATGGTCTGTTTCATAAACTGCTGTGGGAGTCGGGTCAGATGGGGACAACAAAAAACAGATGGATGAAGGCGATGATGTCAAAGTTTGAGGCATATTATAAGCTGCATATCAGTGTACATAATGTGGAAAATTTTGTGGATCGTTATCTTTATCATTACCGCCTGATGGGACTTTCTTTGCAGACCTGGGAAAACATCGGAAATTATTTTTCCGCACTGATCGCTGCGGCTGCCGGACTGTTCTGTTTTCTGGCGGGATATTACGGAATGCCTGCAGAATGGTTCTGGGTGACAGGCCTGGTCACGCTGCTGCTCCTATGTGTGCAGGGGGCGTCGGAGCTGTTTTTTGATACCCACAAATGCCTGCGGATATTTCGGATACAGTTGATCGATTACATGGAAAATACCATGCGTGCCCGTCTGGAGAATGAATATTTTCATCAGGAGGAAACAAAGGAATATCAAATGCAGTATTTTGCCCCGGAGGATGCCGGCAGTGCCGTGGTTGAAACTGCAGCAACATCCTCCACTGCTTTGGAAAGTGAGATATCTGCCGGCGGTGTGGAAGCAAAATTTCCTGTATTGAAGGAGATGAAAGAGCTGTTAGAGTCCTTCCGGGAGGAAATGCAGCTTGACCGGGATATTGCAGGGAAACAGAATATGTTATCGGAACAGGCGGCTGCTGAGAAGGCGAGACTGTTCGAAGAGATTTTGGAGGAATATATGTAACGACCGGAAAGAAGCAGATTTGCTTGCAGATATGCGGGACTGAAGGTGGTTGCAGGATTGCAGAAATTGCATGGCAATGGAGCGGTCCGTGGCATCAGTTGGGGTGAAATACCTTTTGACCCTAACATCATAAGAGATAGAAATGAGGATGGTTATGGAAAAAGGATATATGATATCAGATGCATCGAAAATGCTGGAGGTTGAAAATCATGTGCTTCGTTACTGGGAGGAGGAGCTGGATCTGCCGATTCCCCGCAACGAGCTTGGACATCGTTATTACCGGGAATCAGAGATGAAGCTTTTGCGGTCGGTCAAGGATCTGAAGGAACAGGGATTTCAGTTGAAGGCGATCAAAAAACTTCTGCCGGATCTGGAACGCGTGGAGGGGATGGATCCTAAAATTCTGTACCGGCTTCGGGAGGATCTGAACAATCAGGTAATGCGGGAGGCTCTGGAACACAGTAAGGGATCTGTTACATCCATTGAGCATGCCAGAGACCGCTATGAGAAACGTCAGAAAATCTGGCAGGAAAAAAGCTATGAACAGGAGCAGGCGGTGGAATCCGGCATGCAGCAGCCAGGCTACGGCCAGACGCAGGCAGCTTCCCTGGAACGTCTCCGACAGTTCGAAAACATGATGCGGCAGATGATCCGTTCTTCGGTGGAGGAAGTCAGTCAGGAGTCGGAGGAACGGATCTGCGAAGCAGTTTCCGTACGCATGCAGAAGGAAATGAATTATCTGCTGATGCAGAAGGAAGAGCTGCAGGAGAAACAGCTTCATCTTTTGCGGGAAATATTGCAGCAGGTGAAAGGGGAAACACAGATTGCAGAAAATACACAGACAGAGGAGGACAGACCGGAATACACTACATGCTGTGATGTCACGGAGGCTGCAAGGGAGGCGGCTGCTGCCAGAGAGGAGCCGGGTGAGGTGACAGAGTTTAGCCGGAAAAACCGCCGGAAGCTCCGCAAAAAAGCAAAACACAAAAAATTATTTGCGAAGTCTGTAACGTCGTGCTAAACTATATAAAGGAAATCGAAAAGTAATATACGATAAAGAAAGGTGATAAGAAAATGGGCAATTTTACTTTTGAAAAATGCGGAGAAATTGAGGGGCTTTACCTGATCCAGCCGAAAGTGTTCGGGGATAACCGCGGATACTTTATGGAGACATATAATTATAATGCATTCAAAGAAGCAGGACTTGATATGGTATTTGTGCAGGACAACCAGTCGAGCTCCACGAAGGGAGTGCTTCGCGGACTTCATTATCAGAAGAATCATACGCAGGGCAAGCTTGTACGTGTACTCAGTGGTGAGGTGTTTGATGTGGCTGTCGATATCCGCCGCGGTTCCAAGACATATGGTAAATGGTTTGGCGTGACCCTGACTGCAGAGAAAAAGAACATGTTCTATATTCCGGAGGGATTTGCACATGGTTTTTATGTACTCTCCGACACCGCAGAGTTTGCTTATAAATGTACAGATTTCTATGATCCTTCCTCCGAGGCAGGCATTATGTGGAACGATGAGACTATCGGTGTAAAGTGGCCGGTTCCGGAAGGAACTGTTCCAAATATTTCTGAAAAGGACGGCAGGCATCCGGCATTTTCAGAGGATATTGCATTAGACTATTAAAAGGATGCAGGGGTTTCAATCCCCTATGATACCAGCATCCTGAAACAGAAAATGAATGACCAGTTTAGAAAACAGAGCAGGTACCGGCTGATGAGGATCAGACGGTACCTGTTTTTGCTTATTTATCCTGACGTGGCACTTGAAATGCCCCCTTACGAAATGGTATAATTTGATTTGATTATGCTTGGACATCAAGTGAGATATGGGAGGCACCATGAAAGAGAAGATCGATCAGTACGCAAAGGGAATATTTGAATATTGTCTGCCGGAGGTTGTTGTGAATCCTTCGGAGCTTTCTGTATCTGTGGATGCCGGAGAGATCACACAGGGAAGCTTTATGGTTCAAAACAGCCGGGGACACATCATGAAGGGAATCGTCTGTACCGATTGTGCCCAGATGATATTGGAGAAGGAATCTTTTCAGGGGACAGAGAATGAGATAGCCTTTGCCTTTCGTGGAACCTATTGCCGGCCGGGGGATGTGATCCGTGGCGAGATCCGGATTCTTTCGGACTGCGGTGTGGGCAATCTGCCTTTTACGGTGACAGTCGCGGTACCTTCCTGTGAAACATCGGCAGGCCGGATCCGTGATCTGAACCAGTTTACAGAGCTTGTAAAGGGTCATTATATCGAGGCACTCCGGATTTTTCAGAGTCCCTCCTTTGAACGGATCTTTCTGTGGGACAAGGAAACCTATCTGGAGCGTTACAAGGGACTGTTAAAGGGAAACGACAAGAGCATGGCACTGGAGGAGTTTCTGATCGCTGCCCACAAGAAAACACCGGTACAGCTTACGGTAGAGAAACGGGAGCTGCAGTATCCGAAATGTGAAAAGATCTTTGCGGATCAACTCGTGCTTCACAAGGACACCTGGGGATACGGAGAATATGAGGTGAAGACCGATGCATCCTTTCTACGGCCGGAGCGGTCCTGCATCCGGACCACGGATTTTACAGGGGATACCTATGAGCTGCCGTTTGTCATTAATCCGGACTGTATGGCGATCGGACATAATTTTGCACGGATCACCATCAGCAGTGTGAGACAGGTGCTGGAGATCAAGGTGATCGCACGGAAATACTGTCTGTCAGATGAGGAACGCAGACAGAGGATACAGCAGCAGAAAGCGGTATGGAATCTGTACCGGAGCTTTCTGTATTTTGAGGCCGGCAAGATATCCAGAAAGGATTATATAGAACTGGCCGGCAGAAGTGTAGGAAGTCTCGATGAAGCATCCGAACAAAAGAATCCGTACGAATGGCTGGTCCGTGTATTCCGGATCCATCTGGCACTGCAGGAGCAGAAAGAAGAAAACTTTCATCTGGAGATGACCGGACTGGAAAGCAGGCTGCCGGAGCTTCAGGAACAGGAACCGCTGCTCTTTTGTTCCTATTATTATCTGATGCATTTATGGAAACCGGAGGCAGCAGAGAGGGCAGGAGCATTGTCCGAGATCAGGGAATGTTATCAGAACGGACACAGTCACTGGCTGATCCTTTGGTTTTTGTTGAAAATGGACGACAGCTACCAGATCTCATCCAAACGGCAGGATGCCATTCTTGGGCAGCTTGAGTCGGGCTGTCACAGTCCTCTGCTTTATCTGGAGCTTTGCCGGCTGTATAACAGCATGCCGGAGCTTGTATTGGAGCTGACCGATGCCAAGGCACAGGCTCTTCACTGGGGGCTTGCCAACCGGATCCTGGATGAGGAATTAAAGTTCCGGTATGCTTATCTGATCAGCCGGACCAGAGATTTTTCCGGTGTGATGCTGCAGGATATGTACAAAATGTACGAGGAGAGACCGTCAGATGATCTGTTGTCTATGATCTGCAAGCTGCTTATGAGAGAGCGCAGGGTTTCTCCGGCAGATGTGAAGTGGTATCTTCTGGGAATTGAACATAACCTAAAAATTACGGATCTTTATGAAAATTATATATATGCACTGGAGGAGACACCGGATATGGTGCTTCCGGGGAAGGTATTGCTGTATTTCTCCTATAATAACCAGCTTAATGCAGGCAGGAAAGCGATGCTTTACGCTTATGTGATCCGTCATAAGGACAGGGACAGGGCAACCTACGACACATATAAGAAGCAGATGGAGCAGTTTGCTCTGGAACAGATGACACAGGGACATATCAGTGATCATCTTGCCGTGCTTTATGAGGAGTTTATTCGGGAGGATGTGATCGACGAAAAGCTTGCTGTGGCAATGCCATCCATTCTGTTTGCGAGAGAGATCCGCTGCAGTGATCCGCGGATCGCGGGCGTCGTGGTACGGCACCGGGAGTTACAGCAGGAGGAGGGGGCAGCCTTTGTGGGAGGAAAGGCCATGATCTCTATATTTACCCCGGAACCGCAGATTTTTCTGACAGACCGGGAGGGACGCAGATATTCCTCTTCCATCGGTTATACCGTGCACCGGATGGTTCATCTGGATCACCTGATCGAAAAATGCCTTCCTTTTGTGGGGGACAATATCCGCGTACTGCTTTATTTATACGAAAAGGCGGTACAGGAGAACCGTTCCGGAGACGAGGTGGCACAGCTTCGCCGCCGTATTCTTGGCATTGCCGGACTGGACAGTTCTTACCGGAAATCTTTGTTTGCCATACAAATGCAATATTATTTTGATAATTTTCAGGGAGAGCTTCTGGATGCGGAGCTTGACCATATGGACTGGGAAGATATCCTGCCAAGGGACAGAGAAAAATTTATGGAGTACTGCAGTGTGCGCCACAAGTACGAAAAAGGAATGGATGGACTGCTTCTTTTTGGCTGGAACGGCATGGATCCGAAACGGCTTTTAAAGATTGCGGGACATGCCTATGTGGGGGCAGAGGAGGACAAAACCCTGACCGGGCTTGCCTGGTATATTTTTAAGAATGGAGAGTTTGACAAGGCTCTTCTGGGATATTTGTGCGACCATTATTCCAGTACGATACCGGAGATGGTGAAGCTATGGAATGCATGCAGGGAGTTTGGGGTTGATGTCCGGATCCTGTCCGAACGATTACTGGCACAGATCCTTTTTATGGATCAGATGGTGCCGGAGGCGTATCCGGTATTTTTCTGCTATGAGGAGAACGGTTTCAACAAAAAGCTGATCCGGGCGTTTCTGAAATGGACGGCGTACCGTTATCTTGTACATGGGGAGAGTCTTCCAGAGGAGATCTTTGAATCCTTCTATCAGCATGTGCAGGTAGAAGAAAACCGGCCATGTCTGTTAGCGGTATTGAAGCATTTGTCCGGGCGGGGGATGCTCACCGGGGGAGAATCGGTATTTGTGGATTATAATCTGCATCAGCTCTATGAAAAGGATATTGTTTTTCCGTTCTATCAGGATTTTAAGGAAAAGCTTGCTCTGCCGGATACTCTTCTCAAGGAACAGTATGCAGAATATACCGCAGATCCGGAACATGAGGTTTGTATCCGGTATACCTATATCGTGAACGGACAGAGACAAAATACAGTTACGGAGCCCATGAGAAATGTTTTTGAAGGGATCCGCGTCAGAGGTTTTATCCTTTTTCAGGATGAGACGGTGGAGTATGAAATTCTGGAAAAGGATACCGATGGCAGTGAGAAGGCCACCGGACCATTCACGATGACATATATAGATCAGATGAGCGGCATGCATGGGGCGAGCGGCTACCGGATGCTGAACCATATGCTGCGGAAACAGCAGGGGAATGAGGACGGTCTGCTGGATCAGATGCAGGAATATGCAGAGAAACGGGCCATTGTGAAGTTTTTGATGAAACCGGAGGATGGAGGCAGATAAATGACCGAAGATAGAAAAGTGCTGGCGGGGATCGATCTGTGTGATGATTTTACGCAGCTTTCCTGCTACCGCCGGGATATGGACAAGGTGATCCCGGTGGGACGTCTTGTGGGCAGGGAGAGGGAATATGAATGTCCAACTGTTTTGTCTTACCAGCCGGTCCGGAAGGAGTGGCTGTTTGGGACTGAGGCACTGCTGGCGGAAGAACGGGAGGATGTGTACGTTTTTCGGGACATACTAAAACAGATATCGCAGCAGAATAAGGTCACTGCCGGAGACGTGGAATTGGAGCCGGCAGATGTGCTGGTGCGGTATTTTGTGAAGCTGTTAAGTTGTCTCAAAGAATATTTTCCGAGTGAGACCATTAAAAAGCTGGTGATCTCAGTGTCCGAAAAAACGGACAATCTGGTCAATGCCATCAAGGGAGCCCTGAATCAGATCGGCATCGGAGAGGACCGCTTTGTGATACAGCTTCATCAGCAGAGCTATATGTATTATGCCCTGAGCCAGAAAAAGGAGTTGTGGCTTGGAGATGTGGCGTTGTTTGAATTTGGACGGGACGGGTTGTTTTATTCCCAGATCCATATTGACCGGAGAAATATTCCGTATATTGTCGGGGTCAAGCGGATGGATCTGAGCCAGAGTCTGAACTGGGATATGATGGAGCATGACAGCAGCTTTAAAATGGAGTATGCCTTTGTAAATCTTGCCAATACCCAGATGCACAAGCAGATGATCTCCACGATCTATGTCACCGGTGAGGGATTCCAGGGAGAATGGGCCAATACGGCGTTAAGCCAGTTATGCAATGGCAGACGTGTCTTCAGGGGAGCGAATCTGTTTACAAAGGGTGCCTGTATTGCGGCAAGAGAGCTGGCGGGGGAAGGCGTTATGAATGATTTCCTTTTTCTGGATCAGGAAATGATCCACACCAGCATTTCCCTGCGGGTATATTGTGATGCGAAGGTACAGGAGGTGCTTCTTGTGAGAGCAGGCGTCCCGTGGAAGGACGTGGATGTCAGCGTTGACTTTATTCCTGATGGTGAGGATGAGCTGCAGCTTACAATACAGAATGTGCTACGCAGAGAAACGACGGTTCATCTGTTGTCGCTGGAGGGCTTTGACGAAAGATCCGACAAAATGACAAGATTTACGCTGCGCCTGCGGTTTGCGGATGCATCCCACTGTATCGTGACCTTAAAGGATGATGGTTTTGGGGAGTACTACCCTTCCAGCAACCGGATCTGGGAGCGTTATCTCAGCCTGTAAATGCAGATTGGAGGAATTAGATGGGAAAATTAATATTATGCAGCAGTGTTATTGCGAAGCATCCATACTGCTTTCCGATGACAAAGACAAAGGTATATTCCATCGAGGAGGTCTGCTACTACATTAGAAATAATATTTATATGATGCAGGAGGAAGTCTTTGACAAGGAGTTTGCGGACTGGATCCGTCATGAGCTTGGCATGGAGGAAACGGCGGACAAGCTGGACCGCATGCGGGAGGATCACAATAATCTCAAGGATATTGTAGTAACTTTGTGCTGCAGTTGTGATTATTATACGGAGCGGGAGATCAATGACCTGATCGCGATCATGGATCAGACGCAGAATGTGCCGCTGCGGGGAAGACAGAAGATCAAAGCAGATACGTATCTGAAAAGCGGAAGCCTGGAGCGGGCAAGACAGGAATATGAGCGTATCCTGAAAAGTCCGGATATGCTCAATGCGAAGTCCGAGGAGTATGGACAGCTTTATTACAGTCTAGGTACGGCTCTGGCGGGGATGGGAGAGTACCGGCAGGGATTTCAGGCATTTCAGAAATCCTATGAATATGTCAAGGAACAAAAGGCACTGGAGTCCTGCCTGTACTGTCTGAAGCTTGGAGACATGCCGGAGGAGTATGCCAGAGCCGTCAAAGAAATGGGTGTGACCAGGGAACAGCAGACCTTTATAGAGGCACAGTATGAGGAGGCACTTCGGCAGAGTATGGACAGCCGGGAATGCAAAATGGTCCGCCGTATCCGCAGAATGAAAGAGCAGGGCGATCCTTCCTATCAGAAAGCGGCAGCGGAGCTGATCTTTGAATGGAAGAACGAATATCGCAAAAGTATGCTTCCGTAAAAGGGGAAGAATGATTGTTTGATTCTTTCCAGGGAGAAAGGAGGATTCCGGATGGCTTTTTGGAACCGGATCAGGAGAACAAAAAATAAATACAGTGATCACAATACAGAAGAGATCCTGCCGGAGAAGAAGCAGGACCGGCCGGATCCGGAGCAGGCACGGGAAGCTTCCGGGGAGGAGCCGGAGCGTCTGTCCGGGGAGGAACTGGCTGCAGAGCATATTATTCCGCAGGGAAAGGCAGAACAGAAGCGGTATATTCACGATTGCTGTGAGTCGGTGAAGGATTGTGACAGACAGATCGGCATTGCAAAGACGGAATATACCAGGGTGACAGAGTATCTGACGGACATCCAGAAGATTGACCGGATCGCAGGAGAGGACAGGAAGTCTCTTCTGGAGCTTTGCAAAAGGATCCAGAGACTGCTGCAGGAGCGCAGTCAATATAAAAACAGGACTCTCACGATCACAGAGCGTCAGATGCGCCGGTTTGACCGGTATCAGGAGGAACTGATCGACGAGATCAAAAAAATGTATCAGAATGAAATGTATCAGAAGGCGATCGACAGTGATATCCGTCATCTGGAGGCAGAAAAGGCATATATCCGGGAGGAGCAGCATGAGATCATCAGGCGGCAGGATTTCCTGAAAAAGCTTGCTAAAGGCATTTTCGGGCTGATCGGTTCTCTGATCGTTCTTTTTATTATATTGTACTTTAATCTGGACAGTGATATGACTTATCCGTATATTGGGACACTGGCGCTGACGGCCGTGTCTGCGGCTGCAATCTTTACGGAGTCCAACAAAAACCGGTATGAGATCGCCGTCTCGGATAAAAGGTACAATAAAGCAGTGGAACTTTTGAACCGGACAAAGATCAAATATGTCAATAATGTCAGTGTGCTTGATTACAACCGGGAAAAATTCGGCGTCAAAAATGCTGCCGATTTTGAAAATCTCTGGGGAGAATACTGCAAGACCAAGGAATACGAAAGGCGTTTCCAGGACAATACGGAGCAGCTCAGTAAAAGCAACGATTCCCTGCAGCGTCTTCTGGACAGCTATGGTGTGAATGATACGGAAGTATGGCTGGTGCAGACCTATGCCATCTTAGATGACCGGGAGATGGTAGAGATCCGTCATGATCTTAATCAGAGACGCCAGAAGCTGCGGGAGCAGATCAAGTACAATACAGACACCAAGGAGGATTATGAACAGCATATCCGCAAGGTTGTGGAGGAAAGCGAATTTGGTCAGGAAATCTTGAAAGAAGTGCTTGACAAATAAAAAAGCATATGATAACATTCTTTATGTTGTGCTGTGATCACACATTGATGTGCTGCAGTCATAACAGAATCAATAACAACAAAGCAGAGAAATCCACTCTCACCTTAGCACAGGAAGTGACTCGGGTTTAATAATGACATCAATCACCGGATCGTGATCATGATAGAATCAGTGGATAATGCTTTGCTTATCCACTTTTTTAATGGATAGGAAAAGTGCTTGTAACTTAGTAGAAAGCAGGGGCAAAGCACGGTTTTGCCCACTTTGATGTATGGAGGTGCAGGAATATTAGCAGGACAGCAGTAAATGAGCAGATCAGAGACAGAGAGATTCGTCTGATCGGCGAGGACGGGGAACAGTTAGGAATTATGTCGGCAAGAGATGCCATGAAGCTTGCAAGAGAAGCAGATCTTGATCTGGTCAAGATTGCACCAAATGCAAAGCCTCCGGTGTGTAAGATCGTTGATTACGGTAAATACCGTTATGAGCAGGCACGTCGTGAGAAAGAGGCCAAGAAAAAGCAGAGAACAATGGAAGTCAAAGAGATCCGTTTGTCTCCAAACATTGATGTAAACGATCTGAACACAAAAGCCAATCAGGCGAGAAAATTCCTGAGTAAGGGTGATCGTGTGAAAGTATCCCTTCGTTTCCGTGGTCGTGAGCTTGCACATATCAATTATAGCAAACAGATTCTGGACAGCTTTTATGAGAAGCTGGAGGATATTGCTGTTGTGGATAAGCCAGCCAAGATGGAAGGCCGTACCATGGTAATGTTCTTATCAGAGAAGAGGCAGTAAAGATTGGCTGACCGGTCATCCGGTGAGCAAGGCTTTCAAGGCGGTGTACTGCCGATGCAGATACGCCAGATTATAAATATTATGCAAATAAGGAGGAAACTATCATGCCAAAAATGAAAACAAAGCGCGCAGCTGCAAAGCGTTTCAAAACTACAGGAACAGGAAAGCTCATGAAGATGAAGGCTTATAAGAGCCACATCCTGAACAAGAAGTCTACAAAGAGAAAGAGAAACCTGAGAAAAGCTGTAGAGGTAGATGCAACAAACGCAAAGATGATGAAGCGCATTTTACCATATTCTAAATAATTTAAGGAGGAAAGACAAATGGCACGTATTAAAGGCGGATTAAATGCAAAGAAGAAACACAATCGAGTTTTAAAGCTTGCAAAGGGATATAGAGGAGCAAGATCTAAGCAGTATAGAGTAGCAAAGCAGTCTGTAATGAGAGCCCTGACTTCCTCTTTCGCAGGTAGAAAAGAGAAGAAGAGACAGTTCAGACGTCTCTGGATCGCTCGTATCAACGCAGCAGCAAGACTCAACGGTCTTTCATACAGCAAGTTCATGTATGGTCTGAAGCTGGCCGAGATCGACATCAACAGAAAGATGCTTTCTGAGATGGCTATCTCTGATCCTGAGGGATTTGCTTCTCTCGTTGAGGTTGCTAAGAGCAAGCTTGCATAATTACAAAACAATATGATGCAAGGGTCAAGAGCAGATATACTTGCAAATATGCAGCCATGGAGCTGATACAGGAAGAGTCCTTCGGGGCTCTTTTTGTCCTATATAATAAATGTAGAAAGGATATGAGATGGTATTTAGTTCTGCAATATTTTTATTTATATTTCTTCCGATTGTATTTCTGGGGAATCTGCTGATTCGTCCTCTTTGGGCAAAAAATTTATTTCTGACTGCGGCGAGTCTTATTTTTTATGCCTTTGGGGAACCGGTATATGTTTTTTTGATGATCGCATCGGCCGCGATGAATTACGGATTTGGCAGAGGGCTGGCAGCAGCAGGGAGACAGGGGATCCGGCTTTTTCTGCTGGTGGTTTCCGTACTTTGCGATCTGGTTATTCTGGGAACCTTTAAGTATGCCGGATTTCTGGTAGAAAATATCAATCATATTGCCGGATCACATTTGCATATACCAGGGATTGCCCTTCCGGTTGGTATTTCATTTTTTACGTTTCAGGCAATGTCCTATGTGATTGATGTGTACCGGAATCGGGACATGTGCCAGAAAAGCTTTATGAAGGTGCTGCTTTACATATCCTTTTTTCCGCAGCTTATCGCCGGGCCTATCGTGCGCTGGGGAGAGATCGAAACGCAGCTTGATCACCGGACTGTTACGACAGATGGCGTAGCGGAGGGGATCTGCCGTTTTGTGAAAGGTCTTGCCAAAAAGCTTCTCCTTGCCAATGGACTTGGAAAGATTGCAGATCAGGTGTTTGCCCTGGATATTGGACAGTACAGTATGGCAGTGGCGTGGCTGGGAGCTGTATGTTATGCATTACAGATCTTTTATGACTTTAGCGGATATTCAGACATGGCGATCGGTCTGGCATCTATGTTTGGATTTCATTTTCAGGAAAATTTCGATCATCCATATAGTGCGGACAGTATTCATGGATTCTGGAGGAGATGGCATATTTCCCTGTCATCATGGTTTAAGGAATATGTCTATATTCCTCTGGGAGGCAACCGCAAAGGAAAGTTTCGGACAGAGACAAATAAACTGGTCGTTTTTTTTCTCACGGGCATCTGGCATGGTGCCAACTGGACCTTTGTGATCTGGGGCATGATCCACGGCGTGATGAATGTGCTGGAGGATACGATCCTGCCAATTCGCAAATGCCATTTCAAATGGGTTGGAAATGTATATACATGGATCATTGCCGTGACGGCGTTTGTGATGTTCCGGGCAGATACCGCTGCATATGGCTGGCACATGATCCGGGCAATGTTTGGCAACTTTTCATGGGATGTGTTATCGAGACAATTTATTGTGGAGCGGCTGGACGGTTATACCATAGCACTGCTTGCTACCGGTATTTTATTTTCCTATCCGGTGATGGGAGTGATTGCACAGAAGACATCAAAATGGCGGGAGGTTCACAGCGTGGCTTGGGAAAATCTGCGTTATGTGGGAGTGCTTTTGTTGTTTTTGATATGCGTTTGCAGTCTGGCGTCTGCCGCATATAATCCGTTTATTTATTTTCGTTTTTAACAATGCATCCGGTGAGCCGGAGGTCATATCCGGGATACGGAGGGAAGGAGCCGTGAATGAAAAAAAGAATATTTATTGCAGTGTTTTTTCTCATTCTGTTGATCCCATTTGTGGGAATGAGCGTTTATCATGCGGATCTGAGCATAGAGAAAAAGCACGGGGAAGCACTGCCTTCGCTGATGCGGAATGGCAGGATCAATACCAGATTCTTTCAGGGCATGACCGATTATGTGGCAGATCATTTTGCATTCCGTCAGGAAATGATCACGGCAGATGCCCGGATCAAAGCCGGAATCTTTCACAGTTCCGCCAATGATAAGGTGATCGTGGGAAAGAATGGCTGGCTGTTTTTTCAGGAGACGATGAATGATTATCAGAAGAGGAATCTTTTGTCAGACCGGGAAATCCACAATTGTGCCACCGTGGTACGCCTGATCGGGCAGGGGGCACAGCTGCAGGGGGCGGAGTTTGCATTTACCGTAGCACCCAATAAAAATACCCTCTATGGAAAATATATGCCGGATCGTTATCAGGCGGGAAGCGGTGAGGGAAATCTGGAGCGTCTGATCCGGGAGATGAAAGATCAGAAGGTTCATTATGTGGATCTGCAGACGCCCCTTCGGAAGGAACAGAAACAGGTGTACCATAAATTGGACACACATTGGAATAATCTGGGAGCTTCGATCGCCTGTGGAACATTACTGGATTATTTGGGGAAAGATCATATCCATTATGAGAATGAGTCATATACCCGGAAGAAAAATTTTTCCGGAGATCTTCAGGGAATGCTTTTTCCGAAAAGCAGCAGGAAAGATTGGAATGTGATCTACGACCGTTCGTGGACATATGAATATGTCAATGATGTCACATCCACCGAGCAGATGGAGATTCAGACAGAAAATCAGACGCAAAAGGATGATCAGAAGAATACGGCGAAAGAGAAACCAAAAAAGCAAAAGAAACATAATAGTCTGGTGATGTATCGTGATTCCTTTGGAAATGCACTGGTTCCCTTTATGGCACAGGAGTATCAGAAAGGATATTTCACAAAGGAGGTGCCGTATGATCTAAGTCTGGTGGATGCCTGTAAAGCAGATGATGTGGTGATCGAACTGGCTCAGAGACAGATCCCGACATTATTGGAAGGGATTCCATATATGATGGCTCCGGGCGTGACATTTGACCAGGATGTGGAGGAGATCACGCAGACGAAAGCGACGATGGAAGTGGAAGAAGTGCCGGGGACGGATGGTGTGCTGCGGATCTCCGGAGAGGCGGACAAGCGGTGGACAGACGATGATTCAGAAATTTATATCAGCATGTACGGAAAAAAGAATCTGCTGATGTATGAGGCGTTCCCGGCTGTCTATGATCCGATGGATGAAAAAGCGGATCGGGCATACAGCTATGGTGCCTATATCAATACCTCTTCTATGCCATCGGATCATTATCAGATCGAGGTCATCACAAAAAAGAATGGAAGCTATTATACAACTGGATTTCTGGGAAAATATGTGGTAACATAAATAAAATAGGGTAAATATTGAAATATGAGAGGGGATACAAGATGAGGAGGAAGAAAATTGTGCCTGCAGGCATGATCGCCTGTGTGCTTTCTGGCATCATTCTGACTGCTCCGGTGCAGGAGACAGCCGGGACACCAGGGCAGGTGTTGTATGCAAGTGCTGCAAAACGTGCAACGACAACGACGACGCAGTCTGCCACAAAAGGAAAAAAGGATACGAAAGCTCAGAAAAAGATCAAACAAAACAAGAAAAAAGCCAAAAAATATATTGGGAAAAAGCTGAGCAGTCTCGTCAAAGCAATCGGGAAATATAAAAAGCTTTCCAAGGCAGCAAGCTGTTACTATGAAAATGAGTATGACGGTATTGCCAGGTATGACGGTTTTGTGGTGTACTGCCACACGGAAAACAGAAAAAACTGGATTGTAGACAGTGTAGAATAGACAGGAGCAGCAGATGAGAGGAAAAAGACGGATCAGAGGCGGAAGGACTGGTGTTGCGGCTGCAATTGCACTGGGACTTTTATGTGGAGTCAGTGTCGGCGGGAATACGGTTTATGCTGCCATAGGACATGTTACAGAATCTGCCGCAGCAGAATTACCAGAAACCCAGGTGCCGGAGGGGGAGGCAGAGCAGTCTCCGCAACCGACGGCTTCTGCAGCTGCAGTAAATCCCAAACATACGATGAAACCGGATCCTACGGCAAAACCTACAGCCACACCGGTACCGGGCAGGCTTGTCCATAAAAAATATACGACATGGTATGTATATAAAGGTGGCAAAAAGCTGACCGGGGGATTTCTTACATTAAAGAAAAAGACCTATTATTTTGACAAAAACGGAGATATGTATCATGGCTGGCTGAAACGGGGCAGAAGGTATCATTATCTGGATCGTGCCACAGGCGTGCTGGTGCACCGCGGCAAGGTCGATGGTATCCGGATCCGGAAAGGCCAGGCGGTGCAGACAAAGCTCAGTGTCAAAAAGATAGAAACCATGCGTACAGCGGCAAGACTGCTTAAGCGGATCACAAAGCCCTCAGATACAAGGGATCAAAAGAAAATGAAATGTTATCGGTACATTATGAAATGTGATTACCGAAGATATCGTTTTCTGGAACCGATCTATAAGAAAAAGGGGTGGGAAAGCACCTTTGCCAATGACATTTTCCGGCATCATGCGGGCTGCTGTGTGTCAGAATCATCTGCACTGGCATTTCTCTTTCATGAAATTGGATACAGAGATGTCTATGTGTGCCATGATACCAGTCATGCCTGGGTGGAAATGAATGGCAGAGTATATGACAATCTGTTTTCCAAGGCGAAGGATTTCTGGAAGTATTATAATGCGACATATGGGAGTTTCGGGCTGCACCCGGTAGATAAACGCAAAATATAATGAGTCCGAAAGACTCATATTAGGCGCTGATAAAGAAAATTATTATAGATAAAAGAGAAAGGACGTAAGACAATGGCAAAAGAACTGGAAAAAAACTACAATCCTGCGGACATTGAGAAGAGAACCTATGATAAATGGCAGGAGAAAAAGTACTTTCACGCGGAGGTAGATCGCAGCAAGAAACCGTTTACGATCGTTATGCCACCGCCAAATATCACGGGACAGCTCCACATGGGACATGCCCTGGATAATACACTTCAGGATATTCTGATCCGTTTTAAGAGAATGCAGGGTTATGAGGCACTCTGGGTACCGGGAACCGACCATGCATCCATTGCCACAGAGGCAAAGGTTGTAGAAAAGCTTCGGGAGCAGGGTATTTCCAAGGATGATATCGGCAGAGAGAAGTTTCTGGAGCATGTTTGGGACTGGAAGAAGCAGTACGGTGGCCGTATTGTAGAACAGCTGAAAAAGATCGGTTCTTCCTGCGACTGGGACAGAGAGCGTTTCACCATGGATGAGGGATGCTCCAAGGCAGTAAAGGAAGTATTTGTCAAGCTGTACAACAAGGGACTGATCTATCGTGGAAAGCGTATTATCAACTGGTGTCCTCATTGTCTGACTTCTCTTTCTGATGCAGAGGTAGAATATGAGGATCAGGCAGGAAGCTTCTGGCATCTGCGTTATAAGACCACAGACGGCACCGGCTATATTGATCTGGCAACCACACGTCCGGAGACACTTCTCGGAGATACAGCCGTTGCAGTCAATCCAAATGATGAGCGTTATAAAGATATGGTAGGGAAGATGCTGGATCTGCCGATCGTACACCGTCAGATCCCGATCATCGCAGATGATTATGTAGATATGGAGTTTGGTACCGGTGTTGTAAAGATCACACCGGCGCATGACCCGAATGACTTTGAGGTAGGAAAACGTCACAATCTGGAAGTAATCAATGTACTGACAGACGATGCTAAGATCGTAGAAGATTATCCGAAATATGCCGGCATGGATCGTTACGAGGCGAGAAAGGCTATTGTTAAGGATCTGGAGGCAGAGGGTGCTCTCTTAAAGATCGAGGATCACGAGCACAATGTAGGAACCTGCTATCGCTGTCATACAACAGTAGAGCCAAGAGTATCTCTTCAGTGGTTTGTGAAGATGGATGATCTGGCAAAGCCTGCGATCGAGGCTGTTAAGAACGGAGATACCAAGTTTGTACCACCGCATTTTGACAAGACATATTATCACTGGCTGGAGAATATCCGTGACTGGTGTATTTCCCGTCAGCTCTGGTGGGGTCATCAGATTCCGGCATTTTACTGTGATGACTGCGGAGAGATGGTTGTAACAAAGGAAAGCAGCTGCAATTGTCCAAAATGCGGGAAGCCGATGCGTCAGGATCCGGATACGCTGGATACCTGGTTCTCTTCTGCGCTGTGGCCGTTCAGTACTCTTGGCTGGCCGGACAATACGGAAGAGATGGATTACTTCTATCCAACCAGCACTCTTGTAACCGGATATGATATTATTTTCTTCTGGGTCATCCGTATGATGTTCTCCGGACTGGAGCATACCGGCAAGGTTCCGTTTGATACGGTACTGATCCACGGACTTGTCCGCGACTCCCAGGGACGTAAGATGAGTAAATCCCTCGGCAATGGTATTGATCCATTGGAGGTTATTGATAAGTATGGTGCAGATGCACTTCGTTTCACGCTGGTCACAGGAAATGCACCGGGTAATGATATGCGTTTCTACTGGGAGCGTGTAGAGGCAAGCCGTAACTTTGCCAATAAGGTATGGAATGCGTCCCGTTTCATTATGATGCATCTTGGTGACAATACCATTATAGAGCCTGCATATGATGAATTGAAAGAGGCAGATAAATGGATCCTTTCCAAGGTAAATACCCTGGCGAAGGAAGTTACCGAGAATATGGAGAAGTACGAGCTGGGAGTAGCCGTACAGAAGATCAATGACTTTATCTGGACCGAGTTCTGTGACTGGTATATTGAGATCGTAAAGCCGAGACTGTTTGCAAAGGAGGAAGATCCTGCTTCTGCCAATGCAGCATTCTGGACACTCCGTACGGTGCTGATCGATTCTCTGAAGCTGCTTCATCCATATATGCCGTTTATCACAGAGGAAATCTTCTGCACGATCCAGTCAGAGGAAGAGTCTATTATGATCTCTTCATGGCCGGAGTACAAGGAGCAGTGGAATAATCCGGCAGCCGAGGAAATGGCAGAGAATATCAAGAACGTTATCCGCGGTATCCGTAATATCCGTACCGAGATGAATGTAGCCAATTCCCGCAAGGCACAGGTTTATATCGTTGCAGACGACGAGGCAACCTGCAAGGTGCTGGAGGGCAGCAGAGATGCCTATGAGCATATGATCTATGCTTCTGAGCTTTTCGTTCAGATGGATAAGACTGGTATCGAGGAGAATGCAGTATCTGTTGTTATTCCAAAGGCAACGATCTACATGCCGCTTGCTGATCTTGTTGATTTTGAGAAGGAAAAGGAACGTCTTACCAAGGAGAAGAAGCGTCTGGAGGGAGAACTCAAGCGTGTTAACGGTATGCTGAACAATGAGAGGTTTATGAGCAAAGCTCCGGAGAGCAAGATCGCAGAGGAAAAGGAAAAATTAGAGAAATATACAAGTATGATGACAAAGGTTGAGGAAGAGTTAAAAGCACTGGAGAAATAATGTACCGTAGATAGGTGTTTGACCATAACAGGGGTGGACATCCCGGAAGGCAGGGTGATTTTATGGAGAAGGTGGAAAAAAATGATTTTGGAGAAGTCCAGGTAGAGATTTCTGAGGACGATATGGAGGCGTATATTACGCTGACTCCGGAAAAACGTGATCAGGAGTTTCGAATGGATGATCTAAAGATTCTTTTAAAGGCGGCAGGCGTGGAGCATGGTGTTCTGGAGGATGTTCTGCAAAAGGCAGTGTCCGAAAAACGGTACTATGAGCAGTTTACCGTTGCCAGAGGGGAGGAGCCGGTGGATGGCAAAGATGGCTGGTTTGAATTCCTTTTTCCCATCCATGTGGATACCCGGCCCAAAATCCTCAAGGATGGCTCTGTAGATTATACATCCTGTGGTCAGGTTCCGTCTGTCGGGGAAGGACAGGAGATCGTGCATTATCATCCGGCACAGAAGGCAAAGGATGGGATGAATGTTCTGGGACAGATTCTGCCGGGACGAAACGGCAGAGATCTTGCACGTCTGAGAGGCAAGGGCTTTGAGCTTTCCCCGGATAATCTGATTTATACAGCTAAACTGACCGGTAAAGCGACGTATCAGAATGATATTTTAAATATCAGTGCGGAGCTGACATTGGACAGCGATGTATCCTATACCACAACGGGAGATGTTCATTTTATCGGAGATATCCGGATCCGTGGCAATGTTCTGTCCGGAATGAAGGTGACTTCCGAAAAGGGAAGCATCATCGTGGATGGGTATGTGGAGGCAGCCACACTGGTGGCCGGTAAGGATGTGATCCTGAAAAACGGCATGCAGGGCAATGGTCAGGGAAAGGTTGCCGCAAAGGGCGATGTCTCCGGCAAATTTTTTGAGCAGACATTTATCGACTGTGACGGAAATGTTGCGGCCAATGCCATCATGAACTGTCAGATCAACTGTGGGCAGGACGTCAAGGTATCCGGACGGTTTGGTGCTATTATCGGAGGAAGTGTGTCTGCGATGCACAGCATAGAAACTATGGTTGCAGGCAATATAGCTGAAGTAAAAACAGAGCTCTGTGCCGGGATGGAGGATAATCTGTTTGCTCTTCTGACGCAGCATGAGAAAAGCCGTCGACAGATCCAGGGAGAAGTGGAAAAGATATTAGAAGCGTTAAAAAAGATCAATCATGTTCTGGAGGTTTCGCCAACGCCGGAACTGCAGCAAAAGAAATTAAAGCTCACCAGAGCAAAGATTGAAAAGGATACCCGTCTCAATATGATCATGAAGCGGAAGCAGGAGACGGTGGATCAGATGAGTAAAACAAATGATGCCAGTATCACCATCTTAAAAAGGGTGCATCCCGGAACAGAGATCACGGTCAATGGAAAACATGTGTCTGTTCAGGATGAGATTGCTGGTGTAGAATATAGAAGACGAGGAACGGGAATCGTATCCTATGGTCTGGAGTAAGTATGATGTCGATAATTGCGGCAGAAATGATTTGATGATGGAATGGAGGTAGTGTAAGATGGATTTTGAGGCAGAATTAGAAAAATTTCAGCCAAGTCTTGATATTGAACAGGCAGAAGATGCTATTTACGGAAACAGTACAACAGATGTAATGGATCTGCTCCAGAGTATTCTGGCCGATGCAGGTACCGGCACAAAGAACGCAGAATAGGGGAATGAACAATGAGATGTCCAAGATGTAATGCAGAGGTGTCTTTCAAGAAGGATCGTTGTGATAACTGTGGACAGGAGCTGCGCAATTACCGCAGGGTTCTCAGTGCATCCAATATTTGCTATAACCGGGGTCTGGAACAGGCAAAGGTCAGAGATCTTTCCGGAGCGATCGCATCTTTGCACAAAAGCTTAAAATTTAACAAATTAAATACCAATGCAAGAAACCTGCTGGGACTCATTTATTTTGAAGAAGGAGAGATCGTATCGGCTCTCAGTGAATGGGTGATCAGCAAGCATTTTCAGAATGAGCATAATGAAGCAGATCATTATATCGGGCTGATCCAGTCCAATCCGAACCGGCTGGAGACTTATAGTCAGATGGTCAAAAAGTATAATTCTGCACTGTTCTCTGCACAGAACGGCGATGAGGATATGGCGATCATTCAGTTGAAGAAGGTGGTCAGCACTAATCCGAAATTTATCCGGGCGCATCAGCTTCTGGCACTTCTCTATATGAAGACCGGCAAGAAAGAGAACCGGGTGCGTGCGTATAAGTTGATGAAATCCATCAGCGGGGTGGATGTGACCAACACCACGACATTAGCCTATTTAAAGGAGCTGTCAGATGTTCATATTAAGGGCGAAAATGCTGCACCAAAGGCAGAGAAGCCTGCGGAACAGCCGGTGCGAAAGACATTACCAAGGGTAGACGAGAATGCGTACAAGCCGATCACCCTGTACAAGGAGGAGAAACCATCCGTTATGCCGTTTGTGCATGTACTTCTGGGACTGATCGCCGGAATTGTGATCATGCAGTTTTTGATCACACCTGCATTAAAGCAGCATTCCAGCAGCAAAGAAAACAAAGCATTTAAAACATACAGTGAGAATCTGGCTTCCGGGGAAAGTGATGTCAGCACATTGAAAAATGCCAATACGGAGCTGCAGAAGCAGGTGGACGAGCTGACCAAGAGGTTATCCGATTATCAAAGCGGCAGTCCTACCGATCTGGATGGCGTTCAGGCGGTTTATGACAATCTGATCCAGGCGATGCAGTATTATATCAATGATGATAAGCTTTCGGCAGCAAAGGCTCTGGATAAAGTAGATCCGGACAGTCTGGCAGGGGATGAGGCAAAGAAGTTCTATAAAAAGATCAAAAAAGAGACCTACTCCACAGCGTCAGAATCTTTCTTTGAACAGGGAAGAGACTGTTACAATGGTCAGGGTGACTACACCGGCAAGAAGGATTATGATAAGGCGATCAAACTACTCAAAAAGGCATTGAAGTTTAATGAGGACAATACAGATGCCATGTATTTTCTGGGACGCTGTTATCAGCAGAAGTCTGATTTTGAGACAGCAAAGCAGTATTATGACCAGGTGGTGAATGATTATCCGGATTCTGTCCGCGTTGCAGAAGCAAAGAGCAGACTGCGGGAGATCGGTCAGTAACCGGCTGCAGACATAAGAGAAAATGATAGGGAGACCTGTCAGAGTGTACATTTTATTGTATCACTCCGGCAGGTCTTTTTTGTGTATGGGAAATGCTGGTAACACAGTGGGGGAATGGGAAAAGTGAAGTGGTTATGGAGGACAAAACGCAGGTTGCGATTTTGATTTTTGCAGCGGATCGCTGCAGGTTTTCAGAAAGGAATGGTGATTATTTTGAATCAAAAGGAGCAGGAAGCAATTCATTATGAAATACAGCAAAACTGTCTGATCATCTATATCTCACAGGATCTGGATCATCATACGGTAAATTTGCTGCGGGAGCAGTCGGACAGGCTGATCGATGCCGGTGATATCCGTCATATTATTTTTGATTTCCGGGAGAACGATTTTATGGACAGCTCAGGAATCGGACTGATCATGGGAAGATATAAGAGAGTGATGTTCCGGGGAGGAAAGGCAGCAGTGACCAATGTCGGCAAGGAGATCGAACGGATCTTTAATCTGTCCGGATTGTTTCAGATCATTGAACGATATGCAACACCGGAGCAGGCAGTGGAAGGGCTTAACACCAAAAAGGACAAATAAGAAAACGAAAAAATCAGATCAATGGAGGCAGAAAATGAAACTGATCATCGATAGTAATTCACAAAATGAGGCATTTGCAAGAACTGTGGTAGCGGCATATATTACACGTCTGGATCCGACTCTGGAGGAACTGGCGGATGTAAAGACCGCTGTATCGGAGGCGGTAACCAACAGCATTCTTCATGGATATAACAACGGGGAAGGAGAGATTGAGATCGTCTGTGAGATCACCGGACAGGACATCATGGTGGAGATCACGGATCACGGAGTGGGCATCCCGGATATTGAAAAAGCAATGGAGCCTTTATATACCACGAAGCCGGAGTGGGAGCGTTCCGGCATGGGCTTTGCCTTTATGGAAGCGTTTATGGACGAGCTGGAGGTATATTCTGAGGTGGGGAAGGGCACCCGCGTCAAGCTGGGCAAGCACATTGGAGACAGAACATGAGAGTTGGCGTGGAGGGTGTCAAATGGATGCAATGGAATTATTAAAAAAAGCCCGTGCCGGTGACCGCCAGGCAAGAGATCAAATGGTGGAGGAAAATGTGGGACTTGTCTGGAATATCGTGAAACGCTTCAATGGAAGAGGATATGATCCGGAGGATCTGTTTCAGATCGGCTGTATCGGACTGATCAAGGCGATCGATCATTTTAATCTGGAATTTGACGTAAAATTCAGTACATACGCTGTACCTATGATCCTTGGGGAGATCAAACGGTTTATGCGGGATGACGGCATGATCAAGATCAGCCGTACCATGAAGGAAAACGGTTGGAAGGTAAAGCTGGCAGCGCAGCGGCTGGGGCAGGAGCTGGGACGTCAGGCAACGGTGGATGAGATCGCGGCGGCAACGGAGCTGGAACCGGAAGAGATTGCTGTAGCGATCGAGGCAAACCGGGATGTGGACTCCATATACCGGCCGGTCTATCAGCCGGAAGGCAAGGAAATTTACCTGATCGATCAAGTGGTGGCAGGAGAAAATGCCAGTGTCGGTTATGTATCCCGAACCGCAGCGGTACGGGGAAATACCGGAGAGGCTGACTCCGGGGTGGATGCAGAAAAAGAAAAGGTGATCAATCACGTCCTGCTGGAACAGCTTCTGGGGACACTGGAAGAGAAGGAACGCAGGCTCATTACACTGCGCTACTATGAGGATAAGACCCAGACCCAGGTGGCAGCAGAGCTGGGAATCAGTCAGGTGCAGGTCAGCCGCCTTGAGAAAAAGATACTGTTACGGTTGCGGCAGGAGGTGCGGTAGATGTAATTTGAAATAAAGATGTATAAAATTTCCATTCCCAGGGAACAATTTACTGAAAAGAGAAAGGGGAAAATGCACCATGAAGAAGAAAAAAATGTGGTTTTATGTATTGGTGATCGGTGTTATGACTTTGAGTACTGTCTGTTATATTGCAATCATGCGTAATGCGAAAACAACCTATGCCAACGGCAAATTTGTAGAGCAGGAGGGTGTTGACAATGAAATCCGATATTATTTACTTAAAACTGGAACAGAATAGTCAGGTATCCCATCCGAAGGTGCTGTTGGAGGATGTGGCAGAAATTCTTACTGCGGACAGTGCATTACAAAAAGAAGCCGGGAAGCTGGTGCTTTATACATTTCAGAAGGAAAAAGAGCAGAAGCTTGTTTTTTCTGCCATGAAAGTCATTGATCTGCTGCAGAAGCAGCGGCCGGAGCTGCAGGTGGTAAATATCGGGGAACCGGATTTTATTGTAGAGTTTAAGGACACTCCAAAGCCGTCAAAATTTATGGAGATCTGCAAGGCGGTGCTGGTGAGTCTGATCATATTTTTTGGAGCAGGCTTTACGATCATGACATTTAATACAGATGTCAGTGTGGGAGATGTATTTTCTCTGTTTTATAAGCTGGTCATGGGAACGGAACAGACTAAGGGAAGCATTATGGAGATTACGTATTGCATAGGCATTGCGATTGGTATTCTGGGCTTTTATAATCATTTTTCTGCCCGGAATGAGAGGGATGATCCGACACCTCTTCATCTGGAAATGAGAAATTATGAGCAGGAAATGAATAATGCCATGATCAAAAATGCATCAAGAGAAGGAAAGGAGATCTCATGATCTGGAAACAGGCACTGTTGGGATTGATCGGATTTGCCGGAGGCATTAGCGTAGCCGGGGGTGTATTTGCATTTATTTCCATATTGGAGATGCTGCCAAGACTGGCAAGTAAACTTCATATGGCGAATCGGGTGTATCATCTGGAAAACTGCATTTTCTGGGGAGGATTGACCGGAGCGGTATTGACGGTATTTGAAATATCCGTTCCGTTTGGAAGTGCAATGCTGGCAGTATTTGGACTATTTACCGGAATCTTTGTGGGATGTCTGGCAATGGCACTGGCGGAGACCTTAAAGGTGATCCCGGTGCTGGTGCAGAGGGTGAAGCTTGCCACAGGACTGCCGTTTGTGATACTTGCGCTGGCGTTGGGAAAGGCAGTGGCTTGTTTTTATCAGTTATATTTCCGGATGCAGCATTAGTGGTAAAATGAATAATAAGATATAAGCAGCAAAATTTAAGTTGGATCAATCTATCCGTAAAACGGGACAGAATGGAGGAAAGTATATGGATCAGAAAAATAGTCCTAAGATCAAGGAAGTTTTACAGGAAAAGGACAGTGAAAAACAGAAAGAAAAATATAATGAATATGTCAGTAATATTACCCCAAAAAGCAATCGTTTCTTAAATTGTGCGAAAGCATTTCTGGTGGGAGGAGCCATCTGCCTGCTGGGAGAAGGCTTCAACAGCTTTTACCAATATCTGGGAAATGATAAAGAGCTGGCAGGACTTTACACGACATTATCGTTAATTCTTTTGAGTATCATTCTGACCGGTCTTAATATTTATCAGAAGCTGGGACAGTTTGGCGGAGCCGGAAGTATCGTTCCGATTACCGGATTTGCCAACTCCGTGGTATCTCCGGCGATTGAATTCCAGGCGGAGGGACAGGTCTTTGGGATTGGCTGTAAGATCTTCACGATTGCAGGACCGGTGATCTTGTACGGGATATTCTGCAGCTGGGTTGTAGGGGTGATCTACTGGCTGGGGAGTATTATGTAAGGATAGGAGCTTAAGAAATTTGTACCAATATACGGACAGGTATATTGGTACAGATCATTTGACAAGTTTATCATTTATTAATCAATTTTTGGTAAGTTTACTGTCTGATTATCCATTAATTATTTACAGGTTCATTGCTTTTTTGGTATCAGCAAGTGCGGCAGAACAACATACAGGGTTTCCTACAAAGGTAGGAGAACCAAGAAACCATGGATTGTCGATAAGCTCTTGTGAGTGAAGTGCCTGATGATCAAGCTATGCTTTTACCACATCCAGGATCTCAGGATTTCTGTGACCGCAGGTGTAAATACCAAAACCACCGAGGCAGTCGATGAACTTTTCGCCGTTCAGTCCATAGCAGTAAGCTCCTTCGTCATGCCATTCCAGTACAGCACCGTTCTCCGAATCGGAGAAAACGGATTTTCTGTATTTCAGCCAGCCTGGACTTACATAATTGTCAAAATAATGAAGTGTGTCATCCACCATTTTCTTTTTGTCATCCGCGGAAATCAGTTCGTCATTTCAAGGGGTGAAATACGAATGAACTTCAGCAAATACGCCTTTGTATTTTGTGAGCTATTTTTGTTGAAACCATTATAGCACCGGATATACCCGTTTTCAATTATATTTTTAAAGCAATTTCTACGGGAACGATAGTATAACTATTTGCAGACTGGTAGGATATATGGTACTCTATCTCTAGAGTAAAAAGGCATATAATAATGTGAAATGAATCAAAATAACTAAAAAGAAGCAGTATTTTATAAGGTGAAAAAAATGGAAAAAATCAGTTTTTAATTTATAATGACCTGATCAATCATCTGTATGACTGTACCACCATAGAGGAACTCAAAACAGAGTTTATGGTGCCGATCCGTATGCTGATCCCGCATACATACTGCAGCATTCTTCTGGCGGCAGAGCCGGTGGGGACATCCTCTCTGGTGAATGCCGAAAACCTGTATCAGCCGGAACCAATCTGCGTCCCGGATACCTTTGCGGAGGCAGAGAAACGGTATTCGGATGATATGTTTTTTCTGCGATCCATATGAGTCCATCTGAATAAGGTCTTTCCGCGGATCATAACCGGAGATCATAAGAAGAGTACCACTTTGCGGACAGTGGAGGATATTCGGAAACACTATGGACTGACTGCGAGGGAGACACAGATTCTGGAACGGATCCTGCAGTTTGATTCCAATGAAGAAATCGCAGAGGAGTACGATATCAGCAGTCTGACGGTACAGAAGCATATTCAGAATCTCCTGCGGAAGCTGGAAGTCAGTTCGAGGTTGGAGCTGTTTAAGGAGTATCACGAATGAGCAGCGGTGGCAGCGGAATATTCAAAATGTTATGCTAAAATCGGTAAACAGATGGATCACGGAGATGATATAATGAACCCGACATGGTTCATATTAGGGGGTTCTTCGAAACTCCGCATGCACAGAAATTGTGTGCAGATATGTGATTTACTGATTGGACAAATTAGAATTATGACAGAAAATATCAAAAATGAATCATGATTGGAGGAAAAATATGTGTACAGCAGCAACTTACCGGACAAAGGATTTTTATATTGGAAGAACTTTGGATTATGAATTTTCTTATGGGGATGAGATTACGATAACCCCGCGTCATTATCCGTTTCCGTTCCGTCATATGGGAATGCGGGAGAGTCATTATGCCATGATCGGAATGGCACATGTGGCAGCAGATTATCCATTATATTATGATGCGGTTAACGAAAAGGGTGTCGGCATGGCTGGCTTAAATTTTGTTGGCAATGCAGTGTATCAGTCCGTAAAATCGGACAGAGAAAACGTGGCACAGTTTGAATTTATTCCGTGGGTATTATCCCAGTGTGCTTCAATGAAGGAAGTGCGGGAGTTGTTATCCCGTATGAATCTTACAGGCACACCGTTTAGCGAACAGCTTCCGGCTGCCGGACTTCACTGGATCATTGCGGATGCCGGTGACTGCGTTGTCGTAGAATCCATGGCGGATGGTCTCCATATTCATGACAATCCGGTGGGGGTTCTGACCAATAATCCGCCATTTGAGACCCAGATGTTCCAGCTTAATAATTATATGGGGCTGTCTCCGAAGCAGCCTCAGAATACATTTGCTCCGGAGCTGCCTCTTGGCACTTACAGCCGTGGCATGGGGGCTATGGGACTGCCGGGAGATCTTTCCTCCGCTTCCCGGTTTGTCCGGGTCGCTTTTGTAAAAGCCAATTCCGTTTCCGGTGACAGTGAAGCAGAAAGTGTCAGCCAGTTTTTTCACATTCTGGGCTCTGTGGATCAGCCGAGAGGCTGCTGCGATGTGGGAGAGGGAAAGCATGAGATCACATTGTATACTTCCTGCTGTAATGCAACCAGAGGAATCTATTATTACACGACGTATGAAAACCATCAGATCACAGCAGTGGATATGCATCGGGAGGATCTGGACGGCAGGGAACTGATCCGGTATGAAGTGATTCAGGGAGAGCAGATCCGGTGGGAGAATTGATCAGCGGATGAAACGGATCAGAGCATGACGGAAAATTTGTTCGAAAGGCAGGAAAAGTCTTGTGATACTACATGTTGCAAGGGTTTTCCTGCCTTATCCTTTTTTCGAAAAGTACTGTTTATTGTACTTTCAATATAGTATAATGCAAATATAGTTAGAACGATATGGCTGGGAACTATAAGTTTCACAGATTTGTGGTCATGTGATAAGGAGACGGTCGTTTTTGAAACACAGACCGAAGGGAGTGGAGAGTATATGAATGAGATGAATAACATGATATTTAAGGTGCTGATTGCCCTCTGCGGGATTGCGATGATTTTTGGTGCGATCAATACCGTGCTAGAGGAAAAGAACCGATGCACTTCTCCAAATTGCCAGAATCAGGCGGAGTATGACGATGGAAAGTGTTATCTGCATACAAAGCACCGGGTGGACGAAGATTATCTGTTCGGGGATGACAGCAGCAGTGAGAGCGACGATGACGAGCAGACGGATTATTATTCCGATAACGTTAACTCATCTACTTATAAATCCTCCGGCAGCGGGAGTACATATGGGAAACATTCCGGCTCCGGCAGCAGGGGTTCGTCGAATTCGGAGATGTATGACTATGACAATGCCGATGATTATGCGGGGGACTACGCAGAGGACTATGCGATTGACGAGTTTGGGGACTGTGACAGCGAGGAGGCATATGAATACGGATATGACGAGGCGTACGATGACTGGGAGGATGAAATGGAGGAGTAAGATGGGGAATGGTTGGAAATGCGGATTAAAACATAATAGAAAATTAATGTATTAAGGTGTTGAAAATATATATTTTATTTGATATACTAGAGAAAAACAATAGATGGAATTGGTAAATAACTAAAAGGAGAAACGATAAATGGGAATAAGATTTGCGTTAGATATAGGAGTAGCTTCTGTAGGTTGGGCGGTTGTGGATGATTCTTATGAAGTGTTGGAGGCGGGCTCAAATATTTTTCCATGTGCTGATTCGGAAAGGAATGTAGAAAGAAGATCATCACGGCAATTAAGGAGAATCCATAGGAGGAGAAGTAGCCGAGTTCGAGACTTTGAAACATTATGGAATAAGCAAGGAATAAAAACAAATCCAGTTATTCTTCAAGATGTTTTGTCTTTGCGTGTTAAGGGATTAGAGAATGAGTTATCTGAAAATGAATTGTATAATGTTTTGCGTAATGAATTGCTACATCGCGGGATATCTTATATAGAAGATGTAATTGATGATAGTATAGGCGAAACTCAATATGAAAATGCTGTTATGCTTAATCAAAAACAAATGGAAGAAAATATTTATCCGTGTTTGATACAATGGAAAAGGCTCAAAGAATATGGAAAATATCGAGGAAATCAGCGTATTAATATTGACGGCAAAGATAAAGATATTATGATATCGAATGTTTTTACAACTGCATCGTATGAAAAAGAAATTAAAAAGATTATAGATACACAGAAGTCATTTCACAATATATTGTCTGAAGAATTTTGCGAGGAGTATCTGAAAATATTTCGAAGAAAACGTAAATACTATGAAGGACCGGGAAAAGAGAACTCGAGAACGGACTATGGTATATATACGACTCAGATTGATCCGGTGACGGGGAAATATCATACGGACAAAAATTTGTTTGAAAAGTTAATTGGAAAGTGCAGTGTATATCCGGACGAGCGACGTGCTGCTGGTGCAAGTTATACGGCACAGGAGTTTAATTTATTGAATGATCTTAATAATTTAACGATTAATGGTCGGAAATTAGAAAAAGAAGAAAAAGAAAAAATAGTGGATATAATAAAAAAATCCAACCGAATCGATGTGAGAAAAATTTTGCGGGAGGCTACAGGGGAAGAAATTGACTCTTTGGCAGGAATGAGAATTGATAGCAAGGATAAAGAATGTATACATAAATTTGAACAATATAATTTATTGCGAAAAAATTTTGAGAAGAATGGTTTTGATTTTAATAAAATAACTCAATCAGATCATGACATTATCGCTGAAATTTTAACATTAAATAATGATTATGAATCCATTACAAGAGAATTACATAAGAGAATTTCTTATCTATCCGACAATGAAGTGAAAATATTGTTTGATATAAAAAAGAAAAACATCTCTTTGTTTAATAAATGGCAGAGATTGTCTTTAAAGGCAATGGAAGAGTTGATTCCAGACATGTATGATGAACCTAAAAATCAAATGGTCTTGTTAACAGAAAGGAATCTTATTAAGGAAAACAGAAATCAAGATGGTGGATCAAAGTATGTTAATTGTGATGCCGTGGTGGATCAAATTTATAATCCAGTGGTGGCACGTTCTGTGAGAATAGCAGTGAGAATTACCAATGCTCTTTTAAAGAAGTATGGAAATCCAGAACAAATTATTATAGAGATGCCGCGGGATAAAAATGACAAAGAGCAAAAAAAGAAAATTGATGATTATCGGAAAGCCAATGAAAAAGAATTAAATACGATTATTAAGGAAATAAAAGAACAATATGGAAAAACAATTAGAGATGAAGATTTTTATCAACATAAAGAATTGGCGATAAAGTTGAAGTTATGGAAAGAGCAAGATGGAAAAAGCATTTATTCTAATAAAAATATTTTTATTAATGATTTATTAGAAAATCCATATTATTTTCAAATTGATCATATTATTCCAATATCGATTTCCTCTGATGATAGTCGTAATAACAAGGTATTGGTATATAGTGATGAAAATCAAGAAAAAAGAAATGATACTCCCTATATGTATTTGAATAGAGTTAATACGAAATTGGGGTTTGATGAGTTTAAAAATAATGTGATGAGTCTGTATAAAAAAAAGAATATTTCACATAAAAAAGTGGAAAATTTATTGTTTATGCAGGATATTACAAAATACGACGTTTTGAAGGGATTTATTAATCGAAATATAAATGACACGCGATATGCTTCAAAGGTAATATTGAATCTAATGCAGGGATATTTTGAGAGTAATCAAGCTTTAACTACTGTGAAGGTGATTCGAGGGAGTTTTACTTACCAAATGAGAAAAGCATTGAGATTGAAAAAGAATCGTGAAGAGTCATATGCACATCATGCAGTTGATGCTATGATTATGTGCTATTCACAAATGGAATATGATTTGTTCTATAAAAAACAAAGTGAGCTTATTGATTGGGAGACGGGAGAAATTTTGGATATAGAAGCGTGGAATAATCTTATGGATAAGGATAAATATGAAGAAATTATGTATAAAAATAAACTATTAAGTATTCGTAAGTCTATTAAGGAAGGAGAGGAGAAGATAAAGTATTGGCATCGAGTGGATACAAAGCCTAATCGAGGATTGTGTAATCAGACGATTCGTGGAACTAGAAAAAGAGAAGGTAAATTATGGAAAATAAATAAATTGAATATTTATGATCAAGAAGATATAAAAAAGTTAAGAAAAAGGATAGATGAAGGAAAAGAAGAACGTTTTTTGATGTATCAACATGATAGGAAAAGTTGGAACCAAATGGTCGAAATTCTTGAAATGTATAGAGATAGTAAGAATCCTTTTGTTGATTATGAAAAAGAATCGGGGGATTGTTTTAGAAAATATGCAAAATCGAATAACGGTCCTAAAATAGAAAAGATAAAATATCAAGACGGTGAGGTTGGCAGTTGCATTGATATCTCTCATAAATATGGATTGGAGAGAGGAAGCAAAAAAGTGATTTTAGAAAGTTTGAATCCATATCGAATGGATGTTTATTATCAGGAATCAACAGGAAAATATTATTTTGTGGGATTAAAATATTCAGATTTGAAATTTGTGAATGGAAAGTATGAAGTCGATGAATTTGCTTATAATAGAATTCTTGTTTCAGAAAATGTTATACAAGAAGGAAAAAATAGGCGAGATTTAGATCAGCTTGGTATAAAATTTTATTGTAGTTTTTATAGGGGAGATATCATCGAATATGAAAAAAATGGAGAAATAAAAAGAGAACTGTTTTGGTCCAGAACAATGCCGCAAAAAAAGAATTATATAGAAACTAAACCGATTTCAGCGGGAAAATGGGAAGGAAAAAAACAAAATACTGTGGGGTTAGCAAAGACAAAACATATTAGGAAAATACGTACAGATATTTTGGGAAATCAGTACGTATGTGGAACGGAAAAATTGGAAATAGAAGTTGACGAGAGTTGATGGATGTGCTATACTTGTTTTAGTAGATTTTTTACGATAACTCAATTCTTTCAGATCTACTAAAACAAGGCTTTATGCCGAAATTAAGGACATCGACGGATGTCCTTTTTTCTTTTATGGAGGAATAATATGGGGTTTCGTGTGGTATTGGTAGAAAATGAGACTAAAATCCAACTAAGGTTAAATAATTTAATTGTTCAAAAAGAAACAAAAGAGATATGGATCCCGTTGGATGATATTATGATGATAGTAATTGATAATATGAAGATAACTATAACAACTCGATTGATGTGTGCTTTAGCTATGCATAATGTTGGCTTGGTGATATGTGATCAGGATCACCATCCTATGGGATATTATTCTTCTTATGATAATTACAGCCGTATTTCAAAAAGCATTCAATATCAAATTAGATATTCACAGGTTTCGTATGATAATTTGTGGAAAGATATCGTGAAGAATAAAATTTCTAATCAACGTAAAGTTCTTATAGCATTGAATTCTATAAAAGAAAATATTGATAAGCTGGTTATATATGAAAGTGAGGTGGAAAATGGAGATTTAACAAATCGAGAAGCTCATGCTGCGAAGATATATTTTAATGCTTTAATGGGAAGTAGTTTTTCCAGAGGAAATAAAGATATTTTGCTTAATTCTGGCTTAGACTATGGATATGCAATTATACGATCGTATTTAGCTAAATTGTGCGTGGGGTATGGATTAAACAGTCAAATAGGGATTCATCATCGTAATGAATATAATCGCTTTAATTTGGTTGATGATTTGATTGAACCATTTCGGCCAATTGTTGATTATTATGCTGTACATTTGCTAGAAGGAGAAAAGTTTTTTGAGAGAGAACATAGGATTAAATTGGTAAATATTTTGAACCACAAAATGGTTTATAAAGATAAAAAAATGTATCTTTGTAATGTGCTTGAAGAGTACGTTGCGTCGTATGCGGCAATGTTAGCAGGGAGACAAAAAGGGATTGTATATCCAAACATTGAATTGTATATGGGAGAAAAGGATGAAATATAAAATTATGAGGATGATATGTATGTTTGATTTACCTGTGGCTACTGAAAAGGAGAAAAGGTATTACAGAGAATTTCGAAAAGCTATTTTAAAAGAGGGATTTATCATGTTGCAGTATTCTGTTTATATTCGTACTTGCCCTAATAGAGAATACTGTAGGCGTTTGGAAAAGAGATTGAAAAAAATCGTGCCAGCTAGTGGAAATGTAAGATTGTTAGTTATAACGGAAAAGCAATATGAGGATATGGTTTTATTAGTTGGACGAAAAAATGAAATAGAAAAATGTATAGGAGAAGAAAGGCTGGTTATCATATGAGCATTGAAGTGTCAAAGGTAAATGAAATATATGAAATTCCGCTGCAGTCAATTATACAATTATGTGGTGAGGATATTGGAAAAAAAGAGTATATATGCCATTCCTTGGAAAAGTTTTTTTCGTCTTCTAAATATGAAGAATGGGAGGAAATATATAGAAATAATATAAGAATAGATGGAGAGGATGTAGGAAGACAATATTTCAGAAGCGTAGTAATTAAATCTAGAGAAGATATCATTAAGATTTTGAGGATATCCCCTAAAAGTATGATGCGAAAATATATCGAATATCAATATATAAATTTTGAATACCAAGTTATATTTGAACAGATATCTAATATGCTGGATATGATTTTTATGAATTTTAATTTGAAATTTAAAAATAGGTTTGAAAATCTGGAAGTAGGATATGAAAGAAATAAAATGCTTGATTTGTTGTTTTCGGCTGAGGTGTATGGTGACGAAGAAAAAACATTGGAAACATTATCGAATTATGAATTGCTGAGCAGTTTTATAGAATTATTGCGGGAAATACAAAGGATTGATCCGCATAGAACATTAATTATTATTAAAAATATCGATCATATGATTTCTTTGCGAGAATATCAACAACTTATTAAAAATATTAATAATGATTTGCAGGATTTTGAAAATTATTGGCTTTTTACTTCGAGTATAAGAAATTATGTTGTTGTTAATGAACAAAATGTGGAGGGAATCTGTGTTGTTAATCAGGATATATACAATTTCCCGGATATGGAACATATTAAATCTTTTGTTAAAGAAAATTACCCATTGGAAATGAATTGGGAGGATAAACAGGTTTATAAATGTATTCAGGGGATGGTTCATAAGCTAGGAAATGAAAATGAAGAAATAAATTTACAGGAGAATGTGATATTTAAAATGTTTCAGGATACATTATGTATTAAAACGGTGTTATGTGAAGAAATTAACGAAATAGAAATGGAATACTTAAGAAGGTGATTATAAATGAGATACTTGAAAAAAATGTTTAAATTTGATATTTTAGTACCTGGAAGAATTGAGTTATCGTAAAACCAACGGAAAGTGGGGAAACGGTAGCGACAATTTTAGTACCTGGAAGAATTGAGTTATCGTAAAACCAAGTAACGCTTTTTATAAAGCATCCACAATTTTAGTACCTGGAAGAATTGAGTTATCGTAAAACCCCTTTTAATGTGTTAAAATCATTCATCCTATTTTAGTACCTGGAAGAATTGAGTTATCGTAAAACTCTATCATGTTTACGCAATCTATCGGGCTTATTTTAGTACCTGGAAGAATTGAGTTATCGTAAAACCGTTATTAAAGTCAGCGCTAGAGGGAGCGGATTTTAGTACCTGGAAGAATTGAGTTATCGTAAAACCTACCGAGGGAGGGTGTTTAATGCGGGGAAATTTTAGTACCTGGAAGAATTGAGTTATCGTAAAACCGCTCACATATGTTTTTGACGAAAGTGTATATTTTAGTACCTGGAAGAATTGAGTTATCGTAAAACAATTGTCATATTGACTATTGTAAAGGAACGATTTTAGTACCTGGAGGAATTGAGTTATCGTAAAACATACGATGCATCCGTAGATATAAGCGATATATTTTAGTACCTGGAAGAATTGAGTTATCGTAAAACCCCTCTCACGGCTCCGGGGTGATCCTCTGCATTTTAGTACCTGGAAGAATTGAGTTATCGTAAAACTGACAGTGATTACAGGTCAAATTTAGATGAATTTTAGTACCTGGAAGAATTGAGTTATCGTAAAACCCGGGGTCATTACATTGTAAACAGCATCCGATTTTAGTACCTGGAAGAATTGAGTTATCGTAAAACAAATGGACACCGTAATTGGTCAGCGAGACAATTTTAGTACCTGGAAGAATTGAGTTATCGTAAAACCATGCACTGCGTTTGCTGCATATCCACGGTATTTTAGTACCTGGAAGAATTGAGTTATCGTAAAACTGTTGGTACGTTACAATGGTATTAGTTTCTATTTTAGTACCTGGAAGAATTGAGTTATCGTAAAACAAGATGAACCACCTAAAAGAAGTCTGAAGAATTTTAGTACCTGGAAGAATTGAGTTATCGTAAAACTCACACAGTAAAATCTATTTTCGAATGTTAATTTTAGTACCTGGAAGAATTGAGTTATCGTAAAACCCGTTCACATCCAAAAGCGGAGACTGGTGTTAGAATATAAATAGTACAAGTCAAAGTGAGAGCTTTTCATTCCGTCGAT
>OLWA01000835.1_pt1 | contig 35830 bp, 43 predicted proteins | sample 1673251 | NCBI WGS metagenome assembly OLWA01 (sample SAMEA3178937, study PRJEB25190) | human gut metagenome | biome: human gut; feature: human-associated habitat; material: faeces | place: Austria | collected 2013 | reverse complement strand
TGCCTTTGTCGGTCTGTAAAAACTGCTTACGAAGTTCATTGTACTTTTCGGTAAGTACATTTATCTTCTCGGTTGATTGAGAGATTAATTCATCGTAGTAAGCACGTCCGACAGTTGAACCTCTTGTCTCAAGAAGAGAGATTTGAGACTTGATGAGATTAAGGTTTGAGCCTATTACATCGGTAAGCTCTTTGTATTTATTGGTGATACGGTCTAGGGCAGTTTCGGTAGACTTCGCAGTAGAGGTAGTGGTTTCAATTTGCTCAAGCATCTTACCCTTTAATGATTCGCTCTTTTTCTCCAATTCTGAATATTCATTTGCGACATCAAGGTAATTTGAAGCCATGAACATGGAATAACCATTATCTTTAAGCCAATTCATTACCTCAATCTTTGAGCCTGTATCCTCATATATCTTTTGGATTGTCTTTAAAGCTTCCATTTCAATGCCATAAGCATTTATTCGCTCCTTAACACCTTTGATTGCCGCATTGGTTTTCTTAACCTCATTGGATATTGCAAGGTTGGATGTCTCAGCATACTTGTTTGTAAGTGATATGATAGCTGATTCATTGAATGAATAACCATCACCCGTTTTCACAAGTTCTCCTGCGAGACTGTCATAAGTTGCTATGAGAGTGGTTGCTTCATCGGCTGATAATATTTCACCTTTGCGAACACGGCTGAGAAGGTCGATAAGCGAATTGTAGTTGTCCTCATTGTATTGGATATTAAACTCACTGATTTTATTTACAAACTCATCTGCACTGATACCCAATTCATCAAGAAGTGCTTTGTAGTCCTCTGTTGATGTTATGGTTTCTGCTGAAAGTTCGCCAGATGTTGCAAGGTCGAGAAGCTTCTGTTTTGTTGAATCTATGGAATCGTTGTTGAATAGGTCGGAAAAATCCAGATATTTAGATTTATCACTTATGATTTTATTTGCTTCCTGCACTGAATTATTGAAAAATTCTTGAAATTCAGGAAGTGTCGCTAAATAGTTTTCTATTGTACTGGTGATTTTCTGCTCATCACCGATAAACTGCTTTGACGCAATAGAAGTATCTATAAGACCTTGTTTAAATGTCTCAAACTCCTCTGCTGTCTTCGGAATATTTTTACCCTGTAACGCACTTATCGTAAGCTGGTGTGCTACATTCTTGTTTAGGCTGTCAATAGCAGAGCTGTAACCCCCTACCGATTCTTTTGCATTGTTATATCTCTTATATATTTCCTTAAAAAGCTCATTGTCGGCTAATTCGTCCGCCGCGAATACTGTGGAATCTCTAAGTGCTGCTACCGCTTTTCCAAGTGTTTCATAGTTTTGTATCGCACCTTCTATGGTTTTGTTGTCACCTTGTAAGAACCATTCACCGCCTCTGCTGGTATGTGTTCCACTGCTTATTATTCCGGCATCTTCTAAGACCTGCCATGCCTTACCTGCATCTTTTCCCATCGCCACAATGGATTTTCCAAAATACTTGTCGGCTGATTTAAGTAAATCTGTTGTTGTAGCATCCACATTGGCAATCAAGTCAATCTGCTGTTCTTTCAAATTATCAACGCTCACCTGTTTAATTGCTTCGGATAAAGAACCATATTTTTCAACAAGTGTATCAATCGTCTCCCCTTCAAGATTAAGCTTCCTGAGAAGTTCTTCCTGTGTGGATAACAGCTCTTCTTTTGCTCCCGAATCGGTCTTGACCGCATCAGACAGCTTAATATATTTATTGGCAAGCGCTGATATCTCATCACTCATTGACGAAGCTTCATCTGCTGCTTCCTTGGTTTTCTGTCTATCATCTTCTAATTCCCGATTATGCTTTGAAACTGCGGAAGAAATAGCGCTAAATCCAAGGCTGATTGTCATTAAAGCAACTCCAACCGGGTTTGAAAGTATAGCTGTTTTAAATGTTCGTCCAAGACCAATCAGCGCCGCTTTTAGGCTGAATACTGAGGCTGTCTGTGCATTATTAGCAACAGTCTGTGCGTTAGTTGCATTCGTTAATCCTAATTCCTGCAACTTCTGTGTTACCATTTCCTTTGACAGACCTTGCAGACTCAAAATTCTTACTCTGTCCTGTTGGCTCAGTGATTTACTTGAAAGCACATTTTTAAGCTGTGCATTTGTAAGATTCTGTGTTGCCACAGCTATTGTTTTGAGGTACTGGTATCTCTGTGTAAGATTTCCGTTTATCGGCATGTCTTTGACTGCCTTTAATGCAACTCCATATTTTTCAACCTGTCTGGTTGCGGTCATAAAAGCCATTGCACCTGTTGTAATAAACTTACCTATCCCAATCGCCACGATACCTCTTAAAGAGCCTTGAATTAAGCCGAATTTATTCGCTACGTTTAATAATGCAGTACCAAGATTTGTCATATCACGGACTGTATTGCCATTCAATATGCTCTGATATGTCTCTGTTAATGCATTCTGGAAACGCTGAATTGAAGCGGAAGCCGATTCACACCATGTTCCATATTCCTTCATAGCTGAACCTGCACTGTTTATTGCTGTCTCATAAGCCTTCACACCCTCAGTCTGTAAGCCACTAATAAGTGCCTGACCTGCCGCCGCTCTTGCTTTGCCGAAAATAGTTTCCAAAACATTTGCACGACTGGTATCACTAAGACTGTCTATAACCTGTGATATTTCAAGTAACTGCTGATAGAACGATTTGAAGGTCTGTCCATCAGCTTCCATTATATCTACGCCCGTGAGACTTAATAACTTCTCCCTTAATGAACTTGCAGAATCTGCTACATCATCAATGTCCTCCCCCAGTTCCTCAAGTTCTTTTCTTGCGTCCGTACTTGTTGAGGCTCTTAGACGTAACGAACCGATTTTCGCTGTATTGCCTAAATAATTAGTATCATTATAAAATCTGTTTGCAGTAGAGAACATGGCTGCTGCCTGCTCAATGGTTGTATGAGCCTGCGTGAGTGTTCCCGCTGACAATCTTATTGCCTCCGCTAACCCTTCCGCATCTATCGAATATCGGTTTGACATTTCATTTATCAAATCAACATAAGCTTCAAGCTTTTTGTCCATCTGCTCATCAGTATAGCCACCGATCTCATCAAATGAAGCTATTGCTGTCTTTATTGAACCTATGGCACTATCAATATCAAGATCACCTACATTAGAAAGTACTGTGCTCCATTTTCCTCCAAGCTCCGCATCATCCAGTGACCAACCCATCTTCTTAAACTCTGTGATGGCATATATCAGCGAATCAACCTTAACATTAAGGTCTTTCGCCTTGCTCATAGCTCTGTCAAAGTACTTATACAGTGCGTCTCTGTCCTCAATCTCATCGGTCACTTTCTGTAAATCAACCAATCTGTCATCTAATGACTTTGCCTCAGAAGAAGCTTGTCTTAACTGATTTATCATTGTGTATACGAAGCTTGCACCACTGAAAAAGTTCGCATACCGCTTGATTGATTCTTTGAACTTACTGCCCCAGCTCATTGTCGCATAGCCGGTTGCTTTAAGTTCCGTTTTAAATGCAGAAAGTTCACTTCTTACTTTTCTTAAATCTGCTGTGCTTTTTGCTATATTGGCAGAATTGAGCAGACTGTTGTATTTCTTAGTTAAATCCTGATTGCTAAAAAGCTTATTGTACTCTTTCGCAACAATCTTCAGCTTGTTAATAAGCTGTTCCTTCTTTACCTCAAAGTTGAAAGGTACTTTATTAGTATTTGCAACCTTCTTAGCAGTATTTACCGCCTGATTCGTTGCGTTCTGGACATTCTTTTTATTTATTTTCGGTGATAAATTTACGTTATATGTTCTTCCCTTTAACTGGTCTCTTATCATTTTTCCAGTTTTGGTTAAATGTAATTTCCCAGTTATATATACATAAAAATCTCCAAGCTTCTTAATGTCCTGTTTTATTCTTGTCACGCTCTTTGTCTTATTAAGAGCTGCTATCAATCGTAGAAAAAAGTTATTTTCCAAAAATTATCCTTCCCCAAAGAACTCTATATCTCTGTAATTTTCATAAACTTCGCTAATATCATAATCATATCCTGTACTGTCATCAGCCACAGCACGCAAATAAACAGTTGACCACACTACCGCAACCACAATATAAATTGAATCCTCATAAAGGATTCTGTCACCTCTTTTAAGCCTCATAAATCGTTTCCTTTTTATATGGAATGTTTGATTGAAAAATCTGAAATTGGCGTAATGCCGAGAAAATAAAAATAGAATTTATGAATTTGTAAGATAGTCTTTTAACGCTTCAAAATGCTTGGGATACAGCTCCGCTAATCTGCCTGTCTTAAACAAACTTAGCGTATTCTTGTCTATGCCTGTGACCTTGCAGATATAACACTGCTTCTCACGTTCAAGACGTTCAATAAGAATGTTTCTTAATTCATTCTGTGTCATGTACAAGCCTCCTTTGTTATAATAATTTCTGTAAAAAATTCCTTAAAAAATTAGGATTTTCACGGACAGACTGTGTTTGAGGCAATCTGTCCGCTTAATCATTGTTCATTGTTTTGAATAATACACTCGGTACTCTGCCGGTAACACCATCGTTTGAAAACGGTGCATCGGCTATATATAATAAAGACTACCGCTTGCTCAAGGCGACAATCGTTATTAACGTGTGGAGATTTTTCACTCCATAATACACGCAATCCTGTATGGACGATATGCAGGGAATTGATACTCAGTACCAATCTAAAGTACTTATATCTAAATATGCTTTTTAAATTGATGTTGGAATCTGCACCAAATTTAAGTATCTTTCAAGCCTGTCCAAATCTTCACTTATTAAGTTAATTTGTCTGTTCTTAAATCTGCTTAGATCAATTTTACCTATGCCGGTTACTCTTGAAATTGCAACGGCAGACAATCCTCGATTCATAACATCGGACAGCTTATTTCTTATATCTTCCTGATTCATCGTGTCCTCCATTACAATAATCATTATGACAAAAGGCATAACAATTATTTCTTTCCCTAATAAGAATTGACAGTTTTCTAATCAAATTGTTTTTTTCAAAGGTTTTCCTTGCATTTTTGCGTATCACTATATGAGGTCAAAATGCCGAATTTTCACCCAGCATTTCTCCTGTTAAATTCCTGCTGTTTATGACACAACGCACTACCACATATTTTCATATTTCCGATCTTAATAAATCTTTCTCCACATATAATACACTTGGAAATTTTTCTCTCTTTATTATGTTCGTAGAAACTTAAAATAGGGTTTTTATCGTTTTCTTTTATAGTATATTCCACCTTGTCTCCTGCCGGTGAATTAACCTTAACAATTATACTATTGCGATTGCTTTCAACAGATATTGCATTATTTTTCTTCAATCGTTCAATACCTTTCTTAGCAACACAATTTCCATCACCTATAAATTTATCCAGTTTTCCAAACGTCAATACAGATTGTTTATTGCTACCGATTATCACTTGATTATCTTTATTTTTCTTAGTCAAAAAAAGAAGTATAAACAAAAGTTCTCTATCGTTTGTGCAACCATTTCTATATTCCAAACTGTCAATCCAGCTTAATTCATTTCCATATATGGTTATATCTTTAGCATTATCTATGTTTTCTTCTAATTTCTTTTCCACATTTCTAATGTCAGCGTTTTCCCGCTTCTCATAATGTGCTCTCCTTTTTGGTATTACTTCACCATTTTCCAGATTACTCTTAATGTTCTCAATTATAACATCTCCAAAGCAATTCCAAAGAATATTTTTACCACCTTCAATATTACTTTTCTGTAAATATTCAAACTCTATTAAATTCTGAGCCGCAATATTTCTGTCTCCGTCAAATATATTCAATATCATCTTAGAGCACAAATCATAAAACACATCATATCTGCTGATTTTTTCCTGTGTAGCATCCGATTTATCCATTTGTCCTATTATGTTCTCAATTTTCCATATCATCTGCTGCTCTCTGCGTTTTAAATCATACATCAAGTCTGCAAACTCTAAATATTTTTTACTTTTAACCACAACCTTTATGTTTTTATTACACAACATAGCTGCATCAAAATTATCTGCTGAACTCCATGCATATTTTTTATTGGCTGTATTTTTCTCAATATATCCACATATTCTGTCACAATTACTATTGGATTTTTCCTTGCAACTTGCTTTTTTCTTATCTTTTGCATAAGCGAAAAAATATGGTGGTTTTTCTTTTTTTAACTGTTCATATTTATCTTTATATTTTCCAAGAGATATATTATGCTGTGTTTTCGGGAAATCTATTGTAAGGTTATTATAACAACTCATAACCTCATTAAATTCCTCATCCGTATCATCATTATTATAATTTTTTGTCATAACATTGGATATATCACCAATATTGGAATTATCCATACTTGCTACAAGAGCATTATATATTGCCTTCTTAGTTACCTGAGATTTTACAGGGTCAAACGGTTTATAATAGAGTATATTTTTATCTTCCGGCACACATTCAATTAGCGTTTTATTTGGTGTAAGGAGTACCTCGTCTCCATCAACATCAAACATGAGAATACGACACAATAAATCGTGACTGCTAACTATGGTATCACACCCATGAAACCATTCCTTACACATTTCCAGTTCATCACCTTTTACAAGTTTTCTAATTCCATGCTCCATGTACAAATGTGGAGAACGCAAACAATCTACTCTGTCATAGTCCTTGTCATTGTAAAAACTATTGTATACATAGTTCTTTGGGATAATTCCCTTTGGGTTTTCGATACTGCAAAACAACCACTCACAAAATGCATATAAATCCGGGCATATATACGAATACAATGAATCCTTTAATATAAGCTTATTTCCACATGCCTTCTTTCGCTCAGTCCTGAACTTATCTTTCATCTTCTCCTGAATATATTTGTCCTGAATCAGACCAGGATATAATTTAATTGCATCTGATAAATACGGCTCATTGAGAATTTCTGCAATGAGTGCTGCATCCTTTTTAAGCCCCGATAACCACTCCAACGTGTCCTTGCAAAGTTCCTCAATTTTATCGTCAGTCAACCTCTCGGACGATAATGTTTGAATAAACTGATAACTTGTTTTAGCATATCCCTTTGGTTCTAAATCAGCAAACTTATTTATAGCAATCTTCTTACCTGCTTCCTTAAAATTCTTTTTAAAGTCGTCCATCGAATTATAATATTTATACATCTTAACCTGCGAACCTGTTAAAAGCACCTTGATATTTTCATCAATTACATTATGTTTATCGCCCCATATATCCTTAATTATAGGATTCGGTTTAACACCTTCAACCTCATCTAGCTGTAAAAATTTAACATAATCAAAAGGAAATACACACCCCTTTATATGTCCACATCGTATCTGTGCTGTTGTGGGCAACACTCCCGGAAGAAAAATACCTGCTCCATCAGTCTGAGGTATTTCTATATCTTCTCTTCTAACCTCAATACCCGTGACAGTATCATCATCATGGTCAATACATTTTACTTCTTCATTTATAATGGTCTTGAAATCGGGAACAACCAGGCATTCGTCAATGTTTATTTCATATTCTGCCGATTCAACCGATGTAGAAAGCAGCAAACCATTATAAGCTAATCTCTTGCCTGTATTACAACCGCCTTTTTCATTGACAACTTCATCCGGCAGACCAAATGTAATCTGCTTTTCATGTGCGTTATAAAAAGCTTCGTTTATAAGTATGGATTCGCCACGTTTCATCTGATTTGTGGTGCTGGAATAGAATATGTAATGCTGTTCTCCTATATCCAATCCTCTTTCCACAATCTGCCTTAATATCTCATTTTGCTTATCCGTTTTCAGATAAATAATCTCCATAACAAGCGGATTTTTCTCATTGAAATCTGTAGCATACCTTATCATTTCACTCTCAAATAAGCTTATCTGCTTGTCTATATTTTCATGCTCTGTTTCCTCGATTATGTTCCCATCACTGTCATAATCGTATAGAAATAAGTGACTTCTTTCAACTTTTCTAACACCACTGTACGAAGCAATCAGCTCATCTCTTTGTTCCTTTAAAAAGGCTTTTTCCCCTTTTCCCTCTTTGTAAGCATTATTAAACTTGCGCTCCTTATCCGTTAATGTGTCAAATGTGCTTAACTTGTAAATTCTTACTCGTCTTGGCTTAAAATCATTCTGTTCTCTGTTCATTCAAAATCCTCCAAATTAAAATATTTCTATATATGTGTTATTCTCTTTTCGGAATTAAAAATCTTGTTTTTTAGGCGAAAAAATACCAACCATCGAATATTGACGGTTGGTATCAAAACTATCTTGTTATTATTTATTCTTTTCTTTAAAATAATTACTTATTTGATTTAATACTCTATCAAAAGCAATAATACCTGAAACTATAGTTGTACTTGCCAATGACATTAACATTTCTTTTTCCTCATTTGAATTACCACCAAATTTTTTATCCAACTGAATATATCCTTGCCATAAAACAAATATCATAACTAAAGAAAAAACAATTATCTTTTTTATAATCATTTGTATATTATATTTTGCAAACTGTGGTTTTGCCTTAAATTTGAACTCCCAACTAAAATAACACCAAAGTATCGATATAATTCCAATAAATGTAAGTACAAAATACCACTCAACATTGCTCAATTTATTATTATCCGAAACACCTTGTACGGCTCCCAAAAAACCCTGAATATACATAAGATAAAAACCAATTGACAATCCCAAATCAAACTTTATGCTATTTTCAGGAGTTTTAAATATTTTGTTCAGTACCCAAAACAATCCAATAAAAAACAATCTAAAGATTGCAAAAACAATAAGTGATGTTACGAGAATTATAATAAAATTCATAATATTTTTCCTCCTCAATTTTTTTATATAGTTATTATACCATACCAACCACCAATATTCAATTATCAAAGACCACCCTTGCTAAATTTTCACACTATATCCTTTGCTTAAATCATTATTTTTAACCTCATTCTCCCACCCTCCCCATACCACCAATACAATTTATCCTCTGAAATTCTCGACCTCAAATTAACCCCATTTTCAATAATCTACCCCTTTACATAGAGCACTTTTTTTCTTTACTTGAAACTGTGATTTCATTGGCTCATTTTTGACGTTTCCATGCTCTAAACTCAATGATATCTGCTGCTCCGCCATTGTTTACAAGCCGTATTCTGAAATCCTTTAGCTCTTCAAGAGCGAATACTGTATTTTGAAGTATACCAGCAGCAGATGTTGTCTCTACTGCATGTATACTCATGTCTGTAAAAGATATATCTGTAACTCTGTATAGCTTGTCAATTATCTTGATGTATTTTATCTGTGTTATATTATCCGTTATTGTTATCACCTCAATTCTTTTTTATATAAAGCGTCACCATACTTGAAGTCGCTTTATATGACAAGTCAAATCTGTCTATGTGCGTTGTCATAGGGATTGACTTGATTAGTCCAAGCGGAAGAATCATTCATTTTACTGACCGCCCGGTTGGGCTAATCAAGAATAATTTCAGAACCAATCCATTATTATATTCCCCACATGACTTTCAGTTTGTTCACATACTGCATCATATCAGCATCACCTGTCTTTTCATTATCTGGATGATATGTATTGGCAAGAACGCGATAGAATTTTTTCAATATAACCCTATCTTCATCTGTTGGAATCAGCTTCATAGCATTTTTCAATATCTCATCCTGTTTCTTAGCATTTTCCATAGATTTCTTATCTACTTCATCTTGTAATGCTTTTATTTCATCATGTGCTTTTTTCCAAATCATACGGAAATCATCTTTATATTTTTCAGGTATCTTTTTCATATCATAGTCTGAAGGAAATTCATTGTAATGTACTGAATAATCACCAAATACATTTTCATTTCCATCATTTTCAATATATATTTGACAATCCCAAAAACAAGGAATTGTATTTGTATGCTCCCCTTTTATCCATCTATATTTCACAGGGCATTGCATATCCAACGTATAAAATATAGAACTTCTTTTCTGCATAATCTTTTCTTTTTCAGCCTGTAACGATTCAATAGTTTTATCTATCTCATTTACTCTATTATCCAACTTATCAATCTGCTGTTTTACTGTAATAGGCTTTTGATCCGTACTCTTTACTTCCTTATATGCAGCGTCAACCGATACTTTCTTATCACGCAATCTCTGTTTCAAATCTTCATTACCAGATTTCATCACTGCATCCATTTTTCGATATGTACCTTCTGAAACACCTGTTGCCTTTGCCATCTCTTTTCGTGTGTCAACCTTTGGCAAATTTGCCGAACCTTTACCACCTAAAGATTGATTTTTCTTCGCTTTCTATTCAAATACACTCTTGAACTTCTGGACAATCTCATATTTTTCTGCATCAGATAAATTTCTACGACCTAACTGTTGCTCTAACATCCAACGCTTTACATCATCCCTTGTGGGTAATTCATTAGCATACATAATTTTATAATCTTCCCAATACTTGAATCCTATATTATGCTTTTTCAAAATCTTATATCTGTTGTGTCCATCAATAATAATATATTTCCCTGTACCAGCTTCTTCCCAAACCTTAATAGGATCGAGCATACCATTTCTCAAAATACTCTGTTCCAATCGGTCAAATTCTTCTGGTGTAAGAACAGGTAATAATTCTTCAAATTCCTTATCAATAACTAAATCGTCTATCTTTAACATTCAAAATCTCCCACTTTCTTATAATCCAATTGCATCAGGTTCTCCCCAAATGCATTCATCATCTAATGTATCAACATCCTTTGAAGCTGATGCAAATTTATGTTTTCTATTGATATAATCCACAACACAAGGAATATTATTAAAAATTTCCTCATCCCTTAACTTTTCTAACAAACTCTTTTGATAATCAGATCCTTTTTTAGCAGCATCAATGTCTTTTTGAATTATTTTGTTATCATGATGGATTTGTTTATAAATTTCAATCAATTCATCATCAGAATACTGTTTGACATATCTACCAAAATCATAATGAAGATTATTATATTTTGCTGATACACTACGCTTTCTATTGGCTTTTTCAGACTGTACAATCCTCTCATTAACACCACAAATCTTTGCGTAATTTCTTGCAAATGCAATAATATCTTCCTTATCTTCATATCTACCATAATGATTAGAAAAACTTTTAAATTGTCCTGTAATCATATCTCGTTTCAATTCGGTATGTTTATATATATAAAGTAACTTATTCTCAATAAGAATCTTGTTATATGCCAATAAAGTATTTCTATCAATTTCACTATGTTCACTTAAGTAATCTTGTGTCATAAAGCCAACAAAATTCTGCTTAGTACTATAACAGTCCTTATATACTCCCTGACTTCTATTTACTGTTCGCAAACAGACAACGAAATAACGCAACAGTTTGAACTTGTCTGCCTTCGTGGAAAGATTTATGATTTTTTGAAGCTCCTTGCTATAAATAACCGTATAATAGACATTACTGTTCGAATCTACACTAAAATAAAGCTTTCCAAGATCAATAATAAATTCTGTACTGGATATTTTTTTAATAATAGTTATTAAATTTTTGTCAACAAGGGATTCAAAAGCCGATCTGACTTTTTCATAAAGCGAACGCTTAAAATTGAAATTACCAGCTAATTCATACATCAGCATATTATATGTAACATACTGATTTTCTCTACTTGATTGGTAAATGCTTTTTAAAGCAATATACACACCAAATTCAGAATCCGATATTTTCATATCGTCAATCATATTATTTTTTAAATATATTTCCAAATAATTTTCTCCTTTACATCAAATACAATATCAAATAGTTAACCATAAACAATTAAATAGAAAATTATAGAGTACTGGTAACAGTACGATAATTATCTTTTATATTACTTAATTCTTTTATATTACTTATATGACTCTAAGTTATGACATTCTCATGTCGTAATTTCAGTGCTACACTATAGTGTAAACAACACCAAAATGTCGTAACTTCCGCTATGGTGTTTTGATTCCATTTTCGGTATCCTCATATTCAAGCAACTTCAACGTATCAAAATACTTTCTATTCGCCCTAAACACATGATAAACATTGCCTGATCTATTATTTATTCCGACACCTATAGGCATGACACCTTTTTTGAATAACCGATTGCACTGCTCTATATCATAATTAAAAACCGGTTTACTCCCAATCACTTTTTGCAATACTTCATTCCTCCATTTCTAATACTTCCACAATGCGGCTACATATCCTAATTTTAAAATTTAAACATGGGATAACTATTTCCTTCATAATTGCAATATATAATCGCAATAAAAATTCGTTGTTAAATTTCAATCTTTTCATAAATTTACTATCTGCCACATTGCCTCCATTTTCTTGTGATGTAGGCACACTACCATAAAAGCAATGTGCCTTGTCCGTCCTTGTTTCATAATCAGCACCTTCACTGATATATGGAGAACTAAATTCCGTTCTCCTTGAAGAAGTCTTTCGACCAATGCTGTCTATGCAGCTTGATAAAAAGGGAAATGTCTATCCGTTCTGAAAATAACTATTCGCTTCAATAGTCGGTTGCTTCGTCTCACTGCAACAATATCTCTGTTAATACTATATTCTCCACTCGGAGATTGATTTTTACTGGATTAGTCCTAGTTTTTAAAATCAAAATATACCGTTACAATGTTTCCGTTCTTCATAAGCAATTTAAACATTTTCTTTGCTATAACCATAGCATTATCTGTATCTGTTATCTCCTTAATAATAGATTGGAGGCTGGAAATCTCAAAAATGAATCCATTATTTGCATCATCTAGCATTCTAATATCACCATTTTCATACTGAGAAAACACAATTTCACCTAAAAAACCGTTCTCTATAAGATGGTTGTCTGATGTACAATAAGTCTTTTCATCTTTATCAACAGTAATGTAAACATTTTTAATTCCGTCCTGCTTCAATACTGATATCATCTTGTAAAAGTTTTTTAAAATATTCTGCCTTCCCCAAGGATTTTCACCATTTCCTGCAACTACTTCATCACATAATTTTTCAATCTCACCATTCGAAATCGCTTCTTTAACTTTCTTTTCTGCTAATGGCTTATCTGTTTTATTAAACCAATATTCACAAGCACTTGCTGGCAGATTAAATTCTTTTGAAGCATCATCAAAAACCTGTTTATCATGTATAGATGGTAAATATGCACCATCTTTGTTTCTGTAATAATCCCATCTTTTCAAACAAAATTTGTAAATTATTTCTCCACTTATATTTTTCTTAGACATAATTTTGTCCCTCCGTTTTATAAATTTTAATAAGGTAGAAAAAAAGACACCCTCACAATTTTCTTTACCAACTAACTGTTTGACCTATATATACATTCTCTCTTTTACTTCTTCTTTTTCTGCACTTTCAGTGTATCTTCAACCCAACGCACTGTGCCATCCTTATTGATTGGAATTTCCACACAATTACCACTTTCATATTCAAGCACTTGTGATACTTTGCCGTTCTCTGCTTTAATAAATCGCTTTACCATAGCTGTACCTTCCTTATAGATATCCTCTTATTTACTTGATAAATCCGATTGAAATTACATTCCTGCGTCCATTTACCTCATTATTTTCAGGATACATATAAAGATTTACAACTCTTGATGACGGCATCTCAAACCAGTCCTCATAGTCTTTCACATTCTCTACTGATTCAATTTTAGAAATATCAACATATATGCGACTGTTGATTTCCATTGGATAAAGAGGTGCTCCATCCTTCTTGTAGTCTATTGGCTTTCTCCTATCATTTCCGAATGACAAAAGCTTTGTATTGCCAACCATTTTGCAATCAGTGAAATATAGATCTCCAAGCTCGACACTTGTTACAGACTGGCTATTCTCTTCAAGACATCCACTGTTTATATGTATCTGAAACCCTTTTCCACTCTCATTCTGTGCCTTTAATAATTTTGATAATTCTGTAAGTTCCATTGTTAAATCCTCCAAATTGTTTTATATAGGTGAGCAAAGCTTCTTCACCCACCTATTATTATTTTCTCTCTTTTATTCATGCTTCTTAAAGAAGAGCATATGTATTTCCATAAAGGGCTGATTATACGGCTTGATCACAATATTCTTTGAGCCTGATTTCTCATTGTCCTTAACATAAATCTCATTTACTGAATCGTCCGTAATTGGAACCTCAAACTGTGTAAAGTCATCACCTATATGCAGCTTCCAATCCTCCTCATCAAGAGTATTTATATAAGTACGAACTGGATTATTTATCTTCAAATCAAAACCGAATACATCTGTAATCCTTGTTGAAATACAGTAATATCCGTTTTTCTCATGGATAACATCATCTAAGAAGCCCTTTAATTCGTAAATATCCATCTCGTCATAATCTTTTGTTTCAACCAGGCTACCCGATGTGTTGATAATCATAAGAAATAATTCCAGTTCATCATTGAGCTTACATGTGATGTATAATGTGTCTACCTTTGAGTTATACTCACCCTCAACCGTCTCAATGTTATCTTTCTTGAGGTAATATACAACATCATCAAACATGGTACATGACTGTGAAAATTCATATTTATCATCATGTTCTTCACATGTATTTACCTGCATAGACATAATTATCTTTCCATCAGGTGTACGAAGTCTAAGCCTTGTAAGACAAAAATCATTTACCACATTGAGTAAATCCGTAGTTTCTACTTTCTGTCCATTCTTTACTGCATTAATAATCTCATTCATTGCTAAATCCTCCAAATTTTCTATGTTGAGGACTGACTGCATATCAGTCCTCTATATGTGTAATATTCTCTCTTTACTTGCTGATACATTCGTAATATTTACGCTATGCTTTCCGTATGCTTTTCTTAGCATTACTGTTAATAATCAGCAACTTTCCTGTTCACAGCCTAATCCAACTCACGCATAAGGTCTAAACTAATTTTCCTGCGCTTATTGTTTTTATTGGCAATAGATACCTCCTTTTCATCTTCAATCTCTTCCAAGTCATCAAGGATACTAAAAGATTTTCTCTTATTAATTCTTTCTTTCTGCTCACTCAATGCTTTCTTTCCCAAATTACTAATGTACTCAACTGGATATCCGCATCCTGACGCACAGACAATGTTTGCAGTTCCATTAAAGCCCATAAAAATATTTTCAGGATTCCCTACAGCCTTTACTATCTCTTTCTCATTTATATGGTTGTCCTTCTGATTGATAATACCTATATGAGCAACTATCCCATCATCATTGAATGGAAGAAATATGTTCTTTGCTGTTAAAGCGTTTATCATGTCCTGCGTTGATACCTTCTCTGATGAATCCGATTTATCACAGCGCATAGCTATGTAAAAGCTTCCATGATCTGAAAGCATGTTATATTTTTCGGAATCATCAAAGTTAGATGTATTTGATGCTGAATTATCAGTAAAAAATGCATCCAGCATATTAATAAGGTAGAAATTGATTTTATCCAGGTCATTACAATAATCGTTATTTACAAAAAAGATTGCTCCCATTTCCGGGATTTCCATAAGCTCTTTCGCTGCGTTATATGCATTCAGTCTCTTTTGAATTGGCTCGTCCAATCTCGGCATCATCAACACCGCACATACAATCTTATCTTCTAACTGACACGCAATATCAGCTAACATAGGTACACATGCTGATCCGGTGGTGCCGCCGCCTGTAGCTGTAAATAAAATAACCTTTTCCTCAATGTTCTGTATCTTCTTGATAATCTCCTTGTTATTCTTTAGAGCTTCATAGGCTAGATTGCGATCTCCTCCTAAACCGTCATACCCGGATAAAACCAACATATTTTTGGCTCCTGATATAACTCTGTTGTCCTGAAGTGAACCATTTATAAGGTATGTATTGTAATTTCTCTGTTGAAATCCATACCCAACCTTACATCCTCCTAAGCCTGCTCCAACTACTGCTACATTGTTCTTAATCATGCTGTTGTTCCTCCGTTTTTGAGTAAATTGATGGATTTCTCCGATAGATAATATGTATCTGCATTCCAGCTTTTACAGCCTTTGATAACATACCCATTCTTTATAAGATTTCTGATTTTTCGATATGTAGTAACCCTGTTTGTACCAGTTACGGAGATAATCTCTTGTATGGTCATGCTCTCAAAACAGCTAAGGCAATGCTGTTTATTAAGCAGTTTCAGGATTACATAATCGAAACGATCTAGTTCCATAACCTCATCCTTTCCCTATATTTAGTTGTATGCTTTCTAATCCATACATGTGAAAATGTTATAGTTACCTGTTCACATGTATCGAAAAAAATAAAGCGTCTAAAAACAGTGATATATTTATTTTTCCAGTCAGTGCCTCCTTTAAAAATTTATTTTGTGTAATTGGAAATTGTGGACGGAATGTCCAAGACTTTTTATTTGATTTTTTTCAAATATCTGCTATAATATGATTGTTAAGTTACATATGTGCAGCTAAGTCTGTGCAATTTAATTACATATCATAAAGTGTACTGCAATACTCTTTATGAACAATTTAGGAAGTGGCTATCTGCAAATAGTTGCTTCCTTTTTCTTTTGTACGATTATAATATCATCTTGCAAATTAAATGTCAAGTATTTTTACTTATATTTTTTAATTTACTTAGTATTTTTACTTTATGCTAATTTAAAAGTAAAATATTTTCAGCTTGAAATATATACTATTTTCTTTTATAATAAAGTATATTTATTTTAGGAGGAAAATAATATGCCAGAAGTTGATATAACACCTGCATTAAGAGATGTTATCAAAACTCACAGAAAAGAAATAAAACTACGTGGCGATGATCTTTCTCGAAAATTAAAGAAAAATACTTCGTATATATCACAACTAGAAACTGGAAAATTAAAAACTATTGATATATCAGTATTAAATCAGATTTTTGAGGAGCTTTTTCAAAACGATACAGTTGAAAATAGAAATAAAAAAATTTCTGAAATATATAAAAATTTAGAACTCACATTGTCTGACAAAGAATTAAAACGCCAAGAATGGCTAACCGTAATGGATTTGCAGTATCGTCTTATACCAATTCCAGATTCCTTGATTGATTACATACAAACAGAAATTAAGGATCTAAACACTACACCACAAATGCTGGTAACTGAAATTAATAAAAATACTCCATTAAAAGAGGCTTTTTCCGAAGATGAAATTAGTAATATGGAAGATAACCATGTTAATCAAGTTTTTACAAAACATAGTTCTCACATGTTTATCAAATTCAATCTTCCATCAAATTATATCAATGATATATTAGAGAAAAAGACTAAACGCTGTAATTTTATTACAATGCAAGCCATTATTTTTAATATATTAAAATTAAAAGGCATAAATAATGACGAAGCCTATGATACAGCTAAACAAATTCTTCTTGATAATAAATTTTATTCATTATTGCAAAAGCAAAAGTTACCTAAAAATTCAGACAAGCTTGCTAGTTATGACGTAGAGTTTCAGAAACACATTGACGAATTAACCGATATTTTATCTATTATAAACGATAGACAACCCGGTTTCTTAAATCCAAGATTAGAGGCATTTATAAATAATATCAAAAAAGAACCCGAAATTTCTTTTGCGCTAATAAAGAGAGATCTTTCAGGTTTGCATAAACTGAATGTTGATACTAAAAAAGCATTCATGGAAGATTTTGAAGCACTAATTTCTCACTACTCCGAATTGAAAAATCAAGAACCCAAAAAAATTGAAACTTTATAAACTATCAAAGCCATCTGAACATTTTTGCTCCGATGGCTTTTCTTATCATAAGTTTTTTAGTTTTTCTTGAAGTTCAGCTATTTGAGCTTCTATGGCTTGTTTTTCTTCATTTGTCTTGTTGTATTCTGCATCAGGTATCCACTCCATAATATCGCTTGGTTGGACATGGAGATATTCGCAGACTTTATTTATAATATCCGTATTCATTGGTTTGTTTTTTGAAAATTTAGCTGGCATATTTACAGAAATTCCAGCATCGCACAATGATTTCCATTGCATATTTCTATCTTGCAATATTTTTTCTAATTTTTTATATACAATCATATTGTTTTACCTCCACATACCTGCTTCACTTACAAGAAAAGCCATGACCATAACAGCCACAGCTTTTCCCCAACAAAACACACCATTAAGTGTAATCACTTATAATATATTAAGAGGTCATTACTCTCTTAACACCTAAATTATAACATAATCCTGCTATTATTACCATTACTTTTTCGCTAGTTTCATCTAATTCCTGATTCAAATTTCCAAACTCCCTGTCAATAACATCCGCTAATACCTTCAGTTTTTCCTCTGTTACAACTTTTGACATAGTATCAAGTATCTTTTTCTTTCCAATTTCAAGCTGCTTATTCATGTGTTATCTTCCTTCCCTTGTATCATTTTTCTTTCACAAATTTATATCCAACTACATTTATCGCCCTCGGTGATGATAACTTGACTTTAATATAACCATCCTTCTCAAACTTCGATAATCTATAACATATAGTTGCTGTGGATGCCAACCCAACTCATTCCATTATTTCTCTAACTGTTGGTGGATATCCATTATCTTCAATATAAGAGACTATAAAGTTATATGTATCTAATTCTTTATCTGTCATGTCACTCTCCCTGTATTATGCATAATATCAATAAAATTCCTGCGCTTACTATAAATCTGAACACTTTCCATTTCCTATTCTCAATCATTTCCGTTGCTCTCCTTATACTCCGCCTCTATATCGTCCATAATGTCTTTTAGGTTTTCCATATCATTTTTCAACCAATAAAGCCTGCCATTTGCATAGATTGGTTTGCATAACTCATATTGTTCCTCAATCTTATCCATCATGTACTGCATTCCTGCCTTTACACCTGCATCATATACATCCTGTAAAGTGATATTTTTCTGCCCTGCTGCCTCCTCTACCTCATTTACCTTGTTTTCTCTTTCATCATTAAAATAATTGTTCATAAGATACCTCCGTTTTATATTTTTCTTTCTGTATATATGTAATACTCTCTTTGTTTCCGAAATTTCCATTTTAATCAAAAATTTTTTTTAATTTTTTCTTGTGTACAATGTATCTTTCCCTTATACTATTATTATAGGAAGGAAGCGATTTATATTAAGGGACGTTTTACAAGATTTTTTAACAGAACATACAGCAAGCTAGAGGATTTTGGCTTTGACCTTATCCAAAAGATTCCAGAAAGATTTATTCCGGCTTTCTTAATGAGATGGTTAGAGCATTACACTGATAAACGTATAGCAGAATTAAAGCATGATATTATCCGTAATCGTTGGCAAGTTGCCGACCTTGAAAATGTTATAAACGATATTCACAAAAAGCAGCAGGCATGAAAAAAGCACCTTCGAAAAGTTTTCTTTCCGTTGGTGCTTTGACTTTATTATTTAACTCTGAACTTCTCAGCTTCATCTTCCGTTAATGGTCTACCTATTTTTTTACTTCATCAATCATCTTACGCCATTCAAAACACTTTCCATCTGAAGGCTCTGTTAATCTTCCATCTGTTACAAATCTTTCAAGAGCAACTACTCTTCCTGTATCATCAGCAAGTGCCTGAGACAACGATTCTTCACTTTTCATCGCTACAGCTTCCAATAAACCTTGCATGGTATCATCAAAAAATTTACTCATGTCTATTCCAATTCATCAACTATAACGCACTTAATTTCCCTGAATTGCCTTAACTGTTTATCATTCGTCAAGAACAAATCACATCCTGTTATACAAGCAGTTGCTAGCTGCAATGCATCCATCGGTTTAAAAAATTTATATTCTGCTCTGATTTGAGCTGCCTTTTTTGCAATTCTAACATCAATATCCCTTACCTGAATATCCATATCATCTATAAATGCATCAAAAGAATTGATTAGCTCCATATCTCCTTGGCGATATGGATAAGTTAAGTATTCCGTAACTGTAATTGTTGAGGTTACAAAATCACACTCATCATATTCCTTCCAAAAAGTTTTCATATTTTCATAATACAATTCACTATTCTGCAAGTAATATATAATAGGTGCTGTATCAATAAAGATTTTTTTAGAATCTGTCATCATCCCTCATCTCCCTTATATAATTATCAATCTCCTCTGCGCTCCGCCCACTTGGAATAACATATTTTCCCATATCGACTATTCTGCGCCTCTTGGCTGCCCTTGTTTCTTCTCTTGTTGTGCTTATTTTGTCTAAAATAGTAATAATAACTTCATCTCCAATATTGAATGTCTTCCTGTCTCTTTCGTCTACAACAATTTTAGTCCCATCATAATAACCTTTTACTGCTGCTAACATAGTATCTACCTCCTTATTTTACTTGACCTACACCTATTAAGAATGCGGAATGAAGCTGTCATCATCCCTCATTTCTTTCATATATTCATCTACATGCTGTCCTCTTTCGCTTGGAATAACAAAACTATCCCAGTCAACAGTTTTTCTCTTTAAGTTATCATTTGGAAGCTTGCTATACTTATCTTCCCTATAAGAAGCTAATTCAGCATCATAGTCAATAACAACGTCTTTTCTCTTTTTCTTTAATTCTTCAATTCTTGCAAAAGCTCGTTTCTTTTCCTCGTTGTTATCATCTGATAGCACTTTTGCAACTATTTGAGTATTATCTTTTGATACTGTCATAAAGTGAACCTGCCTTTTGGAAAATTCAAATGAAATCGTTGTTTCATGTAGATTTTTGATTAAGATAAATCAATTTTATACTTGTTTTATTGATTTATTTTAATATTTTAGTCTATTTTCTTCCCCTAGCCAGACTATACGCTCTCCTCATCCTTATTTTGCTTATTCTGTTCCCTTACAGTTACTATTTTTATGCCCATATCCTTTTCAAGTAGCGAGATTACTAACTGATTCACACTCATTCCTTTTGATTCTGCATGAGCCTTTATAGGCTGTAAATATTCTTCTGGCACTCTTAACTTTATATCTTTAATTTTCTTCATGTATTCTTTTAAACTATCTTTCTGTTTTTCTGTAGCTGCTGCCAACATCGTAACCTCCGTTTCTGTATACTCTCATATAATATAGTATACTCAAAAAAGCCTTTATTTTCAAGTTATCATTTTAACTAATTCTCACAACATCATCCGACGCAACCATCTACTAATTATTTTCCAAAGTAACTTATTTCCGTATTTCTTGCTCATCTGATATATGAAAATCTCATTTATTCTACCTTCAAACAGCTCAGGTGCAATATTTGACTTGAACTGATTGCAAGGAACACATGTAGCTATTAAATTAGAAATATCATCCATGCCTCCCATTGCTAAAGGAATATGATGGTCTAATGATAACTCGGAAAATAAAATTCGCCTTCCACATAGCTGACAGCGACCATCGTACTTTTGATATATCAGTTTGCGTGTTGCCTGCGAATACTGTTTTCTCTTAATCCTGCCGTTATTTCTTCTCTTTACATTTGCAATTACATTTTTTCGTTCCTGTAATGCAATTTTCTCCTCTTCTGTCAATCGTTTCCATACCACACAATCAGTAATAGTATCATATACATAATAGCCATCTGTCTTTGCAGGTGCTTTATACATATAACTAATAGCTTCTCTTGCGCTCTTATACTGTATCGCCTGTGCAATATCCTTTGTTTTTCTATGTTCGCCAACTTGATTCAAATATATGTAATACTCTCCATTTGTTATTACAATAGCCATGATCTTTTCTTCCCTTCCTTTGAGGACAGCCATTTTATGACTGTCCTCATTATATGTGTTCCCTTTATCTCTCATCAGGAAAACAAATTGTAGTTACCGTATCTCCCGGAATTTCTGAAATATTGTTGGTGATTATCCAAATTTTCCCTTTTGAGGTATCATAGGCACCCATAAGGTACAAATCGTCTGGAAATTTTAATGCTTCCTCATTCGTCTGCTTGTCCTCCTCGTCAAGATTTCCCCAATCTTTCTGTGCATATCTATGTAATGCACTTACAATCTCTGCTGCAAATTTGCTTTCCTTTGACATATAATCATTGATAGACCATGTTACTACTACCCGACCTATATTGAAAAAATTTGACATAATCATTGTATTCTCCTCCGTTTCCCTTATAGCAATCCAACCACACAAGCCATTCTGTAAAGTGGATTCCTTGCAAGTTTTCTTTTCTTATCTGCCGCTTTTCTTGCGTTCCGTTCTATTCTGTCCATGTGATATAATCTTGCTTCAAGCTCTATATACTCAACCATTTGCAGCGGTGTAAGCTCCTCGTATGATGTTGTGTGCTTTCTGTCTATAATCTGATTTCCGTCTGCTGTATTTATGATTCTGAAATTAAACATATCCCTTTTCCGTCCCTTCCTATAAATTTATCAATGTTCCACTTCTATACAAGTATTGGGTTAGTGTAAAACCTGTCTCTACCTTCTCAAATACAAGCATCTCTTTTTCTGCCTTAAAATGCGGATACAATTCATTAAGTATCTTTGCACATCTTCTACCTGATATATAAGGTACATTTCTATGATAGAATGATGGTTCGAATACGCTTTTTACATTGTATTCACCTATGAGCTTCTTTTTACCACATGTGTATATTCTTATTCGCATTGTGCAGCCCTCCCTATGTTATGGCAGGTGTGCCATAATTCTGACACACCGCCAAACTTTACATGATTTAGAAACCAAATACATCTTTAAAGATTTTTCTAAAACGCTCTCTATCGTGATAAAATGCTCTGTCATGCATATCTTTGTCACCACAACCGCCAAATCTACGCATTACTACATCAACAATATCTGATGTATCATATCCACTGAGTAACATATCTAACTCGGTTTTTCTAAGCTCTTTCTGAAACTCATCATATTCTACGCATTTAGTGTAGAACTCTCTGAAAAGCTCATTTAATACTGCCTGCTTTTCAACATTGGTGTACTTATCAATAAGAAAGATTTCAAAAGAGTTGTTCTTCTCGTCATCAGCTATTAAATCATCATAGCTGTATACACCGCCTGAAGGTTTCCTCTTTAATCTGTTCATATCTCTAAAGTAGTTACTTCTTGCATTGTCAAGTGTTCTAAAGAATACCTGCTCAAACTCAAGATTGTGTAACCTCTCATATTGATGATACTTCTTGACCGCATTAAGATACGGTATTATGAGTATGTCGTACCATTCTTCAGGATCCAATCTGTGCAATCTCATGTAACGATAAATCAAATTGTGATGCTCCTCTGCAAATCTTCTTTCAAGCTCATTTAATGGACGCTTTGTATGTTCTGCCATTGTTATTCCCTCCGATTATATTCTATTGTTTTGGTGAGCAAGGTGGATTTCTCCACCTGCCCAACCTGCTACTGGTATTTTTTACTTAACCCTAAGCACTCCGAATGTTGACGTTGTAACTACGCTTGCAAACTGCTTTGCTGTGAGGATGCTCTTTACAGCTTCCTTGTTGACATTCTCACGGGTCTGTACTGAATAAGTAGCCTTGTAATCAGTTCCGATATACTGACGTATCGGCTTGCCGTTCTTGTCGGTGGCTTCACATTCTGCCGTCTCATTGAGAAATTCTACAATGCTGCTTTCAAGTTCTCTGATTTCCTGCTCTGTCTCTTCCTTTAAAGCCTTTAAAGACCTTAAAGCGTTCACCTTCTCATTTAGTTCTAATCTTGTTACGCACATAGTAACTACCTCCTTAATGGTGATTATTTTGTTGTACCGCTCTCGGTATGGGTACATATTATCATATTATGGGTACATATTCAATATGCAAAATTCACAAATATGGGTTCATATTTTTGGTTATTTTTATGGGTACATATTTCTTGACTTTAGTATGTACCCATATTATAATTAGAACATCAACAGAACATATTCACTATTTAAGGAGGTAATCATTTATGAAATATTTTAAAAATGTAGAGACATTGGAAGAATTAAGAAAACAGTATAAAGACCTATTAAAAAAATATCATCCAGACAATCCGCAAGGCTCAACAGAAGCCACGCAAGAAATCAATGCAGAATATGACAGTCTATTCAACCTATTAAAGAATAGACACGATACAGCAACAGGCAATGATAATTCAGACAAGAAAACATACAGTAATAAGAAATATGATTTTTCAGAAGATGAGGCACTGCGACAGACTTTACAGAAGATAATCAACTTTTCAGATATTACAATAGATATAGTTGGCTGCTTTATATGGCTTGATGGTAATACATACCCATATAAAGAGCAGTTAAAAGAATACGGTTTTAAATGGAGCGGACAGCGTAAAAAATGGTATTGGCAGAATGGCGAATACCGCAAGCGTGGCAATAGCAAATTGAGTTATTCGGAAATTCAAGACCTTTACGGAAGTACTGAAATCAAAACAGAGCCTATGAGAAAATTACAAGAAGCATAAACAGAAAACGTAAAAAAAATAATGGTGTAGCCGCTGATGGTTACACCATTTTTTTTATATATGATACCTTATTATGTTGATTGATATAGTTAATTTATTATAGTAATCTTTTAATTTTTTGAAAGTCCGGGGTACTAAAAACCAAAAAATGTATATTGTTTTATTATTATAGTGGTATCTGATTCTTTCACACACTGGGTTGGAAATTTACCTCTACAATATTTTTACCCTTATATCATTAGAGAAAATCAATATAAATCGTTCCAAATCCGCTTCAAAATACATCATAGGTAAACTTAATCAGCAATGCAATTACAAAGCCGATTCGACCTCAAAATTGCTTACATTCACAAAGGATAATAGCATATATTATTTTATCCCATAGCCACAAGTTAGTAAACTCGTACTTAATTTATTTTCATTTATTATATACCCAACAATCGGATATTCGCTGGTTTCTCCGTATTTTGTTCCTTCATAAACCAATTCATCATAATAGTATTCATTACCATATCCAGTCCTATTATCACTTGACTGAGCATTTATTGATATTGGATTTTCAAATTTAATCAATTCACCAAGCATAGCATCATCAAAATTATTCTGTAAATGTTTATAGAAGCACAGAATAAAATCATAAACTGGTAAATTGATTTTAGGAATATTGGTACGATTTAATAAGGATGCATTATCTATATATTTGTTTATGTCTCTCAACACATAAATCCTATCAAATATTTTCTTAAATTCCGTCATTGTAATATTGGTTTTTACAATCTTAGTTCCTTGTATCATTTTATTACTTATGACAAAATTTACATCATAAACAATATCATTATGTACAATTTTAAAAATATCCAGTATCTTAAAATATTGCTCATTAGATTCTATGTATTTGTCCAATATCTTAACTGTACTTCCAGATAAATATGCTTCAAACATAGCAAATCTCCTCTTTTAACCTGTGGCATAGGGGGTACACTTAAACTATGCCATATTAAGTACCTAACAGCAGCAGGCGTACCCATAAAAATAACAAAAATTATTTTTTCTTCAATACGATACTTCCATCAAGATTAGTGATTCCTTATACGATCAGAGAATCCCCTTTAATCTCAAATGCCTTAACTGTTTCACCTTCAGCAGTACCTCCGCTTATCGTCTATAAATTGCATTGACACCATACTGTGTATATTGACCTATCTTGTAATTCTCTACAAACTCTCGATCAGCTTCCCATTTTGAAATAGCCACTTCCATCCTAGAATTAGAGTTTCGCTGACTGATAAAGAAATCTATGTAACTGATAATTTCACTCTTTGACATGATTTTATTATCTATAATGACCGCAAGAATTTTCTGTCTACCAGTAGTAGTCAATCCTTCAGTTTGTGACACATTATATCCATACTGCATAAGCAAAGATTCCTGTGCTAATTTCATGCCATTTATGTATCCACTCTTCATATAATTTTTTTCATCTGTAACACGACACAAAACCATGCCTTTTTTCTTCAAATTTTGGTATGTAGAATCCATAATGAAATATATCTTGCATTGAGAACAATATCCAGCAGAAATTTTTATTTGTTTCCTCTTTCCATTATCATCAATATTTATCATAGCAACCACATTATCAATTTGATGTTTGTTGTGCATACATTTAAAAACATTTGCTCGTACAACAAAATCTTTTAATCCTATTTCTGGTAACGATGGCTCACTTTTACTTATGATTTCTTTCTTAGGCTCTTTTGCTACAATTTGAGTTTCCTGTTTTCTCAAAATCTTTTCAGAATGTTTCTTCATGCGTTCCAAAAACTCATCGTAAAAAATGCAATCAGGATTTTGTAAAGAGCAACTTGATAAAAGCACCTGCTCACAAGAACATTTTTCTTTTTCATAATGTGAACACTGGCTTTTGAAACATCCAGCTATACACTTTATATTATGTTCGGTTGTATTATATCTCTTTGCAATTACTGAAATTGGTTCTGGCTTGAATTGCAGTTTTTTTCTTCTTTCCTCTTTCAGCATATGTATGAATTGATGATTATATGGACAATCCGCAAAGAAAACTGTGCATGGTCTGTCTTGAAATCTACATGACATTAATATATTTTTATTAAAGTGTTTACATCTGTTTTGATAATAACCAGCATAATTCTCTATTTTTTGTCTCTTAATACCATACTCTTTTATCAAATCAGCTATATACTGATCTTTGGCATCAATAAGTGCGTTATACCGCTTTTGTTCCTCAAGTTTTTTCTTCCTCTTTGCCTCTTTTTTATCTTCCTTATCCTTGCTTTTTGTTTTCAATTCACCTTTTGAATATTCGGGTCTAGTTACCATTATAATATGGTCTGCTTTAACACTCTTTGGGTGCGTTTTTTCAATACTCTCTACAACCGATTTTACATCATATTCTGCATATTTTAACGGAACATGATTATATATTAACTTATTGGCTTTCCTATTTTTTCCAGTATTGCCATGATTGTAGTGCAATTCAATTTTTCTACCAACATCATCAACAGCTGTATATATGGTATTACTTACCCTTACAGTCTTTTCCCATATCATATAAGGTATCTGTTTAATAATATTTTCTTCAAAATCCCTACATTGTTTTTCTTCCAATTCTTGCTTCTGCTTTTCTTCTAGTTCTCGCTTTCTCTTGTCGGATGGAAATAAATTGAACTCAATATCATCAACATTATATTTATTTTCCAAATACTGAATCAATATCTTCTCGTAATTATACTTTCTGAAAAATAATATTTTCCCACTGTTATATTCCTTAATCAATTCAATTTTTTTGTTATCCAAAAAGCCTTGTGATACCTTGCTTAATGGCTGACAGCTTCCATTCTCTATACACAAATCAAGAACACAATGCTTATCATCTATATCTGTAAGAAGTTCTTTCATAATCACTTCTTTTACCTGTTCTACTATCTGAGCTGTATTCATAAACATCCCCTTTATATTACACGAGTTACCTACTCATAAACAAAAAGAATCCAACAACAATAAGTATCAACGCTCCAAGCAATTCATTAAATGCACCAATAATACTACATAAAACAACTGCAATCAAAAATATTGCTGTGCCATTACCTCCACCACCAGACGAACCGCCACTATGCCTACCATAATTATCGTCATTCCAACTATATCCTTGACCGCAGCCACATCTTCCTTGTTTTCCGTCATGCGGAAACGGATTATTGTCACCGCTCATATAATCCCCTCCCCCTGTATGCTTATATACATTGTTGTGCTTTTTTCTTAAATCGGTATAGCCGATATCCGAGTTTTTTCCTTAGTTACTTTGTGTCTGTTTATATTTGTATTATACTCGACTAATTTAAAATGTTCAACCGCAAATTGTACATTATATTGCGTTAATTGTATCTACAATTCGTAAAAACAAACTTTATATCACGATAAACATTTTTTCGTCAAAAAGTCCCTTATATGCCCTATTATTCTATGCTTTGTGCCATTTCAAGCTCACACCCAAAAAACAAGCTCAATTTCCTCTTCACTAAGGAAATTTCGATATAAAGTCGATGATTTATTATTGTCATAATAATATCTAAATTGTCTGATAATTTATATTTTATTCAGATATTACATTGTATTATCAGACAATTAAACTATAAAATAACTAATTTTAGCTCACGGCGAACAATCACGATATGGAGTACGATAAAGTTTTTTACCTATTCGCCAGCAGGCAGGGGGTACTCTTTAACGTCAAAATATTAAGTACCTATCATCTTCCATACGGGCTATTAAAAATGTAAAAAAATAGGGCATACCAAGTATCTCTACCTGATATACCCTATATTCTACTTTTCATACGGACTATAAGAGCGCACCTCATATTTAATCAATGCATCAAACAGCCTATCTGGTATCTTATCCCTATATCTCAATGCCAATATCCTAATCTCCGATTCCTTGAATAGCTTATATTCTTGAAACGCTTCTTCTTCCGTGTCCCAATAATGCAGTTTAACTTGTTTGTCATACCCGAATGGAGTGATTCTTGCAAAGAACTTATCTCTTGCCTTATCATAGTCAACTCCAACCGCATAATCCTTTTTATTTGAATATTTGAAGTAATTCCGCCTCTTAGTGGCGCTTGCCAATGCAGAGTTTAACGTCTGAGGTAAAACACAACATTTATCAGGAGCATACTCTTTATTGCCACGGCATAACAAATCCTTATCAACTGCCATCCTCTCACCGTCACACTCATAATAGTTAGCAGAATACCATTCAGCAAAAGCATCTCTGCTATTCTTCCACTCGTCACACATATAAGCATCATCGTAGCATTGATTCACATACAACGAACTACCGCCATAACACCTTGCATAAATACCCTCATAAATTTTATATGCCGGATTGCCCTTGACAGTATTATAATCATAATATTCCTGCTCTCTTCCAAGCTCTGCAACTGTTTTAACGTGCTTTCTCAACAACTCATACTCTTCCGCAGATACATAAATCAAATTCTTGTAGTAATTGTTGTTCATATTTTCGTCTATATGCCATATCTTATTGCATCCTGTCGGTCTGATTAAGAAATACTTTGCTACAAGTATCTCTGGACTTGTCTCTTCATGTAAAGCAGTTCCGTCAATGTCATAAGTTACAATCGTCCAATGCACACTTCTTTCTGGATTACCGCTATCTGTTTTATGAAAGAAGAATGTTTTATCTTTCCTCATATTATTTGTAAGTCTGCCGTGATTTGAAATCCAATAATGCTGTGTATCTTCCAACTGTATGAATATTTCATCATCTCCAAGTAAATCTATATTATTTTTCTTTGTATCAAGCACTTTATCATCTGATAACCTTATGTAATCTCTGAACTCTTTTCGTTCTAATCTTCTTCTATCTTTGACCTTTATATAAGCCATAATTCCTTTTTCTCCTTATAAACTGCAAAGAGGCAGCAGGGTTGAATCTGCCACCTCCAATTATTAGTCAATTTCAATCTTATAATTCAGCATACCTTCATACACATAATCTGGCACTTTACCCTTACACTTTTCCGCAAGGTCACATATATAATCAATCTTGCCATCTATGAATCCAGTATGTGCTTCTTCCTCTGAATCGAATACTCCTATATCCATCTTCTTATTAAGAACTATCATTGATACTGAATATGTACCATCATCGTTCTGCTTGATGTTGCTTTCAATTCCTCTATCCTCAAATACTGTATTCAAGAAATGTGTCATAAATGCACAAGTTTCTGGACTGTAGATATTGCCTTCCTTATAAAGCAGGTCTTTGTCTAAATCGACCTTAGTTCCATGAATATAATGTGCGTCAAACCATATCTTGAAATTCTGGTAATTCTGCCATTCAATACAAACTTCCTTATCCATATAATACGGCTTTAATTTATGCACAACATCACTGTAGCACCTCTGGATCATATTCTTCCACTTGATAAATGAGCATGATTCATAGTCAATATCTGAAGTATCTGCACCAACATAACCTACGCCTTCATATGTTCTTTTATTATGCCAAGGCTTCCAATCATCGGACTTAAACTCTAACGCATTGACAATCTCCATAATCTGTTTATCTGTGATTACTCCGTCCTGTTCATTCACTCTCAAAATCTCATTGTATTGTTTGTCTGTGACCGGGAATAAATGCTTGTAGTAATTATCCTTTGTATCATTATTCTTATGCCACACCATTGTATTGTTTTTCATGTCATAATTTACAACGAACATCTTAATTACAAGGTCACTGGCAGTTACCTTCTCTTTCCTATATCCCCATGTGTTTTTAGAGCTAAAATAAACATTCCTGTCAAGTGTATAGGTCAATTCCTTTGTAGCTCTTGAATATACACCTTTTACAAGCTGATATGTGCCATCATCCAACCTCTGAATTACTCTTCCATAATTAGAAGTCCATGCAGATTTATAGTCAAATAACCGCACAAACACTTCATCTTTTGCAATAGTATCAATACCAGATTCCGACCTATACAATATCTGAAAATGGTATGGTTTCTTATATTTCCTCTGTATCTTCATCGACTTATCTTTATGATATGTTTCTATGCCATCTGATAATCTTTGTTGATAACGCTTTTCTCGCATTCCTTCATTGAAGCACTCTTTACATACATTCCTTGTATAATTATGGTTTATTCCAAACTTATCTAATGGAAGTTCCCTCCCACATTTCTTACATACTTTTGTCTCATTATAATCAAAATTCATGTTCCTCCTTTTTATTCAAATCAGAGGTCAAGAAATCGGTTCGACATAAATGACGCACCCCTAATAAACTGCTATATCCCACACATCTGTAGAAATATAATTAACCAGCTTTTTTTAGGCTCGTTAAAATAGCTCAAAGGAACTATCTCTTTAGCCATGTTATTCAATTTCTCATATTGGAAAATGTGCAGAAATCGCACAAATGATAGGTTCAAATGAACCTCACAAGATATTCTTGATCTCCGATACAGACTTTCTTTTACTTCCTGTCTGTTGGGAAATATCCATACATTTATTTTCAATCGGTGCATGTCTGACGATTATTTTTCTTTCTTTTAATAACTTTATTGATACCACTATTTATTGCTTCTCATGTCTCAACATTCTAATATCTGGAATTAAAGCTATCCTTCATAGCTTCGATTGAAAGCTTTTTTATCGCATTCGCTACCTCTGGTTTATTTAGCTGCTCAAAAATATCAGCACGACTTTGTTCTTTATCAACTTTATTAAGCAAACCGACAAATAAATCAAGTCCGTCCTTATTGCGTTCTGTGCTTTCAGATATTACATTTTCTTTTATCACATCAGCTAACTTCTTATCAAAATTTGTCTTAACCTCAAATTCTTTACTTTTAAGATTTTTCTCTGTTTCCTTTACATCAATATCATTCACCATTTTTGTCATAATCTTAGTTCTCCTTCACAAGTTATACTTTCCGCAGCCACACGTTGCAACCTTAATTTGTTCCAACCTCAAATCCTTTACTTTTAAGATAAGCCACTGCCTCCTTCAGCAATTTACCATTATCAACAGTGTTTGCCATCGTGTCATCCCACACATGAGGCGTACTTCTGCCTGCTTTCATTCCACCATGCAAGCCCTCATTCGCCCATGTTGCGACCTGTAAACCGCTGGCTTCATAATAGTTGTCCATAGAATCCGTATCAATGTACACCGCCGCTACAACCTTACCTCTTACAATTCTTGCATTCACCTTAATAGCAGAACGGAGAAAGTCATACTGTCGGCGGTAATATATAGGGTTGTATGAATCATAGTATTTCTGTAAAAAGAAATTTAATGTCTCATATACTCTGTTTGCCATGACATCAACCATTCCTTGTAATGACGGCATGAGTGCCTTTGATAAATCATTCATATTATCAATATTTTTACTCATAGTGTCTCCTTTTAATTGTCTGATAATTTAAGATATATTCTATCTATTTATCACATACTTTTTCTTTAAGACATTTGTATGGTGTAAACTTAATCTTTAACTTATCAGGCACATACACTGGCTCCTTTGTTGCAGGTGGAATCACCATGCAGCCTTTACGAACAACCGTATCAAAACCACCAAACTTATACAGATTGACGTAATCTCCGCTTGCTAAGACTTCAGCTACCGTCTCCTCGAATGCATTGAGAAAATTTTCTGCCTGATAGACATACATTCCTGTTTTCTTTGCAATTACATGTATAAACTCATCTGTTAACATCCTATACTCCTTTCTGTGGCTTCTATAACTGTTATATCCACCGCTTCATCTTTGCCCTTGTATCCGTTCTCAACTCTGAAAAACACATAGTAACCACTCTCTATGATTTCTCCATTGAGATTTGAATGATGAATAAAATAAGAGCTTCCATCCTGCCCTCTTATAAATCCATATCCCTTGTCTTTGAAATACTTTGTCACTGTTCCAAACATCTAAAATCCTCCTTGTTATTAAAATAATTGCACATGAAATCAGACTTTCATTCTTTGCACATTTTTGACCTATACAGACTACCTGCAAGCCGTTTTAAGGCTCATTTTCGGCTTTTTGTATATTTCTTATAACCTACTCCTATGTTTAGTTTAAGGCACTAAAATAAGCCCACACCATCGTATTTCTACAATGATATGGACTTATTTAGATGTCTTAATATTTAATTTTTACTTATGTACGCATTCAAAACATTTTAATTAGTAAATAATTAGTATAACTGCAATATGATATTAACTGCACAGTGTACAGCACCTTGTTCTACGATAGTTTTATTGTTATGATATGCATCGTAATCGATAATAGCTATCACTCAGTCATACCTCCGATGTCCATAAGAATCTCTCTGTACTGCAATTCATTTTCCAAGCTTCCATAATAGATGGCATCCTCCTCAGATATTCCGTATCTTGAAAGCTCTGATAAAATCTGAGCCTTAACCGCATCATACTCATCCAGCACCTCATATTTTTCAGCATCAGAATAATATTCATTATAGTGAGTCAGACCCTTTATCAATGAATCCAATGCATCCAGCTTCATTCCTATCTTATTGTAGCTCACATACGAGCAATAATCTACATATACGCTGGCAACCGTCCTTATTGCATAATATGTATTCTTGTCCGAAGCTCTTAATTCAACACCGGAAATACTGTCGAATGCCTGATCATATTTTCCATTTGTGAAAAATTCTTTTGCCTGGCTTACCTTAATTCCATACGATACAAATCTTGTGCCAAAATATACAATACCAACAATAACTATTATGGTAATTAACATTCCAATATAATTACCCTTGGTCACTTTAATCAGTTCTGACGGCTGCGGTGCCTTCTTTTCCTTCTTAACCTTTTCTTTTTTAGGTTTCTTAGGCTTAGGCTCCTTTTTCTTTTTCTCTTTCTTCTTTTTAGGTGCTTCAGGTTCCTCATCTAAATCAGGGATATCGGCATTTTCATCTGATGATTTATCAAATGCATCTGAATCATTATAAAGCTCATCTATAAGAGAAACATTATCCTGTACTATGCCGTCTGTGGAATCATCCTCGCCATCCTGCTTATTCTTTCCAGCAGCCTTCTCGGCTTTTAGCTGCTCCTTTTTAGCCTTCTTTTCTGCTTTCTTTCTTGCCTTTTCCTCCGCCTTGGCTTCCTTAGCCGCCTTAGCAGCCGCAAGCTTAGCCTCCTTAGCTTCCCTTGCTGCTTCTGCCTTCTTGGCTCTGGCACTTCTTTGCGCCTCAGCTTTTTCTTCTCCTGAAGGCTTCACATCCTGTTGTCCGGAATTATCGGTTGCACTTCCATTATTCAGGGTATCCGGTCTCTCCTCTTCCTCACCTGCATAAGTATTCGCTGCTGCCCCATCCTCATTATCATCAGTGAGTGTCAATATATCGTCCGCAGCATTATCAGATCTTTTATCAGGCTCTTCTCCAGAGCTATCACTGCTTCCGCTGTTATCGCCGCCATTAATCTGATTGAATAAATCCATAAGGCTGTCGTTATCATTATTATCGTTCTGGGAAGTGTTCTGGGAAGTTACATTCTCCTCATCCATGGAATTCCCAGACTCATGCGGTTCTTCATTATCATTCTCTTCAAGAGCCAATATATCATCGCTGCCATCATGGTCAGCATTGCCGTTCTGGTTATCGACGTCATTATGACTATCTGAGAAAATGTCATTTAAGAAATCATCCTGTTCTTCGTTGCTGCCATCTTCTGCTGCTTCATTGTCTTCGGCATCTGACTGTCTGCTCTTATTGCTCTCGCTATCCTGATTATCTAAATCTTCATTCCCATCACTGTTACTGCTTCTTAAAGAATTTAACAATTCATCCAAGTACTGATCATCATTATTATCTGCCACGTTATTTCACCTCAACTGTTTTCATTTGACTAAATCATTGATTTAACTAAATCATTGGTACGACTACTATCATGATAAAATCACTGAGTAATAATACCTTCAAACGCAGAACGAATAAATTCGTTTTTATGCTTGCACTCATTATATCATGCTATGTTTTTTTTCACAAGAAATAAATAAAGAGCCGCATAATCACTCTGGCGGCTCTTTAGCTAAACTTTTTTAATTCACTTTCTTCTATTTCAATATGAGCTTATCAATAGCCTCTACAAGGGAGCCTATTTCTGGCTTGGAGAGCTGCATATCTGCACCGAGCTGCTCACCCTTACGTCTCATCTCCTCATTGATAAGGGACGAGAAAATGATAACAGGGATATCCTTAAGCTCATTATCAGTCTTTACAAGCTTCGTAAGTCTATGTCCATCCATAATCGGCATCTCAATATCCGTAACTATGCATTTAACATACTTAGTTACATCCCCACCGGACTTTTTCTTAATATTCTGCAGGTAATTCCATGCTTCCTGTCCATTCACACACTTAATGAGATTAGTGTATCCTGCCTTCTCAAGCGAATCTGTGATAAGCTTCATAAGAAGCATAGAGTCCTCTGCCAGTACAATAGGGGAATTATTTCTATCTCTTGTTCCCAGTCTGGAAATATCAGAAACCTTAAGACCGGTCTCAGGACTTATATCGGATACAATTCTCTCAAAATCAAGAATAATTATAAGTCTTCCCTCAACCTTTATGATACCTGTAGCTATTCCTGATTCCGCTGAATTGATTGTCGCATCGGGCGTAATGATGTCTGCCCATGACACACGATGAATACCAACAATCTTATGTACATGGAAGGCTACATTAAGCTTATTGAAATTAGTGTTGATTAACATATCATTCTTAGGATCGTCTGAATCCGGCAGATGGAGCACATTAGCAAGCTTCACAACTGTTATCATTGTATCTCTTGGCATAAAAATACCTTCTACAGAAGGATGGGCGTTAGGTACCGGTGTGACCTTCTGAAAATTAACAATCTCCTTCACCTTAGCCACATTGATTCCATAGTGATTATTGCCGATGACGAACTCAAGAACTTCAAGTTCATTCGTTCCATTCTCAAGTAAAATATTAGTATCCATAAATAACCTCCAAGCTATAATTTCTTTTGTCATAACATTTCTGTACTATTTTCCTATATTGTATCACAAACGTTAATGAATTGATAGTTTATTTTTTCCTTTTTTTAAATAAACTTACAGACATTACCGCCACTTCCCTTTAAATCTGAAAGCCTCATAGTATATCCGGCTTCCTTCCTATGTTCATTATCTTTCAATCAAAAAAACCGCAGCACATCGGCTACGGTTAAAATTCGTGTTCCTTCAAAACCACACATTAAACTATCAGATATTTTAACCTGAACCATTTCT
>OLWA01000828.1_pt1 | contig 35947 bp, 23 predicted proteins | sample 1673251 | NCBI WGS metagenome assembly OLWA01 (sample SAMEA3178937, study PRJEB25190) | human gut metagenome | biome: human gut; feature: human-associated habitat; material: faeces | place: Austria | collected 2013 | reverse complement strand
CAGCGTCAGCGCCACGGTGGCATCCACGGCGCCCATGCTGCGGGCCGATTCGGCGAAGGCGCCGGCCAGCACGAAGATCCAGATCATCAGCATGACGTTGGGATCCGAGGCTCCGCGGGAGAAGTGCGCGATCCGGTCGGCAAAGGGCATGCGGCGCATGACCGCCACGGCATAGACCGACGCGGCGATGAAGGCCACCGAGATGGGCATCTTGTAGAAATCCCCCGCCAGCAGCGACACGGCCAGATAGCAGACCAGAAATACCAGCAGCGGAGTCAAGGCAAGGAAACCGCCGCGACGTACGGGTGCAGAAGTCATAAGTTCCGATATTACAAACCTGTCCGGCTGCAAAAATAGGGCAAAAAATCCGGACGGCCAATTTCGGTGTCCGGCGCCGCCCCGTGCAAACCCGAAACGGGGGAAGGCCGGTCGGCCCTCCCCCGTTGTGAAGAGACACTCCGCAGCGGAGCTATTCGTGAGCCACGTTGTCCCGCAGCTGCATCCAGATCGATGCCGAAACCGCATTGCTGATCGAGTAGATGCAGGCCGACACGACGATGGCCAACAGGACGAATACGATGATGCCTCCGATCGAGCGACACAGCAGCACGCCCAGCAGCACGATCAGCCCCATGACAACGCCATAGATCAGTCCGAAGACCAGCCGGACGAAGAACATGATCCATTTGCTGCCGTAGGTGGCCTCGTTGCTGGCATGAATGGCCTGGGTGGGGTTCATCCGGCAACCAACCAGATAGAAGAGCGTCTGCGACCAGGAGTACATCAGCACGATGGCCGGGATCACCGTAAGGGCTGCCAGCGAGAAGGTGATCACCATCATGACCACCGTGAGCAGGTACTCACCCATCCATTTACGGTATTTCGATTCGAAAATGTAGAGCGGACTGATCACCTCACCCTCGGACATCTTCAGAGGCAGCAGGGCCAGGGCAATGGTCGTACCGACGTTGATATACGGGATCCAGCAGGTCAGCAGCCACAGAAAGACGGTTCCGATCACCGAGAGGATGTTTTTCCCGCCGATCCGGAAAGCATCCCCGAACGTCTGCGAGAAGTCGAGTTTGCGGACACTGCCGCCCGTTCCTGCGGGCGGGACTGCGGCGCCGCCGTTGCCCATGTCCGCCATGCCGGGATTGGCCCCCGCGGCAGCCATGTTCGGGTAGGCCATGGTCCCCATGTCGGGAGCTGCGGCAGGCCCCGGCTGCATCGGAGCCGCCTGGTAGGCCGCCCCGCTTCCCAGGACGAGATTCCAGTCCAGCGCAGTGCCGTCCGGGAAGACAATCCGGTCGTTTACCGTCACGGCGCAGCTGCCGTGGCGCAGCAACTGATTGTTAATGTAGGTACCGTTGGTGCTGTAATCGGTAAACATCATTCGGTTGTAATCGTCGATGACGATTTCGGCGTGCTTGCTGCTTATCACCGAACTGGGCAGGACCAGATCGTTGCTTTCGGGGACACGCCCGATGCGAAATGTTCTCATAATTGGATCTTTAAGGGTTTCACTTGGTATGTTCGACAGTCTAAGGCAGTTGTGTCACGCGGATGGTTTGGTTCAACGAGGCGTTGAGCGAGTTCACGACCCGTATTTCGGCCGACCGTTCCGCTCCGGTGTCGTTGGCCGACGAGGCGCCGACCGTAAAGCTGCCCGCCCCGTCTCCCGAACGGGTGGAGAGGGTCAACCACGGAGTGTCGCACTCCAGGCTCCAGGCTCCGCCCGAACCGGTAATGCGGACCGTCCCAACGTCCGAGGCATCGGCCGCCAGCGTGATCTCCAGCGGCGAAACCTCGAACTGATAAGCCTTCTGGGTCAGGATCACCGCCTTGCGCATCGCCGGATTCACCGTGCTGACAACATGGAGGGTTGCCGAGCGTTCGTCGGTCTGCACATTCTCTTCGGGGGTGATCGTAATCCACCCGCTGCCATTGCCGGACGAGGGGGTCACCTCCACCCAGGCGGGGGCATCCTCCACGCTCCAGCCGCCCAGCCCCGAGATCTCGATCCGGGAGGCTGCGGGCTGCAGGGCCTCGCAGGTGATCTCCTCCGTCTGCGTATCGAAGCTGAAGGCCTGCTGCGAGACGGTGATCTTCTTTTCGAGACGCGGGTTGAGCGTGCTGACCACACGCACTACCCCGCTGCGCGGCGAGGTCTGCGCGTTGTCCGACGGACGGATGGCAATCGAGCCGTTGCCCGAACCCGACTGGGGCGAAACATTCATCCACGACTCGGCGTTCTGCACACTCCAGCCGCCCATGCATACGACCGTAACCGACTGTTCGGAGGCTCCGACCGCCGAGAAGTCAAGGCCGACGGTCTCGGCATTGAATTCGAATGCGCCCTGCTGAACCGTCACGACACGTTTGAGCGACGGATTCTTCGTGCTGACGATTTCGAAGCTGCCGGAACGGGCACTCGTCTCCAGGTTCTGCTCGACGCGGACCTCCACCGAACCGTCGTTCGAACCGGACGAGGGCGTCACGCTTATCCAGCCGGTGGAGTTCTCCACGCTCCAGCCGCCCATGCACGATACCGGGACACGCTGCTCCGCCCCGTCGATCGCACCGAACGAAAGGTTCTGCGGCGTCGCATCGAAACGGAAGGCCTCCTGCGAAACCTCGATTCTCTTCACCAGTGCCGGGTTCAGCGTACTCGAGATCTGAACCGTCGCCGAGCGGGGCGAGGTCTGGAGGTTCTCCGAAACCGTTATCGAAACCGAACCGTCGTTGGATCCCGACATCGGGGATACCGAAACCCAGTCGGTGCCGTTGGTCACGGTCCAGCCCTCCATACATTCGATCGTCACGGTCCGACGCTCGGGATCGATCGCGCTGAAGGTGATCTGCTCCGTGGAGGCATTGAAGCGGAAGGCCTCCTGCGTCAGGGTGATCGGCTTGCGGAGCGAAGCGTTCAACGAACTGGTCACATAGAGCGTCACCGAACGGCCCTGCGTTTCGAGATTCTGCTGCGGGGTGATCGTGATCCGGCCGTCGCCGCTGCCCGAGGCGGGCGAGACGTTGACCCATGCCGGGATGTTCTCCACGCTCCAGGCGCCCATGGCGTCGATGGTGATCGGGGTCGATCCCGGATTCAGGGCTCCGTAGGAATAGTCTTCGGCCGTCTCATCGAACTCGAAGGCCTTCTGCGAAACCGTGATCTCCTTCGCGAGTTGCGGATTGAGCGTGCTGACCACACGCACGACTCCGCTGCGGATCCGTTTTTCGGTGTTGGTCGAGGGAGCGATGGTGATCGAGCCGTTGCCCGAACCCGACTGGGGCGAGACATTCATCCAGGCCTCGGCGCCCTGCACGCTCCAGCCGCCCATACATACGACCGAAACCGGTGTCGAGGTGCTGTTGATGGCCTCGTAGCTGAAGCTCTCGGGCGAAGCATCGAATTCGAACTGCTTCTGCGAGACGGTGATCGGCCGTTCGAGCCCGTTCAACGAACTGCGGAGGACGAACTCGGCCTCACGCGGCGACGTTTGGACGTTGTTGTTCACGCCGATGCGCACCTGCATGTTTCCCGTACCCGATGCGGGCGAGAGCGTCACCCACGACGGCGCGCCGACAAAGGACCAGGCACCGGAACATACCACCTCGAAACTGAGCGACGAGGCGTCAACCGCCTCACAGGTGTGGGTTACGGGCGACGAATCGAACTGGAAGGCCGCCTGCGTGAAGGCAATATCATGCGTGTGACCGCCCAGCGTGCTCTTGACCTGCACGGTTGCGGAACGCGACTGCAGCTGCGGGTTGGACTCGACGTTGAACGAGACGGAGCCGTTTCCGGTATGCGTCATCGGCGAGGCCTTGATCCATTCGGGGAGGTTCAGGACGCTCCATTCCGACGAACACTGAACCGTCGCCACGTAGGGGGTCGAGACGATCGTCGGAACGTCGAACGACGAGGCCGAAACCTCGAAGATGAACTTGTCCTGCGAAACCTGCACGTTCAGATGCTTGGTCGCCCCGTTATAGACGCTCGTGAAGGTCACCGTGCCGGAACGCTCCGCGAGCAGCGTGTTGTTCTCGGCCGAGAGCGTCACCGAAGCGTCGCCCACGCCGCTCATTGCGGTGGCCTGGATCCAGTCGGGTTTCGACGAGATGTTCCACGAGGCCGAGCACTCGATCTGCACCTGACAGCGGTTCGACTGTCCGGGCAGCGTCGGATAGGCGTAGTTTTGCGGCGTAACCGTGAAGACGTATCCGCGCTGGGTGATCTTGCTGGTGCGCGTCAGGTGATTCAGCGTACTGGTGACCGTGATGGTGCTTTCGCGGGGTTTTTCATCCGTATTGGCGCTCTTGGCGCGGAAGGTGATCACCTCGTCGCCGGTTCCGGAGCTCTTCGACAGCTCCAGCCACGTCTCCGAGCTGGAGACGGTCCACGGACCCGAGCAGCGGATGCTCAGCTCATACGCATCGGTCGAAAGGGTCGGGATGACCGTCTGTGTGGCCGACGTCTCGAAGATGAAGGCCGCCTGCGAGACCTGCACGTTCTGCGACAGGGTATTCTGCTTGCTGCCGAATTCGATCGTCGCCTGCCGCTCCTCGAGTTCGAGGTTCTGGCCGGTGGCGCGCAGCGTCAGCATCTCGGCCACACCGCCGCCCGCACCCTCCGCCGCGGAGAGTTCGATCCATTCGGGCACGTTGCGGGCCTCCCAGGCTCCGGACGAGGTCAGCGAGATCTGATGCGACTCCGTATCCGCATTCTCCAGATCGAACGATGTCGGGGCCACGTCAAAGACATAACCATACTGCGCGACGCTGATCTTGCGTTCGACGACCTCTTCGCACAGCAGCACCACCTCGCCCGAACGATCCTCCCGCGTGGGGTTGGCACCGTCGGGCTGAATGGTCAGCGTCGTGATGTCGACCCCTTCGGCGGGCGAGGCCTCGATCCAGGAGGGTGCCGAGAGCAGCGTCCATGGACGTTCGGCATCCACCTGCACCTGGGCAGCCTCCGGATTGGCCGCATCGAAGGCCGCGAGCGTCTCCGGTTCGACGATGAATCGCAGATTGGCCTGCGAGAAATTCAGTTCATAGGTATCCAGGGGGCCCTCGACCCTGATCACCATTTCACGCGGTTCGCGTGAGATGTTGTAGGTCTTGGGGCAGAAGCGCAACTCGGCATCCCCCGTACCCGACGATGGCGAGAAGGAGAGCCAGTCGATCTCGTCGGCCTCGCTGCGGAGGGCAGCCGTGTACTGGATCCAGTCGGCGCCGGGCGTGGGATTCTCTTCGGCAGTCTCGGCCTCCTCGCGCAGTTCGACCAGATTCGGCATCACCGGCGTCAGTTTCCATTCGACGTTGCTGTGGAGCGTGATCACCTCGGCTTCGGACTCCAGCGTTTCGCTGCAGTTCCACGCGAAGTCGACGCCGTCGCGCGACAACTCGATGTAGGGATACTCCTGCGACACGGCGACGGTCTCCGACAACGAACCCGTCGAGGTCTCGATGCGCAGCGTGCAATCCCGGTCCTGATAGGTTCGGTTCATCTCGGCCGACATCTGGACCGACGTCGTACCGGCCTTGCCCTCGGCCGGCGTCAGGATCAGCCAGTCGGGCTTGTCGTAGACTTTCCACGGCGCATCGGTCGTGACGGCAAACATGATCTCGCCGCCCACGGGCGGGATTACGGCACTCTGGATCGACACGGCCGTTCCGTTCAGGACCGTCTGCTGTTGATTGTTGTCATTATCGCATGCGACTGCCAGCATTACGGTACAGACAGCCAACCATAAATTCTTCATATATCAGCGTTTTTTAATTTCCGCGATTCGTGAACATATCCGGATTCCGAACTGTTCGTCCGCCGTTCCGGTCCCCGATCCGAGACAGACCGGCTATCGGGGGTTGCGTCGGCCGGATGAGGCGAAACCGAACAGTCGGAATGGTGGATATTTCTCCTTTTATCTATCGTAGATCAGATCGCCGGGCGTGGCCTTGAGCAGCGACTTCATCACGGCGTAGACCGTATATACCGATGCCAGGATGATGATCAGCACGGCATAGAACGTCTTGCCGCTCCACAGCGACAGGTAATCGAACGTGCCGTCCTTCTGCAGCCCCAGAACCGGCAGCAGCTCCTGGATGATCCACGTCACGGCCAGCGAGATCACCACCGATGCCAGAATCATGGCCACCAGAATCAGCACATAGATGCTGATCAGCTCCAGATTGCTGATACCGAAGGCCTTGAAGGTTCCGAGATTGCGCTTCACCTTCTGGAAATAGGACTGCAGCAGATTCACGATGAAGAGGATGATGCAGATGATGGCAAACACGATCATCGTCCACGAGAGGATATTGGCCATGATGCTGACCTCGTTGAAGTTCTCCTTGGCGTTGATCTGCGACATCTCGATGTCGATGTCGAACTCCTCCTTGGCGAACTCCTGGAACTCGCCGATGCAGTTCAGATCGGTGAAGTGGACCGAAATGTAGTCGTCGCTGTCGTCCATGGCATACATCTCGTTGTAGTCGTAGATGCGCTCGACCCCTTCGTCGCCGTATTTGGCCAGAATCTCCTCGTTGATCTGCCGGTTGATCGTGAAGTCGACCTCGTCCTCGTAGTCGAAATAGAGCGCCGCGAAACGTCCGCCCCGGAATCCGACCATGCGCGGGAACTCCTTGTCCGAAGCCGCATAATAGGGCAGATCGGTCTTCTCGACGGTCATCTGCTCGAGGTCGGCCAGGAACTTGTCGACGTCAACCTTCTCGGGGACGTAGTAGATCAGCGAGGCCGAGTAGCTGCTCTCGTAGAGGTTGAAGGCCCGGCCGAGATTCTGCTGGTAGAAGAACTTCGTCCCGATCATGTCCATGTTGGTCGGCAGGCGCTTGACCACGGCCAGAACCGGCACCGGCACCTTGGCATAATGGTCGTGGAAGATCTCGACGCCGAAATCCTCGGCCGCCTCCGGATCGCAGTATCCGTGATAGTAGAGATAGGCCGGGATGTGGTTGGCCGAATAGCCCAGCTTGGCGTGCAGGGCGTCGTAGGTGATGATGACGCCGTAGGAGGTGTTGTCCAGCGCATCGTCCGGCACGCGGCAGCCCGAGATGACATTCTCCTCGCCCAGAATCGCATGCACCAGCGCACTGTTGATGTCGGCGAAATAGCGGCACTTGAGGTTCCGTGCGTCATCGTTCCGGTCGAAGAACGACGTATACCAATACTTGTCGGTCTGATAGCCCTTGTAATGGTAGGTCGCCATGTTGACGCTGTCGTTCAGACACTCCTCGAAACGGTCGAAATCGTTTCCGGCGAAGTTGTTCTTGATGTCGACCCAGTTGATGAACGGATCGTTCATCTTGTAGGAGAGGTAATCGAGGCTTGCGTTGCTGAAGGCGATGGCCAGGAACGTGGCCGTGAGCACGCAGCTCAGCAGCCACAGACTCGAATAGTGTTTGCCCAGGACGACCTTACCCTCCCGTTTGACGAACAGTTTGAAATAGTCGTTGGAGATGATCTCTCTGAGTTTCATATGCGTCCGGTTTTAAGATACATTTCGAAATCGCTGGTCGTGTAGCTTTCCGGGCCGTTCGACCAGCCGCCCTGCTGCGGGGTGAAGACACACGAGTCGTCGATCACGCCGTAGTAGGCGATCTCGTCGGCGACGGTCTGCGAACGGCGGCTCTCCTTGCGGATCTTGATGATCACGTCGGCAAACGTGACGGCCAGATGCATGTCGTGCGAGACGATGATGGCCGAACTGCCTTCGAGCTGCGAGAGCTTGTTCGACAACAGCTCCATGGCCTTCACGGCATTGTCGCTGTCGAGGTTTCCCGTCGGTTCGTCGCCGAACAGCACGGAGAAGTCCGGCAGGATGGCCCGGGCGAAGGCCAGACGCTGCTGTTGTCCGCCCGAGAGTTCCTGCGCCATCCGCGACGCGTCGATATGCCCCAGTCCGAGCTCCATGAGCACCTGGTGCGTACGTTCGAAAGAGGAGGCCTGCGAGTATCCCTGCAGCATACGCGTCAGGGCGATGTTCTCGTAGGCGGTGAAGTTCCGCATCAGGTTCGTACTCTGAAAGATGAAGTTGAAGTGCCGCAGCCGGAAGGCCGACAGTTCGCGGTCGCTCTGCTTCCAGAGCCGCAACAGGTCGACCGTTTCGCCCTTCGGCTCGTAGAAGAGGAACTTCGTCTGCGGATCGGGGACGATCGTGTTGTTCATCAGGCCGAGCGTCTCGAGAATCGTACTCTTGCCGATTCCCGATTCGCCGACGATGAAGACCTTCTTGCCCCGCGGGATCACGAGACGCTTGATCTGGAGAATCACCTTCGATACCCCTTCGACAAAATGCTTGTCGTAGGAACAACCCAGATGTTCGATTTCAAATAACTTGTCCATAAGTCTGATATCATTAGGCGATTAGGGCAGATCCTCGATCGGAATCCAGTAGTAAACCGCACCGTTGAACTTCTTGACAAACTTGTAGCTGTTGCTCTGGCGGATACGCAGCAGATTCTCGTACTTCTTCTGGAAGTCGTTGATGATGCGGCTGTACTCGCCGGGCGACACGGCCTGCGGATCCGAGAGGTCGTTGAGCGAATAGCTCTTCAGGGCCTCGGCCGACTCGTTCAGACCGGCAATCATGTTCATGATGTCGCCGTTGCTCAGGGCCGCCATCTGGGCGTCGGTCATACCCGGAGCCAGGCTCTTGACCAGTGCCTTCAGGGCCTCGATGTAGGGCGTACGGTCCTTGACCTGCGAATTGCGCGCGGCCTCGGCCACCGGAGCCAGCCGCTTGAGCAGCTCCTGGAACTCCTCGGCCGAGATGAAGATCACCGGCTTGAAGTAGTTGCGGCCGCTGGCGTCGCGACGCAGCGCGTAACCCCGGAAGTTGAGGATCGAATTCGTCTGGTCGAGATTCTGAACCAGTTTGGCGTCGCCGCCCAGCGCCTTGACGACGAATTCGTAGTCGACGTTGATCATGCCCGGTGTCGAGCTGCGTCCGACGAATTTCGAGGTGGTTCCGCCGCCGCTCACCGGCAGCGAATTGATCGGTTTGACGATCAGGTCCAACTGGTGCTGGATCGTATTGGCGAAATCGGAGATGGCCTTGACCATGTACGACTGCAGCACCTCGGGGGACATGACACCGCCGTTGACCGTAGCGTCCGTAAAGCGGTGGTTGCAGATGTAGAGCTGATCGCCCTCGATGTTGCCTTCGAAGTTGTAGCCGTCGGTACGGCCCGTGGACTTCGACTGCGTCTGACGGGCCACGACGCGGATCTTCTCATTGAGTTTGTGGTACTTGCCCTTGAGGCTTTCGCGCATCAGCTCCAGCAGCTGCGAGTTGAAGTTGTTGTAGGCGGCCACGCCCTTGTTCTGCACCTGGAAACCCATCAGATGGATATCCTTCTGAACCAGTTTGTCGATCAGCGAGCGCGAGTTGAAGCGTGTATCCTTCAGATCGTTGCCGCAATCGCCGACGATGAGCATGATGTTGCTCTCCCCGTCGCGGAAGGCCAGCTTGTCCAACGCCGTATTGATACCGTTGTAGAGGGCCTCCTCTTGGGTGCGGTCGCTGGCCGAGCTGCGGATTCCGTAGGTGCCGCCGCTGTCCAGGAAGGCATTGACCCGTTCGAGGTTGTGCTGGGCCGAGGTCATCGGGAGCACTTCGGCCAGCCCCGTACCGTCGGTGTAGTCGCGGTAGATCACCACGCCGATGCGGAGGTTGTAGTTGCGCGAGAAGAAGTCGCAGGCCTCCTTGAGCGCCTCCTTGACCTTCGGATAGTAGGGCTCCATCGACGACGTTCCGTCGATGACCACCGCCAGATTGATGCGCTGCATCTTGCGCAGCTTCTCCTCCTTGAGTTTGTCGATCGTAGGTTCGTTGGTCGGCGTCGAGGTACCCTGCGCCTGGCCGCCCAGCGTACTGAAGGTCGACATGTTGTAGGCCCGGTCATTGGTTCCGTCGAGGATCGGGAAACGCAGGTGTTCGGGGGCCATGCGGTAGAGATAGCGGTCGTAGCGCGTCGAGGTCCGTTTTTCGAAGGGGATGAAGCTGATGGCATGCCCCTGCTGCGAGAGGGCTTCGCTCTGCGTGGCGAAGATCTTCACCTGCTCGTGTTTGGCCGCATAGTACTCGACATCCTCGCGCTCCCAGGTCGGCTCCAGACACGAACGCTGGTTCCACGGCACGAACGACCGTTCGGGAACCCAGCAATAGAGCACCTGGTCGGACATCGAACCGTCGACACGGTTCTGGATGGCCAGCAGGGCCATGTCCTTCTCCTGCTTCATGATGAAGTAGAAATTCATGTCCGTGGTCAGGGGGATGGGCTTGCCCGAGCGGTCGGGGCTGAGGTACCCGGCACCGAGATCCCCCGAAAGGTTCTTCGCCTCAAGATTGACGCACAGAAGGGCCTTGTTGTAGATACCGCGGTCGTTGGCCAGACAGCTCTGCCACAGCAGCAGGTGGTTCATCGGAATCCAGCCCTTGCATTCGGCCAGCTCGGAGATCAGCGGATACTGCAGGCCGACCTTGGGTTCGGTGTAGACCAGGGCGTAATTTCCCTGGATCTGGGCGATGCGGACCCGTTCATTGAACTTCAACGACGAAAATTTCGTCGATACGCCCGGCGAAGCATAGGTCGTATTGTTTTCCCGGTCGCTGTAGACGTCCCAGTAGGTTGCCTGACCGCGGCCCGGCGCATCCGTCTGCCCGAACGAACCGGATTTCACGAAGGCATCGGCCTCCTTTTCGGTCAGAATGATCGCTCCGAGCTTCTTGGGGCGAAAAGCCATACACTTCTTCGGCAGCTGCGGCGCGGCATAAAGGGCCGAGCAGAGTGCCGTCGACAAAAACAGAACTAAAGCTACTATCTTTTTCATCTCCAACGTAAATTGTTTCACTTTAATAGGGCATCGGCAGGAATTTGGCCGAAGCGCACAGAGCCTTGTTTCCGAAGGGGTTCTTCTCGTCGTAGGGCAGCGTGTCCGACTCCCCGTACATGATGTTGACCCGCAGGTAGCCCGATTCGATCATCCGGGCCATGTCCATGACGAAGAACAGCCGTGCGATGACACTCTCGTTGTACATCAGCGCCCAGAAGGTCGAATTCACGTAATAGGTCCACTCGACCGAGCGGTACAGCCCCCGGCCGGAGTCGTCGATCAGATCGTCGGCATTGAAGATCTCCTGGATGCGTTCGCAATCCACCACGGGCTCGACGTTGTGCGAACGCTTGGTCTGCAGTTCGTCGATGATGCGGGTGAAGTCCTGCTGATTGTCGTATTTCGTGTTCACCTGGACGACGATCGGATTCTCGGCATTGGCCAGATAGAAGATCACGGCGCGCGATTCGGGATAGTTGATCGCATCGGTATAGGCATCCTTGAGACGTTCGATGAGCGACTGCACGGCCGTATACTCGTCGTGCGCGATATAGATGAACGCAAGGTCCTGATCCGACTTCTGCTGGGCCGGAGCCTCCACGGCTCCCAGCAGCAGACCCAACATGAGCAAGTAAATTCGTTTCATAGTCCGTACGGGATTATTCCTTGATCCGCACCTTGAAGCGTCGAACCTGGTTGTATTCGTCATATTGCGGTGTCCCGACCACCTCGATCGTCCAGCCGTTGGCCGTACGGTCGCTCATCAGCGCCCCGACGCTGCGGGCCGGAACGAAGCCTTCGGGAATGTATTCGTAATCGATCGTCAGATCCTTGTCCTCGACGAAGTAGATGTAGAACCAGTCGTCCATCGGCTTGTTCAGTTTCTCCTGCAGCATCGCAGCCGAGAGTTTGACGACCTTGTCGAATCCGCCGATGGTCATGCGTGTCTGTTCGCGGGTGCGGGTGTTCTCGACCACCAGATCATACTTTCCGCTCTCCGACGGCACGACCAGGGCAAAACCGCCGTTCGTCGAACGGTATTTCACCTCGGAGGTACCCACCTCGCAGAGCCGATACTCCAGCGGATCGCCCGAAGCCACCGTTGCCTTGGCGCGGCAGGCGAAACCGAAACGCTTGTTGGCCCGTCCGACCAACGGCTTGCCCTCGATGACGGGTATCGTGGCCGACGTTCCGGCCGTGGCCGTCGCTCCTCCGACAGCGGTCTGCGAGGCGGCTCCGGTCTGCGAGGCGCTTGCGGGGGCGCCGGGCGTCTGGGCAGCACCGGGCGTCTGGGCCGTACCGGGTGTCTGGGCAGCACCGGGTGTCACACCCTCCTGCATCCGGGAATCCGCACCGGCGGGATTCTCCGCATTCGGGGCCGACGCATTCGAGGCCGACGCATCCGGGGCCGACGCATCCGTCCCGCGAGACGATCCTCCGGAGGTTCCGCCTCCGAAGAGCACGTCGTCGGCTCCCCCACCGCCACCGCCGCCACCGCCGGTGCCGGAGGCAAACAGGGTCGAGGCAGAACGTTCTCCGATCGGGATGAAGTAACCGACCGCCATGCAGGCAAAAAAGGTCAGGACCAAACCGACAATACTCAATATTCTTTTATTGTCCATGATTCTTCAGACTAAAATTTAAACATTAGACCCAATTCCAGCCACATGGCCTGACGCGTGAACGATACGCAGCCCATGAACGAACGCGTGGCCACATCCTCCCCCAGACGTCCCGAATAGACCAGCGGATAGACCGAATTGCCCTCGCTGAAATAGAGCGCCTCGTCCGATTCGTGAACCGCACCGATTCCCATCTCGTAGCTGAATTTCGCATAAACGAACAGATTCTGCTTCAGAACGTTGTAATTGACCGACAATCCGCCGAGCAGACTCATCGACGTCGAATTGCAGTAACTCTCCGGATAGAGGAAGCGATCGTAATCGCGGTCGATCACCCCCAGGGCATTCTCCGCCGCGTCGGTGACGATCTGACCGTCGTAATCGCCCGTGACGCTGCCGGTGATATGGAATGGCGTCACCTTGATCGAGTTGTTCAGATAAAACTTGCCTCCGAGATTCCATCCGAGCGAAAGATTCCGGGCCAGTTTGTGTTCGAAACTCAAATAGAACGGAACGACCATGTCGGTGAACTGGACGCTCTCCGAGACCTTGTCGAGCCGGTAACTTCTGCGGTAGGAGCGGCCGGTCGGATCGGTCGTCATGTAGGAATAGCTCATGTCAGCCGCCTCGAGCGTCAGTTTGCTCGACGACAGAGCGATTCCCGTGTAGATTCCGATGCTGAGCGACCGTCCGACCGGAATCGCATAACCGATATCCACACCGGTCTCGAAGGCCGACGAAGCCGACGTCGAGAAATTGACCGGCGTCGAGAGCTTGAATGCCGAACCGAGCGACAGGGCCGCATGGGCCTTGGCGCGCCAGTGCTTCTTCTTGTAGGAGAGCGACAGCATGTCGTAATGCTCCGTGCGGGCCAGCGTATCGGCCTTGATGCGCACGTCGTCGTGCCACGAGCGCAGCGTCCCCTGCCGGGCGAAAGCCTGGTCGAAGCTGTTGAACACGGGATGGGAGTTGCCGCACCAGAGGCGTTCGTCATTTTCGGAATTCTTGCTGATGACGATGTATCGGTCGGGCAACGGCTCCACGGAACTCTTCAGCGAACCGTCGATGTCGACAATCCGGCAAAGATCCGCCTCGCGATCGTAGACAAACTCCACGGCCAGATCGTAATCGGCCCGGTAATACTCCCGCGACGAGAACAGAACGCTGTTTTCGTCGTTGTAGCTCAGGTTCTTGGCGAAGCGGGCCACGATGTGCCAGGCTCCGTCCTTCCAGAACGGGGCATCGCACGTCACATTGCGGATTTCGGCCGTAACGTTCTGCCGTTCCTGCAACATGCCGACATATTCCGCCACCGGGATCCGCCGGCCCGGAGCATGGTCCAGCAGATCCGAGTAGATCAGCGCCGAGCTGTCGCACAACTGGAGGAAGATGTACTTCGAATCGCGGTCGGACATCGAGGCACAGGCCTCGTAGGTCTCGATGGCGTCCAGCAGACGGGAATTCATCCGCCGCCGCTCCGCATTGGACTGTTCCTGTCCGGCGGAGAGATTCGGGAGCAGCACGCTCGCCAACAACAGAGTGATAGCCGCAAGGTTTTTCATCAGAGAACGAAGTTTAATAACAGACCGATGACAAGTCCGGCGACCGCCGAAACCGGCCACAACCACCACGCCAGAGGCGCCGAAGCCCGCTGCGGCATCTGAAACGATACCGCACCGGGGTCGGTTTTGCCGCTTTTGGTCCGGGGGCTGACCCGCCCGAGATCCACGATGAATTCGGCACCGTTCTGATAGCGTTTGGACTGTTGTTTCTGAGTGGCCTTCTCGACGATGCGCCGCAGATCCTTGTTGGGGATATCCCCCACGGGGACCTTCTTGGAGATCTGAGCCGAGAGCACCTCCTGATCGGAGCCGCTGAACGGCAGACGTCCGACGCACAACTGGTAGATCAGAATGCCCAGCGCATAGATATCGGTCGTGCGGTCCTGGTGCTGGACGTCGCCCAGCGCAAGCTCCGGGGCCGCATAATTGACCTTGCCCAGGAACGATCCGGCACTGGTCAGCTTTTTCTCCTGCACCGCGGCATCGATATGCTTGCACACGCCGAAATCGATCAGCTTGATCTTGCCGTCGATCGTAACCATGATGTTGCTCGGGTCGATATCCCGGTGGATATACCCCTTGTCGTGCAGGGCCATGATGCCGGACAGGACGCCGCGCATGATCTTCACCACGGCGGCATCGCGATCCGTCGTATAAAGTTCGTACAGCTCCTGAGCCAGCGGGATCTGCATGCCGGACTTGTCGGCCGTAACGCCCTTGAGGACCTGATCGAGATTGACCCCGACCAGACGTTCCATGATCATGTAGTAACGGACGATGTTGGCATCGTGCATGGGATCGTACTCGACGTTGGAGACGAATCCGTACATGCGCAGCAGATTCTCGTGCACGATCTGAATCGACGATTCGCGCATGGCCCGCTCGATCAGCTGCGGGTCACGCGCCATGTCGTCGCGGATCTCCTTGATGGCCACATAGATCCGGAAATTCGACATCTCGTCGACCCGGAATCCGTGGAAGATCCGTCCCATGCCGCCTTCGCCAAGCGGGGTGCTGTCGCGGTCATATTCGTAGTAGATGCCCTGATAGCGCTCGGCTTCGCCTTGAATCCTTATGATGTTCATATTTCGGCTTTCTGTGGTGTAAGTGATGCAATTATTTCGAACGGAACGCCCACTGGAACTTCACCCGCAGGGCAATACACGTCGAGTTCTCGTCCAAAGGCAGGATCACGTAGGTTCCCGGCTGGGAGAAATGGATCGTCAGCAAGGTTTTCCGGCCGTTGTCGATCTCCTCCATGACATAGCGGGCATCCGTCTGGGCAAGGGAGGCGGACGCAGCCTTCTCCGTATAGGTCGGATAGGTCCCCGCCCAGAGCTGCAACCGTTCCGAGGTAAAGACGGGCTTGTCGGTCGTCTTCACGACGCGGACCTGCGAGTGCAGCACGGACGGCATCTCGATGCGCACCGTATCGGTCACCGCCACCTCGATCGTCACGGGATCCTTCACCAGGAAGACCTTCCGCGTGTAGGGGATCACGGAGAGACGGCTGGCCGGCTTCCCGTTGACGAGCACCTCGCCAACGGCGGGTTGCTCCGTCGCAAACGTCGGTTCCGATGCGGGTTCCGGTGCGGATTCCGGTGCAGGTTCCGGTGCGGGTTCCGGCTCATATTCCGATTCGGCGGAGGGGTCGTACGAGGCGTTGACCTCTTTCCGATAGACGGCAATCTCCGAAAGCGGGATTGTCTTCTCGGCCCCCGTCTGCCGGACGGCCATCGTAATGTCAGTGCCCACGCGGCGCGAGAGGATGAAACCCTCGACCGTCTCCCCGTTTTTGAGTTCGACCCGGTCCAGCAGCGGGGTCTGCTTCCACAGCGGAATGTTGAAATCGATCCGCTCGGAGCCGAGGCTCTGAACCTGCTTCATGCTGGCGGTATAAACCACGCCGTCGAGCGAGCGGATCTTGATCTCGGCTTCGGGAAGCATCTGCTCGATGATCTGACCCTCGTAACGGGTTCCGGCCTTCATCGTGATGATGTCCCGGATGCCGGATTCGGCATCGTCTGAATTGGGGGTTTTGGTCGTTCTGAGGAGCTCGGACCACGGCAGCGTAAAGCGGTCGTCGGCCATCGAGAGCAGCTTGAGCCGGGCCCCCTGCTCCAGCACGATCACGTCGTGCAACTCGCGGTCGTTGCGCAGCGACACCGTCGCCACGTCGACGCGATCTGTCCAGTCCCGGTTTTCGAGGGCCCACTCCCGAAGCCGTTCGGGGAGCTCTCCGACGCGCCGCGAGGTGTAGTCGATCGAGACCACATCGGACGATTCGACCACCAGCGTAGCCTTCTCGGTCGTCACGGTGAGGCTTTTCCCGGGAATCTGCTCCGAGATGTAGCCTTCATACACGGAGCCGTCTTTTACATAAACCTGATCGATATTCTGCGCGACCAACGGGCACACACCCGCCACGAAGGCGCCGCATATCGCAATGAATCTGGTCGTCATGTCTGTTGGTAATTTATGCAGGGAAACCTGACATCCCGCGGTTTAATACTCTTTTTGGGCCTCCTTCAGCAGGTGGTTGATATAGCGGGCCTTGACAGCGAAATTGAATCCCTGGGTATTGGTGATGCCCGCATCGACGACACCCACCAGACGGCCCTTGTTGTCGAAGACCGGCGATCCGCTCGATCCTTCGGCGATCGGAACGCTCAGCCCGTACTCCACCTTGTGGTTGTTCTGCGTGATGTCGCCCGAGACGCCGTTGGCCTGCAGCGGTTTGGAGGGCATCTTCTCGAAATCGCCGATATCCTGGAGCATCTCGAGCATCGGGAAGCCCATGGCATAGACCTGCGTGCCGACGGGAAGATCCTCATTCTGGATCCGGGACACCGGAATATAGGAGACACCGTCGGGCAGCCGGTTGTTCATCGTCTGGAAGATGGCCAGATCCACCTCTTTCGACTTGCTCGAATAGATGTTCCGGCAGCGGATCGCGTTGGTCTGATCGATGATCTGGCCGTTGGGCACCAGGATGATATTGTCCATGAAGCCGTCGATCTGCACGTCGGCCGCAGCCACATCGATGCCGAAGACGGCCCGCACAATATCCCGGTACTCAGACTTGAGCACCTCGAGTTTGGCATCAAACTGCCAGGGTTTGGCCACATGCAGGTTCGATACGATGACGCCGTCCTCCGAGATGAAGAATCCGGTGGCGGCCGAGATCATCCGCTCGTTGCTGTTCTCCAGATTGACCCACTCTTGCAGCTTCTCGTTCCAGACAATCCGCAGCGTCTGGATATCGGGCGAGGAGATGGTGTAGTAGTAGCTCGTGATGATGGCGGCCGTTGCCGGGGAGTAGGTCTTGTAGATCCGCGACTCGGTCCACGAGAAGTGGAAATAGGCAAACACTCCGGCCACGACCAGCACGGCAACCGCACATCCGGCAATCACGGCACCCATCACCCGGGATCTCGGCTTCGAATCGGCGGACGAACCGATCGGATTGATGATCTGTTCGTCGGCACACTTGATCACGTCGCGCTTCTTGATGGGGAAATCCTGATCCTTGGGGATCATCACGCCGTTGACGCTCGTGCCGTTCGAACTGTGGTCGCAGATGAACCAGCGGCCGTCGCTCTTCTGCTTGACGGTCGCATGGAAGCGGCTCACCATGGGGCTGTGGAGCCGGATGGTATTCAGTGAATTGGTGCCGATGCTGATGATCCGCTTGACATCGCCCTGCTGGATCGCCGGGACAAGCGCCCAGTTCAGTTTCTCGTTGGCAAAGGCCACCGTATCCAGACGCGTGACGCGCACCTCTTTTCCCGGAGCGATTTTCGAACCGTTGACATAGGTTCCGTTGCTGCTGCCCTTGTCCGTGAGCAGCATGTCGCCGTTGTCGAGCACCAGCAGTTCGGCATGGTTCGAACTGCAGAATTCGCTGTTCAGAACGATCTGGGACTGGGCAGACCGACCGATAGTATAAAGTCTCATCTTATTTAAGTTTTAACGATTATTCGCGCAATTAGTAAAGGGCATCCACCCACTCCGGATCTTCGGTTTCGGGTTGTTCGGTCTTCTTTTCGGACTTTTTGGGGCTCTTCTTTTCGGGCTTGCGGACGGGCTGGACCGCTTTCTCCGCCTCCCCGGCCACGGAGTCGGCCTGTTCGGCCGGAGTCTCCGCATCCTGATCCTCAGACACCGACTGCGGATCGTTCCAGCGTTCCGCCGCCGGCTGGTCTCCGTAGATGTCGATCCGGTTGTGCGACGAACCGACCAGCGCGGCAATGCCCCATCCACACAGTCCGAGCACCACGACGGCTCCGATCACCGAGACCACCCAGACGGTCGCCGTATTGTTTTTCGGAACCAGCGACCAGTCCAGATTTCCCACATGCGCAAAGGAGATCTCATCCTCGCGCGAAACGGGAATCCGCTCGTTGGCCGACATCTTGATTCCATTGACATACGTACCGTTGCGGCTCTTGTCAATCAGATAATACTTGCCGCCCTTGCCGATCTCCAGAACGGCATGTTCGCGGCTGACGACATTCGACGAATCCGGGATGCAGATGTCGCACGCCGGATTCCGACCGATGGTCAAAAACTTTTTCATAGGTTCACTCTTATGATTTTCAATCTTTCTCCGTTTCGGCATCCGCATCTTCCGAGCGGGCCTTGTCGGCGGCATCCGCAGAAGTTTTCGGCGTTGCGTTCTTTTCGGAACCGGCCGTCTTCGCCTCGACCCGGGCCGACGGGCCGGCCGGTTTCGGATCCGGCACCGCCTCTTTGTCGTTCTGTTCGGTCTGCACGACCGCCTCCGGCCGGTCCTTCGACGCAAACTGGTATATGTTCAGCGCAACGCTGGCCAGCAACAGCACGGAAAGTACGATCAGAATGATTTTCACGATCTTGCTCATCTTCTCTTTCATTAAGGAGTTTATCTTCATTTCGACGATGGCCGCAGTCAGGTTGTCGTGATTGCCGCCTTTCTTGTGGCCGATCCGGTCGACGAGATCGGCCGTCTTCTCGAGGGCCAGGTCGATGCGTTTGTCCGACAGACAGCCGATGAGTTTGGGTTCGGACATGCTGCCCCAGAAGCCGTCGGTACACAGCACGAAACGGTCCCCCTTCAGATAGGGCAGCACCCGGATGTCGGGGACAATCTCTCCGTAGACGCCCAGTGCGCGCAGGATGATGTTCGATTTGTCGGAGAGCCGGGCCTGCTCTTCGGTGAGGATCCCGCTCTTGACCATCTCGAAGACCATCGAATGGTCGAACGTCCGGAAGACCTTCCGGCGGTTGCGCAATTGATAGATCCGGCTGTCGCCGACATGGGCCACCACGGCACATTGTCGGGAGAAGATGGCGGCCGTGACCGTCGTACCCATCCCGTAGAGTTCGGGATTCTGATGTCCGGCCTGCAGGATATCGCCGTGCGCCTTGCGGATCGCATTGGTCAGCGTATCGCTCGGATCCGCACTCTCGGGCACCGAGCGGATGAAGTCGAGGATGCTGTTGACGGCGATCATCGAAGCCACGCGACCGCCCTGCATGCCGCCCATTCCGTCGCATACCACGACCACGGCTCCGATCGGAGCATCGCAGAAGCCATAGTTGTCCTGATTCTCGGAGCGACCGCCGATCCGGGACTCGACCATGCCTTTGAGCGGGAATTCAGTTTTAATAAGTTCCATCCAAATCAGAATAAGATTGCAATGAGCAACAAGAGCAGTCCTGCAGCAGCCAGCACGATTCCCCCGACTACCCCGACGATTTCGAGCATGTTCTCCGAATCCGATCCGGAGCCTCTGCCGCGATTCGGATCGTGCTCCGACAGATAGTCGTCGAGAGCCCGCCCCATCTCTGCGGCCGAAGCATAGCGCCGGTCGGGAGACTTTTCGGTAGCCCGACGGATCACCGCATAGAGCGATGGCGGCAGAAGCGGATGTTCGGGCAGCGCCTTGTACTTCTGATTCCGGAAAATCTCCTCGGCGGAATCTGCATCGAAGGGATTTCGGCCCGTAATCAGCTCGTAAAGGGTGACTCCGAACGCATAGATGTCGCTCCGGGCATCGACGCGGGCGGGCTGAGATCCGTCCGGGATCTGTTCGGGAGCCGCATATTTCGGGGTCCCGATAAAGCCCGGCACTCCGCCGCGCGCATCGAGGAAGTAATTGGCCACGCCGAGATCCATCAGCTTCACGCACGAGCGGCTGTCGATCATGATGTTCGACGGTTTGATATCCTTGTGGACGATCCCGTTGTCGTGCAGATACTGCAACGCGGAGAGGATCGGGCGGATCTGCTCGACGATGCGTCGCGTCCGCTCCTCATCGGGCAGGAACGAGAGCCGGTATCGGGCATGATCCTCGAAGGTGACTCCGGCGACATATTCGCTCAGGACGAACATCGGGCCATGCCCGTCGGGGAGTTCGCAGAGACCGATCATCCGGACGATATTCGGGTGCTGGAAGACGAGCGAGGCCTCGCGTCGGGCGCACTGGCGCACCTGAAGGACTTCGGCATATTCGTCCCTGACCCGTTTGACGGCCACATGATCGTGCGAAGAGCATTGAATGCCCAGGTAAACCGTCCCCATGGCACCGCTTCCCAACGGGGGATCCAACGGATTATAGAGATACCAGCTTCCGCCGACGAACAGATAAATCAACGGAGAGTTCGGGTATACCACAACCGGCAACATGCGTCGGGTATGATTTCAGGGGAGAAAGAGCGGCTTTATTTCTTCATCGCAGGCATGATTTTCGTTCCACCACCCGAAGGAGCCGAAGGTTCGGCCGGATAGGCATTGCCGCCGCCCATGGGATATTGCTGCGACGGGTAACCGAATCCGCCTCCGTTCATTGCGCCGCCCATGCCGGGCATGGTCGCGCCGCCCATGGGCTGCTGGAATCCGAACATGGGAGGCATGCCGCCCATACCGGGCTGCATGGGCATGTTGCCGGCCGGGATAAAGTCCTGACGCGGTTCGAGACCCAGGGCCTTGGTATCGATGAGGATGAAGTAGAATTCGTAATGTTCGCCGAAGGTGATGATGTCGCCGTTATGACACTCCTGTGCGTCGAATCCCAGCGAACTGCCGTTGAGCAGCGTACCGCACGTCGAGCGGGAATCCCGGATGGAGACCAGTACGGAGTCCGGATTTTTCATCTGGCGGATGACGATTTCGGCATGATTGTCCGAGATTGTGGCTTCGGCCAGGCGCACGGAGCAGGTCGTAGCACGTCCGATCGTATTGAGACCCATGTAAAGGGGCCAGTATTCGCCGCAGGCGGTACGGGAGACGCTGTAAAGGAATCCCATGATCGGTTTGTGCGTTTCAGTCATGGAATTGGCCGAAGCCTGAGGGCCTGTATTCATTCCGGGGAAATGGGTTCCGCCGTAGTTGGCATTCGGCATACCCGGCTGGTTCATGGATGCAGAAGTTTCCTGACGGTCAAAAGGATTGCCCATTCCTGGTATCACCGTTTTGTCACTGCTCATAGAAATTTGGTTTTTAGTAGTTTATGTGTTTGATTTCCCTCTCACACCCTCAAGATTCATGAGGTCTCTTCATAAGAAACGATACAGCACTGACGCAAATGTAAACAAAAGCGAATAGATAACCAAACAATTTTGCCGTTTTTTATACAAATCAGCTCCGAATGATTTGTTTTAGCATCGCAATTTTCCATCACAAGAGCTCTATCCGACTATTCGTATACTATTTTATACCGGACGAAATCGAAAGGCGGTCTGCAAGACACCTGAAACCAGCCTATCCCATCCGCGATATATACAAATAAACCACTAATAATCAGCAAGATATAATTACGCACCCAACCGAAACCCCTCCGAGAAACCAGGTAAATGGCAAAGAGATCCGATCACGATAAAAAAAGCGAAAAAGAACAATTATTTTTACCATAAAACCGACTTTATTTGCCACGCTTCCGGCTTTTCCTCCAAAAAAGCAGTCCTTTTTCATGAGAATTCACGACTAAATCGACCTGCATTCGACCGTTTTAGTATAACAATAAGTCTGTTTTATAATACAATTAGGTTCACAGAATAACACATTCAAGCCAAAAAAAATGCAGCCGTAACCCGAAGGTCCCGGCTGCAATCTTTCAGGGATCGCCCCCGTCATCAGGGAAGGTTCATCTCCACGTAGTTCAAACCCGGCATGCCGACCTGCTTGTTGCCCTGCGTACGCACGTTGTGCTCGCTGCGCATGTGGTTGCCCGAGGAGGAATAATCCTTGACTTCGAAGCCCGACTCCTCGTTGAGTTTCCAGTAACCGACCAGCCCCGGCGAGTTCTCCGGCACCGAATAGAAATGGTTCTCCGAACGAATCTCCTCCTCGGAAAGAGCCCGGTTCCAAATACGCACCTCGGCCATGTACCCCGGGAAATAACGGTCCGCATCGTACGAATATCCGATCCAGAAGGCCCGGTTGGAATCGTCCTCCGAACCGCGGTAGACTACACCCAGATTCAGATTCTCGTACAGCACCAGGAAATCCTCGTAGACCAGTTTGCCGTTGATGTAGAAAAAGATCCGGTAGTCGTTCCACGTCACGGCGATGTGATACCACTTGTTCAGTTCGGAGAGGGTCAGCGAGGGGTCCGAGATGTTGTTGTTGTAGGTCGCCAGTTGCAGCTGGTTCCACTCCACGCCCGTATCGCCCATGCGCAGCAGGAAGCGGTCCTCGACACCCATGATCGTCGACAGACTGCCCGTGTTGCGAGCCTCCTGGATGTTGACCAGAGCCTCCATCGTTCCCGACGACTTGATGTCGTTGAGCGCCGCCGCATTCTTCAGCGAGGGGAAGTAGCAACGCGACTTGCGCATGTCGGCCACCCGTTCGATCAATCCCTTGGGCTTCTGCGTCAGCGTGATGACAAGCGTCTTCGCCGCAGCATTGTCCGGAGCCGGTTTTTCGGTCAGCGTCACGGCACATTCGCGGGCCGTCACCCCGCTCAGAGCCTCGACCGTAAAATGCAGGGCGCCGTCCGAGTAACCGTCACAGGTCAGCCAGCCGTTGCCCGTCGGGGCCGGCGACACGTCAAACTCCACGTTGGCCGTTACCGGGACGTCGATCTTCTGAGCCTCGGGGCTCAGGAAATAGGCCGTTTTTCCAGCTTCGAGCCGGGTCTGAACCGCCTGCGTGAACTTCAGGACAGCTTCGCCGCTGCGACGCCCCCGGATCGTAACCGTCGCCTCGCGCGGCGCGGCCGCATCATTCTGCCGCACGGCAAAATAGGCCGTCACGTCACTCTCCGCCGCATCCTCCGACGGACGGGCAATCGTCCACGTCAGCCAACCGTCGTCGGCACCCGAAATCTCCGCCTTGAGGTCACGACTGTCGACGTTGGTCTTCAACTTTACGGCCACACGATCGTCGGCCGCACTGGCCAGCCTTATCTCAGACTTCGAAACGATTTCGATACGCTCCGGTACGCCGCCCTGCACCGTGATATGGAACGGCACCTCGCGGTGTCCCATACGGAAAGTATAGTCCGCCGACATCTCCTGCTCGGTCGAGTTCGCCGCCACGTCGAACACCACCTCGGCACCATCCTCGCCGCTCGTGGCCGATGGCGTCACGAAATCGGAGCGTCCCTCGAGCGTCCAGTTTCCGCTGCTGGTGACCAGCACCGTCACCTTGCCACCCTCCTGCGGGAGCCGGTTCGAACCCTCGGGGAAGTAGATCTCCAGCTGTTCGTCGGCTTCGGCCGCCTTCTTGCGGAGCGTAATCCGGAGTTGCGCACTCTTCTTGCCGCAGGTGAACGTATAGCTGAACATCCGATCCGTCTCCTGGTCGTTGGCCTTGACCGTGAAATCGATCGCATCGCCATCCTTGCCCTTCATCGCCGACGGGGTCACAAAGGCATCCCCGTCGCCCGCAAGGGTCCAGGTGCCGCTGCTGGTGACCAGCACGGAGACCATGCCGCCCTTGCTGCCGACGGTTGCCGCCTGCGGGTTGATCGAAATGGACTCCTCGACGGGTTGAGGTTCCATGCCCTTGTTGCTGTCGTGGCACGCTCCGCAGAGGAGAAGCGCCGACACCGCCAATAATAGATACAATTTGTTTCGTTTCATTTCCATGGTTTTAACAAAGTTTGCCTGTTTCGGATTCTTCATCCGTTCTGTTCCCGGATGGACCGGGATGGTCCCGGAGAGGCTCCGGGTCCTGTTCCGGAGCAATTCCGGAACGGCCGTTCATCGCACGGGGGTTCCGCGGCGGAGAAGAATCCCGGAATTATCCGGAATTCTCTCCGCCCGGTTCCGCCCGGCGATCATTGAATCGGATGCGGGGCGGGATCATAACTGCCCTCGCCCAACTTGTTGTATACGTTGCGGGGATCCTGCACACCCTGCCCATAGCATCCCCGGGCCAGATTGCGGAACTGTTCGAGCGAATGCCAGCGGTTGTTGGCCACCGTAGCCGATCCCGAAGGATCGAACGCAAACCACATGATCCATCCATAGCCGCGATCCATGAGCTGCTTGGCGTGGTCGGCATCGATGCCCTGGCCGGAATTGAGCTGGATCGAATAGCCGGCGCAGCCGCTCAGATCCATGCCGTCGACCGGGCTGGCGGCTCCGCCATAGTCGGCGCAGACGTTGTCGATGAATTCACCCGGCTTGTGCGCCACGCCGTCGACAGTCACCGAAGGCAGCCACGACCCCAGGTTGTTCAGATAGTAGACATGCACCCAAGTCTCCCACGGACAAAGCTCCCTGAGCGCCTTCTTCGTTTCGTAGCACAGACGCGAGGCCTGCTGTGCACTGGGATAGGTAAACCAGCTGGTTTCGTTGTTGCGGTAGTCCGAGTATTCGTCGTCGAACCCGATTCCGTCGAGTTTGTAGTCGAGGCAGATCTGGGCCAGTTCGCGCCCGAACTGTTCGCAGCCGTAGTCGGTCAAACCGGCGATTCCGGCCTGATCGTGGTTGCCCAGGATGTCGAGCAGCACCTTGATACCCTTCTTGCGCAACGGCTGGAGCAGCGTCTCCGAGTTGTCGAGCAGCGCCCGGATATTGGGGTTGGCCCGCATGTAAACCCGCTGTTTCGAGGAGTTCCAGTTGATGTTGCCGGCGAAGAGCACGACGGCATCGAAGAAGGGCTGTCCGTCATCGAGCAGGTACTCCAGCGCATTGAGCGGATTGCAGTCGTTGACCTCGAAGTAGCAGATGTTGCGGATCTTCTTCGAGTTGGCTTTCGAAACCAGCAGGTCGACATAGCGGGCATCGTCCTTGACCGTCAGTCCGGGAGTCCTGGCCACAGCCAGCAGCGGAACCATGTAGGTATTCACGTAAGCCAGTTCGTCGCTCGGGCTGACCGTCACCTCGATCGAAGCCGAAGTCTCGCCCTTGCGGATGGTCAGCAGGCCGTTGTCGGCCATCGTCAGCGCCTTGACCGGGAAGAGCACATATTCGGTCTTGTGGTCGAAGTTGTACTCGGCGACATGACGTTCGTCGAAACGGATCTCGACCTGCACGTCGTTCATCACGGGTTTTTCGAGCGTGAAGGTCAGCATCTTCTTCACGGCGGCAGCTCCTTCGGCCGGGAACTGGATGCGGGTCACGTCGGCCGTGGAGAGCGATCCGGAGACGGTCTCACCCGGATCCGGGTCCTCGCTGCCGGCCTTCTGGGTCACGGCGATCTTCACACTCTTTTCACTCCCGGACGCGGAGACGACAATCTGACCGACCCGAGCTCCGCCCGTATTGTCCATCGCGCGGACCGTCAGTTTGTCACCGCTTCGCTCGACCATGAGCCACTCTTCGGGATAGGTGAAGCTCCAGTCCGAGGCCGTGGTTCTGACCGTCAGCTCCACGGGAGCATTGCCCGCGGCCTCGAAGGCCAGCGGATCCGACGGCGTAACGCCCAACACGATTTCACCGCGTTCGGCAGCCGCCTGTGTCACCTGGATATGAACCGGACGCGCCGTTCCCGCCGAAATGGTGATCCGCCCCGGACGGAGCGTCTCCTCCGTATTGGCCTGCACGTTGACGGCCAGCGTATTGCCCTGCTGACGGGTCATGATCCAGTCGTTCTTCTCGACGCTCCACGTTCCGGCGTCGGTTTCGATCGTCAGAAGGAGATCCTCGTTGCCGTCGGCCTTGAACGAAAGATCGGACATCGGCATGACTTTCAACGTGTTCTGCTTGTCCACGTGCTCCGCATCCTTGCAGGATACCAGCGTCACGGACGGTAGGGCGAGCAATCCCGCCAAAAACATCAACAAAGTGTTTTTCATGAGTTGTTTGGTTGTTTAAAGGTTAGTACATGTCTGTTTGCAGGTTTATTCAGTCGGAACGGGGTCAATCTTCGGGCAGCGCGACAGCCTGCCAGTCGATTTCGCGTTCGGCCGTCAGCGTGAATCCGTTCGGGCCGTAATCGCGGATGCTCCGGCCCCGGGAGTTGTCATCGAACTTCCAGTAGGCCACCAAACCGGCCGATGCGGGATCGATCTTGTAGAAGTGGTTCTCGGCCGTAATTTCGTCGGCCGTGAGAGCCCGGTTCCAGAAACGCACTTCACTCATCCGGCCGTCGAAACGCCGTTCGTAGAAGAGTTCGCCGTCGGTCCGCAGCCGATAGGAATGGCCGATCCAGAAACAGCGGGGCTTACCGTCGGTCTCGTCCGAATGCGGAACGGCAAAATTGACCTTTTCGACCGGAACAGACTTTCCCTCCGGAGAGGAGAGTTCGGCCCGGGCCGAGATGCGGAGTTCGCCGTCGATGTAGATCGCAACCGTTCCGTGATCGAACGTCACGGCGATGTGATACCAGCGGAAGGGTTTCAGATCGAGCCGGCTGTCGGGCGAGGCGGGAATCGTTCCACGCGACACGGAGGAGGCTTCGGGCGAAACCTTTCCGGCAAAGGCCACCTGCAGCTGGTTGGCCGGGCCGCTGTCGCCCAGACGAATCAGGAAGCAATCCTCGATACCCAGAATCGTCGAAATCGGGCGGTCGAACGAATTGGCATAGACAAGCGCTTCGAACGTGAAGGTCTCCATGTCGCGGACGGCTTGCGTCCGGTCGGTCCACTCGGGCCAGGCACAGTTGTTCTGCAGATCGGCCACGACGTTGACGAGCGCCGCCTTCGAAAAGATGAAATAGACCGTTCGTGCGCTCTCCAGCACCGCCATGCCGTCTGTCGAATCGATTGTCACGGGAAGCACATACCGTTGCCTGTCGTCGATGGGCAGCCGGTCCAGGTGGTCGAAAACGACGTCCAGCGGAGCGCTTTCGACCGCCCCGGCCGGAATCGAAGCCGCCAGATCCGGGAAGGCGTAATAGCCGCCGTCGGCAGGCAGCAGCTGCGCCGCTGGATCCTCGTAGAAGAGCCGGTAGCGGTCGAGCAGCTCGGGAGCCGCACGAAAGCGGATCTCCAGGTCGCGCGCCTCGGGTTGAGCCATGCTCACAACCAGGCGACGCGTCTCGGTACGGGTTACGTCGAGGTGATCGCGCTTGACGAAAACATTCTCCGTAAACGAATCTCCGGAGACGAAAATCCGGTTTTCGAAGTGGTATCTGCCCTCCTCGTCACCCTTGCAGGCGGCCAGTGTGAGGACAGCGAGCAGGCATCCTGCCCATACGCATCTGTTTTTCATGGTCGAAGTCAATTTTCGGAATTGGATTCATCGGCCGCGGGATTCAGAATGGCCAGTGCCTCGCGGATCCGTCTGTAGGTCGGTTTGTTGAAGTAGTCGTCCGGGGCATTCGAGATGCAGAGTCCCCGTTTGTCGCATCGGACCGTGGAGCTTGTCCGGGGATCCATCACCCACTCGGCCGCAGTCCGGACCGCAGCGTCGGAGAGGGGATCCCCGCCGTCGGCCAGAGCCGGAACCGAAGTCTCAAGGATGACCCGGTCGGTCGGCACGCCTTCGGTCAGTTGCTCGCGCACCATGCGGGAGATCGACACCGAAGCCCGTGCATCTTCGGCCAGAATAATCAGGTAATTGCAGCGCGAAACGAGCGTCTGCCCCTCGATACGGGCCACATAGGACGGATATCCGCGCAGGAAGAGCAGCTTGTCGGCGTGTTCGTTTGCCCAGGCATCGACCGCCAGGACGAAAGGCGCGGCCGGCTCAGCGTCGTAACCGCCCAGATAGGAGGCCACAACTCCGTCCAGTCCGTACGTCACGCAGTATTCGAGTTGTTTGCGGGTCTCCGTCCGGCAATAGTCCGCAAATTTCGTTTCGGAGTATTCGTCCGCCCGCCCGGCCTCCACGGCCTCGGCGCGCAACGCCTCCCAGTTCGAACGGATGGCGTCGTAGGAGACCAGGTTGAGCGTGCGGGTGCCCTTGGCGGCCCGTACCTCGGCCACTTCGGCCACGAGCGACGCGTGAAGTCCGTCGACCCGGCTCATGAGCAGGAAATCGACACTGTCGGGCATCGCCATCGGGTGTTGATTCTGCCGGTTCGGAGCACTCGGCGTCCCCTCGACGTGCATCATCAACAGGGGGTGTTCCGAAGCTTTGAAGGCTCGCAGATCGGCCAGTGCGGCAGGATCGTACGTCGTCATCCGGGGCAGAAAATCCACATTCCGGGGATCCGTCCATTCGCTGCACGACACCACAAGGGCCGTCGCAGCCAGGATCGGAAGAAGAATCAGTTTCATGGTTGCTTGGATTGGATTTGTCAATACGTTTCAGACTATTTGACGGCCGGATTGCAGTCCCACCACATGCGCGTAGCCATGTTGTCGGGACCGCCGAGCAGCTCCACGGCATGCGCATAGTTGACGGGATTGTTGGTTGCCTCATCGGCCGGATAAGGCATGCGCCGGGCCCCGAGCTTCAGGTTGTGGATTCCCTGGGTATTGTTCCCCACGACGCTCTCCAGAGCCGGAATCAGATGCGGAAAGCCCGTTCGGCGGTAATCGGCCCAGGCTTCGTTGCCCAGATGGAAGTTGGCGATCCACTTCTGGATCAGGATGCGCTCCTGCATCTGCTCCTTCGTCGCGGCGTTGTCCCAGGCCACGCCCAGCGTCGAGAGCGGCGTGCTGTAGGAGTTCGTGCCGGCGGGATCGGTGTAGGACTGCGGGAGGCGTCCGTCATCGGCCGTGTAGGCCGCAAACTCGGCGCCCACGCCCCACTGTTCGAGCGAGAGGCGGATGCCCTCGTTGTAGAGGTCGCCGGCCTCGCCGCCCATGTCGAATCCGAAGACGGCCCGGGCCTCGGCCTTCAGGAAGGCCACCTCGGCGGCATTCATCCACTGCACGGGCGTCGAGCTGCCGTTGACGAAGTTCACGCCCGAGTACTTGCGGCCCACGGAGTTGAGCGACGGGATCTCAATGCCGCGGCGAAGCCCCACGTAATCGACCCCGGGCCACTCCGACTTGACGAAATACTTCTCGCGGCGCGGATCGCGGTAGCCGTTCATGTAGCAGATGATGTCGGCCGCAGCGTGCGTATCGCCGCCGGTGAGCGTACCCTCGGGCTGGTTGTACTTGCAGGCGGCCATCAGCGGATTGCCGTCCTTGCCGAAGGCCGTGGCGGGGAGCATGGCGTTGTCGTCGTTCGAGGCGAGGACCCCAAGGCCGTTGTCGGCCAGGCTGACGGCGCTTTCGGCCATCTCGCGGGCCGTCGTCGGGTCGGCATAGACGATGCGCATGGCCAGACGCAGCTTCATCGAGTTGGCCAGCCGTCCCCACTTCTCGGCGCTGCCGCCGTAGACGGGATCGACCTCGGCCGAAATACCGCCCGTGCGGTTCTCCTTCAGCACGGCGATGGCGGCGTTCAGCTCCTCGAACATGCGGCGGTAGACCTCCTGCTGCGAATCGTAGGGCACCTGGATCTTGCCGTCCTCACCGATGGCCGAATAGGGGATCGGGCCGTAGGTGTCGGTCACGCGGCTCATGGCGCAGACCTTGATGACACGGGCGATGGCCAGCGTCACGGGGTCGTCCGTGAGGTTCTCGAGGAGCTTGAAGTTGGGATAGAGCGTCGGGATGATCTTGTCGCTGGCCATGAAGACGCGCGACCAGTCGTCCGTGGGGTTGTAGTTGGAGATGGTCGTGGCCCAGCCGCTGTTCGAATCGGCGTAGTAACCGCCCTGCGTGCCGCCCAGCAGACAGTCCGTAAACTGGGCCGTGTTGACGTCGGTGGAGACCACCGTGCCGCAGAGCGCCTTCAGCGCGGCCGAGACGGCATAGCCGTCGGTCTGCATCTGATCCTTCGAGACCTCGTAGGGGTTCGTGTTGATATCCATGTAGTTCGAGGTGCATGCCGCGCCCAGTACGGACACCAGGAGCGCCCCCGTTTTCAAAAGGTTGTATTTCATAGTTGGGGATCTTTAGAATTTGAGCCGCAGGTTGAAACCGATGTTGCGCAGCGACGGCATCATGAAGTAGTCGATACCCTGGTAGTAGTTGCCCGTGGTGGCGATCGATTCGGGGTCGAACGGCGCCTTGTTGTAGATCATCCACAAGTTGCGGCCCACGAGCGAGAGGGTGATTTCGCACACGTCGCCGAGCTTCTTCTTCGGGATCGTGTAGCCGATCGAGGCCTCCTGCAGACGCACGTTCGTAGCCGAGTAGGTGTAGTACTGCGGAACCGACGTACCGCCGCCGATGGCCGTATACCAGCTGTTGGCATCCATCACGTCGCCGCCGTTGATCCACACGCCGCCGGCATCACGCGCCGCAGCCGAGGCCTCCGAAACGCCGTAGTAGTCCAGCACGGCCTGCGTACGCGAGAAGACCACGCCGCCCAAACGCGCCGAAACCATGAATCCGAACGAAAGGTTCTTCCATCGGAAGTCGTTGCGCCACGACATGTTGGCATCGGGAAGCACCGAACCCAGCTTGACATAGCTCGAGGCATCCTTGATCGTCTCGGTGGGGATCGTACCCTCCTCGTTGATGTAGTAGCGGCCGTTGTCGTCGTACTTCAGGTCGATGAGCGAGTAGAGGTCGCCCAGCGTGCCGCCCTCCTTGAGGATGAAGTGGGCCTGACCCAGACCGTTCATGTCGAGCTGGTCGACCGAGATGTATTCGTCGGCCTCGGGGTTGTAGATCCGGCCGGCCAGCGAGAGGATCTTGTTGCGGTTGAGCGAAAGGGTGTAGTTCGAGTCCCATGAGAAGTCGCCCCACTCGTTGCCGTAGCCCAGCGCCAGCTCGATACCCTGGTTGCGGACGTTACCCGACTGCACCTTCCAGTCCGAGTAGCCCGAACCGATCGAGATCTGCGGGCTGAAGGTCTGGTTCTGCGTATGGGAGTTGTAGTACGTGACGTCGAGGTTGAAGTGGCGCAGGAAGCGCATCGTCAGACCCACCTCGAACGACTTGGTGCGCTCGGGCTTGAGGTGATAGGCGGGATACTGCGTCTGCGTGTTCCACGACAGGCCGCTTTCGTTCCACGAATAGAGCGGGTTGGCGATGTAACGCTCGAAGGCAACGCCCACCGAGGCGAACGAACCGCGCAACTTGATATAGGAGAGATTTTCAGGCATGTTGGGAATGAGCTGCGACAACACGACCGAAAGTCCGACCGAAGGATAGAAGAACGACTTGGCGTTCGAATGCGGACCCGCCAGTTGCGAAGGCCAGTCGTTGCGGCCCGTAAGGGTCAGGTAGTAGGTGCCCTTGTATCCCACCTCGGCCGAAGCGAAGATCGACTGCGTCTGCTCACGCCAGCCCTCCTGCTTACGGACGGTCTTGGTCGAATTACTCAAGTTCTGAATGTTGAAGACGTTGGCCAGCCCCTGCTTCTCGCCCGACGTACCGTCGGCAATGGGGCCGCGGATCTTCAGGGCGTCGTTCTTCATATCCGAGAACGAAGCACCGATGTTGGCCTGCAACGACCAGTCGTCACCGAACGTTTTATTGATATTGAGCAAAGCATCACCATAAACCTGGCGGTCCATCGTCTTGGTGACGCCGTAAAGGCCGTTGGCGGACTGCTCGGTGAGCTGCACGTTCGAGGAAGCATACATCTTTTCGGTGTAGGTGTTGTGCGAGTTGTCGATGCGGATGCGGCCTGAAACATTCAGCCAGTCGAGGATGTCGTACGACAGCGCCGCGTTGAGCATGTAACGATCCTTACGGTTCTCGCGCAGGTTGCGGTAGTTCGCCCAGTAGGGGTTCTGCATGGTGATGGAGCCGTCACCCATCGGCCAGTACTGTTTCGAAATCTTGTCTATGGGATCGTAGCGCTCATACATTTCGATATCCGCCCAGTCATCGCCGCGCGGGAAGAGGTAGGCTCCCGTCAGAGGGTTGTTGTAGGTTCCCTGATTGATCATGTTGCAGTCTTCCTGCAATATGTAGCTGGCTCCTACGTCCAGTCTCATCTTGTCGTTCAGAAAAGAGGAGGTGTTGCGGAACGTGAAGTTGTAACGGTCATAGCTGTTGTTGGGCACGATGCCGTTGGAATTGATGGCCGCGGCTGAAAAATAGGTCTGGTTCTTCTCCGTTCCGGTCGAAAGCGAAACGCTCTCGGAATTGGCTACGCCGGTACGGAAATAGTCTTCGCGGGGATCGTAGCCGTATCGGTTGGCGCGGTTGAGCCGCTTACCCCAGCTGTAACTGGCCACGTTGATCGGCGTAGTAAGGTTGCCCGTACCGTACCGGTTCTGGAACTCGGGAAGAACGAACGGAGTCATGATCTCAACACCGGCCGTCGCAGTGACGGAGAGCTGCCCCGCCTGTCCCTTTTTCGTTGTCACGACGATGGCGCCGTTGGCCGCGTCCGAGCCATACAATGCAGCTGCCGCAGCACCCGTCAGTACGGAAATCGACTCGATGTCCTCGGGGTTGATGTCCGCAATGGGATCGGTCGTACCCTGCGAACTGAACTCTGTGCCGCCCTCCTGGGCTTTGGTGAACATCGGCACGCCGTCGATCACGTAAAGCGCATTGGAGGTCTGCGAAATGGACTTCATACCGCGCATGATGACCTTCGAAGCGCCGCCGACGCCCGCCGACGAGGCGTTGATGTTCACACCAGCCACCTTACCGTTGAGCGAGTTGATGAAGTTGGCGTCCTTGTTGGCCGTGATGGCATCGGAATTCACCTGCTGCACGTTGTACGACAGGGCTTTCTCGGCACGTTTGATGCCCAGGGCCGTAACGACGACCTGCTCGACCTCGATGGACGAATTGGCCAGCGTGATGTCGAAAGTCGTACGCGAGCCGATGGGCACGACACGGGTTTCGTAGCCGATGAAGCTGACCGACAGTTCGGGGTTGTCGACCGAGGCGGGGACCGTCAGGGCGAAGTCTCCGTCGATGCCGGTGGTCGTTCCGACGGTCGTGCCCTTGATCAGAACGGTGGCTCCGATAATGCCCAGGCCGCCGGAATCCTTCACCACGCCCGAGATGGCCGACGGCCGCGCTGCGGCGACGCGCTTCGACAGCACGATGTTGGGAACCGTGATCTCATAGGTGATGTCCGTGTCCTTGAACAGCAGCGGCAGCACCTCGTTGAGAGGCTTCGAATCGGCCTTGATCGAGACGATGCGTTTCGTGTCGATTTCGTCCGTATAAAGGAAAAGATACTTGGTCTGCTTTTCGATTTCGTTCATGACGGTCTTCATCGGAACCTTCGTCATGTCGAGCTTCACCGCGATTTTCTGCGTTTGGGCCACGGCGGGCGCACCGCACAGGAACACGGCGAGAATTAGAGTAATCAGGCATTTTATCTGCCTAATACTTAAATTTTTCATAAGTTTGCTGATTTAAGATCAATAGGTTAGCAATCGAATCACTGTTTATCTCCCGCCGGCGGACACGACCGTGTCCGGACGCGTCGGCGGTGCAGCATAAAAGTGTCTTGAGGCAGAGGCGGTTTATTCCATAGAGTCGGTTTAGATTTTAGTTATTTTTATGTGGATCGTATTCGTCTCGTCGTCGCGCGTATAGGAGAAGTTATTGGTGATCTGGAGCAGCTTCAGCGCATGGTCCACACCGTCCGACACGCGGATTTTGCCGTGGTACTTGAGTTCGGGCATATCCTCGGGATTGTCGATCGTGATCCGGACTCCGTAATAGTTCTCGAATTTGCGGATCACCTCCCCGAACGACAGCGTGTTCAGGTTCATCAGCCCGTCGACCCAGCGGAAGTCGTCCGGATCGGTTATCCGGTTGAGTTTGAGATGTCCGTCGACCAGGTCGATCTGATCGTTGGGCGAGAGAATGAAGGATTCGCCGCCGACGAGGCGGTTCGAGATTTTCAGCCGCCCTTCGAGCAGCGCCGCCGAGAAATCGGCGGTCCGGGCATCGGCCAGGATGGTGAATTTCGTACCCAGCACCTCGGCATCGCAGGCGAATGTTTCCACGATGAACGGACGGCTGGCGTCGTGTTCCACCTCGAACATGGCCTCGCCCGAAATCTTGACCCGGCGTGTCTTTCTGGAAAAGATCGAGGGGTATTCCAACTTGGCGCCCGAATTGAGCCATACGGTCGTCCCGTCGCTCAAGGTGACGGACATGCTCTGCCCGTTGGGCGCGGTAATGGCCATCATGTCCCGGGTACGGCGTTCGAGAATCCGGTCGGCCATATAGTGGCCCAACCCGGCGCATGCGAGCAGCACGGCCGCGGCTGCGGCACTCCATTGAGCCGCCCTCTTCCAGAGCGAAACGGTGCGTCTGCGGATACGGGGCTGCGCCTCTCCGGCCAGGATATTGAGGTTGGAAATATAATCGAGCCGATCGAGATACCGCTGGTTTTCCGTTGACGCGTCCAGCCAGTCGAGCACCTCGACGAGTTCCTCCTCCGAGGTCTCGTTTCTCAAGTATTTCTGCAATAAAAGATCGTCCATGTGTTCGTGTTATATAGTAATAACAAACACACGGAGGGGGTAAGTAGTAAAAAATGCAAGTTTTTTTGAAAAAAAGATCGGAACGGACTCCTGACAGCCCTGCGGGGCGCTATTTCACCACCGGGACGAGAGTATCAGGGTGATCAGCACGGCCGGGAGGTAATCCTTCAGTTCGAAGCGCATCAGGTTGAGCGCCCGGCGGATTTCGAAATTGACATGGCTGACGGAAATTCCCAGTTCGGCGGCGATCTCGCTGTATGTCATATTTCTGATCCGGCTTAACAGGAATACGCTGCGGGTCATTTTCGGCATCTTGCGGACTGCCTGTTTCAGGATGGCGCGAATCTCTTCGGAGAAGAGCAGGTCGGGATCGCAGGCCGACAGTGAGCGCACATCGGCCTGAAGCCGGCGCGTCAGCGTCGAATGCATGTCCTGTTCCGCCCTGCGGTGGCGGATCTGGGCGTTGAGATGGTTCAGGCAGCGGTTTTTGACCGAAGTGAGGATATAAGCCGGCACATTGATGTCCGCCGGCAGGGTTTCATGCATTTCCCAAAAGGTCATAAAACTGTCCGACACCAGGTCTTCAGCGGTCTCCCGATCGCGGACATAGCGGTATGCCAGGGCGATAAAACGGGGCTTGAATTCGAAAAATAACTTCCCGAATTCCGTGGAGGAGATGTTGTCTGTCTTGACGTCTGCCATTTGAAGTCCCGTCTGTCCGGTACACGAAAACACCGGCGAACCCGATTCAGGATTCGCCCATCAAAAATTCCCCCCCCCGATAAAAATCGGATTGGGAGTCATTGATAATGTTGTATTTACCAAATCATTCAATTTCCGGATGCTTTTGTCGGACAGGAAACCGTCGGTGGTTCCTATCATCGACAAAGATAGCAATAAAAGTGATAATTGAGCTGTTTGCGGTGAAATAGTTTTCCGATACGGAGTGGCCGAAACGGCCCGGACGACAACAAAAACGGCCCCGGAACCGCTTTGCGAAAAGAGCGGACGGATGATTTCGCCTATATATATTATCGGTATAGGACGTCGGCCGGATTTCCGCCGCGCCCGGAACGCCGTCCGAGGAGATTCCCGACGACCGGACATGCCCGGTTTGCGGCGTCGACAAGAGCAATTTCGAAGAGGTCGAGGAATAGGC